>JADMIO011406807.1_pt1 | contig 11142 bp, 11 predicted proteins | sample 8958161 | NCBI WGS metagenome assembly JADMIO01 (sample SAMN16585339, study PRJNA669376) | soil metagenome | isolation source: Crop rotation soil | place: USA: Cullars Rotation, Alabama | collected 2011 | reverse complement strand
GACAACTTGTCCACGTGGAATTCTAAGCTTAGGATCCCAATGTGCTGGAAAGCCGTGGTGGTTCGACGCCAGGTCGCCGTCGACGAGCTGGTGCATGAAGAACCGGGCGCCCCTCCCCCAGTCGATGTGGAGGTCCTTCACCAGGAAGCTGGCGACGATCATCCGCACCCGGTTGTGCATCCAGGCCTCGGCCGCGAGCTGGCGCATCCCGGCGTCGACGATCGGGTAGCCGGTGCGACCCTGGCACCAGGCGGCGAAGCGCTCGTCGGCTCGCGTGCCGGTGTCGAGCCGCATCGGGCGGAGCTTCTCGAGGAAGGCCTGGTGCACGGTGTCGGGCCGGTGGAAGAGCACGTCGGCGTAGAACTCGCGCCAGCACAGCTCGCTGCGGAACACCTTGTGGCCCTCGGCACGAGCGTCGAGCTTCACCAGCAGCTGGCGGGGGTGGATCGTGCCCCACTTCAGGTGCGGCGAGAGGCGGCTCGTCGCATCGGCGCCGGGGTCGTTCCGGCGGTCGGCGTAGTCGTCGAGCCTGGAGTCCCAGAAGCGCCGGGCGGCGCGCTTGGCTGCGTCCTCACCGGCGTCCGGCAGCTCGGCGTCGCACGGCGGCTCGTCGGGGACGCCGTCGCCGTCGATGCCGGTCGCCCAGCGAGGGCCGCTCGGCGCCCGCGACGGCTTCGCCCACCCGTGCGACTGCCAGGCCCGGGAGAACGGCGTGAACACCTTGAACGGCGTCCCGCTGCCGGTGGCGAGCGAGCCCGGCGCCACGGCGTACGGACTGTCCACGAGCTGCAGGTCGACCGCCGCGGCGACCTCGTGGTCCCGGTCGCGGCCGTAGGGGCCGAAGTCCTCGGTCGCGAAGACGGCCTCGGCACCGACCTGCTTCGCCAGGGCCGGGACCTTCGTCGTCGGCGGACCGGCGCGCACCACGAGGTTGCCGTCGAGCGACTCGTCGAGCGAGCGCAGGGTGCGTGAGAGGTAGGCGAGGCGGGCGGGACCGGCGGGGCCGCGCAAGCGGTCGTCGAGGCAGAAGAACGGCACCACCGCACCGCCGGGTCCGGCGCGGTCGATGGCCGCGAGGAGGGCGGGGTTGTCGGACAGCCGGAGGTCGCGGCGGAACCAGAAGACGACGACGGGCAAGGGCGCGCTACTCGTCGAGGGTGAGGGCGGAGATGAAGGCTTCCTGCGGGACCTCGACGCGCCCGATGTTCTTCATCTTCTTCTTGCCCTCCTTCTGCTTCTCGAGGAGCTTGCGCTTGCGGGTGATGTCACCGCCGTAGCACTTGGCGAGCACGTCCTTGCGCTTCGCCTTCACCGTCTCGCGAGCGATGATCTTCCCGCCGATGGCCGCCTGGATCGGCACGTCGAACATCTGGCGCGGGATGAGCTCGCGCAGCTTCTCGGTCATCTTCTTGCCGTAGTCGTAGGCCTTCTCGCGGTGCACGACCGTGCTGAACGCGTCGGCCGGCACGCCGTTGAGGAGGACGTCGACCTTCACCAGCTGCGCCCGCTCGTAGCCGTCGGGGTCGTAGTCGAGGCTGGCGTAGCCCTGCGTGCGGCTCTTCAGCTGGTCGAAGAAGTCGCGCACCACCTCGGCGAGCGGGATGCGGTAGACGAGCTCGAGGCGCTCGGGCGACAGGTACTCCATCTTCGACATGTCGCCCCGCCGCTGCTGGCACAGCTCCATCAGCGTGCCGGTGTAGGTCGACGGGGTGAGGATCGTGACCTTCAGCATCGGCTCCTCGACGAAGTCGATCTGCGGGGGCTCCGGCATCTCCGAGGGGTTGGAGATCTCGAGCACCCCGCCGCCCTCGACGAGGTGCACCCGGTACTCCACCGACGGCGCCGTGGCGATGAGGCTGAGGCCGAACTCCCGCTCGAGCCGCTCGCGCACGATCTCGAGGTGCAGCAGGCCGAGGAACCCGCACCGGAAGCCGAAGCCGAGGGCGGTGGACGTCTCGGGGGCGTAGGTGAAGGAGCTGTCGTTGAGCCGCAGCTTCTCGAGCGACTCGCGCAGGAGGCCGAACTCGTCGCCGTCGATCGGGAAGAGCCCGCAGAACACCATCGGCTTGGGCTCCATGTAGCCCTCGAGGGCGTCACCGGGCTTGGCGGCGTCGGTGACCGTCTCGCCGGAGCGAGCCTCGCCGACGTCCTTGATGCCGGCGATGAGGTAGCCGACCTCACCGGGCCCGAGGCTCTTCACCGGCGTGAGCACGGGGTTGCGGACCCCGACCTCGTCGGCGTCGTGCACCGCGCCGGCCTGCACGAAGCGGAGCTTGCTCCCGGTCTTGAGCGTGCCGTTCATGACCCGGACCGACGAGATCACGCCGCGGTAGCTGTCGTAGTGCGAGTCGAAGATGAGCGCCTGGAGCGCGTGGTCGACTTCGCCGACCGGGGCGGGGATGCGCTCGACGATGGCGTCGAGCAGCTCGTCGACGCCCTCACCGGTCTTGGCCGACAGGCGGAGCACCGAGTCGGCCGGGATGCCCAGCACCTTCTCGATCTCGTCGGCGTAGCGGTCGGGGTCGGCCGCGGGCAGGTCGATCTTGTTGAGTGCGGCGACGATCTCGAGGTCGTTCTCGAGGGCCAGGTAGCAGTTGGCCAGCGTCTGGGCCTCGAGGCCCTGGGCGGCGTCGACGAGGAGGACGGCACCCTCGCAGGCCGCGAGGCTGCGGCTCACCTCGTAGGAGAAGTCGACGTGGCCAGGGGTGTCGATCAGGTTGAGCGTGTTGCCCTTCCAGTCGAGGCGGACCGACTGGAGCTTGATGGTGATGCCCCGCTCCCGCTCGAGGTCCATCGAATCGAGGTACTGGGCCCGCATGTCGCGCGCGTCGACGGCGCCGGTGCGCTCGAGCAGCCGGTCGGAGAGGGTCGTCTTCCCGTGGTCGATGTGGGCGACGATGCAGAGGTTGCGGATGTGCGCGAGGTCCATGAGGGGTCCGGTCATCGTACGGGCCGCTTGGCAACACCCCCGAACCCACCGGTAGTGTCTCCGAGCCCCCTTCTGAGCAGAGGAACGTCGTGGCGAACATCAAGAGCCAGATCAAGCGCAACAAGCAGAACCTGGTCCGCCAGGAGCGCAACAAGGCCGTCCGCTCGGAGCTGCGCACGCGGGTCAAGAACGCCGTCGCCGCTGGTGAGACCGGTGCCGAGAACGCCGAGGCCACCGCCAAACTGGCCCAGAAGAAGATCGACAAGGCCGCCACCAAGGGCGTCATCCACAAGAACGCCGCCGCCCGCCGCAACAGCCGGCTGGCGAAGAAGCTGAACGCCGCGAAGGCGACCTCGGCCAGCTGAGCCCTATCGCCTCGCGAGAAACGCGAGGCGAGCAACCAGCACCTCGAGCACCAGCTCGTCGGGCCAGTCCTTGTGGCCCCGCAGATCGCGGTCGGCCTCGGCCAGGAGCTTTACCGCCTGCGCCAGCTTGTCGCTGCCGAGGCGCCGCCCCTGCTCCATCGCCTTCTTGGCGGGGAACGTGCTGCCCTTCATGCCGAGGGTGGCGGCGGCGTCCTTCTCGTTGCGGGCCTCGGAGCCGTCGAGGGCGAGCATCCGCTGCACGTGCCCGTGGAGCGTGCCGATGACCATCGGCCAGGGTCGATCCTTGCTGTGGAAGCGGTGGAGCTGGGAGACCGCCGTCGGGATGTCGCCGCGGTCGATGGCGTCGGTGAGGTCCCACGGCGCGACGCCGCCGGCCTCGCCGAGGTAGGGCTGCACGTCGGCGAGGCCGAGCTTGGCCCCCTCGCCGTAGGTCGCCGCGAGGGTGGCGAGGATCCCCGAGAGCCGGTTGACGTCCTGACCGAGGTTCTGGGCGATCGCATCGACGGCGCCGCGGTCGAGGTGGAGGCCCGAGTCGCCGATCCGGTCGGCCAGCCAGCTCCGCTGATCCTTGGCCGTGCGCCCCGGGTTGGCGTCGACCGTGACGCCGCCGGCCTTCTTGATCGCGTCGGCCAGGCCCTTCGGCACCGCGCCGCTCTCCCACACCAGCACCAGCGAGGTCGTGGGCAGCGGGTCGGCGAGGTACTGGACCAGCGGCGCCAGCGCGTCGGCCTTGAACTGGTGGAGGTCGCGACCGACGACCACCCGGTTGGCGGTCAGGAACGGCGGGGTCTGGGCCGCATCGGCGAGCGCGCCCACGTCGTAGCCCTCGCCCGCGTGCTCGTCGACCACGAGGGACTTGTCGCCGTCGCCCACCAGGTCGTCGACGAGGGCGAGCACGGCGTCGCGCACGAGCGACGGGTCCTCGCCCCGCACCAGGTGGACCGGCGGCGTGCTCACTGCCGGGCCGCCTCGATCGCCTCGATCACGGTGCGCACGCGGCGACGCTGCTCGGGGTGGTCGACGCCGGCCGCCGCCTTGCCCGCGCACGCCGCCACCGACTCCTCGACGATCGCAGCGATGACGTCGTCGGGCAGCTCACGGGGGGCCTCGGTCATCGCCCGCCGAACCTACTGATCGGACGACGAGGCCGGCACCGGCGGTGAGGACGAACGGGCCGATCGTCGCCGACGAACCCTCCGGGAGGGCGAGCCAGCCCGGTCGGGCGTCGCCCTCGGCGGCCACGGCGACGGCGCCGGGGCAGCGCCGGAGGAGGGCGGCGGCGAGGGCGACGGTGCCGGGGCCACCACCGTCGTAGGCGATCACGTCGACGCAGCGGGCCCCGACCTGGCGCAGGGACTCGAGGGCCCGATCGGCCGGCCCGGCGCCATCGAGCACCAGGACCCGGACACGACCGTCGGCCCACAGCGTGCCGGCCTCACCGACGCCCGTCGGCCCCGGCCCGAGGCGCGGGCGGCCCACGGCGGCGACGATCAGGACGGCGGCGACGGCGACGGCGAGGACCGGGCGCGACCGGAGCAGCATCCACAGCAGCGCGGCCGCGGCGAGGGCGGCGACGTGCATGGCGCGGAGCTCGCCGAGCGGCAGGCCGGCGGCCCAACGCGCCACCCCGGCCAGCCACCACGTCAGCACCGAGGTGGGCAGGTGGACCACCGTGGCGACGCCGGGCGGCAGGACGCCGGCGACCACACCGGCGGTGAGCCCCCAGACCATCAACGGCGCCGCCGCGGGTACGGCGAGGAGGTTCGCCGGTACCGCCGCGACCGGGAGCGGGCCGAAGGTGGCGAGCAGCAACGGCGCGGTGCCGACCTGCGCGGCGACGGTGACGGCGAGCGGCTCGGCGAGCCAGCGCGGGCCGCCGATCGCCGTGCGGATGCGGGGACCGAGCACGAGGATCGCTGCCGACGCGGACACCGACAGCCCGAAGCCGACCGAGCGCACGAGCAGCGGATCGATCAGGAGGAGGGCCGTGACCGCGACGGCGAGCACCCGCGTGCCCTCGGTCGGTCGGCCGGTGGCCGACGCGAGGGTGGCCACCGCGGCCATCGCCACAGCGCGGAGCACCGACGGTTCGAAGCGAACCAGCAGCGCGAAGCACGCCAGCACGAGCAGCGTGAGCGGGAAGCGGGTCCGCCAGCGGAGGCGGGTGAGGACCGGTCCGGCTGCGAGCAGGACGAAGGCGACGTTCTGGCCCGACACGACGAGGAGATGGGCGAGCCCGGCGGCCTGGAAGTCGTCGGTGAGCTCGGGAGGCTGCTCCCGACCGTCGCCGAGCACGACACCGGCCAGCAGCGACCGGGCCGTCGGCGAGAGCCCCTCGGCACCGGCGGCGAGCGTGCGGCGGAGCCCGTTGGCGGCAGTCGCGGCGGGCGAGCCGGTCGCGACGTCGTCGACCGCGTCGATCGAGAGCCGGCCGACGACCCGCCGGGGCACCAACCACGGCGCATCTTCCGGCGGTGGCCGCTGGCGTCCGTCGACGAGGACGCGCTCGCCCGCCAGGCGGTCCTCGAGGGCAGCGGCCGCGGCGCCGAAGGCCGATGCCTCGAGGCGATGGCCGTCGATGCGGAGGTCGACGCGCACACCGCCGCCGTCGACCGGCTCGGGGTCGCCGACGAGCGTGGCCCATCCGGCGACCGGCCCGGCGACGACGTGATCGAGTCCGGCAAGGGCGCGGTCGGCGAGGCCGGCGGCGAGCAGGGCGAGGCCGATCGCGAGGACGGCCGGACGGTGGGCGACGGCGCCGGCGAGGAGCACGGCGACGCCAGCGAGGAGGCCGGGTCCGCCACCGCGCCACGCACCCATCGCCGTCGCGACGGCGAGGGCGACCGCGGCGCGGTCGCCGAGCACGAAGTGGCCACGAGCAGCCACGGCAGCTCCCGGAGCAGCGGAGGACGGACGGGCGCTCCGTCCCATCGCAGGCGATGGTGGGGTTGCCGAGCGACCGTCCGCCACCAGCGGCGAACCGTCGTGACGCCGATCGTAACCAAGAACCGGGAACCAGCCGGGCGGTCGGGTTCGTCAGAGCCGGCGTCACCCAGCCCCGGAGGTCCTCGATGCGAACCCTCACCCGAGCCCTCGCTCTGGCCGGCGCCACCGCCGGCGCCGTGCTCATCGCTGCCGGACCGGCCGCAGCCTGCGGTGGCCTCGTCGGTGAGAACGGCTCGATCTCGCTGCTGCGCACCACGACGCTCGCGGCCTGGCACGACGGCATCGAGCACTACGTGACCTCCTTCGAGTTCAGCGGCACCGGCGAGTCGGTCGGGTCGATCATCCCGCTGCCGGCCGAGCCGATCGACGTGACGAGGGCGGGCGACTGGACGCTGCAGCGGTTGCAGCTCGAGGTGCAGCCACCGGCCTTCGACGAGTGCGCCGGATGCGCGCGAGCTGCATCGGCGGACTCCTCGAGCGGTGTCGCGATCCTCCTCGAGACCCAGGTCGACGCCCTCGACATCACGGTGCTCTCCGGTGGCGGTGACGCCGTCGGCCAGTGGGCGATCGACAACGGCTTCCTCCTCACGCCCGACACCCCCGAGGTCCTGGACTTCTACGCCGAACGCAGCCCGGTTTTCCTCGCCGCCAAGTTCGACGCCTCCCGGGCAGCCGAGCAGGGGCTCAGCCAGGGCCAGGGCACGCCGGTGAGCATCACGATGGAGACACCCCGCCCGTGGGTGCCGCTGCGGATCCTCGGCCTCGGGCTCGAGACCGACCAGCTGGTGCAGGCCGACGTCTTCCTGCTCACCGACGACAAGCCCCAGCTGCTGGCCGGCGGCAGCGGCCTCGACCTCGAGCGCCGCGAGCTCGCCAGCACCTCGCTGCTGAACGACCTCCGGTCCGACGTCGGCATGGAGTGGGTGCCGGAGGAGCTGTGGCTGACCCACCTCGTGCTCGACGAGGAGGCCGGTGACCTCGACTACGACCTGTCGGCGAGCACCTCCGACCACCGGCCGTCGGCGGTCGACGCCGGCCTGGAGCTGGCTGCCGCCGATCTCCCCGCCGAGGCCGTCGACCCCGCCGACCCCGCCGGCGACGACGCCAACCCGCTCCCGTACCTGGCCATCGCCGTCGGGATCACCGGCCTGTTGGGTGCCGGCGCCGTGCAGCTGCTGCGGAACCGGGACGAGCCGGCGTGAACACCGTCGCCCGGGTCGCCGGCGCCGCTGCCGTGCTGGTCGCCGTCGGTGCCCTCCGCACCGTCGCCGCCGGCGGCACGGCGGGCTCGGTCGACGACGGGTCGCTCGGACCTGGACGGGCCACCGTCGCCCTCGGGATCGAGCACAGTGCCTTCAGCACCGACCGGATCGTGGTGCACCGGGGCACGTCGCTCACCTTCGTCGTCGACAACGACGACCCGATCGGTCACGAGCTCATCGTCGGTCCGCCGGAGGTGCACGAGCGCCACGAGAACGGCACCGAGGCCTCGCACCCGCCGGTGCCCGGTGAGGTGACCGTGCCCGCGCTCGAGTCGGCGTCGACCACCTACGACTTCGACGAGGTGGGCACCTTCGAGTTCGCCTGCCACCTCCCCGGCCACCTGGCCTACGGCATGACCGGCGACGTCGTCGTCGTCGAGTAGGACAGCCCGCGCGGCACCTCGCGCGTGCTCGCGAGCGTCACGGCTCGCTTGCCGGACCTCGAGGGCCGGCTGGAGACGGCGACGGCGGGCGACGTTCGCCTGCTGCGCACGTCCATCGTGCAATGAGCGTCGGAAACCGACGCTCGATGCACACCAGACCGGCGGCCCGGACGAATTCGTGCCGACGGCCGCCGTCTCCAGCCGACCTTGACCTTCGCACCTCACACGGTGACGAGGTCGCGGAGCTGGGCGAGGCGGGCGTCGCCGATGCCGGGGACCTCCAACAACCCCTCCACGGCGGTGAACGGGCCGTGCTCCTCCCGGTACGACACGATCGCCGCGGCGATGGCGGGGCCGATGCCGGGTAGCCCGTCGAGCTGCTCGGCCGTCGCGGCGTTGAGGTCGAGCGGGCCGGTCGGTTCGACCTCGCCCGGCGACGCACCCACGACGACGGGCTCGGCGGCTTCGCCCACCCGCGGGAACCACACCCGCTCGCCGTCGCTGAGGAGTGCGGCGAGGTTGACCCGGTCGAGGTCGGCGTCGGCTGCGGGACCCCCAGCGGCGACGAGCAGGTCGGCCACCCTGCTGCCCGCAGGCAACGAGTGGATCCCCGGCGCGGCGACGGCACCGGCGGCGTGCACCACGATCGACGCCGCCGCCGTGGTCGTCGTCGACGCAGGAACGGTGGACCCGCTCCCCGCCATCGGCAGGGTCAGCTCGGTGGCTGGCGCCGCCGGCGGGCGGAGGAGCACGTAGCCGGCGACGGCGAGCCCCAGCACGAGCACGCCCGCCGTGATCCAGCCGGAGCGGAGGCGCTCCAGCAGGTCACGCACCGACACCGGCGGGAGCGGACGAACCACGTCGGGTTCCTCGGGCAGGTCGTCGGCCATCGGCGGCGCTCCGGGTGAAGGGGACGGAGGGCCGCGGGAGCGGCGAGGTCGGCCGACGCGTGTGAGCGTCCGGTCAGGCGGGGCGATCGTACCGGTCGACCACCCCGATGCCGAGGGCGCGGCGGGCGCGCCACTCCGCCGAGGCTTCGAACGGGATCCGCCGGTACGCGGCCCAGTGGCCGTACCCACGCACCCGCCCGCGGACGTACGCGGCGAAGTAGCGCCGGAAGAAGCCGAGCAGCCCGTAGCGCTGGTACTGCGCGACGTGCTCGGCTTCGTGGCGGAGCAGCCGCTCGGACCGCTCCCGGCCCCGCCGCACCGACACGAGCGTGCCGATGGTGATGGCGGACGCCCCGGGAGGCACCGGGCCACCGACCCAGAGCCAGTACCCCTCCCGGCGCTCGAGGCCCACTAGAAGAGTCGAGACGTCAGCAGCTTGCGGTACGTGGCGGTGCGGGGATCGCCGGGGCCGAGCAGCTCGAGCACGTCGACGTACTCCTGGCGCGCCGCGTCGTCGTCCTTCACCCGATCGAGGAGGGCGTTGAGCTTGGCCTCCACGCCGTCGTCGAACGCGGCCACGCCGTCGGCACCCATCCGCGCCAGCGCAGCGACCCGGCGGGTCTCGGCGCTCTCGGGGATGCGCTCGAGGAGGGCGAGGGCTTCGTCGGTCGCACCGGGAGCGCCGCCGCGGACGAGCAGCTCGGCGAGCAGCACGATCGCTCCCTCGTGGCCGGGGTCGACGTCGAGCACCTTCCGGAGCGAGGCCTCGTCGCCGGCCTCCAGCAGCGCAGCGACGGCGTCCTCCTCCTCGGTGGGCAGCAGCGTCTGCACGAACTCGCGCACGGCGGCCTCGGGCTGGGCGCCGATGAACCCCTGGTAGAGGCGGCCGTCGCGGGCGAAGAACACGGCGGGGATCGACTGCACCCGGAGGGCCTGGGAGATCTGCGGGTTGGTGTCGGCGTCGACCTTGGCGAGGACGACCTTGCCGCCGGTCTCGTCGATCACCTTCTCGATGATCGGGCCGAGGGTCTTGCAGGGGCCGCACCACTCCGCCCACACGTCGACGACGACGGGGACCTGGAGGGACCGCTCGAGCACGTCCTGCTCGAAGGTGGCGTCGGTGACGTCGATGTAGGCCATGGCCGTCGAAGGCTACCGGGGTCTGCGCCGAGGACCTGAGCGGATGGGCCGTCCGATGCATCGCCGAGCCGGGGGCGTTCCTGGCAGGGACGCAGCGCCGAAGGCCTCCACCAGCGAAGTCGAGGCCGAGGACGCTGCCAGGGACGCCATCCGGCCGGCGAGGCGCGGACATGCCCATCCGCTCGGGTCCTGAGTAGGTTCGGCAGCCATGACGGAGATCAAGGGCATCGACCCGGGCCCGGTGACGGCGTGGTTCGAGGCCAACGTCGAGGGCGCTCGGGGCCCGCTCAGCTTCGACCTCATCGCCGGCGGCCACTCGAACCTCACCTTCGGCGTCACCGACGCCGACGGCGGCCGCTACGTGCTCCGCCGGCCTCCACTCGGTCACGTCCTCGCCACCGCCCACGACATGAGCCGCGAGCACCGCATCATCTCCGCCCTCGGTCCCACCGACGTGCCGGTGCCGCCCACCCTCGGTCTGTGCACCGACGAGTCGGTCAACGGGGCGCCCTTCTACGTCATGGCGTTCGTCGACGGGCACGTGGTGCGCGACCAGCCCACCGCCGAGCGTGTCCTCGACGAGAAGGGACGCCGCCGGGCCGGCGAGTCCATCGTCGACGTGATGGCCGCCATCCACGCGGTCGACGTCGAAGCCGTCGGCCTCGGCGACCTCGGCAAGCACGACGGCTACATCGCCCGACAGCTGAAGCGCTGGTACTCGCAGTTCCAGGCGAGCAACGAGCTCACCAAGCGACCCGTGCCGCTCGTCCACGAGATCCACGACCGCCTCGCCGCCCGCATCCCCGACCAGCAGGGTGTGGCGATCGTGCACGGCGACTACCGGCTCGACAACTGCATGGTCGACGGCGACGGCAACGTCATCGCCGTCCTCGACTGGGAGATCTGCACGCTCGGCGATCCGCTCGCCGACCTCGGGCTCCTGCAGGTGTACTGGACCGATCGGACCGACCCCTCCGCCGCCCTCCTCGTCGCACCGACGCTCGCCGAGGGCTTCCCCACGAAGGCGGAGCTCAACGAGCGCTACGCGGCGAGCTCGCACCGCGACCTCTCGCAGCTCGACTTCTACACGGCCTTCGGCTTCTGGAAGCTGGCCTGCATCATCGAGGGGGTCTACAGCCGCTACGCAGGCGCTTTCCAGCACAGTGGGATCCGAAGCTTGGAATTCACGTGACTTGAAGTCGCGGC
>JADMIO010957553.1_pt1 | contig 11144 bp, 10 predicted proteins | sample 8958161 | NCBI WGS metagenome assembly JADMIO01 (sample SAMN16585339, study PRJNA669376) | soil metagenome | isolation source: Crop rotation soil | place: USA: Cullars Rotation, Alabama | collected 2011 | reverse complement strand
CGCGGTTGGCGGTCATTTGTTCCTGGATGAATGCAATAGCGTCCATATAACTTCAGTTTGGGCGGCGAAGATAGAAATTTTCCGGCAGTTTCTATCATTTTCTTAAAAAGAATGTTGAAAGGGAGTTGCAACCTGGTTTATGGAAAGCATTTCAACCATGTGATACCCAATACCTGACCGGAATCCAACACCCCTTTATTCTGCAAATTAGCAATGAACAGGCTGCCCATAACCGAGCAGAAGCCGGGAGAGCCTTATCTACAGCCGTTGCCACTATCAGATTTGTTCACCTCTCTGCCTGGGAACATCTTCCGCCGTTCACACTCGCCCGCGCTTTTTCCACCGAAGCGCTTTTTTCTCAATTCCATACCAGGAAAGATAGCCCAGCGCCAGTGATATCAATATAGATAAGCTCATGAATACCAGGAAATTCAACCGGGGATAAAAACAGTAGATCAATGTTTGCTGTACAACGAAACCGTAGATGTAGGTGCCATAAGAAGGATCACCAATCTTGTCCAATTTGGAAATCACCGGTGTTTTGCAATTGCCGAATGACAAAACAAAGAGCGGCCATATTATATATAAGGCCAGGACAGGAACTTTCGTCGTGAAGATGGCCAACATCGCAGCAAAGGAACAAACGGCCAGAATAACCTTATATCTCATCCACTTATGCGCAGTAATCGCAAGCAATATCCCAGCAATGAACCAAAGCCCGAAACGCCTGATCTGAACGAAATCCATTCCCGTATGCGGTATTGCGAAATTCCAGTCTGCGTGCTTCCATTGCAGATATAGCAGAATCAGGAAAAATGGAAATACCAGCCAGGAGATGTACTTATTTAATTTTTTATTTATAAAAAAGACAAAGAACAACAGGTAGAACGAGAACTCGTAACACAGGGTCCAGAGCGAACCATTAATGGCGCAGTTGTATGGATTCTTTTCAAAAACGCCGGGAATGCAGTATTGGAGATTGAATAGTCCGATATTTTTAAAGACATAGGAATAGACCAATGGGTTCCTGAAATACGTCAGCGAACCCGCGACTAATGGTCCGAGAAGAAATGCGATTAATAAAACGCACACGATCAGCCCGGGAAATATTCTCAGAATACGTTTCCAGATAAAATTCAGGTAGTTTGGTGAACGTTGGCTGGACTGAAATACCAGGTAACCGCTCAGGCAGAAAAATCCTCCAAGGCCCAGATTTGAAAATGACACGGTCTGTGTCGCCTCGGACAACCAATCCTTATCCGGAAATCCGAATAAGGGATAGGAGTGCGAAACAATCACCGACATCGCAAAGAGCACCCTGAGAAAATCGAAATTGTTGTATCTGTCGATACGAATCTTTGCGTTTTGCGTCATTTGCAAGGCATTAAGTGCAGAAGGATTTTTAAATCCATCGATATTGGGATTTGCAAAAGTCGCTGACTAAACCCGTTCGGACAAAAGCATCACCTTTCCGTACGGAAATGCATCACGTGCAGCTTATCAACTAAAGGCAGACAAAGCTTGTAAGTGCTCAGGTCTTTCCAAGGACATCGTCGCTAAGCAGATCCGGCCTGCGCTCCTCGGTCCGGCGGAAGGCCTCTTCATGCCGCCAGGCGTCTATTTTCTTTGGATCGCCGCACAAGAGAATATCAGGGACCGCCATCCCCCGCCATTCAGCCGGGCGCGTGTACACCGGCGGAGCCAGCAGACCGTCCTGAAAAGAATCCAGCAAAGCGGAGGTTTCGTCGTTTAGCACACCCGGGATCAATCTGCCTACCGCATCGACTACCACTGCTGCCGCCAGTTCCCCGCCACTAAGCACATAGTCGCCAATCGAAACTTCCATGGTCACGAATTTCTGGCGGATACGCTCATCGATACCTTTATAATGCCCGCAGATGATCAGCAAAGCACCCTTCATCGATAATCTATTGGCTGTCTGCTGATTAAAAGAATCCCCGTCTGGGGTCATATAGATCACTTCGTCGTATGTCCGTTCCGATTGCAGTTTTTCAATAAGAATTGCCAGGGGCTCAGGCATCATCACCATCCCGGCGCCACCGCCGAACTGGTAGTCATCTACCTGACCGTGCTTGTACGGCGTATGATCGCGCAGATTATGCACATGAACCTCAAGCAGGCCGCGCTGCTGTGCCCGCTTCATAATGGAATGGCCCAGAGGCGATTGAAGCAGGTCGGGGACGACAGAAATGATGTCTATGCGTATCCCAACGCTCCTGCCCTCTACCCCCCCGCCCCCTGAAGGGGGTGTATGGTTGTCGCTTGCTTCCTGGTTCTGCTCTTCGTTCATGGTTCTCGTTTGCTGAAAGGAATTCTGAGGATATCCGATGGCTACGCGTATATTTCAAGCAGTCCGTCGGGCATGCTCACAAATACCTGCTTCTTCTTCATATCTACTTTCCGAAGCGTCTGATCGATGATCGGCAGAAGTGCTTCTTTCCCGTTCACCCGCACCGTTGCGAGCCATTGCTGGGCCGTCTGATAAATGTCCTCGATCGGGCCCAGAGAGCCGGCGGACTCGTCGATTACCTCGAAGCCAATCCAGAGCAGCGGCGAATCCTCGACGCCCATTGCCAGCACTTCCTCCTTCACAAATATCTCCTTACCTACCAGTTTACGCGCTTCCTCTACAGCATTCGTATCCTCAAAATGGAGAATAATCTCCTTTTCCGTTGTTGATTTTATGCCTGAGATAAAATGCGGGATAAAACTGTCTTTGCGCAATGCGACAAACAGTACATCTCCGGCCTTGAGCCAGCCCTTCTTCCCCGTAATGTGCGTCAGGATCACATCCCCACCTAAACCGTGCGTCGCCACTATTTTTCCACAGCGTATCATTGGGCGCAAAGGTATATCAGCACCGTACATGCAAGGGCTTGCCTCGACTATCTTTAGCGGCGACCCGAATGCAAGCGCCCGGTTTTGGGCTTTCTACCTCGTAAAAACCACCGAATCGCCGCTCCACTATGCAACGTTTTACCGGACTTATAGGCATCGTGCTGATCCTGGGGATCGCCTTTCTCTGTTCCAATAACCGGCGGCGCATCAACATCCGCCTGGTGCTGAGCGGGCTGCTCCTGCAAGTGCTCATTGCAGTTGCTGTGTTTAAAGTTTCCCTGGTTAATGATTTTTTTGGGCACCTGGGCCAAGGCATGGCAAAGCTGGAAAGTTTCGCGAAGCAGGGCGCCAATTTTGCGTATGGCGGACTTGCAGCCTACGACTATTCCGGAACGCCCGTCAACTACACCGCCCCGGCTACGTTCGTTTTTGCCTTCAATGTAACAGCCATCATCATCCTTGTCTGCATCCTGGTGGCGGTCCTTTACCACCTCGGGATCATGCAGCGTATCGTTGCTGTGATCGCGCGGGCTATGAATTTCGTGATGCGGGTAAGCGGCGCCGAAGCGTTGAGCAATGTCGCCTCGGCATTTGTCGGCCAGGTCGAGGCCCAGGTATTGATCCGGCCTTACCTCCCTACGATGACGCGTTCCGAATTGCTGGCGTCGATGAGCGGAAGCCTGGCCTGCATTGCGGGAGGTATTCTTGTCGTCTATGCGAATATGGGCCTGCGCGCAGGATTGAACATCGCGCCGCAGCTTATCGCCGCATCGCTGATGGCAGCGCCAGGAGCCCTGGTCATTTCGAAGATCGTTTACCCTGAAACGGAAGTATCACAGACTATGGGAAACGTAAAGCTCGAGGTCAAGAGCGGCTATAGCAACCTGATCGACGCCATATCGCAGGGCGCCGCCGACGGATTTAAGATCGCGATGAATGTGATCGCGATGCTTATCGGGTTTATCGCGCTCATTGCTCTGGTAGACTGGAGCCTAGTGCATATCGGTCACCTGTTTAACCCCAATCTGAACCTAACGCTGAATTTCATTTTCGGCAAGATCTTTTATCCATTTGCCTGGGCGATGGGCATTCCCGCGCAGGATGTAAATAATGCTGCAACCTTGCTCGGGCAAAAAATCGCGATCAATGAGTTTGTCGCTTTTGCAAAGCTCACCTCCGGAGAGTTGCCGATTCTTACTCCAAAAGGGCTTACAATCGTCACCGTTGCAATCTGCGGCTTTGCCAACTTCTCGTCCGTCGGCATGCAGATCGGCGGCATAGGCGCGCTGGCGCCAGAACGGCGTGAAGATCTTGCCAGGCTGGGAATGAAAGCGCTGCTCTGCGGAACGCTGGCATCCTACTTATCCGCTACGATTGCCGGGATATTGGTGGGATGATCTTTCGCAAAATGCGATGCCGCAGCTATGGATCACGCAAGCAGCGACAGATAAGCTTCGCCGATGTGGTTGACAATATCACCTGCTAAAAGCGCTTCCAGCCCCATTTTCTTCACCGCGACATCGCCGGCGCTTCCGTGCAGATATACGCCGAGCAGGGCCGCGTCTTCCGGCTGGTAATCCTGGGCAAGCAATCCTGTGATCATTCCGCACAGGACATCGCCACTGCCGCCGGTTGCAAGGCCGGCATTGCCGGTGAGGTTGTAATAACAGCGGCCATCGGGCAGGGCAATGATGGTATAGCGGTCTTTGCCGACTATGATGATCTGATGCTCCATCGCCTTTTGGCGCATCAGATCCGCACGCGCATAGCTGTTGGCCGTCGCTCCGAATATCCGTTCAAACTCTTTCGGATGCGGAGTTAAAATGGAATTCCTGGGAATTGAGCGCAACAAGCCCGGGCTTTTCCCCAACAGATTCAGTGCATCGGCATCGAGTACGACCGGACGATCGATTTTCATTAAAAAAGCCCCAAATGCCGCTGCTGTAGCAGGTTCCGTACCCATGCCCGGACCCACCCCTATACCCTTTGCTGATTCCCAACCTTCGAGTTGCTGGAGGAAATGGTCGCCGCCGACGCCACACATGGCTTCAGGTGCTGCCGTCTGCAAAATGTCGTATCCGCACGCGGGAATCAGCGCGCGCACCTTGCCGGCGCCCGCTCTTCCAGCGGCCGCGGTTGCCAGCAGAATAGCGCCCATCAGTCCATAGGACCCGCCCATCAAAAATGCTGTTCCGTAGGTGCCCTTATGGCTGAAGGGCTGGCGCGGATGGTAGCGTGCTTTCACGAACTGCCGGTCGAGCGTATACCAGTCGCTTTTTGCGCTGGCGGAAAAATCCGGCAGCAAGCCGATATCAAGTATATGCACTAGTCCGCAATACCTGCCGCCTTCAGGATGCAGCATTGCTCTTTTGTATTGCTGAAATGTAAGCGTGTGCTGTGCCCGCAGGATCGCGGCATCCTCCGCCGGTACTTCGTCGGCCGGCATGCCGGAAGGAATATCGATCGTGATCTTTTCGTTAGGCAGCGTATTGAGCTGACGGATGAAAGAGGCCACGAAGCCTTCCAACGGTCGATTGAGCCCGGTGCCGAATATTGCGTCTATGAGCACTACTTCCTCCGGCAATGAAGTGATAAAATCCCCTTCGGTCAATCGCTGTACTGTTCCACCAACCTTCTCCAGGGCTTCCAGATTCGACCGGCAGTCGAGTGACAGGACATCCGTATGCTTGAGCAAAAAGGCGAGCGCGCTATAACCCTTCGAAACAAGCTGTCGGGCGATCGCCAGGCCATCACCTCCGTTGTTGCCGGTACCGCAAACAATGATAAACGGGGTATCTGCCGAATAGTGCGTTACGAGCCAATCCGTACAAGCCCGGGCAGCCTGCTCCATCAGTGCCAGCGAGCCCGTTCCTGCCGCCGTAATAGTAGCCTGATCCCAGGCGCGAATCTGTTCAGCTTTGAGGATTTTCATATAAAAGGGAAATTAGCCAATTAGCTAGTTAGCCAATTAGCCAATTCACCTAACATAAATTTCGCGCACAATAGGCCGCTCGTCGGTCGGGATGGGTTATTTTTGTCCGGCAATCGCCTTATCATGAACAAGCTTATCACACAATGGAAGTCAGCCATCGAATGGCGGGCCTTTGGCGTGTGTGCCGCCATTGGCGAGCGCATGGGCATTGCGAGCTCGCGCATCCGGATGTGGTTCATCTATATTTCATTCCTGACACTCGGCTCTCCATTGATCGTATATATGGTGCTTGCCTTTTGGATGAATATTAAAAGGTACATTTTGATGCGCCGGAGAAATCCGTTGCGCTGGCTATAGAGAATTAGCCAATTCGTCAATTTGCCAATTAGTCAATGTACTCGGAATAGAACTCCTGGAATTGAAGACTGCAGAATTCTACTCATTTAATCTTTCCAATCCTTTTGGCTAACTGGCTAATCGGCTAATTATGTTGTTACACAATCGCGTCAACAGTCTGGAAATGAAACAGCGCATGCTCGATGAAACTGAGCCGCGCACCACCGTCTCCTTCTATAAATATTTTCATATTGCGGAACCTCAGGTATTCCGCGACGAGCTGTATAAGAAAATGAGCGCGGAAAAGGTCTTTGGCCGCATTTATATCGCTCATGAGGGCATCAATGCGCAAATCTCGGTTCCCCAATCCCGCTTTGATGCATTCCGGGATGCGTTATACAGTTTTTCCGATCTGGCTGGCATCCGCCTGAACATTGCCGTCGACGATGATGGAAAATCATTCTGGATCCTGAAGATCAAAGTGCGGGAAAAGATCGTGGCCGACGGCATCAGCGATCCTGCATTCGATGCGTCCAAAGGCGGCACACATCTATCCGCCGCTGCCTTCAATGAACTGGCCGAAAATCCGGAGACGGTGATTGTCGACATGCGTAATCATTACGAATACGAGGTCGGGCATTTCGAAGGCGCCATCGAGGTGCCTTCCGATACGTTCCGCGAACAATTGCCGATGGCCATAGAGATGCTGCAGGATGCAAAGGACAAGCCTATCATCATGTACTGCACCGGCGGCATCCGTTGCGAAAAAGCCAGCGCCTACCTTTTACACAATGGCTTCAACAATGTTTTTCAGCTCGACGGCGGTATTATTGAATACGCGCGGCGCGCAAAGGAGGAGGGACTTCCGGTAAAGTTCATCGGCAAGAATTTCGTTTTCGACGACCGTCTTGGCGAACGCATCACCGAAGATGTTATTGCCCGCTGCCATCAATGCGGCGCCCCGTGTGATACGCATACCAATTGCGCAAACGACGCCTGCCATCTACTGTTCATTCAATGTAACAGCTGCGCGGAAAAGATGGAAGGCTGCTGCAGCGATGCCTGTGTTGCGGAATTGCATCTGCCCGCCGAAGAACGCGCCCGGCTTTCGGCCGAACGAAAAGCCGCAGGAATTAAGGCTTTCAACAAATCGAAAGACCATCCATTGCGGCCCTATCGCGGTGAAGGAATCGGCGGCGGTAGCAACGGCTAACCCGTTCGCCAACATCCGTATGGAATTGCGGGAAGCCGAAGTCTTTGGGAAAACCAACGACTATGGCAGAGCTTCAGACAACCGTTTCCGGCAAAAGAGGCCGGAAGATCACTACACCGCGAATCGACCTCACTCCAATGGTCGACCTGGGCTTTTTGCTCATCACCTTTTTCATGTACAGCACCACCCTCGCCCAGCCGAAGGTGATGGAATTGCAGATGCCCTATCAGCCACCGAAGGCTGCAAAAAGTGTCGAGATCCCCGGCGAAGCAACCCTCATTTTGATCCCGGCGGCGAGCCACGCTATCGCTTATTACCGCGGGCTCGAATCTACCGAAACTATAGCCTGGTGCGGATTCACAGGCAGTAACAATCTCCGGCATTTACTTGAAAAGGAGCGCGCCAGAGTCAAGGCTCTTCCCGAATCATTCAGCGCTGAAGCCCATAAGCTCCATGTCCTCATCAAACCCGATACATCCGCTGCCTATCAGGATATCGTGCGCACACTCGATGAGATGGCTATCGCCGACGTGCCCTACTACACCATGATGCGCATCAGCCCGGAAGAACAGATAGCGCTCAAAAAAATCCGCTGAGTGCATTATGGAAAAGAGGCAACACGTGGTCTTGTCCTGCCAAACCAATGAACCATGGAACAACAAAAACTGCTTCGGGCCAATTACCTCGACATCCTCTTCGACGGGCGCAACAAAAAGTATGGCGGCTATGAGCTTCGCCGGAATTACGCTCAACGCACACGCAGGGCTACCGGCATCGTCATCATGGCGGCGGTACTTGCGGCTGCCGTTCCCCTGATAGCAACGGCGCTTTCACCGGATAAGAGCATAGTACCACCGCCAATGATCCGGGAACATGAGTTGGCCGATATTCCTATTCACAAACCGGATCAGCCTGTAATAAAAGTTCCGGAGCCTCCGGCGGTCATGGCAACTGTGGAGCATCCCGTTCTCAAAGTAGTCGAGGATAAGGAGGCAGCCGAGCCCCCCAAAACCGTCGACGATCTCAAAGACAAGGCTATAGGCTTTAAGGATAATCCAGGCCCACCTGATGGCATTCAGCCCGACCTAGGCGGACCAGTTGGAAAAGGAAAGGAAGTAGTCGATGAACCCGTAGCCAAGGCACCGGCCATTCCACGCATGGTGGAACAAATGCCTTCTTTTAATGGAGACCTGTATAAGTATCTGAACGCCCATCTAAACTATCCTGAAGAAGCGCAATCTTCCGGCAAAGAGGGGCGGGTCGTTGTACAGTTCGTCGTAAATGAAGATGGTTCCATCAGCAATGCAGAAGCTGTACAAAAAGTGAATCCGCAGCTAGATGCCGAGGCAGTACGGGTTGTAAGCAGTATGCCGAAGTGGAAGCCCGGTAAGCAACAGGGCATTGCCGTAAAGGTGTATTTCATGCTGCCCATCACTTTCGAGCTCCGATAACAGGTCTCTTCCAGCACGCGTAATTTTGCGGGGATGTTGCAAGTAATAACCCTGCAAGGCGAGCAGCTCCATCTGCTACCCGAGCGGGCGATATGGTGGCCGGCACAGCGCGCGATCGTTCTATCCGATGTACACTGGGGCAAAAGCGCCCATTTCCGCAAGCATGGCATTCCTATGCCGGGCAGCACGCAGCAGCATGATGCCGTACGGCTCGCAGGAATTCTGCGCAGGCATCACGCAGAGCAGCTGATCATCGCCGGCGACCTGTTCCACAGCAAACACAATAGCGAGGTCGACGATTTTACTTTTTGGCGCAAGACGCATGCAAGCCTTCACATTCATTTCGTGATGGGTAATCATGATATACTGCCCGCGCAATTTTACCAATCGCTGAATTTTATCGTACACCGTGAAGGGCAGAGCATCGGCCCGTTTTACATCGCGCACGACGAGGTCGTCCATGAAGGATTATACACCATACACGGGCATATCCATCCCGGCGTCAGTATGCGCGGACTTGGAGTGGCGACGCTTTCGCTGCCTTGCTTTTGTATCGGCACGCATGCCATGATCCTGCCGGCCTTCGGTCGTTTCACGGGCTGCAAACGCATAGAGCCCGCCCACTACCAGAGTGTGTACGTAATAGGCGAGGAGAAAGTGATGAAATTGAAATGAAAAAAATTAAGAATTAAGAATTAAGAATGGAAGATCATCCCGGTTCCCAAATTCTTAATTCTTAATTCTTAATTCTTAATTCTCCTATCCCACTCGCTCCATCATCGCTTCCTTAATATCTTCCATGATACGTTTAGCGATGTTGGCGGCCATAGTCTCTGTTACGCTTTCGGCGTAGATGCGGATGATCGGCTCAGTATTGCTTGTGCGCAGGTGTACCCAATCGCGATCAAATTCGATCTTCAGGCCGTCTTCGGTGCTGATCTTCTGCCGCGCGTATTTAGCCTTAATGCGCGCGAATATCTCCTGAACATTGATCGCGTCGCTCAGCTCGATCTTATTTTTCGAGATGAAATAGTCCGGATAGGTGCCGCGAAGGGCCTTGATGCCCTTGCCGCTTTTTGCCAGATGCGTCAGGAAAAGAGCAATGCCGGCGAGTGCGTCGCGGCCATAGTGCAGTTCAGGCACGATCACGCCGCCATTCCCTTCGCCGCCGATCACTGCGTTCACCTCCTTCATTTTTGTGACCACATTGACCTCGCCAACCGCACTGGCAAAATATTGCCCACCGTGCTTTTCGGTCACATCACGCAAGGCGCGCGTGCTCGACATATTGCTGACTGTATTCCCTTTCTTGTTCTGAAGAATATAGTCTGCAACTGCCACCAGCGTATACTCCTCGCCAAACGCGCTGCCATCCTCACATACAAAGCAAAGACGGTCCACGTCCGGGTCGACGGCGATGCCAAGATGGGCATTCTTCTTTTCCACGATGGAGCTCAGCTCGCGCAGGTGCTCGGGAAGAGGCTCGGGGTTGTGCGCGAACTTGCCGTTAACCTCTTCATTAATAACCGTTACATCCTCGACTCCGAGTGCATTCAACAACGCCGGCACGAAGGTGGCGCCGGTGCTGTTGATCGCATCCACAACGATGCGGAAGCCCCTTGCCCGGATAGCCTCTACATCCACCAGCGGGTGCGCGCAGAGGATGTCTATATGCTTTTGCATATAATCCGAATTCTGTGTTACAGCTCCCAGCTTATTCACCTCGCAAAAGAGCGGGCTGCCATTATCTACATAATCAAGAATCCAGGCGCCGTCTTCGGCCGAGATAAATTCGCCCTGCTCATTGAGGAGTTTAAGGGCGTTCCATTCCTTCGGATTGTGGCTGGCGGTGAGGATGATCCCGCCCGCTGCAGCTTCGCCGGTGACAGCCATTTCCACCGTGGGAGTCGTGCTCAGTCCAAGATCGATCACATCAAAACCGAGGCCCTGCAGCGTACTCACGACGATATTGCGAACCATCTCGCCCGAGATACGGCCATCACGGCCGACAACTATCTTTTTATTACCGCCGCGCTGCGCGATCCAGGCCCCGTAGGCAGTTGTAAAACGTACAATATCAATAGGTGTTAGTCCCGAGCCGCGCGCACCGCCGATGGTGCCCCGTATACCGGAAATAGATTTAATAAGTGCCATAAAATGAAGTAAAAATGCTGCGGACGAAGTTAGGCCAATCCCATTCCCAGAACGAATGAGACACATCTCAATTTTATCCCGATCAGTGTCTCGCCCGGCGATTCGATGTGTATTTTCGCATAAATCCACACACAACAATGTTGAATCATTTTCCCGGTTTCAGGCGGGCTCTGCTCGCCGGATTCCTGTTTGTCTGCAC
>JADMIO010970626.1_pt1 | contig 11145 bp, 5 predicted proteins | sample 8958161 | NCBI WGS metagenome assembly JADMIO01 (sample SAMN16585339, study PRJNA669376) | soil metagenome | isolation source: Crop rotation soil | place: USA: Cullars Rotation, Alabama | collected 2011 | reverse complement strand
GGCCTCGCAAAGCCTCGACCCGCCCTACAAGAATCACCGAATCGTCACGAAGTCATTGTGATTCAGTAACACGTGGATCAGGTCCTCTCGCGCCCGCAGCGCGGGATCGGCGGCCGGTGCGGTCACGGCCGGCCCCGTGGGGAATGCCGTGAGCTTCTCCGGCTTCGCGAACAGCGCCGCCTGTTCCACGAGGAATGCATCGCACCGCTTGCGCTCATCTTCGGCCGGCGACCGACCCAGGATTCGTGTGAACGCTTCGCCCACAAAGTCCTTGCTCTTCAGTTGCTTCGCCAAATCCCGAGCGATGTTCAGCGCAAGGGCGCTGTTCTGCAGCGCGAGCGATTGCTGCGGGATCACGCTCTCGCGGCGCTCGAAGCACTCGGTCGGGCTCGCAGCGTCGAACTGGTCGAGGAACGACATCTTGTACTCGGCGTTGAACCGGAAGTAGAGACTGCGGCGTTTCGAAATCAGGCCCTGCTTTTCATCGATGATCGGCCCGCCGAGCGTGGTGTCGAGTCGGCCGGCAAGGGCAAGGAGGCTGTCGCGCACCACTTCGGCATCCATCCGTCGTGGATTGGCCCGCCAGTACACCCGGTTCTCCGGATCGGCGGTCTTCGCAGGACCGCCCTCGTTCCGCGAACTGAGCCGGTACGCCTGCGACGTGACGATCAGGCGGTGCAGATGCTTCATGGACCACTTCGATTCCGCGAAGTCGACCGCGAGCCAGTCCAGCAATTCGGGGTGCGTCGGCGGCTTCCCGCTCATCCCAAAATTCGCGACAGTCGGCACGAGCGGTGTGCCGAAGTGCCGCATCCAGATGTGGTTCACCGCGACTCGGGCCGTGAGCGGGTTCTTCGCGTCAGCGATCCACTTTGCCAGCGCCAACCGCCGACCCGTGCTGCCCGCGAGGTCCGCTTTCACGAGCGACGTGTAAGCTTCGCCTTCGGGCAGCTTCGTGGCAGGGAGTTGCCGCTCCGCCCGATTCGCGGCGATGGCCAACCGCTTGGCATCCGGTGAATCGCTGAACTTGGCCCGATCCGCTTCATATCGCGCTTCGACGCTCGCAATCGCGGCGCGGGCCGTCTCCACTTGCGCCTTCACGATCAACTCGTTTTTCTCGCTCGACTTCACCGCGGCTTCAGCGTCAGCTTTGGTCAGCGGTGTGCGAACATCGAGCGGCGATGGCCGATCCTCGCCGTTCTTCAGCGCGAGCACCACCGACTCCGGCAGATCCTCGAGTCGAACCTCGCTGAACTCGGCAGTCGCGTCGTGCGCCCAAATCGTGAACGTGCCGGGCTGCCGCGCCACCGGGAGGTTGTACGCGTTTTTCAGTTTGCCGTTCACCCATGTATTCAGCCGGTCGCCGCGAACGGCGAAATCCAGCGTGATCTCCTCGTTCACCTTCACCGGGTGCGGCACGACATCGGTCGCATACGTGTCCGCACCGTTGACGCGGTGGAACGGCCGGACGGCGGAGTCGCTCCCCGCATTGATGTACACCGCCTGGAAGCTCGGCCCGACGACATCGTAGCTGAAGCCGATGCTCTTCGTACCGCCACCGGTCGTCTTGTAGCGGATGCGGCCCATCAGTGCGGCGGGGTGATGCTGCTTCGCGCTCACGGTCGCGAAGCTGGACGACGCCTTGCAGACGAGTTTGCCTTTCTCCCACGCCCACTGGCCGCTCTGCACTTTCCACAGATCGTCATTCCGCTTCGCGAACGTGTCGGTGAGGAAGGGCTTGATCGGGACGTCCTTTGGTGTGATGCCGGCGGCGATGTCCGCAAGTCGCTTCTGCGCCACCGCGACCGACTCGGTTGCCCGCTTCGCTGCGGACTCCGCCGTGTCCAGGTTGGCCTTCGCTTCGCGTCGGGCTTCCGCAACCGCGCTCGGCAACGCGGCCGCGTAGTCCTTCGGCGAGAACGCGATCTTCTGCACCGCGAACTCGCCGCCGAACGCGCCCGGCGTGCCGGGAAGCATCACCCGCGACTTGTCCGGCGTCCGCTCGTCGCCGCGGATGTACAAGTATGTCGGTATCTCCGGCGTCTTGTCGAACGCCCGCGGTACGCCATCCTTCAGCGGGTCGGGTTGGCCGGGAATCAAATCGGTGCGGATGTCGTGCGGTTCGAACACGGCGCGGAACCGGTAATAGTCCGCCTGCGAAATCGGGTCGTACTTGTGGTCGTGGCAGCGGGCGCAGCGCAGCGTGGTGCCGAGGAACCCGGCGGCCGTGTATTCGACAGCGTCCTGAATCCACGCGGTGCGATTGAACTTATACCAGTTGCGGGCGAGGTAGCCGGTGGCGCGAAGCGTCTCGCGGTCGCCGGGGGCGATCTCGTCGCCGGCCAGCATCTCCACGATCATCCGGTCGTAGCCCTTGTCCGCGTTCAGCGATTCGACGATCCAATCGCGCCAGCGCCAGATGTGCCGCTGGCTGTAGCGAAACTCGTCGCCGTTGCCGAACGGGTCCGAATAGCGCCAGATGTCCATCCAATGCCGGCCCCACCGCTCGCCGTACATCGGCGACGCAAGCAGCCGGTCCACCACCTTCTCGTACGCAGTAGGCGAATCGTCCTTGAGAAAGGCCGCGAGTTCATCCGCGGTCGGCGGAACACCGATCAGATCGAGCGTCACCCGGCGAAGCAGTGTCGCCTTGTCCGAGGCCGGATTCGCGACCACATTTTGCTTCGCGCGAGCGGCATCGAGGAAGGCGTCGATCGGATGCCCCATTGCAGGAAGCAGCGATTTCTTCGGCAGCTGATACGCCCAGTGGGACTTGGCATCCGCGGGAACCGGTTCGTTTGGCGCCTTCGCACCGTTCTTCACCCACTCCCGAATCAGCGCCACATCGGCCGCCTTGAACGGTTCGCCCTCACCCTCCGGCGGCATGTGCGGACGCGACTTGCCATCCTCCGAAATGGCTGCGATCAATGGCGACTCATCCGGCTTTCCCGGCACGATCACGGGGCCGTCCTTGCCGCCCTTCAACACGAGTTGGCCCGCGTCGAGGCGCAGCCCGTGCTTCTGCCGCACCGCACCGTGACACGACACGCACTTGGCGCGGAACAGCGGTGCGATGTCGCGCGCGTAGTCCGGTTCCGCCGCGTCGGCGGGTCCGGCCGTGCATGCGACCAAGGCGGCAAACAGGCCGCGAATCATGTCGATCATTGGCGAAAAAGGCGGGTGCGGAGGGAGGGCACGATCTGTGTTCCCTTGTACCACATCCGTCGAACCCAGCCAAGGATCGACTTTCTCGACTTGCCCCACTGCCGAACCGGCGAAAGCAGTCGGTGCTTGCTGCGTCTCCCTCATATAAAGGACGGCACCTCGTCCCCCTCCATACCAGTGATCCACCATGAAGCGCGAACCCGTACCGCTGGCGATTCTCTGCGCCGTGCTGAGTGCATCCAGTGCATTCGCACAAAACGCGGCGGACCTCAAACCCGCCGCCTACGCCATCCGCGACGCCCGGGTCGTGACCGAACCCGGCAAGTTGCTGGAGAAAGCCAGCGTCCTCATTCGCAACGGTGCGGTCGAGAACGTCGGCCCGGACATCGCCATTCCCGCGGATGCTCTGGTCATCGAAGGAAAAGGGCTCACGGTTTATCCGGGGTTCCTGGATGCGGGCAGCCCGCGCGGGTTCGACCCAGCCTTGAGGCGTTCGCAGACCGGTCCGCCCGCCGCGGAGGAAATCGCCGCCGATGCACTCATCGCGACCAAGCCGGACAACCGCAAAGGGCTCACGCCGGAGTTCTCGGTGCAATCGGCGCTCAAGTTGGATGAAGACGCGGTAGCGCCGTGGCGCCGCGTCGGGTTCACGGCTCATCTCGTGATGCCGGACGGCGGCTACCTTTCGGGCACGAGCGCGCTCGTGAGCCTGAGCGGGGCCGTGCCGCGCGACGCGATCCTCAATTCGCCCGTGGCCCTGCACGCGCGATTCGGCCGTGTCCTGGGCGGCGACTATCCCAGCGCCCTCATGGGGATCGTGGCCCACAACCGGCAGACGTTTCTGGACGCGGGCTGGCTCAAGCGGCAATGGTCGGCCTTCGAAGCCCGCAACCGCACGGGGAAGCGGCCGATCACCGATCCGTGTCTCGAAGCGCTCTGGCCCGCGCTCGACGGCAAGCTTCCGGTCGCGTTCGAAGCGGACACCGCGGACCAGATTCACCGGGCGCTGGACTTCGCTGAAGAGTTCAAGCTGAAGCCGATCATCGTGGGCGGGCGCCAGGCCTGGAAGGTGGCGGACCGCCTGAAGGCCGCGAAGACGCCCGTGATCCTGCGACTGGATTTCAACATGACACGCGGGAATGAATCCGATTTGCCGATCCGGGTGCGGGAAGACCGCGAACGGCTCCGACGTGAAGAAATCGCGTGCGCGAAGGAGTTGCATGCAGCCGGGGTGAAATTCGCATTCATGACCTACGGTCTGGCCGCGAACGCGAGCACGAAGGTGCGCGAGAACGTGAGGCTGGCCATCAACGCGGGACTGCCGGCGAATGCGGCCCTCGCCGCACTCACGACCGATGCCGCGGAGATCCTCGGCGTCTCGAACCAGGTCGGCCGCATCGCCAAGGGCCGCTCCGCCCATCTGATCGTGACCGATGGCGAGTTCCAGGCTTCAAACACGAAGTACCGCTACGCGTTCGCGGACGGTGTGCGCTTCGACTTGGAGAGCATCGCGCCGCCGGGCGCGGGCGATGCGCCGATCATTCCCAAGAAAGGACCGCGGAATCAACCCAAGAGCGAGGACACACCCGCACCGAAGAAGGATCCCGCGGTTGCCACCGCCCCGCCACCGAGCGAGCGTCGCACCGGATTCAACGGCGGCCCGTTCCGCAGCGCGATCCCATTCCTCGACGGCATCGAAGCGACCTTCACCGAAATCGAGGCGGACCGGACGCCGCAATTGAAGACCGGCGGAAGCGTGCTCATTCGCAACGCCACCGTCATCACCCTTGCCGGGAAGACGCTGCCGAAGACGGACATCCTCGTTCGTAGCGGGAAGATCGCCGCCATCGGTCCGAACCTGGAACTGGATTTCCGCGGCAAGGTGATTGATGGCACCGGGCTGTTCGTGATGCCCGGCATCATCGACACACACTCGCACTTCGGCATCAGCGGCGGCGTGAACGAAGCCACGCTGTCGGTCGTGCCCGAGGTTCGCGTCCGCGACGTGATCGACTCCGAGGACGTGCAGATCTACCGCGCCTTGGGCGGCGGCGTCACCATGGCCCGGCTCCTCCACGGCAGCGCGAACGTCGTCGGCGGGCAGGACGCCGTTATCAAGCTGAAGTGGGGCCACTCCGCGAAGGAGATGCTGGTCGCGGATGGGCCGCGCGGCGTCAAGTTCGCGCTCGGCGAAAACGTGAAGCGCACCGACGGCCGCTTCCCGAACAGTCGCCTCGGCGTGGAAGCGGTGCTCGTCCGCTCCTTCACCGAAGCCCGCACCTACAAGCAGAAATGGGATGAGTACGAGAAGAGCAGGAAGACCGACTCGCCGCTCCCTGAACCGCGCCGCGACCTGAGGTTGGAAGCGCTCGCGGATGTGCTCGCCGGCGATCTCCGCGTCCATTCGCACTGCTACCGCTCGGACGAGATTCTCATGCTGCTCCGCGTCGCGGACAAGTTCGGCGTGAAGGTCAAATCGCTCCAGCACGTGCTCGAGGGCTATAAGGTCGCGCCGGAAATCGCGGCTCATGGTGCGAGCGTGAGCCTGTTCTCCGATTGGTGGGCGTACAAGATCGAGGCGTTCGATGCGATCCCGTACGCGGCGCGGCTTCTCCGCGACGCCGGCGCCAGTGTCTGCCTCAAGTCGGACGACAACGAACTGATGCGGCACTTGAACCAGGAGGCCGCGAAGCTCGTGAAGTATTGCGAGTTCACGACGGACGACGCATTGAAAGCGATCACGCTGAACCCGGCCCGGCAACTCGGGCTCGACGCCCGCCTCGGCACCATCGAAGTCGGCAAGGACGCGGACCTCGCCATCTTCTCCGGCCACCCGTTGAACTCGTTCAGCCGCTGCGAGATGACCATCATCGATGGCGAGGTCTTCTTCCAGAGGCAGGACAAGCTGGCCTCGACCGTGGCGGCGAAGCCCGAACCCGCGGAGCAAACCAGGTTCAAGGCCATCCCGGACGATGCGAAGGGAATCTACGTGCTGCGAGGAGCAACAATCCACTCGCCGGGCAAGCCTGCGTTCAAAGGCACGGTGGTCGTGGACGCAACGAGCGGCACGATTACGAGCGTGGTGAAGGACGGGGACGAGTTCAAAGCGCCCGCCGGCGCCGCGACCGTGGACCTGACCGGGCGTCATCTCTACCCCGGCCTCATTGACTCGGCGACCGTGCTCGGACTCGTTGAAATTGACTCGGCTCGGGAAACCAACGATTCGCGCGAGGCGGGCGGTGACTTCCAGCCTGACCTTCGCGCCAGCGTCGGCATCAATCCCGATTCCGAACTGATCCCCGTGACACGGGCGAACGGCGTCACCACCGTGCTCACGCGGCCGTCCGGTTCGTTGATGCCAGGGCAGGGTTCGCTCATCAACCTCGCCGGATGGGTGCCTGCCGAGATGGTCGTGATCGATGCGCTCTCATTGCACATCGAGTACTCCACGGAGCCCGGCCGCCGCGGGTTCAACCCGTTCGGTGGGGAAGACGAGGGCGAGAACGCGGCTCAGAAGTTCCGCCGCGAGGAGAAGCTGACGAAGCTGAAGGAACTGTTCGAAACCGCCCGCCGGTACGACGCTTCGAAGAAAGCCGGAATTCCGGTGGTCGCCAACCCGCGGCTCGAAGCGCTCGTTCCGTACGTCCGTGGCGAGAAGCCGGTCATCTTCACGGCGGACCGCAAGACGGATATTCAGGCCGCGCTCAAACTGGCGGACGACCTCAAGGTGAAGCCGGTGATCAGCGGCGGCACCGAGTCGTGGAAGTTGGCCGCAGAGTTGAAACGGCGGGACGTGCCGGTGATCCTCGGACCGATCATGGCCCTGCCGCGCGAGGTCGGTGAGAAGTACGACTCGGCGTATTCGGCCGCCGCGAAATTGCACGCCGCCGGCGTCCACTTCTGCATCCGTTCGGCCGGTTCGAGCAACGCCCGTAACCTGCCCTACGAGGCTGCCATGGCCGTGGCCTACGGCTTGCCTCCGGAAGAGGGACTGAAAGCGGTCACGCTCTACCCGGCCCGGATCCTCGGCGTCGAGAAGCTGTTCGGCACCATCGAGCCGGGCAAGAAGGCGAACCTCGCCATCGCCGGCGGCGACATCCTGCAGGCGTCCACACCCGTGCTCAGCGTCTTCATCGACGGCCGCCCGTTCGAGCCGGTGAACAAGCAGACGAAACTCTTCGACAAATATCAGAAACGGCTGCAGGAGGTGCAATCGGGCCAAACTCCGCCGCCGGCACCGAAGAACTGACTCGACACCCACTGCCCTCACCATGACGTTGCACTGACATGAGCCATCACGAGTTCATATCCCGGTCTGATTTGGTCGAGATTCGGGACGCCGAGGGCATGGGACGGGGCGTGTTCGCCGTGTCGCATGTTCCGGACGACACCCTGCTCTTCAGCCACCCGGTGCTGATGGTGCCCGAGAGCGAGTGCCCGAAGGGGTCGATTCTGGAGGCCTATGTTTTCCTGTGGTCAACCGTCATGGAGGACGGGCTGAGCCGGAACGCCGTCGCCCTCGGCATGGGTACGGTGATGAACCATTCGAAGATCCCGAACGTGATCGTGTACTTCGAAGAGAATCCGGACCGCCTGGACTTCTACGCCTTGCGCGACATCGAACCCGGCGAGCAACTGACTCACGATTACAACTACGACGAGTACCCGCCGGAATGGAGAACCTGATGGAGCGGCGCCGCCGTCGACGGGTCCAGTTGCATGGACACGTCGCCGTGAGACCCGGTGCCCGTTCGGCTAGGCGGGGCGACTTCGCCGGCGAGGCTTGGTCGATGCCGAGCGAATGACCACTGGGCCGCGGCCGCTGCGTGCAAACGGCACACGATTGCGGGCCATGGCCTCGTCGAAGAGGCACACGACCTCGCGACGAGCAAGCGTGGACTTGCCCTCCACGGGGATCCACCGCGTCTGGCCGGACCCCTGCAGCAGTTTCTCGGGATCCGGCAATTCCTTGCCGCGATTGAAGTACAACCTCACCCCGTCCGCACTCGCGCGGATTGCAAACACGCCCTCGTATCCGTGCTCGTTCGGTGAATAGCTGATGACGAAGAAATCCTTGTATTCGTACACCACTTCATGAGCGGAAGGCAGACGCTTACGCAGCCACCGACGCACCGTGCCGATGAGCTGTTGGTGCGCGGCCGCGAATCTGGTGATCAGCGTACTCAACTCGGCTTCTGCGGATCGTCGCGCTGCCGCAGACTGGGTGCTCGGCTCGGAAACGCTCATCGCTTGATCCTTCGAAACGAGGACACCGTGCTTCCAGGCTATATTCGGAACCGCTCCACGATCACATTCGGCAAGTCGTAACCGATTCCGGGATTGTCGGGAATCCCGATGACGCCATCCTTCACCGGGAAGCCCGCCGCTTGCAACTCGCTCCGCAGGGGCGACTCGTACACCTCCGCCGGCGCGAACTCGATGAACGGCGTGATCGGCGAATAGGCCGCAAGATGCACGCTCGCAGCCCCAAGAATCTGCGTGGACCAGTTGCCGGGGCACACCGTCGCGCCGCGCATCCGGGCCAGTTCCACGATCCGCTTCGCCTCGGTGAGCCCGCCGCACGTCGTCATGTACGGTTGCACCACCTGCACGCGGCCGCGGTCCATCATGTCCAGGAATTCCCACCGCGTGACGCCGTGCTCGCCCATCGCCAGGGGGATCGATGTGCGGCCCGCGAGTTCCGTATACGGCACCGGCGAATCGACCGGGAACGGCGTCTCGAAGAAGTACACGTCGTGCTCTTCGAGTTGCCGACACACCCGCGCCGCGGTCGGCACATCGTGGAACAGATAACCCACGTCGATCATCAGCGTCGGCTTCGGGCCGAGGCTCTTGCGGAACCGCGCCGCGAGTTCGACCACGTCTTCCGGCGACGACATCATCGGTTCGAGCTTGAACGCCTTATACCCGAGTTCGGCGAGCGTCTCGGCCCGCTTCACCTGCTGGCGGAACATCGGCTTCCCGCCCCACACGTCGGACACGATCGTGCAGTACGGCGTGACCACCGTCTTCTCGCCGAACGGCGTCTGAAACGCGCCGCGCTGCACGCCACCGAGCAGTTCCCACACCGGGCGGCCGAGCCGCTTGCCGTACAGGTCCCACAATGCGACATCGAGCGCACCAAGAATGATGATCTCCCAGCCGCGGCGATTGGTGTGCAGGAACGCGTCCCACATTTTTTGCCAGAGCCGTTCGGGATGGGTGATCTCTTCGCCGAGGAGCAGCTTGCCGAAGTGCGTATCCGCCCCGCCAACCGTGGCCTTCACCACGCCCGGCGGCACGCGGAACATTTCGGACAGCCCGGATGCGCCGTCGTCCGTATGAACGCGTATGCACGCCAACGGCTCGACGCCGCCCTTGTCCGGGTCGATCTCCGGGCCGTCCCCGATCACAAAGACTTCGAGCCGGTCGATTTTCATGGCGTGTTGAATTACAGTGTAGACATGATTCGATCCATCGCAGTTGTTCTTGTTTTCGCAACCTCGGCATTCGCGGAACCTTCCGCCACCTTCGCACCGGTGAAGCGACCGCCCGTGCCCGCGGTGCGCGGCACGGCCCGCACCGATGTGGATCGCTTCATCCTCGCCGCGCTCGAAGCCAAGAAGCGCACCCACGGCGCCGAAGCGGATCGGGCCACGCTCATTCGACGCGTCGCGTTCGACCTCACAGGGCTGCCGCCGACCGTCGCCGAGATCGATGCTTTCCTCGCGGACAAATCCGCGGACGCCTACGAGAAGATGGTCGACCGCTACCTCGCCTCGCCGCGGTACGGCGAACGCTGGGGCAAACACTGGCTCGATGCCGCGGGGTACGCGGACTCGAACGGCTACTTCAACGCGGATTCGGACCGCCCGCTCGCCTGGCGTTACCGCGATTGGGTGGTGAAGGCCTTCAACGCGGACAAGCCGTACGACCGCTTCGTGAAAGAACAACTCGCCGGGGACGAACTCGCGGGGTACGTTCCCGGCGGCGACGTGACGCCTGCGATGGCCGAACTGCTCACCGCCACGCACTTCATCCGCAACGCACCGGACGGCACCGGCGAATCGGACGGCAACCCGGATGAAGTCCGCATCGACCGCTACACCGTGCTCGAAGGCACCGTGCAGATCGCGATGAACTCGCTGCTCGGCCTCACCGTGCAGTGCTCCCGCTGCCACGATCACAAGTTCGAGCCGCTCACGCAGGAGGAATACTTCTCGCTGCAAGCCCTGTTCTTCCCCGTGTACAACCCCGAGAAGTGGACGAAGCCGAACGATCGCGTGGTGAGCATGGGCACGAAGGCGGAGTTGGCCGCGAATAAGAGCAAGAACGACCTCGTTGACAAGCAGGTGAAGGCGGCGAACGCCGGGCTAAAGATGTTCGCCGATTCGCTCCGCGACCAACTCAAGGATGAGAAGAAAGACGCGAAGATCACCGACGACGATCTCGCGAAGCGGTTCCCCGAGTTCGCTGCGCTGCGCGAGCAGGTGAAGAAGACGGTTGCCGAGCGCGAGAAGGACCGGCCGAAGCCGCTGGAGAAGATCGCGGCGTTCTACGAAACCGATCCGAAACCACCGGCGCATCACCTGCTCAAGCGCGGCGTCCACGACAAACCCGGCGACGAAGTGCAACCTGGTGTGCCGGCCTCGCTCGGCGGCAAGTTCGAGATCGCGAAGAGCACGAACGGCGTCAGCACCGGCCGCCGCATGGCGTTTGCGAACTGGGTCGCGTCCGCGGACAACCCGCTGTTCGCCCGCGTCATGGTGAACCGCATCTGGCAGCATCACTTCGGCACCGGCCTCGTGTCCACCGCGGACAACCTCGGCGTCTCCGGCTCGAAGCCTTCGCACCCCGAACTCCTCGATTGGCTCGCCTCCGAGTTCGTGAAATCGGGTTGGAGCATCAAGGCGATGCACCGCCTGATCCTCACATCGGGCGTGTATCGCCAGTCGTCGCAGGGCGAATCTCCAGCGGATG
>JADMIO011456617.1_pt1 | contig 11146 bp, 10 predicted proteins | sample 8958161 | NCBI WGS metagenome assembly JADMIO01 (sample SAMN16585339, study PRJNA669376) | soil metagenome | isolation source: Crop rotation soil | place: USA: Cullars Rotation, Alabama | collected 2011 | reverse complement strand
TGTCGCGGTCGCCGCCGCCGAGCTCGGCCTCACTCATATCGTCGTCACTTCGGTCGACCGCGACGACCTGCCGGACGGCGGCGCCTCGCAGTTCGTGAAGGTGATCGAGGCGTTGCGCCGCAACACGCCGGTGACCACGATCGAGATCCTGACCCCCGACTTCCGCAACAAGTCCGAAGCCGCGGTCGAGAAGATCATCCGGGCGCGCCCCGACGTCTACAATCACAATCTTGAGACGGTGCCGCGCCTCTATCCGACGATCCGGCCCGGCGCGCGCTATTATGCCTCGCTGCGCCTGCTGGAGAGCGTGAAGCGGCACGATCCCTCCATTTTCACCAAGTCCGGCGTGATGGTCGGTCTCGGCGAGCAGAGGCTGGAGGTCCACCAGGTGATGGACGACATGCGCTCCGCCGACGTCGATTTCCTGACCATGGGGCAATATCTGCAGCCGACGCCGCGCCATGCGAAGGTGGAGGAGTTCGTGACCCCGCAGGCGTTCTCGGCCTATGGCGCGATCGCCCGGGCCAAGGGCTTCCTGCTCGTCGCCGCCAGCCCGCTCACCCGCTCGAGCTATCATGCCGGTGACGATTTCGAGAAGATGCGCGCCGCCCGCGAAGCGAAGCTGGCGGCAGCGCGTTAGAGGCTGCAATGCCCCGCCATACCGAAAAGCGCTTCCTGCCCTACACGCCGTACCAGCTGTTCGATCTGGTCGCCGACGTCGGCCATTATCAGGACTTCCTGCCCTGGGTCGCCGCCACCCGCATCCGCGAGGAGAGCGAGACCGAGATGGTCGCGGACCTGATCGTCGGCTTCAAGGCGCTGAAAGAAACCTTCACCTCGCGGGTGAAGAAGGAGCGGCCGCACGAGATCGAGATCGACTACGTCGATGGGCCGCTGAAATATCTGCACAACCACTGGAAGTTTCGCGCCGTGCCGGGCGGGAGCGAGGTGGATTTCTGCGTCGACTTCGCCTTTCGCAACCGCATCTTCGAGGCGCTCGCCGGGCAGATGTTCGACCGGGCGCTCCGGCGGATGATCAACGCCTTCGAGGAACGGGCGGCCGTGCTCTACGGTCCGGGCGAGTCCGGCAGCAACAATTCCAGCGCGCAAAGCGCCGCCTGAAGCCTGACCCCGCCGCGGCCGAGATCGCCGAAGCACTGGGTGTCGGCGATAATGTCCTTCGGATCGGCATCCTTCTCCGCCCGCGCGAAGACGACCGTCCCGACCGGCTTGCGGTCCGAGCCCCCGGCGGGGCCGGCAATGCCGGTCAGCGCCACCGCGACATCCGCGCCGCTCGCCTTCAGCGCGCCCTGCGCCATCGCCCAGGCGACCGCGACCGAGACCGAGCCGAACGTCTCGATCACGTCCATCGACACGCCGAGCAACTTCGCCTTGGCCTCGTTGGAATAGGTGATGAGTCCCGTCTCGAGCACGTCGGAGCTGCCGGGAATCTCGGTCAGGGCGGCGGCGACCAGCCCGCCCGTGCAGCTCTCCGCCGTCGCCACCCGCCGCCCCGCCGCGCGATTCTCCTCGACCACCCGCCGGGCGAGATCGAGCAGCTGCTGCGGCAGGACGAAGTCGAGATACTCGCTCATTCGCCGGGCCGGCAGAGGAAGGGCTGCGGGCGCGAAGGGGCTGCCTCGGGCGCGGGTGCGGGGCCTGGCCGGGGCGCGGACCGGAGCCAGGCGAGCGCGGCGGGCGTCGCGGCAGGCGCCGGCGTCGCGGGCGCAGACCGCGGCGGCGAGGGAATGAGCGGGATCGGGTCATGCCCGGGACCAAAAGCCTCGGGGGGCAGGATCCGGATGATCCGGTCGACGAGCGAGCCAAAGGCGCCGAAGAAGCGGCCCGTCTGGTCCGGTGTCAGCTCGGCGCTGATCTCGAGGATTTCGTTGATATCGGCGCAGAGCGCTGGATTGAGGTAGTGCGCCAGGTCGGTGCCGACGCCCTCGGCTATTCCTTCCTCGCCCATGTTGCGGATGACCTCCCGCGTCATCCCTGCCGCTTCGACGATCGAGGTCACCCCGGCGAGGGCCGAGGTGAGCCGCTGCCGGGCCTCGGCGCGCAGCCGGCCGGAATATTCCGCCGCGGCGGGCGTCGCGAGAAAGGCGGTCGCGGGCAGATGTGGCCGGCAGGCATTGCGCGCGGTCTCGAACATGGAGGCCACGCTCACCACCGAGATGTCGCCGATCTGCTGCCGGGTCAGGCAGGCAGGCGCCGGTGGCGCAGCCGGCGCCGTGCCGGTGGTCAGCAGTGCCGCGATGGCCAGCATCTTGAGCATCAATCGTCCCCCGCCAGGACCGTGGCCGCCGCCTGCGCGGCAATGCCTTCGCCGCGCCCGGTGAAGCCGAGCCGCTCGGTCGTCGTCGCCTTGACGCTAATCCTCGTCTCCGGGAGCCGCAACAGGTCCGCGATGAGGCGACGCATGGCGTCCCGATGCGGGCCGATCCGCGGCGCCTCGCAAATGATCGTCACATCGGCATGGATGACGCGACCGCCCGCGGCCGAGACCAGGTCCCGCGCATGCTCGAGGAAGTGCGAGGAGGGCGCGCCTTTCCAGCGCGGATCGGTCGGCGGGAAATGGTCGCCGATATCGCCGGCGGCAATCGCGCCGAGCAGGGCGTCGGTCAGCGCGTGCAGCGCGACATCGGCGTCGCTGTGGCCCCTGAGGCCGCGGTCGTGCGGAATGCGGATGCCGCCGAGCCAGACATGGTCGCCCGGACCGAAGGCATGGACGTCGAAGCCGGTGCCCGTCCGCGGCACGAGGCGGCTGGCGTCCGCCCGTGCGAAATCCGCTTCGTAAGTGAGCTTGTCGAGCGCCGGGTCGCCCTCGACCAGCACCACGTCCAGCCCTGCCGCTCTTGCCATCTGGGCATCGTCGGTCGGCTCGCCGCCGGTCCAGGCGGCGTGGGCGGCGCGGATGGCGGAGAGGCGGAAGGCCTGGGGAGTCTGCACCCGGACCAGCGTCTCGCGGTCGACCGGCGCGCCGGCCCGCGTGGTCAGCGTGTCAACGACCGGCAGGGCAGGGACCGCCCCGTCACGGCCTTCCAGCGCGTCAAGCAGCCGGTCGACCACCGTGGCAGGAAGGAAGGGCCGCGCAGCGTCGTGGATCAGGACGATGTCCGCATCGCCCAGCGCTGCAAGCCCGTTGGCCACCGACTCCCGCCGGGTCGCGCCGCCGATGATCGGGGCGGGGAGGGCGCGGTTGCCCACCGCCTCGGCATAGGAAGCCTCCTGGCCCGCGCCGATCACGACCTGGACGGACTGGATCCGGGGATGGGCGAGACCGTCGATCGCGTGCGCCAGCAAAGCCTTGCCGGCGATCCTCCGGTATTGCTTCGGCTGCTCGCCGCCGGCCCGGCTGCCGCTGCCAGCGGCCACGATCAATGCGACAACCTGCCCCATGGCATTCCGCCTAGCGGAGGCCAAACTTGCCCGCCAGCGCATTCCACCCTATCTCGCGCGCCTCATGTCCCGCCTGAAGCCCATCCAGATCGGCCCGGTCCGCATCGAAACGCCGGTGATCCTGGCGCCAATGACGGGTGTCACCGACATGCCGTTCCGGCGGATCGTGAAACGCTACGGCGCCGGGCTCACGGTGACGGAGATGATCGCCAGCCAGGCTGCGATCCGCGAGACCCGCCAGTCGCTGCAGAAGATGGCATGGGATCCGAGCGAGGAGCCCGTCTCGATGCAGCTCGCCGGTTGCTCGCCGCAGGAGATGGCCCAGGCCGCGAAGCTCAACGAGGAGCGCGGCGCCGCGATCATCGACATCAATATGGGCTGCCCGGTGAAGAAGGTCGTGAACGGCGAGGCCGGCTCCGCCCTGATGCGCGATCTCAAGCTGGCCGCCGCGATCATCGACGCGACGGTGAAGGCGGTCAAAGTGCCGGTGACGCTGAAGATGCGCATGGGCTGGGACCATCACAGCCTGAACGCGCCGGAGCTCGCCCGCATCGCCGAGGATCTGGGCGTGCAAATGATCACCGTCCATGGCCGCACCCGCTGCCAGATGTACCGCGACACCGCCGACTGGGCATTCATCCGCAAGGTGAAGGACGCGGTGTCCGTCCCGGTCATCGCCAATGGCGACATCAACTCGATCGATGATGTTGATACCGCGCTCGAACAATCGGGTGCCGACGGCGTGATGATCGGCCGCGGCGCTTATGGCCGGCCCTGGTTGCTGAAACAGGCGATGCACTGGCTGAAGACCGGCGAGCGCCTCCCCGATCCGAGCCTCGACGAGCAATATGCGGTGATCGTCGAGCAATATCGGGCCATGCTGGCGCTGTACGGCCCGCAGATCGGCGCCAATTGCGCGCGCAAGCATATCGGCTGGTACACGAAGGGCCTGCACGGTTCAGCCGAGTTCCGCAACGCCTTCAACAAGGAGGCGGACCCGGACCGCGCGCTCGCCATGTTGCGCGAATATTACGCCCCTTGGCTGAGCCGCGCTGCCGCCTGAGACGGGCCGCTCTCCTGCTGCGACGGGCAGTCCCAATCACTGTGTTCTTTATGCCACATTGTTGTGCTAGAGCCGCAGTGTGAACGCTGAAACTGCGATCCCTGTTGCGTCCCCGACACGGCCCCGCTGGCGCCGGCGGCTGCGCGTCATGCGCAGGCGCGGGGGCTGGGTTCCGGTCATCGAGGTGGGCGTCGCACTCCTGCTCGTAGTGACGATTGTCATCAGCTACGCGCTGATCGCGCGGCGCGACGATCCGGGTGGTCTGCTGACCCCGCCCCTCGTTGCCACCCTGCTCGTCGCGAACCTCGTTCCGGCCATGACCCTGATGGTGTTGCTGGCGCGGAGGGTGGCGCTCCGGCGCGCATCGCGCACCGTGCTCGGCATGAAAAGCCGGCTGCCCGTCCGGCTGGTCGCGATCTTCTCGCTCATCGCCGCGGTGCCAACCCTGGTCGTCACCATCGTCGTTTCCCTGCTCTTCCAGTACAGCGTCGAATTCTGGTTCTCGGACCGGGCGCGCGGCATGCTCGAGAACGCCACCGACCTTGCCCGGTCCAATTATAATCGCGAGTTCGAGCGGGTCGGCGCCAATGCCGTCACGATGAGTGGCGACATTGCGGGCTATCTTCGCCAGGTAAGCTACGACGATCCAACGTTCGTCCAGGCCCTGGTGTCGCAGACCTATGAGCGCAACCTGTCGGAGGCGATCCTGTTTCGCATCCTTCAGAGCGGGGAAATTCAGTCGCTGGCGCTGGTCAATCCCTACGAGCGCGATCTCGAGCGTTCGCTGACGCCCGACGTGATTGCGCGCGTGCGACGGGAAGGGGCGATCAAGATCGTTCGCGCCAATCGCTTCGAGGCCGTCGCGACCCTGCCGAACACAACGGGCACCTACCTTTATGTCGCCCGCGTCTTCGAGGCCGAACTTGGCGAGCAGATGCGGCTCAGCGCGCAAATCCGGCAGGATTATCAGGCGCTGGCGACGCGCTCGCGCAGCCAGCAACTCAGGTTCAACGCGGCCTTGCTCGGCCTCTCGCTGCTGATCGTCGCCTTCGCGATCTGGATCGCGCTGAAGCTCGCCGACCGGCTGGTCCGGCCGGTCGGGCAATTGGTCAATGCCGCGCGCCAGGTCACCGCCGGCGATCTCTCCACGCGCGTGCCCCCGACCGATTCGAACGACGAGGTTGCGACGCTCGGCCAGGCCTTCAACCGGATGACGACCCGGCTCGAGGAGCAGACGGGGGCCCTGGTCACCGCCAATGCGCAGCTCGACAGCCGCCGCGCCTTCACCGAGGCGGTGCTGTCGGGCGTGACCGCGGGCGTGGTCTCGGTCGACGAGGACCATGTCGTGCGCCTGATCAACAGCTCGGCCGAGGCCTTGCTGAAGACCGGCGGCATGAGCCCCGTCGGGCAGAAGCTCGCCGATCTTGCACCGGAGCTCGATCGCCATCTCACCGCGGAGGACGACGAGGATGTTGTCCAGCTCGCCTCGCGCGGCGAGCCGCGGACGCTGGCGGTGAAGACCGTGCAGGTGCGCGGCGGCTATGTGCTGACCTTCGACGACATTACCGAGCAGCTGCTCGACCAGCGGCGCGCCGCCTGGTCCGACGTCGCCCGGCGTATCGCGCACGAGATCAAGAATCCGCTGACCCCGATCCAGCTCGCCGCCGAGCGGCTGCAGCGCCGCTACGGCAAGGAAGTGGACAGCGATCCGGCGACCTTCGAGCGGCTGACCGGGACGATCGTCCGCCAGGTCGGCGACCTGCGCCGGATGGTCGACGAATTCTCCTCCTTCGCGCGCATGCCGAAGCCGGCCTTTGCGGCCGAGCCGCTGGCCGAGATTGCCCGCCAGGCCCTGTTTCTGCACGAGGTCGCCCATCCCGAAATCGCCTTCAGCCTCGACGTGCCGGAGCCGGCGCCGGTGCTGGTCTGCGACCGGCGGCTGCTTGGCCAGGCGCTGACCAATATCGTCAAGAATGGCGTCGAGGCGGTCGAACAGAAGAAAGAGGCGGGCAAGCGCAAGGCGAAGGGTGGCGAGAAGATCGCCATGACCATCCGCACCGACGGGCCGCGCGTGACCATCGAGGTGACCGACACCGGGATCGGCCTGCCCGCGGAGCGCGGCCGGCTGACCGAGCCCTATATGACCACGCGCGCGAAGGGCACCGGCCTCGGCCTCGCCATCGTCAAGAAGATCGTCGAGGAGCATTTCGGCCAGATCGAATTTGCCGACGGGCCCGAGGGTGGCTCGCTGGTGCGGCTGGTCTTCGATTCCGAAACGCTCGCCCAGCTCGACCGCTCGGCTCCGACCATTTCAGAACAAAATTCGACAGAGAGTTGAAAAGATTATGGCTTTGGACATCCTCATTGTCGACGACGAGCGCGATATCCGCGAGCTGGTCGCGGGCGTGCTCGAGGATGAGGGCTTCGAGACCCGAACCGCCGGCAGCAGCGACGAGGCGCTGCAAGCGCTCGCCGACAGGCGACCTTCGTTACTTTTGCTCGACGTCTGGCTGCAGGGCTCGAAGCTGGACGGCCTGCAATTGCTCGAGGTCGTGAAGTCGCGGGATCCGACTCTGCCCGTGCTGATGATCTCCGGCCACGGCAATCTCGACACGGCCGTCGCCGCGATCCGGCAGGGCGCGGTCGACTTCATCGAGAAGCCGTTCGAGGCGGGCCGGCTGGTCCATCTCGTCTCGCGGGCGACCGAGACGGAGCGGCTCCGGCGCGAGAACGAGGCGCTTCGCCAGCAGGTCGGCAACGAGATGGAGCTGACCGGCTCATCGGCCGCGATCAACAATGTCCGCGCGACCCTGAAACGGGTGGCCGCGACCGGCAGCCGGGTGTTGATCTCCGGGCCCGCGGGCGTCGGCAAGGAGGTGGCCGCGCGTCTCCTGCACAATTGGTCGGCCCGCGCCGACGGGCCGTTCGTGGTCGTCACTGCGGCACGCATGACCCCGGAGCGGGTCGAAGAGGAGCTGTTCGGCGCCGAGGACGGCGAGCTCGCCCGACCCGGCCTGCTCGAGCGGGCGCATGGCGGAACCCTGTTCCTCGACGAGATCGCCGACATGCCGGTCTCGACCCAGGGCAAGATCCTGCGGGTGCTGACCGACCAGAGCTTCAGCCGCGTCGGGGGCCAGCGCACGGTCAAGGTCGACATGCGGGTCATCTCCTCGACCGCCCGCGTGCTGCCCGAGGAGATCGCTGCCGGCCGCTTCCGCGAGGATCTTTATTACCGGCTCAACGTCGTGCCGGTGCACCTGCCGGCGCTCGCCGACCGGCGCGAGGACATTCCCGCGATCGTCGAGCATTTCGCCGCCCGCTATGCGGCCGAGCAGAGGGTACCGACGCCGCGCATTTCCGACGACGCCATGGCCGCGCTCCAGGCCTATGACTGGCCGGGCAACGTTCGTCAGCTGCGCAACATCATCGAGCGAACGATCATCATGGCGCCGGGCGAACGGATCGGCTGCATCGAGATCGACATGCTGCCGCCCGAGATACTGAACGACCAGGCGCAGCTCACCCCGAACGAGGCGGTGAAGGCGATCATGGGCACGCCGCTGCGCGAGGCGCGCGAGACGTTCGAGCGAGAATATCTGCGCGTCCAGATTCGGCGCTTCTCGGGCAATATCTCCCGGACCGCCAATTTCATCGGCATGGAGCGCTCGGCCCTGCACCGCAAGCTCAAGGCGCTCGGCCTCGCCGATACGCGCGGGGAAGGGGGCGAATAGGCTTGTTGGCGCGGCCCCCTCGGGCGTGATATCAGGCAGCTGCGGACCCTGCCGCCAATATGACCCGGAAAGAGAGCGCAATGCCCGACAAGGTCAACAATCTCCAGGACATGTTCCTGAACAGCCTCCGCCGCAGCAAGACCCCGGTCACCATGTTCCTGGTGAAGGGCGTGAAGCTGCAGGGGATTATCACCTGGTTCGACAATTTCTCCGTTCTGCTTCGCCGCGACGGCCAGGCGCAGCTGATTTACAAGCACGCCATTTCGACGATCATGCCCTCGCAGCCGCTCGATCTGGGCGGGCTGCAGGCGGCCTTCGCCGAGCAGTTGGAGAAGAAGAAGCCGACCCTGCTGCAGGAGGTCTTCCTGACCGCGGTGAAACGGTCGGGCGAGCATGTCACCATGTTCCTGGTGAACGGCGTGATGCTGCAGGGCGAGATCAGCGCGTTCGATCTTTTTTGCATGCTGCTGGAACGCGACGGCCTCTGCCAGCTTGTCTACAAGCACGCCATCTCCACCGTGCAGCCGGAAAACCCGGTGAACTTCCAGGAGGCCCAGGCCGAGGAGTGAACGGCTGAGCGTTTTCAACCGGGATTCCGACAATGAGGTGACCCGCGGCGCCCGCGCCGTAATCGCGCTGCCCGAAATGGCGCGCGATGGCGGACGGGAAGCGCGGCGCGACCCCGCCGCGCGTCTCGACGAGGCGGCCGGGCTCGCCGAAGCGATCGGCGTCGAAGTGGAGGACAAGCTCCACTTCCGCATCCGCGCGCCCAGGCCGGCGACCCTGTTCGGCTCGGGCCAGGTCCAGCAGATCGCCGACGCGGTCCGGCAAGCGGAGGCCGAACTGGTGATCGTCGATGCGTCGATCACCCCGGTCCAGCAGAAAAATCTGGAGGACGAGACCAGAGCGAAGGTCATCGACCGCACCGGCCTGATCCTCGAGATTTTCGGGGAGCGGGCGGCGACCGCCGAGGGCAGGCTGCAGGTCGAGCTCGCCCATCTCGACTACCAGGCGGGGCGACTGGTCCGCTCCTGGACCCACCTCGAACGGCAGCGCGGCGGCTTCGGCTTCCTGGGCGGCCCGGGCGAAACCCAGATCGAGGCGGACCGCCGGCTGATCCGCGACCGGATGGCGAAGCTGCGCCGGGAGCTGGAGCAGGTCTCGCGCACCCGCAATATCCATCGCGGCCGGCGGCGGCGCGCGCCCTGGCCGGTAATCGCCCTTGTCGGCTACACGAATGCCGGAAAATCCACCCTGTTCAACCGCTTGACGGGATCTGACGTCATGGCGGAAGACCTGCTCTTCGCGACCCTCGATCCGACGCTTCGCCAGATCGGCCTGCCCGGCATCGACAAGGCGATCCTGTCGGACACGGTCGGCTTCGTGTCCGACCTGCCGACGCAGCTGGTCGCCGCGTTCAAGGCGACGCTCGAAGAGGTGGTCTCGGCCGACCTGCTGGTCCATGTCCGCGACATCGCCCATCCGGACAGCGAGGCGCAGCGGGCAGATGTCGAGACGGTGCTCGGCGAACTCGGCGTCACCGAGAGCACTCCGCGGATCGAGGCATGGAACAAGCTCGACCTGCTCGATGACGAAGCGGCCGCCGCCGTCCGCGCCGAGGCCGCGCGGCGAGTGGATGTGGTGACATTGTCCGCACTGGCCGGGGAAGGGGTTGACGAGCTCGAGGCGGTGGTCGCCGCCCGGCTCACCGCCGGCCACCAGCTTTTCACGATCACCCTTGCTGCCGCCGACGGCGCCGGCGCCGCCTGGCTGCACCAGCATGGCGAGGTGCTGGACCAGCGCCTCGACGGCGATGCGATCGATTATGACGTGCGCATGGCGCGCCGCGACTACGAGCGCTTTCTTTCTCGATAAAAACGAATGCGTTTAGTAGCTTAGCTGGTCGACTTCACACGTTGCCAGAGCGCTTCCTGCGCTTCGAGGTCGAGCGCGGAAAAGGCGTCCCCGGCCTCCGTTTCCATCGCCCGGAAGCGGCGCTCGAACTTCGCATTGGCAGCGCGCAATGCGGTTTCGGGGTCGACGCCGAGCTTGCGGGCCCAGTTGACCGTGGCGAACAGCAGGTCGCCAATCTCCTCAGCGCGCTCTTCCAGCGTGACCGAGGCCTCGACCTCGGCCAGCTCCTCGTCGATCTTGGCGCGGGCGCCCGATGGATCCGGCCAGTCGAAGCCGGTGCGGGCGGCGCGCTTCTGCAATTTCTCGGCGCGGAGCAGGGCGGGAAGGGCGAGGGCGATGCCGTCCAGCGCGCTGGCATGGCCTTTCGCGCCGCGCTCCTCGGCCTTGATCTGCTCCCAGAGATGGTGGCCGCCCTGGTCGGCGCTTCCGAACAGATGCGGATGGCGGCGTTCCATCTTGTCCGCGATCGCGCCGGCGACGTCGTGAAAATCGAAGCTGCCGGCTTCCTCGGCCATGCGCGCGTGGAAGACGACCTGGAGCAGGAGGTCGCCGAGCTCGTCCTTCAGCTCCGCCATGTCGCCGCGGCGGATCGCCTCGTCGACCTCATAGGCTTCCTCGATCGTGTAGGGCGCGATCGTCTCGAAGGTCTGGACGCTGTCCCATTCGCAGCCGGTCTTCGGGTCGCGCAAACGCGCCATGATCGCCAGCAAACGCGCGATGGGGGAGCCCTTCTCCTCAGGCATGGATAAGTCCGATAATATACATTATGTAAAATAACGAGAGAGCAAGAGGGCGGTCATCCCCTCACGGGACCCGGTCACGGCCGGAGCACCAGGGTTCGTCCCTCGACGCCCCAGCGGGACAGGGTCGACAGGAAGTTCATGCCGATCACGTTGGTCGAGTCCGCGCGGGAGATGAACATCGGAAAGTCGTGCCGCTCGATCGGCCCGACCTTCAGCAGGCCGGCGCGGCCGCGGTCGACATCGGCGATGCCGTTGGCGGTATCGACCATGGTGCGCTCGCCGGTCGGCTGGAC
>JADMIO011081558.1_pt1 | contig 11146 bp, 5 predicted proteins | sample 8958161 | NCBI WGS metagenome assembly JADMIO01 (sample SAMN16585339, study PRJNA669376) | soil metagenome | isolation source: Crop rotation soil | place: USA: Cullars Rotation, Alabama | collected 2011 | reverse complement strand
GCCGACCCATTCTCGTGTCGGACGGCGATGGGGCGATGGTGATCTGGAACGCAACGCTCGGCGACGGCGGCGCATCCGTGGTCGCGAGCCGCTACACCAAGGCCAAGCAGTTCGTCGCAGCGGTGCCGATCAGTGACCCGGACTTGACCGGCTACGTGACTCTCGGTCCCAGCTACGCCTTGGTCGGCAACAGCACCGCTTACTTTGCCACGTGGGCGCAAGCGGTCGGCACCTTCACCAAGACGTTCGCGACGCGGTTCAACGTAGCGAGCGGCAAGTGGGACGCGACGCCCACGATCGTGAGCGACTTCGCGCGGGACACCCGCGCCGTCGGCATGGATGCCCACGGCAACGCCATGGTGGCCTTCGACCAAGACGGACCGAGCAAGTCCATGGTGATGGCCGCCCGCTACGTAGCCAGCACTGGCAAGTGGGGTGCCCCAGAGCCCCTGACCACCGACGCCAACGACTTCGGCTTCCCCACCCTCGCGGTCGCGCCCAACGGCACTGCCAGCCTGTTTTACGGCCCCACCTACCGCGACGGGCCGCTGCGTGGCCCCGCGCCGCGCGGCGCGTACCGGCTCTTTAGGTAGTCTCGCTACGAGATACTGCGCTTCCCGGCGGCTATTCGCGCCTAGCCGCCGAGGTACGACATCTCCAGCTTGCGCTTGGGCATGAGGAGTTGCTCGCGTTGCTCGGAGTAGCGGTCGGCGCGGTTGGTCCAGACTTGGCGCACGATTTCCGCGAGCTCGGCGTCGCTGGCCCCGGCGCGCAGCGGGGCGCGCAGATCGGTGCCGGTGGTGGCGAACAGGCAGGTGTACAGCTTGCCGTCGGCGGACAAGCGCAGGCGCGAGCAGTCGCCGCAGAACGGCTGCGTCATGCTCGCGATCACGCCGACTTCGCCGCCCCCGTCGCGGTAGCGGTAGCGCGCCGCGACGTCGTTGGGCAGCGCGCGTTCGACAGGTTCGAGCGGCAGCTCGCGCGCGATGCGCTCGACGATCTCGGCCGCGCTCAGCACTTGCTCGGAGCGCCAGCCGTTGGTCGAGCCCACGTCCATGTACTCGATGAAGCGCAGCGTGTGACCGGTGCCGTGGAAGCGCCGCGCCAACGGCAAGATCTCGCTCTCGTTCAAGCCGCGCCGCACCACGCAGTTGATCTTGAGCTGGGTGAAGCCCGCGGCCACCGCCGCTTCGATGCCGGCCAGCACGTCGTCCACGCCATAGTCGGCGTCGGTCACGGCCGCGAACACCTGGGGATCGAGCGCGTCCAGGCTGACGGTCAAGCGCGTCAGCCCGGCTTGGGCCAGCGCCCCCGCGAACTTTGGCAACAGAACGCCATTGGTGGTCAACGCGACGGGCAGGTTGGCCGCGCCGGTCAGCATAGCCACGAGCTCCGCCAAATCTTTGCGCAGGAGCGGCTCGCCACCGGTCAGCCGGACTTTGCGCAGCCCTTGACCCAGTAGCCTGACGACGCGCGCCACCTCTTCGAACGTGAGCAGCTCAGCCCGGGGCAAAAACACGTGCTCGTTACCGAAGCGCTCGCGGGGCATGCAGTAGCGACAACGAAAATTGCAGCGATCGGTGACGCTGACCCGCAGATCGCCGAGCGGCCGACCCAGGGTATCGAGGAGTGCAGGCGGAAGCATCGAGACCGTACCTGTCGGCGAATTAGCACGTAACCCAAGGTGGCGCCGCGTGTGGCCGCATTGTTTCGAAATGGTTCCCATTCGGATCCGAGTTTCGGCTGCGTTTCGAGACTTTTCCCGACGGTTTCGCAACGCGATCGAGGCGCGATCTTGGTGCAATTTTCATCATTCCCGAGGGTGAATCGGCGTTGACCGTAAAGTGGGTGGAGGTCATTACTCGAGAGTCGACTTTGCGCTCCGAGCGCCAACTCCGGCTCTCAGCCAAAGCGACATGAACCGAGTCTCTCCGTGACTCGCTAAGGTTAGCGATGAGTAGTGATCGACTGCTCGCCGAACGGCGTATTCTTTTGTTTGGTCCGTCGGACCTCGACAGCGTGGCGCGGATCCTGCGCGACCTGGGGGCCGATGTTCAGCGCTTCGAGCTGGCCGCGTCCGGCTCGACCCGCTCGCTCGAGTCGTGGATCTCCGAGCTGATGGAGGGTGCGTTCGACGACATCCTGTTCTTGACCGGCCAGGGTGTGCGCGTGCTGGTGGAGTTCGCCCTGCAGCGCGGCCGCGAAGACGACGTGCAGCGCGCCTTGTCTCGCGCACGCATCGCGGCCTCGGGCGCCAAAACACGCGCCGCGCTGGCCGAGATCGGCCTCCGCCCCGCGATAGTCGGTGACGAGCCGAACGGCCCGACCCTGCTCGAGGCGCTGTCGGCGGCTTCTTTTTCGGGGCGAACACTCGGGGTTGCGGCCCTTTCTTGCGATCCACGCCTGGTGGCGGCCGTCACGTCGCGTGGCGCCAACGTGCGGGTGCTCGGCGGTGACGACGCTCCCGATAGCCGACCGCGCGCGCTCTTGGGCCGCATCTTGGGTCGCGACTTCGACAGCATCGCGCTCGGCTCGTCGCGCGAGATCGACAGCTTGTTCGATGCGGCGGCGCCCTCGCAGCGGGCCGAGCTCGCGAACGCGTTGCGGCGCAGCAACGTGGTGGCGCTCGGCCAAGCCGTCGCGCGTGCGCTGCACGAGCGCGGCGTGCCCCCGACCGCCATCGTCGACCGCGCCAGTCTGGTGCGCACGCGCGGTATCGATTTTCAGGGAGTGTTCGGCGCGGGGGCGACGAAATCAGGAGAAGGTATGTCGGCTTCCAAGTCTGAAAAAGGGCGTCGTAAGAGTCTGGTCGTCATCGGCAACGGCATGGTCAGCTACAAGCTGTGCGAGCTGTTGAGCGAGTACGACAACGGTGAGACCTTCGACATCAGCGTGTTCTGTGAGGAGCCGCGTCCGGCTTACGACCGCGTCAAGCTGACCAGTTTCTTCGAAAAAGAGAGCGCAGACGAGCTTTTGCTCGCCGGCGCCGATTGGTACAAAGAGAAGAAGATTCGCCTGCTGCTGGGCGAGCGCGCCGTGCGCGTGGACCGCGGTCGTCGTGCGGTTCTGTCGTCCAGCGGCGAGTGGATTCGCTTCGACAACGTGGTCCTGGCGACCGGCTCGGCGCCGTTCGTTCCGCCGATTCCGGGCGTGCAGAAGCAGGGCGTGTTCGTCTACCGCACGATCGAAGACCTGGTCGCCATCCGCGAGTACGCCAAGACCGCCAAGACCGCCGCTGTATTGGGCGGTGGCCTCTTGGGCCTCGAGGCGGCCAAGGCCGTCCACGACTTGGGCCTGAGCACGCACGTGGTCGAGTTCGCGCCGCGCTTGATGCCGCGTCAGCTGGACGCCGCGGGCGGACGCTTGCTGCAGAAGAGCGTCGAGGCGCTGGGCGTCAAGGTGCACTGTTCGCGCGCCGCCACCAGCATCTTGGGTAACGAGCGCGCCGAAGGCTTGCTGTTCAAAGATGGCGAGACGCTCGAGTGCGATCTGATCGTCATCTCGGCCGGTATTCGTCCCCGCGACGAGCTGGCGCGCGAAGCCGCCTTGGCGCTGGGCGAGCGCGGCGGCATCTTGGTCGATGACCACCTGCGCACCAGCGATCAGGACATCTTCGCCATCGGCGAGTGCGCGCTGCACCAGGGCACGCTCTACGGCTTGGTCGCTCCGGGGTACCAGATGGCCGAGGTGTGCGCGCGCACCTTGACCGGCACGGAAGCCAAGTTCGCCGCCACTGACCAATCCGCCAAGCTGAAGCTGCTAGGCACCGATGTCGCCAGCTTCGGTGATCCCTTCGCCGAGACCAACGGCGAGCGCACCATCTCCTACGAAGACCTCGTCAAGGGCGTGTACAAGAAGCTGGTCGTCAGCGCCGACCGCACGCGCTTGGTCGGCGGCATCTTGGTCGGCGACGCCGCCGAGTACGCGACCCTCACTCAGCTGTTCCGCAGCAACGAAGCCTTGCCCGCGGCGCCCGAAGAGCTGCTGTTCGGGGCCCGTGAAGGCAAGGGCAAGCTCACGCTCTCGGATAGCGCGCAAATCTGCTCGTGCAACAACGTCAGCAAAGGGCAGGTCTGCAAGGCCGTGCGCTCCGGCATCTGCAACCTGTCGGATCTGAAGAAGGCCACCAAGGCCGGCACCGGCTGCGGCGGTTGCATGGCGCTGGTCACCGACGTCTTGAACGCGGAGCTGGCTGCGGCCGGCAAGGCCGTGAAGAAAGAGCTGTGCGAGCACTTCTCGTTCAGCCGTCAAGAGCTGTACCAAATCGTGCGCGTCAAGAAGCAGCGCACGTTCAAAGAGCTGGTCTCGACCCACGGCCAGGGCCACGGCTGCGAGATCTGTAAGCCGGTCGTCGCGTCGATTCTGGCCAGCGTCCACAACGACATGATCTTGCAGCACGACACCCTGCAAGACTCGAACGATCGCTACCTCGCCAACCTGCAGCGCAGCGGCCTGTACTCGGTCGTGCCGCGCATTCCGGCCGGTGAGATCACGCCCGAAAAGCTGATCAAAATCGGGGAAATTGCCCAAAAATACAAGCTTTACACCAAGATCACCGGCGGCCAACGCATCGACATGTTCGGTGCGCGCGTCGAGCAGCTGCCCGAGATTTGGGACGAGCTGGTCGCGGCCGGCTTCGAGAGCGGCCACGCCTACGGCAAGGCCTTGCGCACGGTGAAGAGCTGCGTCGGCAGCAGCTGGTGCCGCTTCGGCGTGCAGGATTCGGTCAGCTTCGCGATTCGCGTCGAAGAGCGCTACAAGGGCATTCGCGCGCCGCACAAGCTGAAGAGCGCGGTCAGCGGCTGCACCCGTGAGTGCGCCGAAGCCCAGAGCAAAGATTTTGGTCTGATCGCCACCGAGAAGGGCTGGAACCTGTACGTGTGCGGCAACGGCGGCATCAAGCCGCGCCACGCCGACTTGTTCGCTTCGGACCTGACCGAAGAACAAGCCATCAAGTACGTGGACCGTTTCTTGATGTTCTACATCCGCACCGCGGACCGCCTGACCCGTACGTCGACTTGGCTCGACAAGATGGACGGCGGCATCCAGCAGCTGCGCGAGGTCATCATCGACGACAAGCTCGGCATCTGCGACGAGCTCGAGCTCGAGATGCAGTACTTGGTCGACACGTACAAGTGCGAGTGGACCGAGACGATCAAGGATCCGGCTCGTCGCGCGAAATTCCGGCATTTTGCCAACGGTAACGACAGCGACGATACGATCGAGCTGGTCGACGAGCGCGGCCAGAAGCGCCCCGCGGATTGGCAAAAGACGCCCGCGGCACCGGCCGTGCGCGACCGCCGTCACCTGCCGTTGATTCACACGCAGTGGGTCAAGGTCGCCAACGTCGACGACGTGCCGGCCGAAGGCGGTCTCGCCATCAAGTACGGCCCGGCCCAGATCGCGCTGTACAACTTTGCCTCGCGCGGCGAGTGGTACGCCTGCCAAAACCAGTGTCCGCACATGTCGGACATGGTGCTGGCGCGTGGCCTGATCGGCGACGAAAAAGGCCAGCCCAAGGTGGCTTGCCCGCAACATAAAAAGACGTTCTCGCTCAAGACCGGCGAGTGCTTGAGCGGTGACCAGCTCAAGGTGCGAACCTTCCCCGTCAAGATCGACGGCGAAGGCGTGTACCTGGAGCTGCCGAGTGAAGCGGAGATCGAGAAGCTGATGCCGATCAAGGCTCGCTGCGATCTGCACGAAGACGCGGCTTCCGCCGCGGAGTGAAGACTCATTTTCGATTCGAAAAAGGTGCGGGCGATCCCATGAAAGCAGACAAGATCCGTCTTTTTAGTTTCTCGACGCCGTCGATGCGCGCGTTTCACATGACGTGGCTGGCGTTCTTTCTGTGCTTTTTCGGCTGGTTCGGCCTCGCGCCGTTGATGCCGCTGGTCCGGGCCGACTTGGGCCTGACTAAAGCGCAGGTCGCCGACAGCGTGATCGCCTCGGTGGCGGGCACGATCTTCGCCCGCCTGCTGGTCGGCTACCTGTGCGACAAAATCGGACCGCGCCGTATGTACGCGGCGCTGTTGGTGTTGGGTGCCCTGCCGATCATGGGCGTCGGCCTGGTGCACGACTACACGAGCTTCATGGTGTGTCGCGTGCTGATCGGCTTGGTCGGCGCGTCGTTCGTGATCACGCAATATCACACGTCGGCCATGTTCGCGCCGAGCGTGGTCGGTACCGCCAACGCCACCACCGCGGGCTGGGGCAACTTGGGCGGCGGCGTCACCCAAATGGTGATGCCAGTGATCGTAATGGGTCTGGTCGGTCTCGGTATCGCGCAAGGCCAAGCCTGGCGTTACGCCATGATCGTACCGGGGGCTTTGATGCTCTTGATGAGTTTGCTTTACCTGCGCTTCACGCAAGATTCGCCGGAGAGCAAAGACGCCAAGGCCGTCACTGGCAAATCGACGGGGTCTCTGTTGGAGGCTGCGCGTGATGCGCGGGTGTGGGCGCTATTCGTGGGCTACGGCGCGTGTTTCGGTGTGGAGCTGACGATTCACAACATCGCCGCCAGCTACTTTCACGATCGCTTTCAGCTGGGGCTGAAAGCGGCGGGAATGTTGGCGGGCAGCTTCGGCGTGCTGGCGATTTTCGCTCGGTCCCTCGGGGGTTACCTGGGCGACCGAGCGGGCCGGCGCTTCGGTCTCGACGGCCGCGGTCGGATGCTGACGGCCATGCTGTTGGCTGAAGGCGTTGGTCTGATCATCTTCTCGCGCATGGGCGCGGTGGTGCCGGCCGCGATCGCGCTGGTGACGTTCGGCTTGTTCGTGCACCTGGCGGCGGGCGCTACCTACTCGGTGGTGCCGTTCATCAAGCCCAACGGCGTGGGCGCGGTCGCCGGTATCGTCGGCGCGGGCGGCAACGTCGGCGCGGTGCTGGCGGGCATGCTGTTCCGCGGCAACACGGCCAGCACCCAGACCGGCCTGTTGTGGCTCGGTGGCGCGGTGCTGGTGTCGGCCGCGCTTGCCGCGATGGTTCGCTTCGGACGTGCTGAAGCACCGGCTGAGGTCGCGGTGGCTAGCACGGAGGCACTGCCCGCCGAATGACGATCCAAGCGACGGCCCTGCTGGAGACCAGGGACAGCAAGCCGCCGCGCGTGCGCTTGCCGCTCGTGAGCCAATTTCTCGAGCTCCAGCAGGACCTCACGGCCGTCGAGCGGTTTGCGCGACGGCACGACGCGGACGAGCTGCCGCACGCCGACCGCTTGTACGAAGACCTGATTCCGCTGGCCAAACCCGCTAAAGGGCAGCAGTACGCGTTCCAGGTCGACCTGGATGCGTGCACGGGCTGCAAGGCGTGCGTCACCGCGTGCCATCGTCTCAACGGCTTGGACGATGACGAGGCCGAGACCTGGCGCAGCGTGGGTCTTTTGCACGGCGGCACGTCGAACGAGCCGGTGCAGCAGACGGTCACCACCGCATGCCATCACTGCGTCGACCCGGCCTGCATGAAGGGCTGCCCGGTCAAGGCCTACGAAAAGGATCCGGTTACCGGCATCGTTCGGCACTTGGACGACCAATGCATCGGTTGCCAGTACTGCACGTTGACGTGCCCGTACGAGGTGCCGCAGTTCAGCAAGCGCCGCGGCATCGTACGCAAATGCGACATGTGCAGCGACCGCCTGGCCGAAGGCGAAGCGCCGGCGTGCGTGCAGGCTTGTCCCAACGAAGCCATCTCGATCAAGATCGTCGAGACGCAGCAGCTGTTGGAGCAGGCGCAGACCGAAGGCCTGCTGCCGGGCACGCCGTTGTCGGGCATCACGGTGCCCGCGACGCAGTACAAAACCCGCAAAGTGATGCCGAAAAACCTGCTGCCGGGCGACTTTTACGCCGTGCGCGCGGGGCATCAGCACACTCCGCTCGTGATCATGCTGGTGTTGACCCAGCTATCGGCGGGCGCTTTTTGGATCGACTTCGGGCTCCATCAAACCGGTTGGAGCGGCGCGCTCGGCGACGTGCGCACGTACCATTCGTTGGTCGCGTTGGCGCTCGGCCTGCTCGCCATTGGCGCCAGCACGCTGCACTTGGGCCGCCCGCACCTGGCGTTTCGAGCGCTGATTGGGCTGCGCACGTCGTGGCTCAGCCGTGAGGCGCTGGGCTTCGCGCTGTTTGCCAAGCTGGCGGTCCTGTACGCCGCGTTGCAATTCAACGCGCCCATCCTCAAGCTGTTGCACCTGCCCGCGCTGGCCGCCCCCACGTTCGAAAAGGCGGCGACTTGGCTGGGCGCGTCGGTCTCGGGTATCGGTGTCATCGCCGTGGCCTGCTCGGTCATGCTGTACAAGGTGACTCAGCGTCAGTGGTGGGGCGGCGGGCGCACCAGCTTCAAGTTCTTCCTGACGGCGGGCGTGCTCGGCACCGCGACGACCTCGCTCACCTATGGCAGCGCTGCGTTCTGGCTCGGCAATGGCAGCGCCGTGCAGGGCACGGTGCGCACGTTGTGCTGGCTGCTGATCGCGCTGGCCGGCTTCAAGTTGCTGGGCGAAGCCACGGTGTTGCTACACCTTTACGACCGTAAGCTGGGCGAGCTCAAGCGCACCGCCATGTTGCTGCGCGGTCAATTGGCCAAGCAATTTGCCTCGCGGCTGGCAGCGGGCGCCCTCGGCGGTATCTTGCTGCCGCTGCTCTTGCTCGGTTCCATGGAGCAGCTGAGCGCCGTCGGTCAGCTCGTCTTCCTGTCGGCCAGCTTCTGCACGCTGCTGGCGGGTGAGGTGCTGGAACGCATGTTGTTCTTCAAGGCGCTCTCGGCGCCCAAGATGCCGGGCGCGGTGGCGTAGCAAGTCATGGGTACGAAGCTGAAAGCTCCGCCGGTCGTCGCCGATCTGTTATTTCAACGCACCGGCAAGCTCACGCGTGAGCTGGTGCGTGATCCCGGTGGCTTTGGCCTGGGTCAGGTTCCGTCGCGCCTCAAGCCGGACGCCACCACCACCGCCGTTTGCGGTTTTTGCTCGACCGGTTGTGGGCTGGAAGTGCACCTCAAGGACGGCCAAGCCGTGAACCTGTCGCCGGCGCGCGACTACCCGGTCAACAAGGGCGCGGCTTGCCCCAAGGGCTGGGAAGCGCTCACCCCGCTCTACTCGAAAGATCGCGCGACCAAGCCGCTCTTGCGCAACGCGCGCGGCGCGCTCGAAGAAGTGCCCTGGCAGACGGCGCTGGAGAACTTTTGCTCGCGCTTCAAGGGCATTCAGCAGCGCCACGGGGCCGCTTCGGTCGCGTTCATCAGCACCGGGCAGATTCCGACCGAAGAGATGGCGCTGCTCGGCTCGCTCGCCAAGTTCGGCATGGGCATGGTGCACGGAGACGGCAACACGCGCCAATGCATGGCCACCTCCGTCGTGGCCTACAAGCAAGCGTTCGGCTTCGACGCTCCGCCCTTCACCTACGAAGATTTCGAGCAGTCCGACGTGCTGGTGTTCGTCGGCGCGAACCCGTGCATCGCGCACCCGATCATGTGGGAGCGCGTCTGCAAAAATCCCCACAAACCCGCGATCGTGGTCATCGATCCGCGCAAGACCGAGACGGCCATGGCGGCCACGCAGCACCTGCCGCTGCGCCCGAAGTCGGATTTGCGCCTTTTGTACTGCATCGCGAACCTCCTGATCGAGCGCGGCTACGTGAAGCGCGAGTTCGTCGACGCCCACGTCAACGGCTTCGCAGAATTCGCGGCGCACGTCAGCGGCTTCACGCTGGCCGACGTGGCCATGGACTCGGGGCTCTCCAGCCAGAGCATCGAGCAGCTGGTGGAGACGATCGGCCTTGGCAAACGCGTTTCGTTCTGGTGGACGATGGGCGTGAACCAGAGCCACGAAGGCGTGCGGGTCGCGCAAGCCATCATCAACATCGCGCTCATCACCGGCAACATCGGGCGCCCCGGCACCGGCGCCAACTCGATCACCGGCCAGTGTAACGCGATGGGCTCGCGGCTGTTCAGCAACACCACCAACCTGCTCGGCGGACACGATTTTGCCAACGCCGAGCACCGCGCCAAGGTCGCCTCGGCACTGAACATCGACGTCGAGAGCATTCCGCGCCAGGGCAGCCTGGCCTACGACCAGATTCTCGAAGGAGTCCTGAAAGGCAAAATCAAGGGCCTCTGGATCATTGCCACCAACACCGCGCACTCCTGGATCAATCAATCCGACGTGCAAGAGATCTTGAGCCGTCTCGATTTCTTGGTCGTGCAAGACATGTACACGACCACCGAGACCGCACGCCTGGCAGATTTGGTGCTGCCGGCGGCTGGCTGGGGCGAAAAAGAGGGCACTTTCATCAACTCCGAGCGTCGCATCGGCCTGCTCAAGAAGGTCTCGCGCGCGCCCGGCGAAGCGCTGGCCGACTTCTACATCTTCAAGCTAATCGCCGACGCGTGGGGCGTGGGCGAGATGTTGCGGCCATTCGAGAGCCCGGAGCACACGTTTCAGTTGATGAAGCGGCTGTCGAAGGGACAACCCTGCGACATCACCGGCATTCGCGACTACGCGATGATCGACGATCGACGCGGCATTCAATGGCCGCTGGCCGAAGGGCAAGACGTCGCGCCCCAAGCCGAACGACGCCTGTTCGAAGACGGCGTGTTCTTTCACCCCGACGGCCGCGCCAAGCTGCTGTTCGAATCGCCGCGCCCGTTGCCCGAGCCCGTCGACGAGCGCTACCCGTTGATCTTGCTGTCCGGTCGCGGCACCTCCAGCCAGTGGCACACGCAAACCCGCACCGGTAAATCGGCCGTCCTGCGCAAGCTGTACCCCGAAGAAGCTTACGTCGAGGTCAACCCCGAAGACGCGCGCCGCTATGGCCTGACGCCCAGCGATCACGCGATCGTGGAATCACGCCGCGGCAAGCTGCGCGCGCGCGTCCACGTGACGCACGTGGTGCAGCCCGGTCAAGTCTTCGTGCCCATGCACTATCCCGAAGCAAATCAGCTGACATTTGCCGCGTTCGACCCGTACTCGCGCCAGCCGTCGTACAAATACTGCGCGGTTCAAATCCGCAAAGCGGATCCGTTCGCCGACTGAGCCCGGGGGCTGCCGATATGCGGCCTGATTGCAGAAGCTTTTGTGGCGGTAGTCGGTGAATGCGGGGGCGCGGGCGGGCAGCGTGCAGCGGGCAGCGTGCAGCGTGCAGCGTGCAGCGTGCAGCGTGCAGCG
>JADMIO011624679.1_pt1 | contig 11147 bp, 9 predicted proteins | sample 8958161 | NCBI WGS metagenome assembly JADMIO01 (sample SAMN16585339, study PRJNA669376) | soil metagenome | isolation source: Crop rotation soil | place: USA: Cullars Rotation, Alabama | collected 2011 | reverse complement strand
GCCCACATCGAGTATTCGCAAAGACTTTGTGCCTGAGTTAAAGCCGGCACATACGCCTTTAATAAAACTCTCGATAATTTTGCGGCGGCCCACAAACCACCAGTGAGTTTCCTCTACGCGATGCATGATCGCGTAAGTGTGCTGCTGCATCTCACGCGGCAGGTGCTTATCAACGATGTGTGCACTACTAGCCATTAAATCATCGAGGGCGGATTGCGACGCGGCCCGGGAATCAAAAGCACTTCGATAATAATGATTATTACCAGACCTAATAGCAGGTAGGGAAGCCGGTAGAGTGCAAAGCCCAGCAGCGGCAGGAACGCTTTGCGCTCGTAATTAGGAAGCGCTGGTTCCGACAAAAATGAAGTGACCCAATGATAAGCATAGAAAGCGGTTCCGATTAGCCAGCAAACTAATGTAATTGGAATGACCAGGCTTATCTTTCGCATCATCTTCGCCGGACATCGGGAGCGCGAAACCATTCGACAAAGCGCTTGATGCCGTCCTCGATCTGCGTCTGCGGATCGTAACCAAGCAGGCGCCTCGCCTTCGCAATGTCCGCAAAAGTTTGCGGCACATCACCGGGCTGCATTGGTTGGCGGTCGATCTTCGCTTCGGACTGCAACTCTTTTTCTAATAACGAAATCAGTTCGAGCAGTGCAACCGTTCGCGATTCACCCAAATTGATTACCTCGTAGCCGCTATCTTCATAAGTAATCGCAGCGCCCACCCCGGCGATGATGTCGTCAATATAGGTGTAATCGCGCCGCGTGGTGCCGTCGCCAAAAACAGGGATCGCACGTCCTTCGCTTATCAGTCGCGCAAATTTGTGAATGGCCAGGTCCGGACGCTGGCGTGGTCCATAGACGGTGAAAAATCGCAGGCAGACGCAACGCAATCCATATAAGTGCGAATAAGTGTGACAAAGCAATTCGCCTGCAGCCTTGGTTGCTGCGTAAGGTGATATTGGCTGGCGGATCGGATCGTCTTCGCTAAAAGGAACTTTTGCGTTGATGCCGTACACCGAAGATGAAGAACCGAAGACAAACTGCGGCACATTATGCGCGCTTGCCAACTCAAGCAGATTGAGCGTGCCGGTAATATTTGTTTCCGTGTACAGCAATGGCTGTTGCAGCGAAGGCCGCACGCCGGCTCGCGCGGCTAAATGCACAATGCAATCGAACTTGTTATCGCGAAAAATTTTTCCGAGGCCGCTGCGATCGCGAATATCAACGCGGAACAATTGATAATGCGAAGCGCGCAAATGCGGACTGACATTTTCCTGCTTAATTGCGGGATCGTAGAAGTCGTTGAAGTCATCAACGACTGTGATGTCCCAATCGCCGGCGGCCAAAAGACTATCAACCAAATGAGAGCCAATAAATCCGGCGCCGCCTGTAATCAAGATTCTCTTCATAAAAAGAATGATCAGTCGCGCACAACGAAGAAACTATTTGGTCGCATAGATCCACAAGTGCCAGCCCCAGCGCGCCGCCAGCTTTGCTTCAAGCCAGCGCGGCAACATTTTACCCAGTAGCGGCAACCACCGTTTGTGAAAGAAATGAGTACGCAATGTTACTTGCGAAAATTCATGAAACAACTCGCGCGCTTCGCGCCGCGAATAAACTCTCGCCAGCGGATTATCGGCACCGTCCGTGTTCCGGCTTAAAAAATCTTCGTCTGCTGAATATGATTTCTTTTGGGTGCGCAACAGTCGCGCATGCTGCTCGAGATTTTCCATTGACTCACCGGTAAGCCTGTGGACCAGCCGCACGCCGGAATCCCACCTTAACAATTTCGCTCCCGCGCGCCGCAACAACGAAATGTTCACGCGATAGTTATAAGAATCGCGATGGTACAACATAATGATTGCGCGACCGCCGGGACGCAACACGCGTTGAATTTCACTAATCGCCCGGGCCGTGTCAGGCGTGTGATGAAGAACGCCATGCGAGTAGACAAGATCGAAAGTCTCGTCTGAAAAATCAAGTTGCTCTGCATCTGCCGTGCGAAAGTTTCCCTTCAATCCGAACAATTCAAAACGCCGCCGCGCTAATGACACTGCTGCTTCGGTCAAATCAACGCCAGTATAATCTGCGCCCGCTCGAGCGAATTGCGCGCCATCCGTGCCCAGCCCGCAACCGATTTCCAGAACCTTTAATCCTTGCGAGCCGGCAAAATCCGCGGCGCTGGGAATATGCCATTCAGTGGCGTAACGGTGCGCTTCCACTAATTCGTAAAAGCGTCGCGAGCCCGGTTCTGCATCCGCAAATTTCACCCCGCAGGGATTCGCCTGCCAAAAGGCGCGTACTCGTTCTTTAAGATCCGGAGCGGTGTCAGACATAGAAATGCTAGCAAGGATAACAGAGCGCCTGCCGCGGTAAAATCCGACAAGATCATGAGATTCGAACTGGCAAAAAATATTGCTGCGAAGTGCGGAGAGGATCAGATTAGTTCGGGCGGTCCGGAATTCAGAATTCGTTCACAACGGATAGGGGTAAAAAGGCGTATTGCGAAAAATCCAAAAGAACAAAACGACGCCGAAGATAAGCCAGATATATTTTGCGTTCAGCCTGTTACCTGGCAATGGCCGGTTCCGGATTGCAGCATTCGTAAAACGCAGGAATGCCCAAATCAAAAAGGGCAGCGAAACAATTAAGAGCGGATTAAATTTGAACGCGCTCGCCATGTCGCCATGAACTAGGGCGTGCATCCCGCGAGTGCTGCCGCAGCCGGGACAAGCAAAGCCAGTCAAAGCTCGAAAGGGACAAAGCGGAAAAACTCCGGTCTTGCCCGGCTCAAAAATGTAGAGATAGACAGCGCCGACTGCCAGTCCTAGCCAGCTAAACAACGCCAGTAACCGAGGATTTATCGCCTCTCCAAACATTACAAGATCAAGTTATCACGTGGGATTGTAGGACAGGAAACCAGACGGACCGGCGAGACTAGCGATCGCGTTGCCCCAGCGGCGAGGCAACGCGCAATTCGCTTACTTCTAGAACCAGGCTTTCTTGCCCTGAATGTAAGTTCTGACAAAATCTTCATCAGACTTGGTGAGGTAGATGATGCCCTCCACCAGGCCGATGATCGAACCCGCGCCGCAGGTGAGGAGGGTAATTACAATTTGAATGATCCCTTCATTGGTATAGCCAAGGATGAATTTGTGAACGCCAAAACCGCCGAGCAGAATTCCGCAAATACCTGCAACGATTTTTTTATCGGCGCCCATCGCTTTCCAGTCAGTCATCGGTCCGGACGAACCTTGATTCACCGATTGCATCGGTTGATAACCGCTGGGCGAGCTCATGGGGGCATTACAACTCGCGCAGTACTGAGCGTTCTCATCATTCACCGCTCCACATTTTGTGCAGTATCTGGTCATTGACTTTCTTAGCTCCGATCAATCACGCGGTTGCGTGGATTCTTCAATCGCACGCAACCGTATATTAGTTCCAAAGTCTGCGCGCGTTTTTTTAGCGGCCTCCAAGTGCTCCGAGACCGATGCCGAGCAGTGTCAGCAGTAGATAGACCACACCTACCGCCAGACCAATTCCAATGGCAATAAAACTGAAGAGTTTGGCCTTCTTGGAAGCATCAACGGCACCGGCAAGATCGCCGGAAGTTACTTTGCCGTTGACCTGCGCTGCGAAAATTATGGCGACAATTCCCAGCGGCCAGCAACAAAAGATAGAAATGATTGCCGGCACCAAATAGTTCGGCACATTAGCCGGAGCGTTAGTTGGCGGCGGTGGCGGGGTCCACTGTTGCGACATTTATTCGGTTCTCCTGAGTAATGAGTTTGCTAAAAAACCAGTCCGTTGAATATTTAGTTTCAGACGCCTGAACTATAGCTGCCGGGGCCGCCTAAATTTTGCGGAGGCGCGGGTGGTGGCACGTTAGTACCTTTGCGCTTTTCAAAGATCAGGGTAGCCAGCAAGCCACCAAGAACAGACAGCACCGCTACGACCACGGCACCGACAATACTGCCAATGACCATTAAAATTGAGCCGGAGAATGGCAGATGAACGCCGCTGCGATTTAACTGCTCTTGCATCGTCGCCATGCCCCACAAAATTGCGATGGGAAGATAAATAACAACGTAGATAATTCCGCCGATGACGCCGGCCATGCCGCCGACCATAGCTCCTTCACCCAACGCCACTGGCGTAGGAGACTGGCGAATGTAAAGAAAGGCCGCCAAGCCGCCGCCGGCGATTCCCCAAATGCAGCAACACATGCTAACGATTGGAATCAGGGAGTGAATCGCCGAAAGTATTCCTACGATCAGTCCGCCCAGAAGTGCTGGCTTAAGTTTATTGTTCATTGGCTTCGTAGCTCAGAGATTCAGGCTGGAAAAAGCCGGACTAACAAAAAAGATTAGGATGGTCTTAGAACGCCGTGCATAACTAACAAAGCGGACTAAGATTGTCAATAAAATTGCTCGATTTCATTCGCGGCTATGACGGCAGCGAAACTTAAAATTTTGTTTGCTGATCGCCTATTGCTTGCGAAGCTGGCCGCTCGACAAACCAAACTTTGTCGGACATTATTCATAATATGTACGAATTTGCGGTCACTCCCGCGGTCACCAGTATTCGCCGGCGCGGCGTCGAAATAGCCGGCGTCTCTCCAGCGAGTCTCGGACATGAACTTGAACTGGAGTCTGGCGACCGGATCATCAAAGTAAATGGACGTCCGGTTCGCGATTACCTCGATTTTCGTTTCCAGACGGCCGGTGAAACCGAGCTGATGATCGAGGTACGCAAGGCGAGTGGCGAGGATTGGGAGTTGCAAATTGAGCGGGCCGAACATGAGGATTTTGGCCTTAGTTTTGAACAAATCGTCCCGCGGCAATGCGCCAATGAGTGCATCTTTTGTTTCTGCAAGGGCAATCCCGATGACGCGCGGCCTTCGCTGTTTATCCGCGACGAAGATATCAGGCTGTCCTTCCTTTATGGCAACTACACCACGCTCACATCGCTCACCGAAGATGAAATGCGGCGCACCATTGAACAGCGATTGACGCCTCAGTACGTTTCCATTCATGCGACGGATCTGACTGTGCGCTCGCACTTGTTGGGTGTTGACGAACGGCGCGCGGACATCAGTGACAAATTAAAGCGGCTATTGGATGCGGGCATTGAAGTGCATGCGCAAGTCGTGCTCTGTCCCGGCATCAACGATGGCGCCATCCTGGAAAAAACTATTCGTGACCTCGCGGCTGAGTATCCACGCATTTCAAGCGTTGCCATTGTTCCGCTAGGTCTTACACGCTACAACACAGATGCTCGATTGACCGCGGTAACGCCAGAGTTTTGTCGGCAAACCATCGATCAGGTTTCCCGGCTGCAACGTGAACTGAAAAGTAAGCTGGGAACTAACTTCGCTTTTCTTGGCGATGAAATTTATTTGCGTGCTGGATCGGCCGTTCCCTCGCGCGCGCATTACGGCAATTTGCCGCAGATCGAAGACGGCGTAGGCATGGTGCGATCGTTCAATAGCGCGTTTGCGGGATTGATAAGGCGCGCGTCGCGCCACTCGTTGCCGCACCCGCAGAAACTTAACGGCACAATCTTTACGGGAACTTTGTTCGCCCCTGAATTGCAGAGAGCAATTAACAACTTTAACGAACGGTTTGGATCGTCACTAAAAGTTGAAGCAGTGGTCAATAATTATTTCGGCGGTGACGTATCCGTGGCGGGGCTGCTTACCGGAGGAGATTTTGCGAGCGCCAAAGCAAAAATAAGAGGTGACTTTGCAATAATCCCCAGCACCACTTTGAAGAGCGATGAAGCGATTATGCTTGACGGTATGACGCTCGCCGAGTTATCCAGGCAGTTGGGCACTCCGGTTTACCCGTTCGATCTAAAATCGTTTGGCAAATTCATCTTTGCAAAGAATTGATCATGAGTGCTCCGGCATTGCCAACCTCCAGCATAACGCCGCAGCCAAAAATTCTTGACGTAGGTTGCGGGCAGAATAAATATCCGGGCGCCGTTGGCATCGATTCAAACCCGCGCGCGAATGCCGACATCATTCACGATCTTGGAATCACGCCGTATCCTTTTCCCGACAATGAATTCGACGAAGTCATCTGCCGTCACGTTATTGAGCACGTGCCGGACGTAATGTCTTTCGTCGGCGAGCTCCACCGGATTACAAAACCTGGCGGCCGTATCAAGATCGTTACTCCTCATTGCACCAATCCCGATTGGGCGACGGATCCTACCCACCGAAATCACTTCAATAGCTATTCGTTCACTTGCTTTATGCCCGACCGCACTCCTTTTCCGTTTTACACCACGGTGGAATTGAAACCGGTAAGCACCTACGTATCGCTCGCAAACCTGTGGCGAGCAATCGGGCTGGAGTGGTTGACGAACCTCGATCAGCGCTCGCCTGGATTTCGCTTCACGCGAAAATTTTGGGAGTTCTATCTGTCCTCGATTTGCCGCGGAAAGGAACTGCGATTCGAATTTGAAGTGATAAAAGCCTGAAACAGCCTCGTCCCGACAATCTAGAGATTTGAATAACGATCCAAATTTCGCAACTTTCGCCGCCCGCTTAGGCCCTTAACCCCTTTAGAACCCTTGTAATTAGTGAGCTTACCTGCCCGCTGGCTGGCGGCACGAGTTTTGCCAATTTTGGCCATGCTTCAGTGGGAAATTTCCGTCGCCCCGATCCAAAGGGAGTCCTGAATCGCAATTAAGCGATTACACAAGGCGGGAAAACATTCATTTTTTGGCAAGAAACCTTCAGAAATCGGATTCGCCAAGTCTAAGCAATACGTGGGGGAAGGCACGGTGAATTCAGGATTTTAGGGAATGCATTTCCGAGCCATCGTAATTGGAGTTCTGCCGCTAATGCTTTCAGCGCAGGTTGTCGCCCAATCGCTTCCCGGCCTGCACACGCGCGTGGTCACTCCAGAGAGATTGGGAAGCATTAGAGGCACAGTGGTAATGCCGGATGGTTCGCAATTGTCCGAGGCGGTCAAGGTAACTCTGAAAGCATTGCGCGGCGACGTGAACACTCTTTACACCGATCAGCAGGGCCGCTTTGAAATGGTCAACATTGCCCTTGGTCAATACACGATTGAAGTTGACGCCGACCGCGAACGCCGTTTCGCGATCATCAGAGAGAGCGTTCAGATTCAACGCGGTGGCGGGCCGACAATGGTGACACTCTATTTGAAGGAACGAGAAGGTGAAGCACGCGCCAAGGCAGATAAGACAGTTAGCGTCGCCTCGCTGGATCAAAAAGTTCCCGCAGCCGCCAAGCGCGAGTTTGACAAGGCCAGTCACTTTGCAGCCGAAGGCAACAACCTTGAAGCAGTGGCCGGTCTCCAGCGAGCAATTGCAATCTATCCAAATTACCTGGCCGCGCATAACGACCTGGGCGCCCAGTTGTTGGAACAGGGAAAGCTGGACGAGGCTGTCAGCGAGCTTCAGATTGCCATCAAGATCGATCCCAAGGCTTTCAATCCACAGTTGAACCTGGGAATTGTGCTGTTTAAGCAGAACAAGTTTTCAGAGTCGCTTACTACTCTGGATAAAGCGTTGTCACTTGAGCCGACCAGTCCTGCTGCGCATTTGTTTGCAGGCATGGATTCGGAAAAGCTCAAAGACAACACTAGAGCCGAGAAAGAGTTGAGAGCTGCCGCAGAACTAGGCGGCAATTCTTATGCAGTCGCGCTGCTCCGCCTCGGCATGCTGTACATGGAGACCGGACAGCGTGAGCTGGCTCTGAAATCTTTTCAGTCCTATTTACGCGAATCACCAAATGCTGCGGACGCCGATCAAGTGCAAAAGTTGATCGACTCGTTGCATGAGTAATTAATCGGTTGGCAATGATTTAATGTTGCCAACTTTCTGTTGAACCTAACGCCCATCTTAGGAGGGAAAATAAGTAAATGAGAAGTTTTGAAATGGCGAAAGCCTTCCGAATTGCTTCTCGAATGTTTGTTGTAGCATCTATCCTGGCCCTGACAGTAATAGCAGTAATGGCCCAAGCTACAACCGGCAGTTTGAGAGGTACCGTCGTCGATGCTAGTGGCGCCGTCGTGCCTGGTGCGAACGTTACTGTGAAGAACGAAGCCACCGGCAGCGAAACCAAAGCCACTACTAACTCCCAGGGGACCTATGAAGTAGCAAACCTGGCGCCGGGCACCTATACAGTCACGGTTGAAGCAAGTAACTTCAAGCGTTCCGTCGGCACGGCGGTGACAGTCAAAGTTGGTATCGTGAACCCCTACGATGCTGCGCTTGAAGCTGGTAACGTTAGCGAAACCGTCACCGTCACTGGTGGCACTGAGGAGATTGTTCAGCGCGATCAGTCGCAGATCTCCACCACCATCGAAAGCCGTAAGGTAACCGACTTGCCCTCCAACGGTGCGGGCGGCGGTATTGATACGCTGGCGCTACTCGCTCCGGGCGTGGTGGCCAACCGCAGCGGTGGCACCAATACCAACGGTACCGGGTTGTCAGTAAACGGCAATCGCGGACGTTCCAATAACTTTCAAATTGACGGTGCCGACAACAACGACTTGAGCGTTGCGGGTCCCGCGTTGTTTGTTGACTTCCAGGATTCAATCCAGGAATTTCAAGTTATTTCAAACAACTTTTCGGCCCAGTACGGACGCAATCAAGGCGCGATTGTGAACATCGTAACCAAGGGCGGCACCAATTCATTTCACGGTACCGGTTTCTGGTTTCACCAGGACAATAAGAACCTGAACAGTCTCGACAACATCGAGAAATCCAGTGGTCAGACTGCTCCGGATCCCAGCCTTTACAATGTGTTTGGTTTCACGGTTGGCGGTCCAATGTATTTGCCGTCAGTAGCCAATACCGGCAGCAGGATTTGGAAAGGCACTAACAAAGCCTTCTTCTTTGTTGCTTATCAGGGTATTCGCAATCCGGCGATTTCCACCGGCCGTTCCAGCAACCTGGCGATCCTCGGCACGGAATTGCCAAGGCTGCAGGCCACTTTCCCAACCAACAATCTGATCCAGAACTATGTACGCTACTCTCCTTTTGCGATCACGCTCGGAGGGCCGGCCCTAATCAATAGTTCGATCGCGCGTACACAGACCCCGAGAGCTTTCAATCTCGGCACGCTCGCCAGTGGTTGCCCGCGGTCTATCGTCGTTGGTTCGACTCCGCCAGCAGGTTGCGGCACATACACCACTTACATTAATCCCACTACCGGTCAGCCGTTTGTCGCCGGTGGTCCATTTGATGTGATTAACCTCGGAACCGCCGCGGCACCGAACCTTTTCCAGTTGGCACAGTATGAACGCAGCGTGCCGACCGGTTACACGGAAACTTATTACAGCGTCCGCTTCGACGTGAAACCTACTGACAAGGATAGCGTCACTTTCCGCTATTTGAACCAGAAGAGCGATGCGCAAAATGCCATCGGTACAATCTCGTCCGGCTTTAACGGCGACGTTCCGGCTGGCAGTAAAAACATGGGTGGCAGCTGGACCCGGCAGATCGGAAACTCGATGGTCAATGAGTTTCGTGCCAGCTATCAGAAAATCAACGTGGAATTTGGCGGCGGTTGCGCCACAGCAATCGCAGGCTGCATTCCGGGACCTGCTCAGATTGGCTCCAGCATTGCCAACGTTGCCTTTGGCGCGCTTGGTCTAACCAAGACGAACACCTTTACCGGTTTCGGCGCGGCGACCAACCTGCCCCAGGGACGTATCGGTAAGGTTTATCAATTGGCAGACAATCTGACGATGGTTCGCGGACGCCATTCGGTCACCATGGGCGTGGAGTTTAAAAAGCTCTCTGAGCTTTCACCGTTCCTGCCTCTGTACAATGGCGGCTTCACCTTCAATTCAACCACCCGCATCATCAACAATGCGCCTAGTGCTGTCTCGATAACTCTGGGCGATCCGCTGTTGGAATTCCCGGAACACGATCAGTACTACTTCGTGCAGGACGACTTCAAACTTCGTCCAAACCTGACGTTGAATCTCGGAGTTCGTTATGAATATACGGGTCAACCCCTGAACGCGTTACACGATCAGTCCGTGGCGCGCGAGAGCAACCCGGCAACGGCATTCTTTAATCCGGCCTTGCCGATCGAGCAGCGTACGGTACCCAAAACTCCGGCTGACAAGAACAATTTTGCGCCCCGCGTAGGATTTGCCTGGTCACCGCACTTCTGGAAGGGAATTCTCGGCGAAGACGCTACCGTCATTCGCGGCGGCTTCTCAATCGCGTACGATGCGGCTTTCTACAACATTCTTTCCAACGTTCAGAATGCCGCTCCGTTCTCAGCAGCGCTCACTATTCCAGTAGCATCGTTGCCCTCGTCTGGCTCTCCGGCGCCGTTACCACTGGACATCACTGGCGATAACATTCGCGCAGTGGCGCTGGCTGCCGGCATCTTGCCGCGCGGCATTCTTAATCCACGCTACCTGACGCAGACTAACGTAGCTCCAGACTTCCATTCACCATATTCCGAGCAGTTCTCTTTAGGTGTGCAACACCAGTTCGGCCGGAACCATGTAGCGGAAGTTCGTTATGTAGGAACGCACGGTGTGGGATTGTTCCAAAACATCAACGGCAACTTCTTTATCAAGCCGTTGGTGACCGGAATAACCAACTGGTTTGGCACGGGTGTTAACTTGCCGTCCTTCGCAAATCTGTTGCCGGCCGGTACCACGTTCCAAACTTGCGTTGATGTCGCCGGCACACTCGACAACGAGGGCGCCTGCAACCAACGTTTGCTTCCATTTGGAAGTATCACCACACGCGCGAACACATCGCAGTCCATTTACCACTCGATGCAGTCGCGTTACAACGGCCGCTTCCTGAACAACGCTTTGAGCCTGGGCGCTTCTTACACCTGGAGCAAGACGATTGACGATTCCAGCGAAATCTTTGCTGAAACCGATATCTTCTCAGCCAGTGCTCAAAATCCGTTCTGTATCAATCGTTGCGAGCGGTCACTCTCAGCGTTGGATCGGCCGCACGTGTTCTCAACCAACTTTATCTACGATGTTCCCTTCTTTAAGGAACAGCGTGGACCAATTGGTCACCTGCTGGGTGGCTGGCAATTCAACGGCACCTACATTCTCACCTCCGGCGCGACCTACACGCCTGGTGAATTTGCTGCCGGTAACCCGTTTGGTC
>JADMIO010400504.1_pt1 | contig 11147 bp, 11 predicted proteins | sample 8958161 | NCBI WGS metagenome assembly JADMIO01 (sample SAMN16585339, study PRJNA669376) | soil metagenome | isolation source: Crop rotation soil | place: USA: Cullars Rotation, Alabama | collected 2011 | reverse complement strand
GTGGCGACGCGGCGGGTGAAGCTCTCGCCCGACGGCACGGGTGCGATGGCTTTTTGGAATGCCTCGGGAGGCAAACGCCGCAACCACAGCGGCAGCTCGAGCGCCCGCGCCACGGTCTTCAGCGCCGCGCCGCTTTCGATGAGAGCAATCGCCGCATCGCGCTCTTCCTGCGTGCCGCGGCGCGTCGCCAAGGCATACATGGCGCCGGGAAACACCACGGCGAGATCGGCAAGACGCGCGGAGGATCGCATCAGGCGGCGCACTTCGCGCCGTGCGGGATAGGCGAAACGCCCGGCGTAACTCTCACGCTCGTCGGAGAGCTGCGGCAAGACCACGGCTTGGCGGCGTGGCTCGGCACGTTGCCGAAGGAGTTTCGTCACCTGCGACATACTACAATCCACTTCACCATCGGGCCAACGAGCCCAAGCGATGGCGTCATTGAAGATGGTCGCAGGCTATTGCGGCGCGCTTGGGACGGTCGAGCGGCAATCCGGATTAGCGTTGGGGAGAGTTAATGGCTTGCCCGTCATGCGCTCGTTATCCTGCGCATGCGGTCCAGCGCGCCCTGCAGGATGATCGTCGCCGCCAGCTTGTCGATGACTTGCGCGCGCCGCCGCCGGCTCGCGTCGGCTTCCAATAGCGTCCGCTCGGCCTCGGCCGTAGACAGGCGCTCGTCCCACAAGAGGATCGGCAACTCGCACAGCGCGTTGAGGTTGCGGGCCAATGCCCGCGTCGCCTGCACCCGCGGGCCGGCCGTGCCGTCGAGGTTGAATGGCAATCCGAGGACGAAGCCGCCGACCCTGTGCTCTGCGGCAGTGTGCAGCAGGTCGGCCGCGTCCTCTTTGAACTTGGTGCGGCGGATCACCTTCAACGGCGAGGCGATGGTGCGGGTGATATCGGACAGGGCGAGCCCCAGCGTCTTGGTGCCCGCATCGATGCCGATCAACGCGGTGCGGGCCGGAAGACCGGCGGCAAAGGCCTCGATGTCCTCGCTGGTCGTGCCGGGCGCCGGCTCGCCGGTCGAATTTGCCATAAGGACAGCCTGCCCGTTGTTGCCGCTTCGTGCATCCTTATACTCCGCGCGGGTTGCGGATTTCCAATCTGCGGCGCGTGGTGGGAGGATCGGCCGCGCCGGGGACGTCGGCGGCGACAACAAGGGTAGTCTGCGTGCAGGAAAAGATGTCGCCCGAAGGCGGCGGGGTGGATCGATCCGTGCCGCCGCGCGTCGCCTTGCCGAAATCGCCGGCCGGCGCCGGCCTACTGACGCTGTTCGTGGCGACGACGTTCCTGTCCGCCTTCCTGTTGTTTTCCATCCAGCCGCTGTTCGCCAAGATGGTGCTGCCGGTGCTCGGCGGCTCGTCGTCTGTGTGGGCGGTGGCGCTGCTGTTCTTTCAGGCCGCACTGCTCGCCGGCTACGGCTATGCGCATCTGCTGACGCGCTACGTGCCATTCGCGTCGAGCGGCTTTGTGCATCTGGGCCTGGCGGCGCTGGCGCTGCTCGCACTGCCGGTCGGCCTGCCCGAGACCTGGCGCGAGCCGCCGCTCGGCGATCCCTATCTTTGGCAGCTCGGTCTTTTTGCCGTCGCGGTCGGATTGCCGTTCGTCGCCGTCGCGGCGAACGCGCCACTGCTGCAGGCGTGGTTCTCGCGCTCGGGACATCCGCATGCGCAGGATCCCTACTTTCTCTACGGCGCTTCCAATCTCGGCAGCCTCATCGCACTGCTCGGCTATCCGTTTCTGTTCGAGCCGACGTTCGGGCTCACGGCGCTGAGCCGCTACTGGGCAATGCTGTATGTCGTGCTGATCCTCGCCATCGGCGCCTGCTTCGCCGTCGTGCGGCGACGCGCCGAGGCGCGGCATGCAGAAGCCGCCGTTTCGACGCCGGCCGATGCCGACGCGCCGACCTGGCGCCGCCGCATCGCCTGGTGCGGCCTGGCGCTGGTGCCAGCGGCTTTGCTGACCGCCTTCACCACGCACATCGCCACCGACATCGCCTCGGCGCCGCTGCTTTGGGTGCTGCCGCTTGCCCTCTACCTGTCGACGTTCGTCATCGCTTTCCAGTCACGCCTGCCGCTGCCGATGTGGCTCTTACTGCCGGCTCAACTCGCCGCCGTGCTGTTCGCGCTGCTTGAGCTGGCGCAGACCAAGCACGACAAATGGGTGCTCACCGCCGGCGCCGGCGTCGCGGCGTTCTTCCTCGCCGCCCTTGTGGCGCATCGGACGCTGTACCTGAACCGGCCGCAGGCGCGCTATCTCACCGAGTTCTATCTGTGGATGTCGTTCGGCGGCGTCCTCGGTGGATTGTTCTCCGCGCTCATCGCGCCGCGCATCTTCACCGAGGTCTTCGAATATCCGCTGCTCATCGCCCTGTCGCTCGCCTGCCGGCCAGGCGTCTTCGATCAGCCGGGCTCGGCGAAGACGGACGTGATGTGGATCCTCGGCATTTTCGGTGCCGGGCTGCTGCTGATCTGGCAGGGCCCGATCCTCGCCGCGCAGTACCGCTACTCGTTCGGCGAATGGGGCACGACGCCGGTGATCGCGCTGGTTTTCGCGCTCGCCGCCGTCGCCTTCTGGAGCCATGGTGCCCGCCAGCTAACCGCCGCGCTGATGGTGTTCGGCGTCGTCGTCCTGCTGCCCTCATCCGTCAAGCGCGGCCACGCGCAACGCAGCTACTACGGCGTGTATCGCGTCAGCCAATCGGAAAACGGCGACTTCAACGTGCTGACGCACGGCACGACCCTGCACGGGGCGCAACGGCTGCGCGATCCGCTCGGCCACATCATTTCCGACGTTACCCCGGGCACCTACTACTACCCGGGCTCGCCCATGGCGGCGGCGGTGAAGATCGTGCAGGCGCGCCTCGACGAGGCAGGCGAGCCGGGGCGCTTCGGCATCGTCGGCCTCGGCGCCGGCTCGCTCGCCTGCTACTCGCGCAAGCATGAGGCGTGGCGCTTCTTCGAGATCGATCCGATCGTCGTCGACATCGCCGCGAAGTCAAAGCACTTCACGTTCCTCGCCAACTGCCAGCCGCAGCTCGACGCCGTCATCGGCGATGCGCGCCTGACGCTGGCCAAGGAACCCGACAAGACGTTCGACCTCATCATCGTCGATGCCTTCACCTCCGACGCCGTGCCCGTGCACCTGATGACGGCGGAGGCGCTGCAACTCTACACCCGCAAGCTGACCGACAACGGCGTCGTCGTGCTGCACATCTCCAACCGCTACCTCGACCTCGATTCCGTTCTGGGCGCCACGCTGCCGCTGGTGCCCGAGCTCAAGGGCCTCATCGTCTCCGACGACAAGGCCGACGGCTCGTACGCGCAGAACACCTCGACCATCGCCGTTTTCGGCAAGAACGAGGCGGCGATCGACCCCTTCCGGGCGGTCGATGGCGCGCAGGATTTCCGCCCTGGCGGGCTGTCGCCGTGGACCGACGACGCCTCCGATATCCTGCAGCCCTTTCTGTCGCAGTGGCGGCGCTCATAGCCGCCGGCTCCCGGGCGGCACACCGTCGTGTTGCGCGCGTGCCGTACCGGGGCTAAGAGTGCCTCGCGCTTTTCTCAAAGCGACGTTCAACAGGCAACGGCGAGGAGCCATGCGGGTCGACGAGACGACGGTCCGGCGTATCGCGCGGCTGGCGCGCATCAAGATTTCCGATGCGGAAGCCAAGGGCCTCGAGGCGGAGCTGTCCGTCATCCTCAACTGGGTCGAGCAGCTCAATTCGGTCGACACCGCCGCTGTCGAGCCGATGACGCGCGTCGTGCCGATCGAGCTCAAGAAGCGCGCCGATCTCATCACCGACGGCGACATTGCCGACGAAGTCGTCAAGAACGCGCCGATGGTCGAAGATCATTTTTACGTTGTGCCCAAAATTGTTGAGTGAGTAGAGGAGTTACCGTCATGCGTAGCTACCTTCAAATATTTGGGACGTTGCTCATCGCATCGCTGGCTTCGGTGCCGGTGCAAGCGGCCGACGACTGGAGCTTCATTGCCGGGACGTACGCTGTGGAGGCGGAAGACTGCAAAGCCGCCGCGGCACACAAGGCGTTCTCGGACGAGCTGGTTGAAGCGCTTTCGCAAGACGTACTGACCCGCGAGGGAATTACCAGCCCACGCGAGGTGCACTGCAAGTTCAAAGGCGCCGAAAAGGCGGACGGCGGCTGGACCATCAAGTCCGATTGCGAGGAGATGGGAGAGGGCGCGCCTTATGACCTGAAAGTCACCGCCGGTGCGGATGGCTTGCTCGCCGTCTCCAATGAGGACGTGTGGGGTCCTGAGCCGCAAGTGTTCAAGCTATGCCAGAAGTGAGACCCCGTGACCGATCTCAATAAGCTCACCATTGCCGAAGCGCGCGACAAGCTGCGCAAGAAGGACATCTCGGCCACCGAGCTGACGCAGGCCTTTGTCGATGCCATCGAGGTCGGCAACGGCGCGCTCAACGCCTACGTGCTGCCGACGCCGGAGCTGGCGCTGGCGCAGGCCAAGGCGAGCGACAAGCGTTTGAAGAACGGCGACGCGCGCCCGCTCGAAGGTCTGCCGCTCGGCAACAAGGATTTGTTCTGCACGATGGGCGTGCGCACCACGGCCTGCTCGAAGATCCTCGGCGAATTCACGCCGACATATGAGTCGACCGTCGGCGCCAATCTGTGGAACGCCGGCGCTGTCATGCTCGGCAAGCTCAACTGCGACGAGTTCGCCATGGGCTCCTCCAACGAGACGAGCGCCTTCGGGCCCGTTGTGTCGCCGTGGCGGCGCAAGGGCAAGACCGACAAGCTCGTCCCCGGCGGCTCGTCTGGCGGCTCCTCGGCGGCCGTTTCCGCCGGCCTGTGCCTCGCCGCGACGGCGACCGACACGGGCGGCTCCATCCGCCAGCCGGCGGCGCTCACCGGTACGGTCGGCATCAAGCCGACGTATGGCCGTTGCTCGCGCTGGGGCATCGTCGCCTTCGCCTCGTCGCTCGATCAGGCCGGCCCGCTGGCCAAGACGGTGCGCGACGCTGCCATCATGCTGCGCGCCATGGCCAGCCACGATGCCAAGGATTCAACTTCGGTTGAAACGCCGGTGCCCGACTACGAGGCGGCGCTTAGCCAGGGCATCAAGGGCCTGCGTGTCGGTGTACCGAAGGAGTATCGCGTCGAGGGCATGTCGAAGGAGATCGACAAGCTCTGGCAGGAGGGCATCGCCTGGCTGAAGGCGGCCGGCGCCACCATCCACGACATTTCCCTGCCGCACACAAAGTACGCTTTGCCGGCCTACTACATCGTGGCGCCGGCCGAAGCCTCGTCCAACCTCGCCCGCTACGATGGCGTGCGCTACGGCCTGCGCGTGCCCGGCAAGGATCTCATCGACACCTACGAGAACACGCGCGCCGCCGGCTTTGGCAAGGAGGTGCGCCGCCGCATCCTCATCGGCACCTACGTGCTCTCCGCCGGCTATTACGACGCCTACTACCTCAAGGCGCAGAAGGTGCGCACGCTCATCAAGCACGACTTCGACGATGCGTGGAAATCGGTCGACGTGGTGCTGACGCCGACGACGCCGTCTCCCGCCTTCGGTTTCGGCGAGAAGAGCGGCGACCCCATCGCCATGTATCTGGAGGACATCTTCACCGTGACGGTGAACATGGCCGGTCTGCCGGGCATATCCGTGCCGGCGGGGTTGTCGAGCGAGGGAACGCCGCTGGGCCTGCAGCTCATTGGCAAGCCGTTCGACGAGGCGACGCTGTTCCGCGCCGCGCAGGCGATCGAGGACGCGGCCGGCCGCTTCGTGGTTGAAGATCGCTGGTGGGAAGCTGGCGGCGGCAAGTCGGCGGGCGCGGCCAGCGCCAAGCCGGCGGCCAAAAAGGGTGACGGCAAGGGCAAAGCCGGGAGCAAAGCGAAATGAGTGGGCGTAAACCGCAAGAGTGCGCCGACATGGGCGAGGTGCGCGCCGAGATCGACCGCATCGATGCCTGCCTCGTCGATCTCATCGCCGAGCGGTTCGGCTTCGTCGATCGCGCCTGGCAGTTGAAGACCAACCCAGGCGAGGCGCACGTGCCTTGGCGCATCCAGCAGGTGATCGACAAGGTGAAGACGCGGGCGACCGAAAAGGGCCTGCCGCCGGAGCTCACCGAGGCGTTGTGGCGGCAGATGATCGGCTGGTTCGTCCAGTACGAGGAGGAAAAGCTGCGCCGCTCGCTCGAGGGCAACGACGGCCGGGGCAGCTAAGGTGGAGATCATTCCCTTCGATCCAGCCACGCTGGTGAAGATCGCCCTCTTCAACCCCGTCGTGATCGTCGTCGCCTTCCTCATGGGGCGGCGCGCCGACCAATGGCAGAAGCTGATCGTCGCCGCCTTCGCCGCCTCGCTCGCCGGCTACGCACTCTATTGGCTCGTCGCTGCCGTGGGGCTGATGCCGGTGCACGCGCTGGGTGGGGAAGCCGCGGTCGTGCTGATGCAGTTCCTCTTCGGCCTCGTCTGGGCGGGTTTGGGCTACTGGCTGGCGCCGCTGCGCCGCTGATCGCGCGCCGCGCCGGTGCGCACTAGCCTGATGCTTGGCGGCAACGCATCGTGACTGTTCGCGTCCGGCTGCTTGTTCACGTCGGCAATTCACCACACAATCCGTGCCCGGACCGAACTCGGGGGGAACGATGCTCGGGCGTGTGCAGGTATCGGCACTGTTCATCGTCCTCGCTGTGGGGCTTGCCCCGCAAGCGGCGCGCGGCGATGCGGCGCTGAACTATCTGGAAAGCCTCAAGGGGAGCAGCGAGCGCTACAAAGCGCCGAGCGAGCTCGACGGGCGCTACACGGTCGCCCTCTACGTCAATGCCGCGGACTCAGGCCCATGGCGTCAACGCATGTGGGTTTTGCATCGCGACGCCATCGGCGGAGCGTGGCGGCTCGGCATGTGGGACGAGGAACACTGGCGCAAGGCCAAGCTGCCGGACGGCGAGGCACCCCCGTATAGCTGGCCGGTGTCCACGGGCCGCTACTATCGCGGAGATCCGTTCTCGGGGCCGACGCCGACCGGCGTCTTCGCGCTCGACGAGCGCAAGTGGCGCTACGGCCGCGGCTACACGGCCCCGGGCATGATCCACACCATGTATATCGACTTCCACTACGACAACGGCCGCCGCTCCGGCGTTGCCTTCCACGGCACGCTACCCGGCCGCTACCGGCGGCTCGGTAGCATCGACTCGCACGGCTGCATCCGCATGAAGCAGAAGAATGCGGCCTCGCTTTTCGACCGCATCACCGGCCGCGACCGCGTGCTGGCGACGGACATGCGCTGGGGCGAGGTGCCGCGCTTCTGGGTCTCCGAGCGCGGGCAGAATAGGTCTGGCTATACGCGCGATGGAACCCCGCATCCGGCAGAGACATTGGTCGCCGACCTCTCGCCGATCGAGACCGTGGCAGCGACCGCTTCGGACGCGGGACTACCCTCCGTGCTGACCAAGCCCGGCTTCCGCGCCATCGCCGTCATCTTCGAAAACTAGGCCGCCCGCGGCGCTGCCCGAAAAGGGCCACTTCTTTCCTGCATTCGCTGTTGTGCGGGGACGAGGTTCACAACGTCGTCCGGGGGTTTTGCGTAATGACGGAGTTGAGCACGGCACAGGCGCGGCCTGCGAAGGGCGCGCTCGTGATCAGCAGGGGCGTGACCATCATCGGCGCTTTGTCGCTCGATGGCCAGGTCCTCATCGAGGGGACGATCGACGGGGAGGTGCGCTGCTTGGGGCTGCAGATCACCGAGCGCGGCGAGGTCGAGGGCCTCATCGTCGCCGACAAGGTCGAGGTGCTCGGCGAATTCAGCGGTGCCATCTATGCTCGCGAGCTGGTGCTCGGCGCCGGCTGCAACGTCCAGGGCCAGATCTATCACCACAAGCTCATTCTCGAGGAAGGCTGCTATTTCGAGGGGCAATCCCGCCGCCACGGCGATCCGCTGAAGATTGCGCCCCTGCCGTACGAGGATGAGCCGGCACCGGGCGAGTACGCCTAACTTGCCCCCGAGCGCGCCCTGCGATAACGAGGGCGCGCGAAGGAGCACCCCCCATGCACGATACCGCCCAGAATCCGGCCAAGGCCTCCAAGGCCAAGAACTTGATCGAGGGCGCCACCGGCGAGTGGGAGGTCATCGTCGGCCTCGAGGTGCACGCCCAGGTCGCCTCGCGCTCCAAGCTGTTCTCCGGCGCCGCCACCGAGTTCGGCGCTGAACCCAACAGCCATGTGTCGCTGGTCGATGCGGCGATGCCCGGCATGCTGCCGGTGATCAACGCCGAGTGCATCGCGCAAGCCGTGCGCACCGGCCTCGGCCTCAAGGCGGCGATCAATTTAAAGAGCGTGTTCGACCGCAAGAACTACTTCTATCCCGACCTGCCGCAGGGCTATCAGATCAGCCAGTACAAGCAGCCGATCGTCGGCGAGGGCGAGGTCGAGATCGACGTCGACGGCGAGACGATGAAGGTCGGCATCGAGCGCCTGCATCTGGAGCAGGACGCCGGCAAGTCGATCCACGACCAGCATCCCGACTATTCCTACGTCGACCTCAACCGCTCCGGCGTCGCCCTGATGGAGATCGTCTCGCGCCCGGACATGCGCTCCTCCAAGCAGGCGCAGGCGTACGTCACCAAGCTGCGTACCATCCTGCGCTACCTCGGCACTTCCGACGGCGACATGGAGAAGGGCAACCTGCGCGCCGACGTCAACGTCTCGGTGCGCAAGCCCGGCGACAAGCTCGGCACCCGTTGCGAGATCAAGAACGTCAACTCCATCCGCTTCATCGGCCAGTCGATCGAGGTCGAGGCGCGCCGCCAGATCGACATCCTCGAGGCCGGCGGCCGGATCGACCAGGAGACGCGCCTGTTCGATCCCGGCAAGGGCGAGACGCGTTCGATGCGCTCCAAGGAAGAGGCGCACGACTACCGCTATTTTCCCGATCCCGATCTGCTGCCGCTCGAGCTGACCATGGAATACGTCGGCGAGCTGGAGGCCAACCTGCCCGAGCTGCCCGACGCCAAGAGGCACCGCTTCATGTCGGAGTTCGGCCTGTCGGACTACGACGCCAACGTGCTCGTCGCCGAGCGCGAGTCGGCCGACTACTTCGAGAATGTGGCGCGCGGGCGCGACGGCAAGGTCGCCGCCAACTGGGTCAACAACGAGCTGTTCGGCCGCCTCAACAAGGAAGGCAAGTCGATCGCGGATTCGCCGGTGACGGCGGCGCAGCTCGGCGCCATCGTCGACCTCATCGCCTCGGGCACCATCTCCGGCAAGATCGCCAAGGACCTGTTCGAGATCGTCTGGTCGGAAGGCGGCGATCCGGCGGAGATCGTCGACAAGCGCGGCTTGAAGCAGGTGACCGACACCGGCGCCATCGAAAAGGCCATCGACGCGATCATCGCCGCCAACCCCGACAAGGTGGAGCAGGTGAAGGCCAAGCCCACCATGCTCGGCTGGTTCGTCGGTCAGGTGATGAAGGGCACCGGCGGCAAGGCCAACCCCGCCGCCGTCAACGACATCCTGAAAAAGAAACTCGGCATCTGACGCGTTGTCGTTGCCGCCTCCTTCGCGCTCAACCGGTGCCAGAACATGCGGATAGCCGTGTTGGGTGCCGGAGGGGGACTGGGACGCAACGTCGTCGATGCGGCGCGTGCCGCAAAACACCAAGTCGTTGCCCTGGTGCGCGATGCGCAACGGGCCGCGCTGCCGGCGGATGTGACAACTTTCGTCGGCGACGCCGGCCGCGCCGATGATCTAGTGCGCGTCATGGACGGCGCTGACGCGACGGTCTTTTGTGTCAACCCGCCCCTTGGCACTTGGCTGACGACGTTCCAGCCCTTGCTCGAACATGCAATTGCGGCCGCGCGCCGCACCAACACCCGTCTCGTGTTTCCCGCCAACGTGTGGATTTACGGACCGGATGGGTCAGGCCGACCTGTCGATGAAGCGCGCGCGCTCTCGCCGACCTCGCAGCGGGGCAAGCTGCGCGCCGCCATGGAGCGATTGATCTGCGACGCGGGTATCCGTTACGCCCTTGTGCGTCTGCCGGAATTCTACGGTCCGAGCGTAGTCACGCTGACGGCGCAGGTGTTCCGCGCCGCGCTGACCGGTCGCCGCGCGCTGTGGCCCGGACCCCTCGACGTCACCATCGAGCTCATCTACATGCCTGACGCCGCACGCGGCCTCGTCGAGATCGCAACCGCTGCTGGCGGTGATGCGGCCGTATTCCATTTGCCAGGCGCGCGCACGACGCCGCGCCAGTTCATTCAGATGGTCTACGCGAGCGCGGGCGAAGCCCCGCGCGCCTTCGGTGTGCCGCGCTGGATCCTGTCCGCCGCGGGCGTCTTCAATTCGACTTTGAACGGCGTGGCCGATTTCAGCCACCTGTGGACGCATCCGGTATTGCTCGATGGCACCAAATACACTGCGCATTTTGGGCCAGTTCCGCGGACGCCACTGGCCGAAGGGATCTCGACGACCCTGGCGTGGCATCGTGCCCATCCGGGCCTGCGTTTGACGCACTGACACCATCCTGAAGAAGCTAGCTCTTACTTGGCCGGCCCTCGGGCAGCGAATCGGTTAGTGATCGCGGAAAGGCAAGCGCCTCTCACAGGAAGCGGCACGTCATGCACGCCGTTCGCTCCAGTCATGCCCGTCTGCGCCTTGCCGCGGCGTGCGGCGCAATGCTCTTTGCCCTTAGTGCCGCCGCCCCGGCTGCTGCCGACAAGCCTCAAGCCAACGAAGTCACCGCCGGCTTCAACGTCGCGCCGCAATCGCTCTACTGGTACGGGGAACTCGACCACGCGTTCAACGGCGATCTGGCGAAAAGTGGCGCCGTTCTGCGCGTCTACAGCAGCCTCGCCGCTTACAACTACGAAGCCTCGTTGGCGCGCCTCGGCGAGATCGACGGCCTGCTCTACCAAGTCGACGTCATGCCCGGGTACCAGATCGTGCGCGGCGGGGCGACGTTCGGTGCCTACCTCGGCCTCGACTTCCAGGATTCGCAGCTTTCCCCCAACGATCCGACCAACGCGGTCAATGGCTCGAAGGGCGGTATCAAGATAGCGCTCGGCTACGAGTACGACGAGAAGAAGCATCCGATCACCGGCAGCCTCAACGGCGAATACTCGTCGGTGTTCGACACCTACTACGCTGAGGCACGGCTCGGACTGCGCG
>JADMIO011081557.1_pt1 | contig 11148 bp, 11 predicted proteins | sample 8958161 | NCBI WGS metagenome assembly JADMIO01 (sample SAMN16585339, study PRJNA669376) | soil metagenome | isolation source: Crop rotation soil | place: USA: Cullars Rotation, Alabama | collected 2011 | reverse complement strand
CCGCGACAACTTGTCCACGTGGAATTCTAAGCTTAGGATCCCAATGTGCTGGAAAGATCGTCCCCGAGGACATGGTGATCGCGCTCTCCACCGAATACGTCTCCAACCACCTGTCGGACCCGAAGACCCGCACCCGGTTCATCAACCAGTCCACCCTGCGCAGCTTCTCCTCGATCCTGCACGGCGAGCAGGGCGCGCTGAACCTGTCGGCCAGCCTCTGCCACGTCCTCTACGACCAGGGCGCCCAGGAATACGCGGCCAATCAGACCCGCGAAGAAGCCCGCCACGTCACCGCCTTCGCCAAGTACGTGAAGGCGCGCTGGGGCAAGCCGGTGGAATGCGGCCCGACGCTGAAGGCTCTGCTCGTGGAAATCATCCACGCGCCCGAGGTCTACAAGAAGATCATCGGCATGCAGATGCTGGTGGAAGGGCTCGCCATGGGCGCCTTCGCCACCTTCTACAAGAACCTGAACGACCCGCTCGGCAAGAAGCTGATGCAGCTGGTGATGACCGACGAGGCCTTCCACCACAAGTTCGGGAAGATCTGGGCCGACCGCACCATCCCGCACCTCACCCCCGAGGAGCACAACATCATCGAGGACTGGTCCGCCCACTGCTTCCAGTCGGTGCTGTTCAACCTCGTCGGCCCCAACCAGCAGCGCGACCTCTACGAGGAATTCGGCCTGGATCCGGACAAGGTGATGGAGGAGTTCGGGAAGATCATGACCGACGACCAGCGTCGGGAGAACATGAAGGAGCAGACCAACATCTTCCGCGTGCTGGTGAAGACCCTGCTCAACGCCGGCATCATCACCGACCGGACCCGCGCCTTCTACGCCATGTACGTGGACCTGGAAGAGCTGAAGGGCGAGGGCGACCGCATGGTCGGCGACGACATCGCCGATGAAGGCATCGCCTACCTGCGCGAGATCAACTTCCTGGGCCGCGGCGAGGCGGTGAAGATCGCCGCCGAATAGGCCTCTCGGTTCTCACGGACCGCGGATATCTGATAAAGACGCCCCGCCGGACCTCCTCCGGCGGGGCGTTTTGTCGTGAGGCCGCTCCAATTGATCCGCCCAGCCGCCTCCAGCGTTGAAGCTTCATGGTTCGTATCATCGCCCGTCTCGCCGTTCTCGGCGCCGCCCTGTGCCTGACCGTCCCAGCCGTCGCCGCCGCGCCGCCGCCGGCCCGGGCGGTGCCCGCCGAGCTCTATTCCGGCCGCTGGTACGAGATCGCCCGCCTGCCCAACGACAACCAGCGTGACTGTCAGGCCCCCACCAGCGACTTCGTGAACTTCCGCGACGGCGTCTTCCGCATGGTGCAGGTCTGCCATCGCGGCGCGCCCAACGGCCCGGCGCGAACGATCAGCGCCTCGGCCCGTATCCTGCCGTCCACCAACAACGCCAAGATCCGCGTCACCTTCATGGGCGTGATCAACCAGGAATACTGGATCCTGGACCGCGCCGACGACGGCAGCTGGGCCATCATGGCCACCCCGGGCGGCAACTATGTCTGGCTCCTGGCCCGACGGCCCACCCTGGACGCCGCCACCCGGGCGCGCCTCGTCGCCCGCCTCGGCCAGCTCGGCTACCCCGTCGCGCGTCTGCAGTTCCCCGCCCAGCAATAGCCGTCATCCCGGATGGCCGAGCGCAGCTCGGACAGTCCGGGATCTCACCTTCCTTCCGTAAGGTGGGGCGGGTGCAAAGAACGATGGGGTCCCGGACTGTCGCCGCTTTGCGCCGCCATCCGGGATGACGGCCAGGTTTTACCAGCCGATGATCAGGCGCACCTTGGCGCCGGCGATCGCCGCGCCGCCGGCCTGCGTGGGCGCCAGACGGAAGTTGCCCGCAAGGCCCTGGGCCGCGGCGCCGAAGCCGCGGCCGGGCGGATCTTCGGCGGCGACGGCGCAGTTGCCCGCGACGCCCTGATCGTTGGTCGTGCAATCAAGCACCACCCAGCCGTGAACGCGCGTGGCCTGCGGGCTGGAGCCCACCGGATAGGCTGCGTCCACCTGGGTGCGGGTCGCTTCGGCCGCCCAGGTCGGGCTCACCAGCGTGCCCTCCGGCGCCGCCGGCGTCGGGTGCTCGCCCTCCGGCAGACGGTAGCTTAGCGGCAGCGCCACCTGGCCGCCGACGGCCACCGGCCCGGGAAGGCGCATGCGGAAATTGCGCATCAGGCCCAGCGTCGCCTGGCCGAAGCCGTAGCCGCCGGGCGTCTCGCGCGTGACCGAACAGTTATCCAGTCCGCCCTGGGCGTTGACCGTGCAGGTCACCACCCCCTGGCCTTCCACGCGCTCGCGGCGCGCCCGCTGCGGATAGGCGCTGGCCACCTGCTGTGCGGTGGGCATCGACGCCCAGGGCGAGGCCGGCTGGCTCTGGGCGGAAAGTCCGACCGCGGCGGCCGAGCCGGCGGCGGCAAGAACGATGAGAAGACCGGGAACACGCTTTTGCATGGGCAGGCACCATAACCACCGGGCCGGGCGCGGCAACGGCTAAGTGCCTGAAGCGACTCGATATTGCCTTGCGAACGAAAGCCGAACAAAATGACGGCGTGGACACCGTCATCCTCACCTTTTCCCGGCCCGAGACCACGGACGCGGTCACCAAGGGCGCCGCCCGGCTGATCACCGCCCTCGGCTATGCGCCGCTGCTGGAAGTGGGCCTGCCCAACGGGCGGCGGGCGGACATCATGGCCATCGGCCCCCGCGGCGACCTCGTGATCGTCGAGGTCAAATCCGGCCTCCTGGACTTCAAGACCGACCGCAAGTGGGGCGAGTACGGCCCCTACTGCGACGCCTTCTACTTCGCGGTCGCCCCCGAATTTCCCCGCGACATCCTCCCCGAGGAACCCGGCCTCATCGTCGCCGACGCCTTCGGCGGCGCCGTCCTGCGCGAACCCCCGCCCACCCCCCTGGTCGGCGCCCGCCGCAAAGCCCTGACCCTGGCCTTCGCCAGACTGGCCGCCACCCGCGCCACCCCGATCCCCTAGACACCGGGACGACCTTGCCCGGGCAGCGTGCGGCGGCCCTGAACCGCAGAGGCCGCGGAGAAAGGAAGTGAAGTCGCAGAGGACCCCCGACCTCGTGTAGCCCAAAGTAGCCATATGCAATGTTCATGCTTTGTGCGATCCTCGCCGCATGACAAACGCCACGGAGACCATCGCTGAAACTGCCCCGCTCCTCGCCCCAGGCTGGGACGAGGAGGATATCGCGATGCTCAAGGAAGGCGCGCGTCTGGCCATGGCCCACATGCAGGCGCTCAGCATGGACATCACCGCCCATGCCGAGCGGATCGCCATCGGTGATCACACCCCCATGTCCAGATCCGCCGCCACAGGATCCAGCGCAGCCTTCGTCCAGATGGGCCGCTGCATGCGTCTCTTCCTGGCCATGAAGGCTCATGCCAAGAACCCCAACGCCAAGCCCGAGGACCTCGCCTGTCTGACGGAAGCTCTACCGCCGCTTCCCCGCATGCCCTCGCCCCCAGGCTCCATGGCCCCGGCGCACGCCACCGAGTTCAAGATCCCCGACCTCACCAGTCTCTTCGACACCGAGACCCTCGACCGCCCCGAGCGGGAGTTCGAGCGGGAGAGCGAACGCGACAGCTGGGGCAGCTTCCCCACCCTGATGGGCCGTGTCGCCGACGCAAGGGACGCCGGAGACTCCGTCCACAACGCTTTGAACCGCATCCTCTTCGCGAGGAGCAATGTCCCGCGCCGCTATGGGGAGGCCCCGCTCTCAGAACCGGAGCGGCAGCCCAAGGCGAAGGCCGAGCCAGGTGAGACTGGCTATGATTGGGGCGACACCCCACCCGGCCCAGCGCCCAACGGCCTGCCGCCACACCCCATCCATAACCCCGGCGGCTACGCCGACTACCCCAGCTACCTCGCCGCCAAGCATGACTGGGACGAGGCGCAGATCATCAACCGGATAACCCGCGAACGTCGGGACCGACGACGAAGACGGCCGCCCAAATTCTAGAAGGCCCACATTCTAGAAAGGCCGTCATGGTTGGGGAACGGAGCGTGAAAGAACCCCCGGCCAAATCCGGCAACGTTTGACGCCTTCCGCCGTGCGGGGGATCGGCTAGGCTTGGGCCCACGATGCCCAGCCCGTCCGTCCCGTCCCTGAAAGTCGTGCGCCGGCTGGTGTTCGGGCTGATCGCCTTCCTCGCCCTGCAGACCCTCATCGTCGCCCTCGACGCCGCCTTCCCGCCCAACCTGGCGCGCGGGGAGCGGTCCTCCCCCGTGGCCCTCGACCGCCGCGGGGCGTGGCTGCGCGCCCTGCCGGTGGAGAACGGGCGCTGGCGCATCCGAGCCGACCTCGACCGCACCGACCGCACCTTCGTGCGGCGCCTGATCCGCATGGAGGACGGGCGCTTTTGGCTGCACCCCGGGGTCGACCCTTTCGCCCTCGTCCGGGCCGTAGGATCGATGGCTATCCACGGCCGCGCCACCTCCGGCGCGTCCACCCTCACCATGCAGACCGCGCGCCTCCTGGAGCCGCGCCCCCGCAACATCGGCTCCAAGTTGATCGAGATGGTGCGCGCCGTGCAGCTGGAGGCGCGCTTCTCCAAGCGGCAGATCCTCGGCCTCTACCTGACCCTCGCCCCCTATGGCGGCAATCTCGAGGGGGTGCGCGCGGCCAGCCTCTCCTACTTCGGCCATGAGCCGGCCAGCCTCACCAACGGCGAGCAGGCCCTGCTGATCGCGCTACCCCAATCCCCCGAGGCCCGCCGGCCTGACCGCCGCCGCGAGGACGCCCGCATCGCCCGCCAGCATGTGCTGGACCGTATGGTCCGCGCCCGGATGATCACCGCCGGCGAAGGCGCCGAGGCCGAGGCCGAGCTGCTGCCCCGCCGCTCACCGTTCCCGTCGCTGGCCTGGCACTTCGGCGGCGAGATGGCCCGGGGCGTGCCGCTGACCCAGCCGTCGGTCATCACCACCCTGGACGCAGAACTCCAGCGCCGCCTCGAGCCCCTCGTCGCCAGGGTCGCCGCCGAGCAGGGTCCGCAGGCCCAGGTGGCCGCCATGATCGTGCAGATCGACGGCCGCGCGGTCCGGGCGCTGGCGGGTTCCGCGGGCCTGCAACGCGACGGCGGTTGGATCGACATGACCCAGGCGCTGCGCTCTCCGGGTTCGGCCCTGAAGCCCTTCATCTACGCCTTCGCCTTCGACGACGGCATCGCCGCCCCTGACACCCAGGTCGACGACACCGCCCGCCGCTTTTCCGACTACCAGCCGGAGGACTTCGACCGGGTGTTCCGCGGCCGGGTCACCATGCGCGAGGCCCTGGTCCACTCCCTCAACGTGCCGGCCGTCGCCACCCTGCAGCGCATCGGCGCCTCCGCCTTCGAAGCCCGCATCGAGGCCGCCGGCGCTCATCTCGTCCGCCCCCGCCGGGGCTGGCGCGACGCGGGCCTGGCCCTGGCCCTCGGCGGGGCCGGCATCACCCTGCGCGACATGGCCGTGCTCTACTGCGCCCTCGGCGATGGCGGCATGGCCCGCCCGCTCGCCTACACCGAGGCGGACGCCGCCCAGCGCCGGCGCTCGCCCGGCGTGCGCATGGTGCGCGCCGCCACCGCCACCCAGATCCTCGACATCCTGCGCGAAGGGCCGATGCCGCGCGGCCGCACCCCTGCGGTGCTGACCCGGGGCGCCCCGGCCATGGCCTTCAAGACCGGCACCTCCTACGGCTTCCGCGACGCCGTCGCCGCCGGGGTGGTTGGCGGCTATGTGATCCTGGTCTGGACCGGCCGCGCCGACGGCGGCGCCCGGGGCGGTCTCACCGGCCGGGACGCGGCCCTGCCGCTGCTCTTCGACGCCGCCGACCTGCTGGCCCCGCGCTCCACCGCGCCTCGCCCCATCGCGCCGCGTAGCGCGCCGGGCGCCCTGCAGCACCTGGACCGCCCGGACTCTGGCCCCCGCCTCATCTTCCCGCCCGACGGGTCGACCGTGGTGGTGGAAGGCTTCGGCCCCACCTCGCGCGGCCTCTCACTCACCGCCGGCGGCACGGACCTGACCTGGTACGTCGAGGGCGAACCGCTCACCCCGGACCCGGTGAGCCGGCAGATCATCTGGCGCCCCCCGATCGCTGGGTTCTACCGCCTGACCGTCGTCGACAGCCAGGGCCGCCGCGCCCAATCCCGCGTGAGGGTCAGAGGCTAGCGGCCGCCAGCTGCTGATACTCCTCCGGCGTGCTGACGCTCACCCCGAGGTCGGTCACCAAGCCGTTGGCCAGGGAATAGACCCAGCCGTGCACGCACAGCGCCTGGCCCCGGGCCCACGCGTCCTGGACAATGATGTCGGAGGCGACGTTGCGCACCTGGGCGATGACGTTCAGTTCGCAGAGCCGGTCCAGCATCTCCCGCTCGCTGGGGCAGGCTTCCAGTTCCACCCTGTGGTGGGCGTGGGTCTCGCGGATCGGATGCAGCCAGTGGTCGATCAGGCCATGGCGCTGGCCATCGATGGCCGCGGCTACACCGCCGCAACCATAGTGGCCGACCACCAACACATGGCTGACCTTCAGCACCTCCACCGCATACTGCAGCACCGACAGGTAGTTGGCGTCCTGCGGCGGGGCGAGGTTGGCGACGTTGCGGTGGACGAACAGCTCGCCCGGATCCAGGTCCACGATCTCGTTGGCCGGCACCCGACTGTCGGAACAGCCGATCCAAAGGTAGCTGGGCGCCTGCTGGGCCACCAGGCGCTTGAAGAAGTCGGGATCCACCTGGGTCTTCCGGGCGGCCCAGGCCTTGTTGTTGTCCTTCAGCTTGCTGAGCATCAGACCACCTTGAAGCTGAGAGCGCCTATGCCGTCCACGAGACCGCTGACCGCATCGCCCCTCACGAGCGGACCGACGCCTTCCGGCGTGCCGGTGTAGATCAGGTCTCCGGCGCCCAGCGTCCACAGCTTGGACGCCTCGGCGATCACCTCCGCCACGTTCCAGATCATGTCGGCCACCACCGCGTCCTGCTTGACCTGCCCGTTCACCGAAAGGCTGATCCGCCCTAGCGGCGCGGGGCCGCTCCACGGCTTGATCGCCGAGATCGGGGCCGACTGGTCGAACCCCTTGCCCGCATCCCACGGTTGCTGCTTCTCACGCGCCGCGTTCTGCAGGTCGCGGCGGGTCAGGTCGACGCCGACCGCGTAGCCGAACACATGGGAGAGCGCGTCTTCCACCGCGATGTTCGCCCCGCCGCTCTTCAGCGCCGCCACCAACTCGATCTCGTGGTGCAGGTTGGCGGTGGCCGAAGGATAGGCCGCATCCCGCCCTGGCGGCACAACGGCGTCCGCCGGCTTGGTGAAGAAGAACGGCGGATCACGGTCGTCGCCGCCCATCTCGCGCCGATGGGCGGCATAGTTGCGGCCGACGCAAAGGATGCGCCGCACCGGGAACAGATCGCTCGTCCCCTCAACGGGGACGGCGGTTTGCGGAGGCGGGGAGAACACGAAGCCGGTCATGCCCCCGCCCCTACGCTCCCGGCGCGGGCTTGGCTAGCCTGCCCCGGCGGCCGGCCAGCCGCCGGTTAGTGCATCCCGTCGCGGAGCGCCCGAACCCGCTCAAGATGCTGTTGCACCGCCGGCGCGGTCTCCGCGGCGAAAGCCTTGATCGCCGCCACGTCACCGTCCTGGGCGTAGCGCTGCATGACGTTGAGGGCGTTCTGGTGGGCCTCCACCTGAGCGTCAAGGTACGCCCGGTCGAAGTCCGCCGGTGTGGCGGCTCGCAGAGAGTCCAGCTTGCCTTGTAGATCGCTCGGCAGGGCCGTGGGCGGCGTCAGGGTCTGGCCGGAGCTGGCGATGGCGGCCTGCAGCGCGCGGGTCGTGCCCTGGTGCGCGGTGATCATCATCTGGGCGAAGGCCCGCACGTCGGCGTTCTGGGTCCGCTCCACCGCCAGCTGGCTGGACTGGATCTCGAACATGTCGCCGGCCGCGGCCTTCATCACGAAGTCCGGCGTGCCGGCCTCATTGGCCGCGGTGGGCGCGGTGGCGGCCGTGTTGGCGTCGGGCGTGGCGGCCTGCTCGGCCGGAGCCGCGGCGCCTTGGGTCTGGTTGTTGTTGTTGCCACACGCCGCCAGGGCGAGGGCGGCGGCGCTGACGATCAGCAGGCGGTGCATGGGGGTGTCCCTTCCAAGGGTCATTTGACAATTGTCACGGGCGGGTCTTCCGCTCGGCCCTCGCAAACCTCACGGCTCCGTGAGTGTTCCATGTCTTATCAAATGGGAGTTCCCAGCGTGCCCGACCTTTCGAAGCCCAGCCCCCTGGCCGACCTGCGTGTCGTGGAGATGGGCACCCTGATCGCCGGGCCGTTCTGCGGCCAGATCCTGGGGGACTTCGGGGCCGAGGTGATCAAGCTGGAGGACCCGGGCACGGGCGACCCGATGCGCCAGTGGGGCCGCTCCCTGCCAAAGGGCCTTTCTCCCTGGTGGCCGGTGATCGGGCGCAACAAGAAGTCCGTGACGCTGAACCTGCGCTCCCTCGAGGGCCAGGCTCTGGCCCGCACCCTGATCGGCCAGGCCGATATCCTGATCGAGAACTTCCGGCCGGGCACGATGGAGAAGTGGGGCCTGACCTATGAGAGCCTCTCCGCGGAGAACCCCGGGCTGATCATGGCCCGTGTCTCCGGCTTCGGTCAGACCGGCCCCTACGCCCAGCGCGCCGGCTACGGCCTGATCGGCGAGGCCATGGGCGGCCTCAGAGCCATCACCGGCGAGCCGGACCGTCCGCCCGCCCGGGCCGGCATCTCCATCGGTGACAGCCTGGCGGCCACCCACGCCGCCCTGGGGGTGCTGATGGCCCTGCACGTTCGCGAGAAGACCGGGCGCGGCCAGGTGGTGGACGCCGCCATCTTCGAGAGCGTGCTGGCGATGATGGAGAACCTGATCACCGAGTACGACATCACCGGCTATGTCCGCGAGCGCTCCGGCTCGGTGCTTCCGGGCATCGCCCCCTCCAACGTCTACCCGACCAGCGACGGCATGATCCTGATCGGCGGCAACGGCGACACCGTCTTCGCCCGCCTGGCCAAGGCCATGAACCGAGAGGACCTGGCGAAGGATCCGAAGTTCGTCGACCACGCCAGCCGCGGGGTGAACCAGACCGAGCTGGACGGGATCATCGCCGCCTGGTCCGCCAGCTACACCCTTGATGACCTGCTGGCCCTGCTGGAGGACAACGGCGTCCCCTCCGGCCGCGTCTTCCGCGCCCCCGACATGCTGGAGGACCCCCAGTACCAGGCCCGCGAGGCCGTGGTCTCGGTGGAGCACCCCGTGTTCGGCCCGATCCGGATGCAGAACACCTTCCCTCGCCTTTCCGACACGCCCGGCAAGGTGCGCTGGCCGGGACCGGCGCTGGGCGAACACACCGAGGCGGTGCTGACGGCGCTGGCCGGCATGGACGCGGCCAAGGTCGCGGACCTGAAGGCGCGGGGCGTTATCTAGAAGGCTTCGGACGCCGCCTCCGCCGCTACCGGTGCGGCCTTCAGAGTCCGCAGGGAACTGAAGAGGGGGAACAGCGTTCCCGACCAGATTCCCGCGAAGGCGATCCAGAGCACCAGCCTCGGCCCTATCGCCCCGCCGAGCACGCCCCCCAACAGGGCGCCGGCCATGCCAAGAATCCCCGTCACGACGAACACCGAGCCCTGCACTCTGGCCAGCACGCCGGTGGGCAGAACGGTCTGGCGAAGGGAGGCGGCCAGAATGAAGCCGATGGTCAAAAGGCCGTCGTTGAACAGCTGTGCGATCATCAGGCTGGCCGTGCCCTGGAACGCGTCCACCGGCGCCAGGGGCGTGAAGACACCGAACGCGGCCCCGGCGGCGACCGTGGTCACGATGGCCGTTCCGATGCCGAGGCGGCGCACGAAGAACGGGACCAACGTCGCGCCTATCACCGCGCCGACACCCCCGACGCCGATGGCGAGGCCGAGGAGGTCCGGCGTCAGGTGGAGAACGCGCAAGGCGTAGAAGGTGTAGTTGGCCGAGAAGAAGGCGCCGAAGAAGGCCATGGTCGCCTCCATGAGCACCAGGGGCCGCACCAGGGGATGGGCAAGGGCCGCCCGCGCACCTGTGATCGCGTCACTCAGCCAATGCTCCGGCGGGGCTTCGTCAATCGCGGCGGGCGCCTCCCGGCCGCGGATGAGAAAGAGAAACACGGCTGAGCCGACATAGGTGGCGGCGTTTACCGCCATGGCGAGCGGGGCCGTCAAAAGGCGGAAAAGCACCCCGGCCAGCGCCGGGCCGCCGATTTCGGCGAGGTTGTCCGTGAGGCTGAGCTTGGCGTTGCCTTCCACGAGGTCGGCCTTGCCGATCAGAGCCGGGAGGTAGGCATGGTGGGTCATCTCGAAGAGCGCGCTGGCGCCGCCCACCACGGCCGCGGCCACATAGAGCCACCAGATGTTGAACACATGGGTCAGCGCCGCCACCGGCACAGCGAACAGCATCGCAGCCCGGATCAGGTCCGCGGCGACGAGCACGGGCCGCTTGGCCGACCGGTCCACAGGTCCGCCGGCAAACAGCCCGACCAACAGGGCGGGGCCTCGCGACAGGGCGGCGATGATACCGATCTGGGCGGGCGACGCGCCCAGCGAGGCGATGGCCGCCATGGCGAGACCCTCGCGGGTAATCCGCGAGCCGAACCCTGAAACCACGGACGCCGACCACAGGCGCAGGAAGTCCGCGTGCCGCCAGAGCCGCCGGCCCTCGTCTCCCCCCGATGCTTCGCTCACGCCCTTCCCGTCGCCTCCGCGAGTGCGGCGGCGATCTGCCCCACATTGTAAGGCTTGCGGACCACCGGCGCATCGAAGCCCTCGGGGGCTGGCAGGTTGTCGCCGTAGCCGGTGGCGAAGATGAAGGGCACGCGGCGGCCGTGCAGCAGGGCGGCCACCGGGGTCACCGCCTCGCCGTTGAGGTTCACGTCCAACAGGGCGACATCGATGTCGCCTTTCGCCTGCTCCAGGCCTTCGGCGACATTGGAAGCCACGCCCACCACCCTCGCCCCCGCTTCGGCAAGCCCCGCCTCCAGCTCCACCGCCAGCAGCATGGCGTCTTCGACAATCAGAACTTTCAGCCCGCTGATGCCGCCCTGGGCGGGCTGGCCCTCTTTCCAGCACAGTGGGATCCGAAGCTTGGAATTCACGTGACTTGAAGTCGCGGC
>JADMIO010634743.1_pt1 | contig 11148 bp, 7 predicted proteins | sample 8958161 | NCBI WGS metagenome assembly JADMIO01 (sample SAMN16585339, study PRJNA669376) | soil metagenome | isolation source: Crop rotation soil | place: USA: Cullars Rotation, Alabama | collected 2011 | reverse complement strand
CATCAGCCGCTTCGCGCGTTTCCCGACGATGACAGGCGCCGATCGTCTGGGCGGCGCGCCGGTTGTCGCCACACGCGGAGTACTCAAGTCCGGCTGCCGTGTCTTGTTAGGTCAAACGTCCGCGCCGCTGTTTGCCGTCAACGATTTCGGCGCGGGACAAGTACTCTTTCTCGCGGTTGATCCGACGCAGCCGCCGTTTTTAGGCTGGCGCGGATTGCCGCGTTTGTGGGCCGATGTGTTTCGCCCGACCTCGCGCCCTGAGCAAATCGCTTCGGTCGGCGCGCAGAGTTACAACAATCAATATGGTTACGGGCGCGGTTATTACCAACAGGATGAACCAGCACAAACGGTTTCCGGCGCTCTGCTCGAATCGCTCGCTACGTCGCCGCAACTGCGCACGCCGCCGGTCTCGTTCATCGCGTGGTTTCTGGCGCTCTACGTTTTCTTTTTAGTGCCGGTCAATTACGTCGTGCTGCGTTATATGGATCGGCGCGAACTGGCGTGGCTCACCATTCCGGTCATCGTCGTTGCGTTTTCGCTGCTGAGTTATGCCACTGCATTGAAGATTAAAGGCACCGCGATCCTGACGCGGCAGGTGAATCTGGTGCAGGGCGCGGCCAGTGTGAACGGTACACCGTCGAAATGGGCGCGCGCCGATGCGATGTTGTGGCTCTACTCGCCGCGCAAAACGACTTATGACGTTTCGAGTGCCGACCCGCAAATGATCGTCGCCGATTATATCTCCGACGAGAGTACTCGCGTGGCGATCAGAGAGCCGGAAGAAAATCAGGCGTTCGCGCTCGACCGCGCGCCGATCAATATGTGGGACTGGCGCTCGTTCGTCGGCCATTCGGTCGCCGATTTGAAAGGTGGTGTGCGACTTGTCACGAACGGCGATTCGATTGGTGTCCAGAACAATTCGGGGCAGGATTTGAAGGGCGTCGTCCTCGTCTCGCATGGCTGGCTGTGGGCTTATCGAAGTCTCAGCGCAGGCAAGACCCGTTTTCCCGACGCGACTTATAAAGATGATGTGAAGGCGAGCGATGCGCGGCTGGCGGGACGCGTCGAGAACGCCTCGCGCTTCGACCCGGATTTACTGCCCTTGTTTTCGGGCGAAGCGGCCAAAGGTCAGAACGCTCCGGCAACCGGATTCGCCACGATTCCCAGCAAGCTGCTGGACATGGCGTTGTCTAACCAGTGGAGTACTCCTTCGACGTTCGTCGTCGCGTGGAGCGATGCGCCGGTCGCGGGCATGACAATCGGCAAGGAAGGCGCCAAAGCGCAGAACCTTTCGCTCCTTGTTTTCCGCGTCGAAAACGATGTCGTCCTGCGCCCGATCGTGGCGCGCGGTAATAAGAGTACTCCCGACGGGACGCGCGTGCGCTTGATGAGCAGTGAACTCAATTCCGGCGCGCCGGGAAAAACGCAGGGCGGGATTTATACCTATGAAGCTGTATTGCCGCGCGCGAAAGTGAATCGGCTACAGATCGAGTTACGCGTGGCACTGGAAAACCAATACGGTGGTTATGTGTCGCCCAATAAAAGTACTCTCGACGTGCCGATCAAAGCCGAAGTCTTTAATAACGAGCGCGGCGTGTGGCAATCGTTTTCACTACGGGCCACGGAAAAGCCACATGGGCCGCCCGCCCCCGGCGACCCGCCAACGCCACCTGCTGACGACGATGACTCAAATAATGGTCATTGGAAACTATCCGCGATGCTTTCAGGCAACGCCGCGCAGCAGTGCGTCTTACAGCCCGATGGCCGCGTGCAGTTGCGGTTTCGCACGTCGCTCGATATGGTGAAGATCAAAGAGGTTTCGGTGGATGCGAAGTAGCCTCCCGTAGGGGCGCACGGCGGTGCGCCCAAGAACCTGACAATCTCCATTGCTATGCGTGATGTGTTACGTTCGGGCGCACCGCCGTGCGCCCCTGCATTTGGTTACCGGAACTTCAGCGTTCCCAATTTGTCATAAGTCGCAAAAATTCCTCCGCGTTTTCTGATGAAAAAAGTTCTTCTTGCCCTCGCGTTGCTCTGGTCTGTCACCGTTGCCAAGGCGCAGCCGGTTGCGCCTGCATACAAGTTTTTGGAAGACGAGTCCGAACCGCAATTCAACCTCGCGTTCAAAGCCACGCCCGCCGCGACCGGCTCGCTGGTACTCGTCTTCGATTATAAAGACGCCAGTAATTTTTACGCCCTCGAACTCTCCGCTAAGACGGCAGTACTCAAGTCCACGCTCAACGGCGTCGAGCATAAGCTGGCGAGCGGCGACATCGCGATCAGCGCCGGCAGCACAGTCACGTTGCAACGTCGCCCGTGGCTGATGCGCGTACTCATCGGCGACGAGGCAGTTCTCACGGCTTACGACGCGACGCTCAAAGAAGGCCGTATCGGATTTCTATCGAGCGGCAAATGGAGTTACGCCGAGCCGCGCGTGCAGCCGGTCGAGGAAACGATTTATTTCAACGACGATTTCACGCGACAGGCCGGACAAAGCGGCGAATGGAAAATCCTCTCCGGTAGCTGGCAAATCACGGCGTCCTCCGACCGTATTAACACCGACAATCAGGACATGAGCGCCAACCCGTTTTCGTATGAAGTCAAGGCCGGCAGTACTCCGGTCATGGCGCAGACCGGGCGCAAGTTCTGGGATAACTATGACGCGCAGGCTTCAATTCGGCCCAATGCGCAAGGCACCGTCGGCCTGGCGTTTTACGTGCAGGATGCCAACAACTACCTCGCATTTCTATGGAGTTCGAAAGAAAGCGGCGAAGCGCGCAAGCTCATCAAAGTCGAGAACGGCAGGAGTACTCTGCTCGCTAAAGGTGAGGGCGCGTTTTTGCCGCGCCAATGGTATCGCGTCGCGGTTCGCACTTCGCCCGGCTATGTCGAAACGTTCTTGGATGGGACGCCGGTTTTTCGCGTGCGCGACGACTCGCTTGCGCAAGGCGGCATCGGCTTGATTGCTCAAAACACCGGCGCCAATTTCGATGACGTGCGGGTGCGCTCGTTTCCCTATTTCCGTCAGGATTTCTCCGGGCCGACCGGCGGCGCGTGGACGCCCGATGGCGGGTTCTGGCGTGCCGACGCGGGGATTCTCAACTCGGCTTCCAAGCCCGGCGATGGCGGCGCGACGCGCGTACTCATCGCCGGCGATCAAGCGTGGAACAACTACCAGATTACAGCTTCAGGCAGGGCAGGCGAAAACGGCGCGGTGGGTCTGCTCGCCGGCTACCGCGACGCGAAAAATTTTCTGGTCTATCGCTGGGCTGGCGCTAAGAGTACTCTGCCGTTCAAAGGCCGCGCGCAATTATTGCGTTACAAAGACGGCAAGGCACAAATTCTCTGCGATACTGGCGTGCCCGCGACCGATAAAGACGGCTTTCTGCGTGCGACTTTGCGCTTTGCTTCGGGCGCGCTCACAGTCTTGAATAACGGCGAAATCATCGCGCAGGCCGCCGACGAATCCTTGCAATCGGGCCGGCCCGGTCTTTGGGCGCAGGGTGCGCCGACGGTTTCGTTCCGCGAGGTCGTGATGTTTTTGCCGACGGAAAGCGATCCGCCCAAAGTCGCGCCGCGCTTCGAGGGCGATTCTCTGATGGTCGGTTGGGCTTCGCCTTCGGGCGAGTGGCCGCCGCGCCGCTCTGACACTGGTCTGGAATTCTGGAACACGGGCGAATTTTTCGGCGACGCCACCGTCGAGTACATCTGGCGTCCCGGGTTGAATGCCAACGGCGCGTGGGAATTATCTCTGCGAGCCACCGACGGCGATTTTGCGAGCGGCACGGTGGTGCGTGTCGAAGGCAAAGACGCCCTGAAAATCTCGGTTTTGCAAGGCGGGCAAGTACTCAAGTCGGGCGAGGTGACGCTCGCGCAACTCAAAGCGAGTGACGCTAATCCGCCCAAACTCAAAGTCGAACTCGAAGGCCGCGCGATTTTAGTTTCCACCAACAATACGCCGGTTCTGAGTTTTCTGCCGCCGCCCAACGCGAGTACTCCCACCGGAACCAAGATCGCCGCGCGCTCGACGAGTTTCATTATTCAGGCCAGAGACTTAAAGGCGCAAAGCGCCAACCGCGACGACTACACCTTTTCCGAAGCGCCAACCGACTGGTATTCGCCGCAGGGCACGTGGAGCGTATTTCATCGTTGGCCGTGCTATTCGGACTGGTCGTTTTTCGGCGGCACCGGTACCGCGCCGATCATCTGGTCTAAGCGCGAGTACTCAGAAGATACGGTCGTTGAGTTCTACACACACCCGCAAATGAATTTGCCCAAAGAACTGGGCTACTCGCATCCCGGCGACTTAAACGTCACGCTCTGCGGCGACGGAAAATCGTTGACCTCCGGCTACTCGTTCGTTCTCGCCGGATGGTTCAACACCAAATCGGCGATTTTGAAAGGCAATGCCGTCGTAGCGCAAAACGACACGGCGGAGAACGCAACCTTTGACCGCGCCATCAATGTGAACTCGCAATTCCACCGCAAATGGTTTTATATTCGCGCCGAAGCCAGGCGCGCTAAAGAAGGCGACAAGGACGGCGTGCGGCTCAAGTTTTTTGTGGACAACCGCCTGATGTGTGAGTACTTCGACCCGAACCCGCCCAAGACGTTCGAGGCCGGCGGTCGCACCGCGTTTTGGACGGTCAACGGCGCGATGATGATCGCCCGCGCCAAAATCGAAAGCGCGCATCCGCAGGAAAAATCGCTCCCGCCCGGCCTGCTCGATGGCGCCGATCAGGATATAAGTACTCCGCGTTCGAGCGACGGCCTTGCGCCGCAAGCGGTGATGATGGATGGCCTGCCGTCAGCGCGAGTTGAACGCAATAGCGACGCGTGGAAAATCTCCAATCCCAACAGCGGCGGTACTTTCGCGGTTCAGTTACGGCAGGGCGATCAGAACACGCTGCGAGCCACGCGAACGACTAAGCTCGACTTCGATCTGGCACTGTCGCCAGAAGTGAAAATTGATGCTTACGTCACGGTGGACGGCGCGCGGCATTTGATCGAAATCGCCGGCGGACAGCGCCCTGATGCCCGCGCCAAAAAACTCGGCGTGGCGATACTTTCCGCCGGCAGCGGGAGTACTGCCGAGAATGGCGCGAGTTGGAAACACGTTGCTTTCGATCTCGGCGAAGCCTTACATACAATGTACCCGAACGCTTCAAGTTGGACGATTCAGAAAATCGAGATCGGCGCGCTGCACGGCGATGAATATCGCTGGGTCGGCATGTTCGGCAATCCGCTTGGCGCGAGCTATTTCTTGAAGAACGCGAAACTTTCTGAAAAGTAATTCAGAAAATCATGCGCGCCAGCAGATAAATCCCGAAGGCCAGCGCATTGACGCGCAACAAAAAATGCACGCGACGAAAATCATCGCGCGCGGTGCCCTCGCCCTTGACCGACCAATTCTCTAAATAATTCAGCATCTCGCCACACGCTCCCAGAAAAAGGATGGCATCGAAACCAAAGCGATTCAGCGCCGCGAAGAGATTCAACGCCGCAGCCAGAGATACGAAAATTATTGACCAGTTAAAAAGCTGTGCCCTACCACCGCTTTCGATAAGTACTCGCGCTAAAGTCCGGTCGCCGCGCTGGGCGTCCTGCTCGATCTGATACAACTGCGTGAGCGGATAAAACGCCATTACGCTGAGTGTTGCGCCGGCCATTCCTAGCCATGTCGTAGTACTCCAATCTGGCGATGCGACGGTCAACGCGCCCGCGCAGTAGTCGAGTACTCCCTGTCCGACCGCGACAACGAGCAAGCTCAAAAACGGATTGCCTTTCCAGCGCGTGTATGGGTGCGAATACATCAACGCCATCAAAACAATCGCGGCGTAAATCGCGGCGAGGTTCACGTCCAGCCAGAGGAGTGGCAGTACTCCGGCGATTTGCACGAGCCACGCGAACGCGAAAAGTCGGTGTGGTGGCGCCGGTGGATCCCACAAGCCGCCGACCGGCGTTCGGTCGCGGTCGTAATACGAATTGAGCGCCGTCAATCCGCCGAAGCAGCCGATGTGAAAACAAAGAAAAACGACGAGGAATCGAACGGCTTCCTCGCGCGAATGTAATCGCCCGCCAGAGAGCAAATAGCCCCAGCCGAAAATCGGCGCGAGCTGCAATTGATACGGGACACGCAGGAGCTGCCAGTAACTTTTCATTGGTAAATCATCACAGAGGTCACGGAGGCCACAGGGATTTTAAACGTTTTCGGAAATCTCTGTGTCCTCCGTGACCTCTGTGGTTAAAATCAAAGCCATGCAAAACGCCGCAATTGCCACCGTCTTCGATGAGATCGCAGATTACATGGAACTGGCGGGCGAGAACTCGTTTAAAATCCGCGCCTATCGTCGCGCCGCCGAAGCCGTCGCCACCTTTCCCGAACCCATCGAGGACGCGGCGGAAAACGAGACTTTGCGCGAAATCGAAGGGCTGGGCGAAGCGACGGCAGCCAAAGTCAAGGAGTACTTAGCCACCGGCCAGATGCGCTATCACCAATGGCTGCGCGAGAAATATCCGGCGTCTTTGCTCGACCTGATTCGCGTCCCCGGACTTGGCCCCAAACGTGTCGCGCAGTTGCATAAGGAATGCGGCATTGATAGCGTCGAGGCTTTGAATGCGGCGCTCGAAAGCGAGGCGCTGCAAGGAGTGAAAGGTTTCGGGCCAAGTACTATTTCCAATATCAAGCGCGGTTTGTCGCGCATGGCGCAGATGACAAAGCGCCTGCCCATTGGCGATGCGCTGCCCTTAGCTAACGGTCTGGTCAACGCCCTCAGTACTTCGAGCGCGGCCTCACGCGTTGAAATCGCCGGTTCTTTGCGGCGCGGCTGCGATACAGTCGGCGACATCAATCTTCTGGCCGCCACCCACGACGCGAGTACTCTACTGCATGATTTTGTCGAATTGCCAAATGCGCTGGCGGTTTCTTCGCAGGACGAAAATAGCGCGAGCATCAAAGTGCGTCCGGGCATTGAAGTGCGATTGCGCGCGAGTACTCCCGAAGCATTCGGCGCTGCGTGGTTTTTCGCGACCGGGAATTCACAACATATTGAAGCCGTGCAAAAATTAGCGTCGCAGAAAAAAATAGATTTACACGCCGACGCGAATTTTTCCGATGAAGCCGAAATCTATCGCGCACTTGGCGTGCCATTCATCGAGCCGGAACTGCGCGAAGATCGCGGCGAATGGATTGCGGCTCAAAACAATCAACTGCCGCGCCTTGTAATGGAGAACGATCTGCGCGGCGATTTGCATACGCATTCGACATGGAGCGACGGCAACGTCACAATTCGGCAGATGGCCGCCGCGTGCCGCGAAAAAGGCTATGAGTACTTCGCCGTCACCGATCATTCCAAAGCCTTAGCGATGGCAAATGGTTTGAATGCCGCGCGCCTGCGCGAGCAGGCCGAGGAAATCGCTGCGGTGCAAAGCGATTTTCCTGACGTGAAAATTCTGCGTGGCGTCGAATGCGACATCATGCGCGACGGCACGCTCGATTTAGACGACGAGATTTTGCACGAACTCGACATTGTGGTGGCGAGCGTGCATTCGGCATTCAACCTCGATGAAGCCGCGCAGACCGCCCGCGTGATTAAAGCGATCTCGCATCCGGCGGTGGACATTCTTGCGCATCCGACGGGGCGAGTACTCGGCGTGCGACCGGCCTATGACCTGAATATCGCCGCCGTGATCGAAGCCGCGCGCGACATGAACACGGCGTTGGAGATCAACAGTAGCGAGCGTCTGGACTTAAAAGACGAGCACGCTTTCGTCGCGCGCGAGGCCGGAGTACTTTTGAGCATTGATTCCGACGCGCACTCGCCGCGTATGCTGCCCAACGTGAGGTTCGGAGTACTCACAGCACGCCGCGCGTGGTGCGAATCGAAAGACATCTTGAACGCGAAATCAACGGGAGAACTTTTACAATGGCTCAAGCGACCGCAGGCGCAGGCATGAACGAAAAAATGAAATGGGGAGTACTCGGCACAGGCCATATCACACGCAAGTTGATTGAAGCGATTCAAAAATCATCGAATGCGCAGGTCACGATGATCGGCGGGCGCAATGCCGAAAAAGCCAGAGCCTTAGCCGATGAATATAACATCGCCCGCGCGGGAAATTTCGACGACCTTTTGAACGACGGCGAAGTACTTGCCATCTACAACGCCACGCCCAACGGCTTGCACGCCGAGTGGACGATCAAAGCCTGTGCCGCCAAAAAGCATACGCTTTGCGAAAAACCGATGTCGCTCTTGCCCGCCGAAGTCGAAGCGATTTTCGATGCGGCGCGTGAGAACGGAGTACTCGTGATGGAAGCGTTCATGTATCGCTTTCATCCGCAGTGGCAGCGCGTGGCCGAAGTACTCGCGTCGGGGCGCATCGGTCGCGTGCGGCATCTGCGCGCGATCTTCTCGTTTTTCTCCGGCGATTTTTCCAACATTCGATTCTCGCGCGAATTGCAGGGCGGCGCGCTGGCCGATGTCGGCTGCTACTGCGTCAACTTCGCGCGCACGGTGGCCGCGATGTGCGATCCACATTCACAACCAGTCGCGGTTTCGGCGATGGCGCAGTGGCAGGGCTACCCGAATAACGTGGATGAGATTTTGTCGGGTGCCCTGCGCTTTTCCGATGGTGTGACGGCGGAGATTTTTTGTGGTCTGCGCGCCAATGCCGGCGGCTTCGCAGAGATTTTCGGCGAGAAAGGAAAGCTCGAAATCCCCAATCCGTGGTTCGGCGGCGAAACCGGCAGCCTGGTCGTTCATGCCGAAGGCGAAACCGAAACGCTCGAATTTGCCGGAGCCAATAATTACATTCTGGAAGTCGAACATTTTTCGCGCGCGATTGCCGGCGGCGAGGAATTATTCTTGTCGCCAGACGATGCGCTCGCCAACGCGCGAGTACTCGATGCTCTACTGAGGTCGGCGCGCGAGGGACGTGAAATCGAAGTTTCGAGAAACAGCATCAATAATTCGTAATGCTGACTCCCATAATTCAGTTCCTGCGGATAAATCCGATTTGATCGTAACTGGAGAGCCGTAGTTGAGCTTAGTCGTTACATGTTAATAGTCAGGAGGAATGAGGATATGTCAGAGCAACATGTGGCCTTTGTCGGTTCGATTCCCGAAAACTATGACCGCTATCTCGGCCCGGCACTATTCGAGCCTTACGCTGCCGATTTGGTCGAACGAATCAAGGTTCCAGACGGCGCATCGGTTCTCGAACTGGCGTGTGGCACGGGCATTGTGACACGCCGCTTGCGCGATCATCTGCCACCGGGCGTCAAACTGGTGGCGACTGATCTCAACGAAGCCATGATGGCTTATGCCGCCCGTAAATTTAGACCGGGAGAGGCCATTGAATGGAAGCAGGCTGACGCGGCGAATCTGCCCTTCGACGATCAATCGTTCGACGTTGTGGTCTGCCAGTTTGGATTGATGTTTGTCCCGGACAAGGCGAGAGCGGTTCGTGAGGCGTATCGAGTTTTGAAACCCGGCGGAACTTTCCTCTTTAGCGTCTGGGATGCCATCGAACAAAACGACCTCTGTCACATCGCGCATACAACGATCTCGACATTCTTTGAGGATGATCCCCCGAATTTCTATGAAGTGCCATTCTGTATGCATGACCCGGAGGTTATCCTGTCGTTCCTTACCGCAGCCGGTTTTAATGATTCACAAGTGTCGCTTGTAACGCTGCCCTGCATCAGTCCTTCGGCGGTAGAGGCCGCGACCGGGTTAGTGAAAGGGAATCCAGTAAGGGCTGCGATTGAGGAACGTAATCCCGCGGCTTTGCCGGAAATTGTGGAAGCCGTGGCTAAAGCCGTTGCGGCTCGCTGCGGAGACAATCCGGTGCGAGCCAGTATGCAGGCGTTCATTGGTACAGGGGTGCGTTAGGCTCTATATCTGGCGCGGTTTTATTTGTTCTTAAAAGTGAACCACTGTTGCAAGTACTCGATGGCTGAGGTGAGAGTGAGACCGCCCAGCAATGAGCCGCCCAGCATCAGGGGCGGCCATGCCACGATCAGGAGCAATCCTAAAATCCAACTGCCCGTCATGAGCACGACGACAAGGCTCAGTGGCAGGATCAAAACCCCGCCGATGATAGCGCCCAATCCAAAGCCGGAAATCGGCGCGTCCTGTCGCTTGGCGCTGCGCCGGTTCAGACCGTAATAAAAATCGAGGTCGTCAGACGTCGGTTCTTCTTGAGGATCGGGTTCAAGCGGCACGGCGCGAGTACTCCGGAAGCGAGGATTTACTGGTGGGCGTTGGGTTCGAGGCGGCTGCGTTCGGGGCGAATTTCGCGCACGAAATGGCCCAGTTCGGGGAGGATGAGTTTTTCCATCGCCAGCCGCACGGCGTTGGTCGAGCCGGGCAGAACGAATAACAACGTGCGACCGAGTACTCCGGCGAAGGCGCGTGAGAGCATCGAGGCCGGGCCGACTTCGCCCCACGAGAGCATCCGAAAAATCTCGCCAAAGCCGGGCATTTCTTTGGTGAGATGTGGGCGCAAGGCTTCGCATGTCACGTCGCGCGGACCGATGCCCGATCCGCCGGTGACGATGATCGCTTCCGGTTCGAGCGTGTGATAGATCGCCGCGCGCACCGCGCCGTTGATTTCGCTTTGCGTGTCCGTCACGATCTCGCGCGCCACCACGATATGTCCGGCGTTTTTCAATAGCTCCTCGATCAGCGTGCCGCCTTTGTCGGTTTCGACGGTGCGCGTGTCGCTCACGGTCAGGACACAACAGCGCACGACGACCGGTGCCTGCGCGCGATGCTCATCGGTTGAAGCCGACTTCGACGCGACGGTGGTCGGAGGATTCGTTTTACTTTTCGATGACGCCATGACATTTTAGACGAACCCGGAGCGTGAGCGACGGGCTTTATAAATGGTCAATTAGCCCGTCGCTTACGCTCCGGGTTCGTAATATGTTTCAACTCGGTTTATGCAATTTTTCTCGAAGCGAGTTGAGTACTTCGCCCATCGCTTCGTCCTTGATTTTGCGACCCGCGCCGTCGCCATCACCATCGCCGTTTCTGCTGTCCTTGCGATGCGTGACATAAAACGCATCCTCGGCGCGACCGCCCCATGTGGTGATTTTTGCGGTATGCACGTCGAGGCCGATGTCGGCGATGGCGTGCGTCAAGA
>JADMIO010768903.1_pt1 | contig 11149 bp, 9 predicted proteins | sample 8958161 | NCBI WGS metagenome assembly JADMIO01 (sample SAMN16585339, study PRJNA669376) | soil metagenome | isolation source: Crop rotation soil | place: USA: Cullars Rotation, Alabama | collected 2011 | reverse complement strand
AAGTGGATTCAAGTAAAATAAAATCTGCCTGTGGAAAAATATCCGGAGATTTCAGGATAGCATCGCGGTAGCGACCAACATCTCCACTGAAAGTTAAATGGCTGGTCTTCCCATTCTCAGTTATACGAACATGTACACAGGCACTTCCGATTATATGACCAGCATCTGTAAACATCGCTTCTACCCCTTCAATAACCGGGAACCATTGACCATATTCCTTAGAAACAAATTGCTCAGCAGCTTTCTTCGCTTCGAGTACAGTATATAATGGTTGGAGATAGGGTAGATTGGAAGCGGCTCTTCTTTTATTCTGGTATTTTACTTCATCTTCCTGTATTTCTGCAGAATCTTCCATCAGGACGGAAGCCAGTTCCTGTGTCGGATGCGTACAAAATATATCTCCATTATATCCCATTTGCACCAGCCTTGGTATCAATCCACAATGATCTACATGCGCATGCGACAGGATCATTGCCGTTACTTCAGTTGGATCAAATCCAAAATTCCTGTTTAAAATATCAGTTTCCCTGCCAAGTCCCTGGAACATTCCACAGTCAAGTAACACTTTGTTTCCGTTCTTAAGAGTGATCAGATGTTTGGAACCCGTTACGGTGCGGGCTGCGCCATGAAATGCAATCTTCATAATATGGAGTTGAAAGAATTAACTAAAAGTAAGCCAGTCAATAATAGCAATCAAAATACGTCATGCCGTTAACGACTGGTTATGAAATCACCAGAGATTCTATTTTTTACTTTTTACCTTAAACGACCAGGTCACAAAAAACTCCGCAACAACTTCGCCATCTTTATTTGTTCCTATCGATTTGGCTTTTACCGTTCTCGCTTCGCCGGTTGCAATCGTTTCTTCAATCGCTTTTTGAAAAGCTCTGCCATCTGCACAAAGAAAACTGGTTTGTGATACAGCTTTTTTGAAATAAGAAGATTCAACTCCTACAACCAGCATAGATACAGGAGGATTGATCTTATATAAATGAGCCATAGCCAGTGCCCCGGTGCTCATTTCAGCAGCCATGCTTAAACTTGCAAAATAAGTTGACCTGAATGGATTTCGTGTAAGCCACTTATAAGGGATGGTAACTCTGCATTTTTCTTCATCAATCTCACGTACACGAACACCCGCAAACCAGGCTGCAGGCAGTTTCAGAAATGTAAACATCCTGAATTTTACAGGATGTTTCATCATTTTGATAAATGCCGGGGTCTGAGGATTCATTATTGTTCCTTGTATTTCGAAGGATCGAATGCCGAAACACCCCAGTCGTTGAAGAATGCCATCACTTTTTCCCTGTCATAACTTTTCTTTCCATCTTCAAGATACCATGAAGTCTGGGTATGGATCAGCTCTCCTTTCTGATTTATGATCAGGAAAACAGGAAAACCGAATCGCTGGGGAAACTCGTAGTTCTTCAGGATCTCCGTATTCTTATTTTCCTTGCTGTAGTTTAAGTGATATATAACGTAGTTAGCATTTACCAGTGAATCCAATGATTTATCACTCCTAACGAAATCATTGAACCGGGCACACCAGATACACCAGTTACCCCCTATCTGCACAAGTACATTTTTGTTGGTAGCTTTAGCCTGTTTAACGGCAGCAGCTATCTCTTCCCTTGCATTTTCTTCGGGTTTGTAGAGTTTGAATTTGGTCATGTCCTGCGCATTACAAATAAATGCTGCAGAAATAATAATCAGTGTTATTAATGTTTTTTTCATTGGTATGTTTTGTGTCAGGCTGAGCCTGTCGAAGCCTTTCGCCAGGCTCAGGGTGACAATTATTTTTTATCAACCTCCACTACACAGGCAACAGCTTTATTCGTATTCGCATCCACTTTAAAATAAATGCTGCCGTCATTTCCATTGCCGAATCTCGCTGTTCTAATCAATATTGATTGTAATGCTTCATTAACTTTCTCGCCGTAACCCGTTTTTCCACTTTTATTGATCGCATCATTCAGCTGATTATAATCGAGAGAATCTTTACTAACGACGATCGCAAACTGGTCATGGTTGCCGATTGAGTCTGCCTCAAATGACTGCGCTCTTGGAAACAAACGGTAGCCGGTAATGCCGCAATAGGGTGAATGCTTGGAAACTGTTTCGCCGGGTTTCAGATAAGGGAACAGAACATAACTGCTGTTATTTGTTTCCGCGCCAAAAACATAGATATAACATTCAGTAGCATTCTTAATCGAGAGTTTAAATCGAGTACCGATTTTTATGGGTGAAGTTGTCTGGAATGTATTAGGGCCAGCGAGGCGCAATGCTATGTTCTGACCTCCTTCATTATTTACCAACCCAATCGTACATTCCAGAGGAATATTTGCCACCTCGCTCCTTTTAGGTAAAGGATCAAGGCCATAGGCTTCTCTTACATAACTTTTAAAATCTGAATATTTTACCCAACCAATTCCATTTTGTCCCCATTCAGGTCCCCAGCTATTCATTAGTTGAAAGGCACCACCGAATTTTCGATCATCATATCCAATTACCGACATCGCATGTCCTCCCATACCTACCCCACTTTCATCCATTCCCTGGGGGGTCCATAATTCCTGGCCCATCATATCCTGCATGAAACTCTGACCTACCATCATTCCAATGGCAACGGGTGCATTTTTGGCCAGATGTTCTTTAATACCACGGATGCTGATCTCATTAATATTATCCCCGTCTGTAATTCGTGTAAATCCGTGAATCAGGTTTTGTCTCCCTTTCTGAATATCACCTGACCCTGGTTCACGTGCACAATCCTGGTCGTTGTAAGGATACTCACGTAATGGAACGCCACCATTTGTGGACATAGATTCCATTGCATGCTCGATATATGAACCTTCACATCCTTCCAGTTTGATCTGGTTGTATAAATAGGAAGGGCTGAATGCAATCTGGTTCGGGTCCTGACCCGTAGCGGCTGCAGTTAAAATAGTTTGCGATGCATAAGCAGAACTCCATGCCACGCAACTTCCCTGCTGCCCCTGGTTTAACCGGTTAGGAGCAAACCTGAGTAATGATACAGCTTCGGGTAATGCCGCCTGATTTTCAGGATTATTTTCATCCAGGCCTTCATAAACTTTGGCTTTGTCAAATTCTCCCGGTGAGAAACTATAACCACTTTGAGAAAATTTCTTGATCAACTCGGATGCATTGCAACCTCCGCCTCCACGATTTAACAAAAAGAAAGCTCCTGCTCCCAAAGCAAGCAAAATCAATAATCCTTTTCCGCCTCCTCCTTTAAAAAGATTTAAGATCAGTGGCAACAAAGTGCCTAAACCTGCACCGCCACCCGGGCTGGGTCTCCGTCCACCACCACCATCATCGTCCTGCTGATTAGGATCGTAGGGGTCGTCAGTCATTCTTATTGGCATAGTATATATTTTGAATGATTCATATTAAAAGTAGTAAGATCGCTTGAATTATTATTAAATTACACACTTGTCATGATGAAAAAAATAATATTTCTGACCCTTGTTGCAGCTGCATTTACCGAGATAAATGCCCAGGGTGTAACGGGTAAATTGAAGTTCGAACAGGGACAGGCTTTAGGCATCAAACTCGATGTAAAAACCACTATTGCTCAACAGGCGATGGGGCAGGCTATAGATTTTAATGTGGATGCTGTTGCAGAACACAATTATAAAGTTACCAATGCAACAGAGGATAATACCACTCTTCATCACCAGGTGAAAAAAATTGCTTTCAATTTTGACGGGATGGGTCAGAAAATGAAATTCGATTCCGACAAGGAAAAAGATATGAATGGCGCCTTCGGTAAATCGATTAAAGATCTTCTCGAAAAAAAATATGATATCATTATTGATTCAGGAGGACTGGTTTTAATGTCGATGCCGGAATCGGTTAAACTGGAAGAAAAAGACAGCCGGATGGCGATCATCATGAGTATGCTGAAAGATGTGATGGACCTGGTACAACCCCCTAAAAAAAATACACCGAGCTTTTTTAAGATCCTGCCCGATAAAGAAACCAATAAAGGAGATAGCTGGTCAACAGCTTCGAATATTAACGGAGTAAAAAAACAGACTACCTATAAACTCACTGATATTACCGACAGTACTTTGGTGGTAGACTTTACAGAGAATTCCACTTCTGTAACCAAAGCAAACATGATGGGCGCAGAAACGACCACCACTCTAAATAATAAATCGACCGGGAAAATTATCCTGGATCGTCTCACCGGTATTACTAAAGAACAAACAACTACAATAGAGTCCAATGGAAATGCGGTTGGTGTTTTCGGAACAGTTCCTGTTACTTCAAAAACCACAACAAAGATTACAATAGAACCAGATTCAAAATAGGTAAACCGGCTTCGCCGGCTTACCTTAAATTCCTGGCTAACATTTACACAATAAACGGATCCACAATTGCCAGTATTTGTGCTTTTGTCAATGGTTCATCAAAAGCTTCAGATGCTGCATTTGCAGTGACTGACTGACCGTTGATGTTGACTATTTGTATACCTGCCTGCGAGGTATTTTCTTCACCGTCGTAACTGGGTTGCACGGCAGCTGAAGCAATCCCACTTTGATTTAACGTGATCCATGGCTTAACATTTATACCGACGGGTACCAATCCACCATTGGCTTTCCGGATGCTTCGCACCTGTGCCGCATGCCTTGCTTCAACTGAATGTATTTGCAATGCAGCCTGGAGCACATCATTATTTGCCATCAAATCAGGATCAGCAGCCTGACCTTTATACGCGCGTACACCAGTATCTTCAAATGTTTGTGAAACCGCAAGGAATAACGGGTAATTTGAAAATACGCCCAGGAAAGGACCGGCATTACTTCCATTACCAGCAGTAAAATCGAAAACAGGTTCAGCTACCGGAGTACCTCCTGCTGATGAAGAGAAAATTTTTGTTTAACGATACAGATCAGTAACCATATTTCATTAAACAAATTAGTTTCGACTACTCCGTGACCTGGTTTCTTAAAAGATCTTCCATGTTATCACGTTTACGTATCAACGAAAGTTTATCCTGTCTTACCATTACCTCAGCAGGCTTATATCGTGAATTGTAATTGGAAGCCATTTCAAATCCATAGGCTCCGGCGTTGTGAAATACAAGAAGATCACCCTCGTTCACTTCGCTGATCATGCGGTCTGTACCAAAAGTATCTGTTTCACAAATATTACCGGTAACCGTATACAGTTTCTTGTTACCATCCGGGTTGCTCAGGTTTTCTATATGATGATAAGCGTCATACATCATTGGCCTGATCAGGTGATTCAATCCCGTATCAACGGAAACAAAAATGGTTGCCCCGGTATCTTTAATAACTGTAACTCTCGCAATTAAAAACCCACACTGGCTTACCAGGAATTTTCCGGGCTCAAACCACAATTGAAATTTCCTGTTAATCGCTCGTGGATGATTATCAAAAGCCTCTTTGATCTTCGTCGCCAGTACAGATACATCCAGTTCTTTTTCACCCGGCAGATAAGGCACTTTAAAACCTCCGCCCAGATCGATCACTTCCAGTTCAGGAAAATGAGGGATCAGTTCAAACAATACTTCAATCCCCTTTACAAATACTTCGGCATCTTTAATATCGCTACCCGTATGAATGTGAAGGGTCCTGATAAAAATATTATTCGCTTTTACGATCTCTTCAATCTTATCCAGTTGGCTTACCGGTATTCCGAACTTACTGGCATCATGCCCTGTTGAAATTTTTAAATTGCCTCCCGCCATGATATTGGGCCTTATGCGGATTCCTACAGGGTATTTATGACCGAATTTTTTTCCGAATTTTTCAAGATTGGAAAGACTGTCGATATTGATATGAACTCCTGCATGGACTGCTTCTTCAATTTCATTAAAAGAAATACCATTGGAAGTATAAAGAATCCTTTCAGGTGGGAACCCCGCATGGATAGCAAGTCTGACTTCATTGATTGAACTGCAATCAACATTACAGCCAATATCTTTTATATACTTTAATATATTGATATTGGTTAGGGCCTTACTCGCATAAAAAAAAGAAGTATCAAGATCAGAGAAAGAATATCTCAGTTTTTCAAACTGTTCTTTGATCTTTTCGGCGTGATAAAAATAAGTGGGAGTACCGAACTGTTCAGCCACATTTAAAAGATGGGATCGTAAAGACTCGTCCATCTCACGACTCCTCTGAAGGTTCATCATTGATGATCAGATCACCTGTTTCCGCAACAGCCAGAGTTTCTTCTTCATTTAAAGAAGTATTCATTACTGTTGGGTTCACGAGAGGTTCAGGGATAACTTCTTTGATCTTTGGTAATTCCTCAGCAGAATTGATACCGAAATAATCCATGAAGTTCTTGGAAGTAGAATATAATAAAGGCTGACCCGGCGCTTTCTCGTTCCGGCCTGAAATGATTACTAATTCCTTCTCCAGTAATTTCTGAACGGCATAATCAGAGCTCACTCCACGGATCGATTCAATTTCGCCTTTTGTTACAGGCTGCTTGTAAGCAATAATGGATAATGTTTCCAGCGCTGCTGCTGAAAGCCTTTTCAGAAACTTATCCCCGTTAAGCTGTGCAACAGTTTTATGAAAATCGGTGCGGGTTAGAAACTGCCAGCCGCCTCCGCTTTGCTTTACTTCAAAAGGATAGAAATCAGCGCTGTACTTTTCGGTTATTCCTTCAAGCGCAGCCTCTACCTGGTCCAGGTTGATCTTTTTATCTTCGAGAGCCGGGATGTTATTGACCAGTTCAACAATTTCAAGAGTTGTCAATGGCTTATCGCTGGCAAAGATGAGAGCTTCGATATGAGGTATGATATCCTGGATGATCATAAGGGTCAAATTTAATTTAATACGGTGATAAACTGTCTCAAATGCTCGTTAAAACAGCAAGATAGTTATCGTATTTTCAGAACGCAAATGAGGTTATTCACAACTTGCTCCTGTCATCCTGAGCTTGTCGAAGGGTCGATAAAATCAGACTGAACATTATTAACCCTGTAATGCCGCTGCACCACTTACAATCTCGGTAAGCTCGGTTGTAATAGCTGCCTGCCTCGCGCGGTTATAAGTAATGCGGAGACTTTTGAGCATTTCATTCGCATTCTCACTAGCCTTATCCATTGCAGTCATGCGGGCGCCGTGCTCAGAGGCATTGGAATCAAGTACGGCTTTGAATAATTGTGTATTGAGGATCTTCGGCATCAGTTCGGCAATCAGCTGTTCTTTTGAAGGATCATAAATAAAATCTGCCTTTGCAGTACCAGGTTTCTTTTCAACTTTTGGTATCGGTAAAAAACGTTCTACTTTGAAGATTTGTGTTGCTGCATTCTTAAACTGGCTGTAAACAAGTTCAACAACATCGAATTGCTTTTCTTCAAAGGCCTTCATCGCCGCTTTTGATGCAGCCTGTACGTTTTCAAAATTCAGATTGAGGAAAATGTCTTTATAAGTAGCGTCAGCTTTATAATTCAAACGAAGAAAATGCTCGTACCCTTTTTTCCCGATATTCCAGATGGTAACGTTTCCTTTTCTGTATTGTTCCGGATATTTCTCCGCGATAGTCGCTTTTGTAAGTTTAATTGTGTTGGCATTAAAAGCCCCTGCAAGACCGCGGTCACTGGTGATGACGATAAATAAAATTTTCTCCGCAGATCTCTCAGAAGCAAGACTGATTCCTGCGCTTCCGCCATCACTATTGCTGACAATATTGCTGAGCATTTCCTGGAGTTTCTGAGCATAAGGCCTCATTTGAATAATGGCATCCTGCGCGCGACGAAGTTTTGCGGCACTTACCATTTTCATAGCCTTGGTGATCTGCTGGGTACTTTGAACAGATTTGATGCGGTTTCTGACTTCTTTTAATTGTCCTGCCATGTTAGGAGTTTAAGAGTTTCCAGATGTTTCAGGAGTTTCAAAGTTTGGGCTTTTAACCTCTTAAACCCTTGAAACCCTTAAAACCTTTGAAACTTTTTGGTGCGCGAAATTACGTAGTTGGAGGCTTATTTTAAGATAAATTCCCTTTTTAAACTGTAATTAATCTGCATTCCCCCTCTAAAATGTTCATTTTTAAAGTAGATCATGGTTTCCCTGATAAATTCCAGACGGACGGGGCCTGATCTTAAATTATCCAGGTCTTCCGGGCCCAGCACTATTTTGGACACGCCCTCAGGCAAGACCCTGTTAATGTCATCATTGACAAATGAAGTATCGGTAAGGATCATTGTAATTTGATCGTCCTCCGAAACCCCGGAAAATTCCAATTGGAGACTATCCCTGTCAATCGAATCCGGGATCATGGTATTCATTTTAAAATGTTCAAACCGGAATTCCTTTTTGAATTGTCTTTTTTCCCTATCTGTGAAAAGGATCTCATGAATGCCCTGGAAGCTATCAATTGGCAGGAAAGCTTCATAGAAATAATGCTTTTTTGCGCTGTCGACCATTAAAATCTCACCATCCAGCCGAACCTGTTCAGGGGCTTTTAACTCTATGGCATCATCATTTATCGGGTTACGGAATTGCAGTAAAACGGAAAGATTATCATCCCCTTCCTTTGCGTTGATCTGGTAATCCAGCACCAAATCAGCGGGGGCCGCCTTTTCCCGTATTAAACATCCGGAAATCACGAAAGACAGAAAAATTAAACAGCCCCACCTGCGATCATTCATGTTACAAAGCTAGCCATCCAACTGTCTAAATGATTCGTTCCCAGGTTTTCATTTCTCCCGGTTTTACTGGTATCCTAATTCCCTATTCCCAATTCCCAATTCCCTATTCCCAATTCCCTATTCCCAATTCCCTATTCCCAATTCCCTATTCCCTATTCCCTATTCCCTATTCCCTATTCCCTATTCTCTATTCGCCCTGCCGTATCTTTGCAACCCATTAAAGAAATCTGTCAATTTGACTTACAACTCTTTGTAGCATCCTATTTGACGGAATTCAAAACTTTAGAACATAAATAAACTACCCTCATGCTAGGTTTTATTTCAAAATTGTTTGGCGGAAGCAAGTCGGAGAAGGATGTGAAGAGGATTGAGCCGCAGGTCAGCAAAATCAACCAGTTTTTTTCACAGTATCAATCTCTCTCCAATGATCAGCTGAGAAACAAAACGCAGGAATTCCGCCAGCGGATAAAAGAACATCTTTCAGAAATCGATAAAGAGATCGCTGATAACAATACAAAAGCCGAAGAATTACCATTTAACGACCTTAATGGGAAAGATGCTATTTACCAGGAAGTAGATAAACTTAAAAAAGACCGCGATAAAAAAATTGAAGAGGCTCTTAAAGAAATTTTACCCGAAGCTTTTGCCGTGGTAAAAGAAACTGCAAGAAGGTTTAAAGAAAACACCGAGATCGTTTCAACTGCGACCCAACTTGATCGCGACCTCAGTGTAAAAAGAAATTATGTATCTATTGATGGAGATAATTCCATTTTCAAAAATACATGGACAGCAGCAGGTGGGGACGTAACATGGAACATGGTACACTATGATGTGCAGCTGATCGGTGGAATGGTTTTACATGAAGGTAAGATCTCTGAAATGGCAACGGGTGAAGGTAAAACCCTTGTATCAACACTTCCGGCCTATTTAAATGCATTACCTGCCGAAGGTGTTCATATTGTGACGGTGAATGATTACCTGGCCCGTCGTGACCAGGAATGGAACGGGACTATTTTTGAATGGCTGGGACTTACGGTAGATTGTATTGATAAACATCAGCCCAATTCCGAAGAAAGAAGAAAAGCTTACCTGGCTGATATCACGTATGGAACCAATAACGAATTTGGTTTCGACTATCTGCGTGATAATATGGTCCATACTCCGGAGGAAATGGTGCAGCGCAAACACCATTATGCAATGGTGGATGAAGTTGACTCTGTATTGATCGATGATGCGCGTACCCCCCTGATCATTTCAGGTCCTGTACCAAAAGGTGAGGATCAGCAATTCCATATTCATAAACCAAGGATTCAGCAACTGGTGCAGGAACAGGAACGCATTGTTCGTAATTCGTTGAATGAAGCGCGCAAAAAAATTGCTGAAGGAGAGGATGATGCAAAAGGTGGCGGACTTCATTTATTCAGGGCGCATCGTGGTTTACCGAAATACGGTCCTGTGATCAAATTCCTGAGTGAACCAGGTGTGAAAGTGAAAATGCAGAAAGCAGAAAACTACTACCTGCAGGATCAGCAACGCCATATGCATATTGTTGATGAAGAATTGCTGTTCCACATCGATGAAAAAAATAATTCAGTTGATCTTACTGAAAAAGGGCTGGCAATGATCACCCGTTCTGGTGAGGATCCTGAATTCTTTGTGTTACCTGACATTGGAGTAAAGCTTGCGGAAGTTGAAAAAAGTGAATTGCCTGCAGAAGATAAACTTCACCAGAAAGAAGCTATACTAAATGATTATGCGCAAAAAGCCGATCGCATTCACACGGTTCAGCAACTACTGAAAGCATATACTCTTTTTGCAAAAGACGTAGAGTATGTCATTATCGACGGAGCTATCAAAATTGTAGATGAACAAACCGGCCGTATCATGGAAGGCCGTCGTTATAGCGATGGTTTGCACCAGGCTTTGGAGGCAAAGGAAAATGTAAAGATCGAAGCGGCAACACAAACTTATGCAACGATCACGTTACAGAACTATTTCAGAATGTATCATAAGCTGGCTGGTATGACCGGTACAGCTGAAACGGAAGCAGCTGAGTTGTGGAGTATTTATAAACTGGATGTGGTGACGATACCGACTAATCTGAAAATGGTTCGTGACGATCGCCAGGACCTTGTTTATAAAACCAAACGTGAAAAATATAAAGCAGTTATTGATGAGATAGAAAACCTGCGGAATGCAGGCCGGCCTTCACTTGTTGGTACAACTTCGGTTGAAGTAAGTGAGCTGTTAAGCCGTATGCTTCAACAAAAGAAGATTCCCCACAACGTACTGAATGCAAAACAACATGCCCGGGAAGCGCAGGTTGTGGCTGAAGCCGGATTACCGGGCGCAGTTACGATTGCAACGAATATGGCGGGTCGTGGTACGGATATCAAACTCGGTCCCGGTGTTAAAGAAGCGGGCGGGTTAGCCTTTCCAGCACATTGGGATCCTAAGCTTAGAATTCCACGTGGACAAGTTGTCGCG
>JADMIO011606109.1_pt1 | contig 11151 bp, 21 predicted proteins | sample 8958161 | NCBI WGS metagenome assembly JADMIO01 (sample SAMN16585339, study PRJNA669376) | soil metagenome | isolation source: Crop rotation soil | place: USA: Cullars Rotation, Alabama | collected 2011 | reverse complement strand
CCGCCGGTTCGTCGGCTATTTCGACGGCGACGGCCGCGACCTCCGCCGCAGCCGCTCGCTCTGAGCGGCCGCCCCTTCCCTCAGCGCCGCTGAGCGGCTATACCGTCCCGCACCCAAGGAGAGACCACTGTGAGCGATCAATTCGGGCTGAGCGGCATCAGTGTGCGCCGCAGCGGCCCCTCCGAGTTCCAGGCTGAGCAGGCGCTCGTCAACGGGCTGCTCCCCTCCGGCATCGAGGCCGTCGTGGAGTGCTTCGGGCCTGAGCGCCGCTACGGCGGCTCAGTCGAGCAGCCCGCGCGCGTGAATTGGCCGGGCATCGGCAGCGTCGCGATCGAGGACGCAGCGGCGTTCGGCTCGCTCGTCTGCGTCGCGGCCGGGATCGCGGGCACGCTGCGCGGCCCGCTCTCGAGTTCGGAAGCGCTCAAGGCCGGCGAGCTCGAGGCCGAAGCTGCCTTGTCCGCAGAACGAGACGAGGAGCAGCCCCGATGACCACCACGACCCTTCCCCGCAGCGACTGGCGGAGCGCCTACCGAGCGTGGGATGCCCCGCCCGCCGCGATCGAGCCGGAGTTCGAGCCGGAGCCGCTCGAGTTCGACCCGGCGCTGCCGGTGTTCGAGGTTTGGCTGAACGGCCGCCGCCGGGCCCGCACGCAGATCCCGGCGCGGGCGTTCCGGCTGCTGCACGACATGCACGCTGGCCGCCCGACGCTCGAGCCGCCCGAGCTCCGCATCGTCGGCGATCGCCGCTCGCAGGAGCGACCGGCATGAGCCGCTGCGAGCTCTGCGGCGAGCAGTTCCGCCCGGCGGATGAGCGCGCTGAGATGTACCGGCCGGCTGCGGACGGCACGATCGGCGACGGCGAGGCCGTCATATGCCACGCAGAGTGCGGCCTGCAGCGAGGGTTCGAGGTCGCATGACGGTCCAGCCGCCCCGCCATCTCCGCGCCGCTGGCAGGCCTGCCCGGGCTCGCAGCGCCGGATCCCGGACGCCGAGCTCGGCGCGGGATTCCGGCGTCGATCGGATCTGCCCGGAGTGCGGGCTGGTCTGCAGGCTCGGGGAGCGCACTGAGCGGATCCCGAACCACCGGTCGAGGGCAGCGCAGTGATCGGCTGCTCATCCTCGCTGGCGCATCAGATCGCGAGCGGAGCGCTCGGCATCGGCGTCGGCTGCCTGGTTGTGCTCGCGTTCTTCTGGTGGCGGGCGTGATCGTGCGCGGCGGCGAGCTCCGCCCGGCTGGCAGCGGTCCTCAGCCCATCGCTGCCGGCTGCTCGGAGCTCGCCCCGCGCGCGCAGGCGCGCGCGGGCATAACCTCGGCGGCAGGATCCAGCGGGCGTCAGTCTCGAGGGAGGTCTGAGCTCTCTCGAGGCGACGCCCGGTGCATCCTGCACCATCTCCACCTGAGCGAGAGGAGAGGGCATGCGAGCAAGGCTCCTGGCGTCCGCGATGGGCGTCGCTGCGATCGCACTGTCCGTTGCCGGCCATCCTGTGGTCGGCAGGGTTCCGCTGCCGAAGTTCTGGTAGCAGGCCCGCTCGAGCGCGCGGGGCGCGGCGCCTCGGGGACGCCGCGCCTCTCGCTCGGAGAGATCGCATGCTGAGCAACGGCGAGAAGCTCCGCGTGTACGGGATGGTGCACGGATTCCCGACAACGCCGGCGCAGCAGGCGCACGCTGATGGGCTCGCCGAGGGCGCGTTCCTGGCGTTCCGAGCGCAGCTGCGCCGAGAGTTTGAGGAGGCCGCGCGACGCGCGGCCGGCCAGCGAGAGCGCCCCAGCCCGGGGCCATCGGGGACGCCTGCTCCTGCTGGCCGCAGGCGTCCCCGCTCCATCGGCGATCACTGGTCCCCGATCGGATGAGGCGCCTTCTCGCCTGGCTCCTCGAGCCGGTTCCATCCTGGCCGCGTGCGCGCGGCCGCTCAGAGCGCGGCGCGGCCGGATCCCGCAACCTGGCCCCGCGCAAGCCCCTGCCGCTCCTAGCGCCCACCGCCCGTGGCGCGGGAGCGGCAGGCCCCTCGCATGACCCAAGGAGAGCTCATGACTGCCGCTGCTGACCCGCAGTGCATCTGCCGCGTCGATCTGACCCGGACGTTCAAACGGAACCGGCGATGCCCGCTCCATCGGGAGCCGCTCGAGCAGGCCTGCGAGGTCTGCTCGGAGCCGATCGACGCTGATCGGGAGGGCATGGCGTTCGGGCCCGCCGGGCAGACGATCCATCCGCACGGCTCCGCCTGCTACCGCTCCGCGTGGGCGGGCCAGCGGTGACCATCGAGGAGCCGCCGCCCGAGGTCGTGCAGGCCGCTCGCGACGCGTTCCAGCGTCGGGTGCTGCAGCCATCGTCGTTCGCGCTGCAGATCAGCCTCGCTGGCAGCGCGTTCTGCGATGCGGACGGCGACCTTGAGCCCGGGCCCGAGCTCGCCCGGATCCTGCACGCGTTCGCTGGCCGGCTCGAGGCGGGCTACAGCACGGAGCCGGGCCCGAACGTTCTCCTCGACGCGAACGGCAACTCGGTAGGCTCCTGGCGGTTCGAGTGAGCGAGCGCCCGCATTTCGACTGCCCGCGCTGCGGGCGCCGGTCGTTCCTGCCGTCCGATATCGCCGCCGGCTACTGCGGCGCCTGCCACTGGTGGACGGGCGACTCGCTGCTCGGCTCCCCGGAGGTGATCGCGCAGGCTGAGCTCGACGGGCCGCTGCACCCGGAGATGCTCGCTGGGCGGCGCTTGGCGTCGGCTGGGCTGAGCCTCCGGGAGAGCATTGACGCGGTGTCTCGGGTGATGGCGCAGCTCGGCGAGTCGTTCGAGCGGGTCGGCAATTCGTTCGTGCGGTGGCGGAGCACGATGCGGGAGGAGCAGGGCATGGTGAGGATCTCGAGGAAGCGGCTGCGCGGCGGCCTGGTGCGCGTGCGGGTGCGCCGGATCCCGCAGGCGCAGCCGGAGCCGTGGAAGGCCCGACGATGAGACGGAGGAGATACATGAACCGCAAGACAATCGCAGCCGGCCTGCTCATGGTCGCGGGGGTCGCGCTCGTCGGCGCTGGCTGCTCGGAGGATTACAAGGGGCTCGGCGATGCCCCGGTGGGAGAGCGGCTCGAGGAGAAACGCGACGTGATCCTGATGCCCGACCAGTTCGCGAATATCGCGATGGCATGCGACGGGCATGGGCACCGCGTCTACTCGACTACGAGATCCAACGCGACCATCACGGTCGTTACCGATCCGACCTGCCCGGGCGGCTCGCTGCCGTGAACGAGACCGCGAAACGCCTCATCCTGACCGGCCTCGCGATCGCCGGCGCTGTCCTCGCGGTGCTGACCGTCGCGGCGCTGCTTGTCGGCCTCGGATTCGAGTTCGCCAAGTGGCTCGAGCACACGCAGAAATAGGAGCGGCAGTGGATGGATCAGGGGTGCGCGGCTGGCTCGCAGGACGCGACCGGTTCCGCGTCGTCGCGTCGCAGCTGCCGGGAGAGTTCCCGCCTGCATCGGATTATGTGGAGATGTTCTGGCTGCCGTCGATCGGGCCGAGCTGCGTGTTCGCGGCGCGCCGGTTCGCGTTGTGGCTGAGCGTCGAGCCGGAGGGCTTCGACCTCGAGCTCGCTGATCTCGCTCGCGCGATCGGGCTCGGGTCGTCAACGGCGCCGGGCTCCCCGGTCGCGCGTTGCCTGGGGAGGCTGGTGCAGTTCGGCTGGGCGGAGCTCGCCGGCGACGCGTTCGCGGCGCGGCTCCTGATCCCGCGGCTGTCGGCGTCGGATCTGCAGCGCTATGAGCGCCGCAGGCTGGTGCACCGATGAATCGCCGGGAGCGGCTCGAGCGCGTCGGCCGCCTCGAGGCGCTCGTCCGAGCTGCGCTGCTGCACCGGGCGGGCCGGAGCGATCTGCTGTTCTTCGCGATGCGGGAGGCCTGGGATGAGAAGGCGCTCGCCGAGCTCGGGTTCGCGAGCGTCGCGCAGGTGATCGCGGAGGCGGAGCGGATCCGCGCGGCGCGGATCCCGGGCGACGAGCGGCTCGGATGACCCGCCAGATGATCCGCGAGCACCGCTGGGCGCGCCTGACGCTGACGCCGGAGGAGGCGAGGGAGAACCCTGAGGCGATGTTCGGGCAGCTCAGGCTCGCCGACGATGGCAGCTATGACGGCCCGGATCCGCAGGGCTGGTGCTCAGGCGAGCCGGGCTGGCATCTCGGGCCGCGCTGCGAGGCGTGCGGCCTCGAGGTCTGCATTTCGTGCGACTGGAAATCATGGGTTGAGATCGAGGAGGGCCGCTTCCCGGCCGACTGCCCGGGCCGCCTCCGGTCGCTGCATCGCCTGGCCGGCCAGCAGATCCGGCGTCGCTGGCCGTGGCGCCGCGCCGCCGGCGGCCACTAGCTATCGTCCCCGCAGCCCGAGATCCCTTGGAGGAATCATGCGTCGTTCCCTGATCCTGCTGCTCGCGGTCCTGGGCCTGCTCGGCGCGAGCATGGCGCCCGCGGGCGCTGCGGATCCGCCGTCGTTCGCGACCTCGTTCATCAGCCAGGGCGAGGTCGACAATGTGAGCGCGTTTTACTCGGCGAATATTCAGAGCCTGCACGGCGATCTGCGCGTCGAGGACGATTTCGATACCGCTCCGCCGGCAGCGAATCCGCATCCGTATTCGTGGCGGCTGCAGGAGTGGGTGCCGAGCTCGATCGGCTGCGGCTGCTTCGACACGATCTCGACAACGGGCGGCGTCGTCGCCGATGGGCTCCGCCACGCGCAGTGCTACACGTATGGCGTCGAGAGCGGCAAGACCTACCGGGTCAAATACGGCAGCTTCAATAATTTCCCGTACTCGTTCACCGGTCACTGGTGGGAGTGGGGCTATGACCACAACTGCTAGGTGAGCGCCTCGATCATCCGCTCTGACGCCCGGCGGCTCCCGCTCCGCGACGCGTCAGTCAATCTGATCGTGTGCAGCCCGCCGTATTTCGGGCTGCGGTCCTACCAGGACGGAGGCGAGCCGCTCCCCGGCCAGATCGGGCAGGAGCCATCGCCGCAGGAGTTCCTCGAGGCGCTCTGGCTGGTGATGCGCGAGCTCTGGCGGGTGCTCGCGCCGGACGGCTCCTGCTTCGTGAACCTGGGGGATAAGCGCGCCGGCTCCGGCGCGCCCGGCACCACGACGGGGCTGACGACGCTGCAGGGCACGAATCAGCAGTCGCGCACCGGGAGGGCCCGGAATCTCGAGCGCGTCGGGCAGGCGCACCGGCCGGTGCAGGGCGAGCGCTCCGGCTCCTCGAGCTACTCGCATGATCGGAGCTCGGAGTTCGGCCGGCCGAAGTCGAAGATGCTGCTCCCGCAGCGCTTCGCGATCGGCTGCGAGGACGGAGTCGCCGACCCCGCCGGCATCGGCTGGATCGTCCGCCAGGAGCTCGTCTGGTCGAAACCGAACGGGATGCCGGAGAGCGTGCAGGACCGCTGCCGCGACTCGCATGAGGTGTTCTGGCATCTGACGAAGCAGGGCCGCTACTACTCCGCTCTCGATGAGCTGCGCGAGCCGCACGCCCCAGGCACCGCAGCCCGCTACGCGGCCGGCTACGGCGACCGCTCAGCGATGAACGGCGAGCGGCCGAGCACCGGCTACGACCTGGGTGGCGACTGGGAGATCAACGACCTCGGCGCGCTCCCCCGCTCTGTCTGGGAGATCCCCACGGAGCCGCTCCGCGTCCCCGAGCATCTCGAGGTCGACCACTTCGCCGCATTCCCGAGCGAGTGGCCCCGCCGCCTCATCCTCGGCTTCTCCCCGCCCGCCAGCCTGGTCCTCGACCCGTTCGGCGGCACTGGCACCACCGCCATGTGCGCGAGAGCGCTCGGCCGGCACGGCATCTCAAGCGACCTGAGCGCCGATTACGCCCGCCTCGCCCGCTGGCGCATCTTCGACTCCGATGGAGCTCAGAAGGTCGCCGACCGCACCGCCCGCAACAGACAGCAGACACTCCTCTGAGCAGCGACTACGGTGCCCCACATGCCCGGAGGCCGCCCATCCGTCATCGACGCCCAGATCGGAACCCGCCCCGAGGACGGCGCCCCCATCACCGTCGCCGACCGGATCCTGAGCGCGCTCCGCGCTGGCGCCTACTTCGAGCACGCAGCAGCCCAGGCCGGCATCCCGAAGGAAACCGCGTACGGCTGGCTCCGCACCGCCGGCCGCATCAAACGCGACACCCGCGGGAAACCCACCAGCGAGCTCGAGGGCCTCACCCCGCATGAGCTCCGCTGCTGCGAGTTCTCTGACTCAGTAGCGGAGGCCGAAAGCTCCTGGGAGGTCGGAGCGCTCGCAACGCTCGAGCGCCTCGCCCGAGGCGGCCTGCAGATCCGCAAGACGGTCACGAAACGCGGCCCGGCGATCACGCTCGACGCGGACGGCACGACGGTCCCGGGCCCGATCCTCGAGCAGACCGAAACCGTTGAGACGCTCGCCCCGAACGCCCAGGTGCTCGAGTGGCGGCTCGCGCGGCGGTTCCCTGGCCGGTACGGGCAGCGGGTCGAGGTCACCGGAGCGGACGGCGGGCCGCTCGCCGTCAGCCTCGAGGAGCGAGCGGATCAGCTCGTCGGGCATCTCGAGAGCTACCTCGAGGGCGTCGCGGCGGCGGAGCAGGCGAAGCCGGCCCGGAAGCCGAGGGCCCGGAAGAAGGCGGCAGCGAGTGGCGCGGACCCGCCAGGTTCGCCTTGAGCCGGATGTCGTGGCTCTGCTCGAGCAGGACCCCGACTCCGCTGGGCTGAGCCTCTCCGCGACTGCGAACCGGGCGCTGCGCCTGGCGTACGACGACGCCGACTCGGAGCCAGAGCAGCTCGAGGAGGAGCCGCGCGCGATGCGTCGCGCGCCTGTGATGGTGACCGGGCAGCGGCTCGCTGCGGGGAGAGGCGGCCGCGCGCGACGCGTCGCGCGGCCATGCGCGCATCCGAAGGCCCGGATGGTCGGCGCGCGTTGCGGCGTCTGCGGCCGCGAGGTCCGCTGATGCCAGCCCGAGCGCTTGATGATCCGCTCGCCCGAGTCTCCCGCCTCCTCGAGCGGTTCACGCCGGAGCAGCTGCGAGAGCTGCTCCCGCAGCTCGATCCCGCGGACGTGGCGATCATTGAGCGCGCGCTGGGCGAGCTCACCCGGACCGGCTGGCGGTCCTCGCCGCTCGCGATGGCGCATGAGCTCACCCGCGGCCGCATCAAGCGGTTCGCGTACGCCGAGCTCCTCAGCCGAAAGTTCGTGGATGCGGTCGAGGGCCGCTCGATCCGCCAGATATGGAACGTCCCCGCCCGATACGGGAAGAGCCTCATCGCGAGCCAGTGGGGCCCGACATGGGCGCTCGACCGCGATCCGAGCACGAAGATCGCGCTGACCTCCTACGGCGATGAGCTCGCGAACGAAAACGCGGTGACGGTCCGAGACCTCCTGATCGAGCACGGCGATGTCCTCGAGTGCCGGCTCCGCAAGGACCGCCGGCGAGGCGACCGGTTCGTCACCGAGCAGAAGGGCGGCCTGATCGGCGCCGGCATCGGCTCCGGCCTCACCGGATTCGGAGCGCACGGCATCGTCATTGACGACCCGTTCAAGAACTGGATGGAGGCTCACTCCGAGGCGCGCCGCACCCACGTCTGGAACTGGTACCGGTCGGTGCCGCGGCTGCGGCTCGAGACCGACGACTCCTGGATCATCGTCGTGATGACCCGCTGGCATGAGGACGACCTCGCCGGCAAGCTCCTCCTCGCCGACCTGAACGGCGAGGGCGAGGGCAGCGCCGACAACCCGCGATATCTGTGGGAGCTCGTCCGCCTCCCCGCGATCGCGGAGGCGCCGAACCCGCGAGCGACGGAGCCGTGGCTGCGGCTCCCGGATCCGCTCGGCCGCGAACGCGGCGAGCCGCTCGAGCCGCTCCGCTTCTCGCTCGAGTCATGCCTCGCGCGCGCGCGGGCGCTCGGCTCCTATCTGACTGCAGGGATGGAGCAGCAGCGCCCGTCGCCGGAGGAGGGCACGGACATCATGCGCGGCTGGTGGAAGTGGTACTCGGCTGCGCCTCCCCGCTACGACGATCAGTGCTCGAGCTGGGACATGAAGCTCAAAGACAAGGAGGCCGGCGACTTCGTGGTCGGGCAGGCGTGGGGCCGCACCGGCGGAGATTTCTGGCTGTTCGACCAGCTGCGCGGCCAGTGGAATCAGACGCAAACGAAAACAGCGATTGTGCTCATGGCCGTCCGGCATCCCCGCATCCGCAAGCACTACATCGAGAACACCGGGAACGGCCCGGAGGTCATGGCCGAGCTCCGCCGCGCGCAGCCGAAATACGAAGTGTCGGAGGAGGTCCGCTCGCAGCTCGGGATTACGGACGAGGAGCTCCCGAAGGTCAACGCGCTGTTCCGGCGAGGGATGGGCGGCCTGATCGCCGTCAACGTCAAGGGCAAGAAACGCGTCCGAGCTCGAGCGCAGACCCCGCTCGTTGAGGCCGGCAACGTCCATCTCCCCGAGACCGAGTATGCGGAGGGATTCGTCAACGAGGCCGCGGCGTTCCCGAACGGCTCGCATGACGACCAGGTGGACGCCTGGTCGCAGGCAATGCTGAAAATGAGCGGCGGCAGCGTCCGAACGAAGAAGCCGGAGGGCGTTGTGCGGTCGCCGAAGCCGAGCGCCCGGAGCCGGAAGGCTGCGGCGCCTGCAGCGGCCGCGGGGAGGGTCCGGCGAGGGAATGCGCGGAGATCGCAGCGATGACGCGGTAGCGTTTCCGGCCATGAACTCGAGCCATGACCTCTGCGCAGCGACGGGGCTGTCCTACCGGCAGCTCGACTACTGGATCCGGCGCGGCGTCATCCTCGAGGACGAGCCGCGGCTGCGCGGCATCGGCGGAGTCACCGGCTCCGGCTCGGTCCGCCGGTTCTCCGACCGGGAGGTCCGAGTCGTGCTGCTGCTCGCCGAGCTCCGAGCGCTCGGGATGGGCTGCGCCGCTCTCGGCGCCGCTGCCCGGCAGGCCCGCTCCTGGGCTGACGCCGAGTGGCAGGGCCCCGCGTTCGTCGGCCCGGCCGGCGAAATCAGCCGCGAGGCTCGCTCGCGGACGCTGGTCGTGGATCTCTCCGAGCTCGCCTCGCGCCTCGAGGTCGTCCCCGCATAAGGTCGCCGGCGATGCCTCGCCGCCTCCTCATCGCCGCTGTCGCCGCCTGTTGCGCGTTTACGATCGGCTGGTCCGGGCAGGCAACGGCAGGGAGAGCTCCGATGGTCACGCGCGCGAGCGGAACGATCTACACGACAGCGATCGGCACCGTCGCCAACTACTCGATCGTGTTCCCCGATGGAGCGACGAATTTCTGGCCGAGCTACAACCTGCTCGTCCCGCAGGGCATCGACCCGCAGGCCGCGACGCCGGTCGTGTTCGCGTTGCATGGCTCCGGCGGCCGCGCCGACGACATCGTGGCGGGCTCGTTCCAATCGAGCGGCCTGACTGATTCGTGGCTTGATCGCGGCTGGATCGTCGTCGGGCCCGAGTCGCAGAACAAGGCGCATCGCCACTGGGGCGTGCAGGCCGGCCGCGAGGGAACAACGCGGGCGTGGGAGCATCTCCTCGCGACGTATCCGAACGCGCGGCTGCTCGTCTACTCGGCGAGCATGGGGTCGCTGATGGGCCTCAATTGGCTGGTCGAATCCGCGCGTGACGGCGACTCGATCCCCGTCGAGGCGATGGCGCTCAACAGCCCGGTCACGAACCTGCGGGATCTCGTCGCGACGAACGACGCGCTGCGCCCCTCGTTCGATGACGCATGGTTCGCCGACGCCGACGTGCGCTGGCCGGCCGCGCAGTGGACCGCAGCGATCGACACGCCTGACGGCGGCCACGACCCGCAGCAGTTCGATCTGAGCGGCCTCGAGCAGATCCCGCTGCGCTTCTATCTCGGCACGAAGGACAAAACGATCCCGCCCGCAACGAACGGCACGCTGTTCAATCAGCGGCTCACCGCGCTCGGCTGGGCTGCAGAGCATGCGCTCGTCAGCTACGTCGGCGCGCACGGCGGAGCAACCTCATTCCAGCCTGCCGACGTGAACGCGTTTTTCGACCGGGCGCTCGCGCTCTGATGGCCGCCGCGCTCAATTGGGCTGGGAGCGTCACGGTCGATGGCGTCGAGCATGAGCGAGTGCGGGTCGTGGTCCGGCAGAACGTCGCGACGCTGACGCGCGGCCGCGAGCTCGTCGCGCAACGCGCGGGGGTCGCCGCGGTGACGAACGCCGGGCGGCTGCTCCGCGATATCACGTTCGATGACGGCTCGAGCTGGCGGGTGCAGAAGCGCGCCGGCGGCTGCGGCTGCGGCAAGTGAGCGCCGACGCCTGGGTCTATCTCATCGCCGGAGCTGCGTGCGTGCTCTCCGGGCTGGCGCTGATGGGCGGCCGCCGCCGATGATTGTCCGGCCGATCTCGCTGCGCGACGCGCGCCGGTTCGTGCAGGAGCATCATCGGCACTCGAAGCACACGCAGCGCGGCTGGCTGTTCGGCTGCAGCCTCCGAGCGGACGGCGAGGTCGTCGGCGTCGGCATCGCCGGCAGGCCCGTCGCCGCAGCGCTGCAGGACGGCACGACCCTCGAGGTGGTGAGGGTCTGCGTCCTCGAGGGCCACGCGAACGGCTGCTCGATTCTCTACGCCGCGCTCTGCCGCGCAGGGTTCGCTCTCGGCTATCAGCGGGCCGTCACCTACACCCGGGCCGACGAGCTCGGCTCGAGCCTCAAGGCTGCCGGGTTCCGCTGCGTCGCCGAGGTTGACGGCGCTCGCTCCTGGGATACGCCGAGCCGGCGGCGGGAGACAACGAACCTGCTCGGCGAGGAGCTCCGCGAGGAGGTCCCGCGGCTGCGCTGGGAGCGCCGGCGCGGCGTCCGCGAGCCCGTAGGGATGCTGGCGTGACCTGGCAGTGGATGACGCTCGCTCTCGCTGCCATCGTGTGCGGCTCAGGGCTCGCCGCCTGGTGGCTCTGGCTGCTACACAACCGTGATCCCGAAGAGGACTGAGAGGATGCCAGGATGGCCCGTCATAAGAAGCTGCTCAGCGTCGGCCTGCCGACGAACCTCGCGGCGCTGAGGCTGATCCTCGGCACGCTCGAGCCGGAGAGCCCGGCGGATTGCATCGTGCGCAACTCGGCTGGGCAGCTCGTCGTGGAGCAGCCGGTAGCCGAGCTCCCGCTCGATGAGCCGCCGA
>JADMIO011064065.1_pt1 | contig 11151 bp, 11 predicted proteins | sample 8958161 | NCBI WGS metagenome assembly JADMIO01 (sample SAMN16585339, study PRJNA669376) | soil metagenome | isolation source: Crop rotation soil | place: USA: Cullars Rotation, Alabama | collected 2011 | reverse complement strand
GGCGGTCCGATCGAGCCGGGATTCTACGATGGCTTCAAACAACAGTTGCTGGACGAACTCGCCGCCCGTGCACCCTGGGACGGCATCTTTCTGGACATGCACGGCGCGGCCAACGTCTATGGTCGTGATGACGTGGAAGGGGATATGATCGCCGCCATTCGGGCAATTGTCGGCCCCGATTGTTTGATCTCCGCCAGTTACGATCTACACGGCAATGTCTCCCGCCGCGTGATCGATAGCCTGAACATCCTGACCGCCTATCGTACCGCGCCCCACCTGGATTGGCTCGAAACCCAGGAACGGGCTTTGGCCTTGCTGATGCGCTGCCTGCGTGAAGGGTTGTCGCCAAGCCTCGTCTTCCTTCCCGTTCCCATTCTCGTGCCAGGCGAGCAGAGCAGCACCGAATTTGAACCCGCGGCCGGTCTCTATGCCACCATCCCGCAAATCATCACAGATTATCAGCTCTTGGACGCCTCAATTTTGATTGGCTATGTCTGGGCCGATGAGCCGCGCGCAACCGGCTCGGTAATCGCAATTGGTCTAGACGCAGCGCAAACGCGCGCAGCCGCAGCTGATCTGGCGCAGAAATTCTGGGATGTGCGTGAGGAGTTTCGCTTTGGGGTCACGGCAGGCACGGTAGACGAGTGTATTCAGCTGGCGCTGCAAACGCCATCCAACCCCGTCGTGATCAGCGATTCCGGCGACAACCCGACCGCGGGCGGGGCCGGTGACATCCCGTTTGTCCTGGAACGCTTGCTGGCCTTGGGTGTCGAATCTGCCTTGGTGGCCGGTATCGCCGATGCAGAAGCCGTCACGGCCTATACACAAGCCGGCGTCGGCGCGACACTTCCCCTTACTGTGGGCGGCAAGCTGGACCCGATTCACGGCCAGCCCCTGCCAATCAACGGCACGGTCATCTCCCTGCACAGCGTGCCCTGGCCTGCCAGAGCCAGGCCTGGTGTGACGACAATACTCAATCAGGTGGCGGTGGTCAACGTGCAAGGTGTCCACGTCGTGCTTACCGAGCGGCGCACCCCATTCCATCAGATGACAGATTTTACGCAACTCGATCTCGATCCCACTGCCTATAAAATTGTCGTTGTGAAGATGGGGTATCTGGTGCCCGAAGTCGATCAGATGGCCACGCGCGCCTTACTGGCGCTCAGTCCCGGTGCGGTCAATCAGGATATCGAACATCTGCCCTACCAACGCATCCAGCGCCCCATGTTTCCGATGGATAGAGGAACGATGGGAAACAAAAACTTTGGCGACAAAGTTGGATAGACTGATTATGGTACGTCTCCAGCCATGATTGCTTCTCCAATCATGGCTGGGTTTGGAAAGATGTTCAACCACATAAGCTAGACCACTCTTCTTCGCTCATTTTAAAGTCATCATGAATCTTGAGCGCTTTGTCCTGTAGTAGCCCTAATCGAATCTTTTTGGTCTTGTAGGCTGCATAGGGAATCAGGACGGCAATATTCTCTTTCTTCTTGCCGTAGCTGATAATGATCTCTTCACCCGCTCCCACTTGCTCCATAATTTCCGAGAAGTGCGTTTTGGATGCTCCAACCGAGTATGTTTTCATGCCAGCAAAATCTCTCTCATCTTCGACCGCTCTATCAACCTGACAGGATTGCCCTTTCACGGTACGGTAAACGCCACTTTATCAATGTTGCTGAGATCAAGCCTTTGCCTAAGTTGCCACAGATCATAGTTGTCTTGCATCGCAAGCCAGCTTTCTGGCGTCCGACCGACAACTTTGGCTAAGCGGAGCGCCATTTCAGGACTTAGGCCACTCTGTTGCTTGATGATACGATTTAAGGTTGAGGGTGATACACCCAACTTTTCGGCCAGAAAGCGACAACTCAAGCCAAATGGCTTCAGATAGATCTCTTCAATGAATTCGCCGGGATGAGGTTGATTGTACATACTCATTAATGATAATCCTCGTAGTTTACAATATAGGCATTGCCTTCAAAGAATTCAAAGGGTATCCGCCAATTACCACTTAGCGTGATTGACCAAATACCAGCGGCAACAGGGTTGAAACCCTGTGCTGACCATAGAAAGTCGCCTCAGCGACTAGGCGTTCAGTGCCTGAGGGCACTTCCCGCGCTGTCAGCCGAGCATTTATGGACATTAACAAATTAAATCGGTAAAAGGCCAACATAACGGAGCAAGGGATCAGAACCGTTGGCAAACTGGGCCAAGAAAGTGTTGACGCGGGCAGTGAGGGCGGGCCAATCATCGGCTAGGCGATGCAGATGGAGCACATCCTGATACAACCAGCGCCAGAGTTTTTCGATAGGGTTAAGCCAGGAAGCGTAGGTGGGCAGACAGAGCAATTGAAGGGGTAAGGCGTCGTGCCTGGCGGTGGCACTGGGTTGGGTGGGCCAGTTGGGTGGCAACCTGGGTGGCCAAGGCAAGTGCTGGGGCTGCAAAGGGGCGAGGACATCGGGATGAAAATGGACCGGCCAGTTAACGACCACGACATAGATGGTTTCAGCGGCTGGATAAGCGGCGCACAGGGTATACCAGAAGTCGACCAAACAGGCGCAGGTAATGGTGCGGCGCTGGCGATAGTGGACTTGGCCGGTCAGTGCATTGAGCGCCCCGACCACGCGGCTGGTGGTATCGCTGCGGTGACTGCGGTAGGCCAACGGCTGGGCGGCCCCGGCGGCTTCGTAGGCGGCGGCCACGGTCGGCTGGCGATAGAAGGTCAACTCATCCAGATAGAGCAAGACATAGCGGTCTGGTGCATAGTAGGTGCGCAAACGCCGTTGGGCAAGCTGGTCGACTTTGGGTCCGTAGTGCGGGTCAGGACTATGCACATAATGGCGCCCGCGTTTGTAATGAATGCCCAAGCGGGTCAGCACTTGGCTCACCCCGGTCACCGACAGGCGGGCCAGCCACGGGATTTGTTGCCGCCGTAGCCGCCAGCGACTCTCCAGATAGCCAAAGCACTGGGGCGCACGTCGCACCACATGCAGCACCGCCATTTTGGCTGCCTCAGCCGTTGCGTGCGTAGGGGGAAAAACAGGGCTTGCGGCCCCGTCCTCGCTTGATCTGTAACCCGCTAATCCCGTGGGCGGCATAGGCGTCCAGCCAGGCGTACACGCTGTCGGGGTCGCGCACTTTGAGCAGGCCGTGGTGCGCCACCTGACTGGGCACCGCCCCGGCAGCGATTTTGAGCAAGGCGGCGGCCCGTTCGCGCAGGTACGCTTTCGGCTGCTGATCCCGCAATTCGACGAGTTCAGCGGTTTGATCGGACGTGAGCGTTAAGGTTCTGATGCGTGGCATGGCTTTTTCCTCCAGCCTCCCATTTTATCACCTTACCCGCTTTTTACCGATTTTATTTCTTAATCTTCATTAATGCTCAGGGCAAAAGTGTCGGGTCACTAGGCCAGCCTTCACTGATTTATTGGTTGTCCAAAGCCACACCTCTATTTTCTTTTTCAACGCGCGCACCATTGATAAGCATACGCACGCCTGTATCAAAGAGCATGTTATTGTCCTCATCTTTCCACGCGGCCAGCGTTGCGACCATGGCGGGAAATCGATCGTCAATGGCACGGAATTCTTTCGCCGTGTTGTAAGGAAGCGGCGGCGAGGCTTGTTCTTCGATGACCGAACCAAAGGTGAAGTGGGCCACATTCAGCGTGATCGCGCCGGCCTTGCTATAACTGAAACCGTTGTGATAAAGCACACGAATCGTCAGATCCCACAGCTTTAATAACATCACCGCAATGTAGGGATGCGCCCCCGCCACCACACGCGCCCCTTCGCGATGCGCCAGCATGGCCGCGCGCAATTCATGGGCCAATGTATGCAGCCACGCCGCCCACTCCCGCTGGTCGTTCGCAAAATCCCATGTCCCAAAATGTTCTTCCAAAATAGCGTTCGCCATCTCATCCAGCAACGCATCTTTATTGGCGATATGCCAGTAAATAGATGCGGCTTTTATCCCCAATTCCTTCGCCAACTGCCGCAACGTAACGCCCTCTAGCCCATCACGGTCAAGGACGGCAATTGCGGTTTGAATGATTTGCGCTTTTTGCATTAGAGATCTGTTTGCGCCTCTTGACAAATGACAAAAACGGATATAATCTAACAGTGTTAGACTAACACTGTTAGTCTAAGAATGTAATGATGATAATACCAATGATACAAAAAGAAGACAAATGATGATGAACGAATCTAGGTTACTCAAAGACAAAAAAATTGCCATTGTGGGTGGTGGCCCCGGTGGATTGACGCTGGCCAGACTTTTGCAAATGAGCGGGGCCGATGTCAAGGTGTACGAGCGAGACTACGACAGAACGGCCAGGGTGCAAGGCACAACGCTGGACTTGCATCAGGAATCGGGGTTGGCGGCCTTACGCCAAGCCGACTTGCTCGCAGAATTCAAAGCCAATTATCGGCCAGAGGCCGGCATCGTACGGATCATGGATCAATTTGCCATTATTCGCGAAGATGGGCACGCGGCCAGCAAAACTGAGCATTTTGGGGACGAAGATGCGCGCCCGGAAATTGATCGGGGTCCCTTGCGCGCGCTGCTGTTGGACTCGCTGCAACCGGAGACGGTGCTCTGGGATCATCAGTTTGGCTCGATGGCCCTCGTGGACAATGTTTGGCAGCTTGCCTTCAAGAACGGTGCCCACGCCCGCGCCGACCTTGTGATTGCGGCCGATGGGGCGCGTTCAAAAATCCGCCCCCTAATTACGCCGATCAAGCCCTATTATGTGGGCATTACGGGAATTGAGGGGACGGTTTACAATGCCGCAGTTGCCGCACCGCGCATCCACAATTTGCTCAAAGGAGGAAAAATCATGGCCTTTGGCAACAATCAATCACTGTTCGTGAGTTCAAAAGGCGATGGCAGTTTCTCGTTCTTCACCGGCGCGTATATGGACGAAGATTGGGTAGTTAACAGTGGCATTGATTTCAATAACAAGGCACAGGTCGTGGCGTGGTTCAAACAAGACTTTGCCAGTTGGGACAGCGTTTGGGCAGAGATGTTTGAAAATGCCGAGTCGCATTTCATCCCGCGCCCGCAATATTGCGTACCGCTCGACCAAGATTGGCAAGCCTTACCCAACCTGACCATGCTGGGCGACGCCGCCCATTGGATGCCGCCCTATGCTGGCGAAGGGGTCAATATGGCGATGTTGGATGCCTTGGAACTCAGCCATTGCCTCACAAGCACAGCCTTCCCAGACGTGCAAACTGCCATCGCAACCTATGAGCACCAGATGCGTACACGAGCATCCGCCGCGGCGCAAGCAACTCTGGATGCGATGGTCATGTTGCATGCGCCAAACGCAGTTGAAAATTTGATTAAAATGTTTAGCGATTTTGAAATGCCAGCCGAAGACAAACTCCTTGAAATATAACTCATGTTATACACAGATAGGCAAAAGCAGTTACACAGAGAGCACAGAGAAGGCACAGAGAACACTGAGGAAAAGCAAAAAACTTACACTGGTGTTTTTTCTCGGTGTCCTCTGTGCCTTCTCTGTGCTCTCTGTGTAACGTTTTTCCTGCGTAACAAAAGAATATAAGTTTGTACCAGTATCTCTAACAATAGGAATCCTATGCAAGTTACCAATCAACAACGAAATCTTTGGATTATCATTGCCATTACCACGCTCAATGCCATTGGCATGACGCTCGTCTTTCCGCTTTTCCCGTTCCTTGTCGGGAAATACTTGCCCGAATCGCAAATTGTGGTCGGGCTGAGCAGCCTTGTTTCGGTCTATGCCCTCTGCCAATTTTTTGCTGCCCCGGCCTTTGGCGCGTTGAGCGACCGTTTCGGGCGCAAATCTATTTTGATCATTAGCCTTTTCGGCTCAGCCATCGGTTACTTTCTCCTGGGAATTGGCGGGGCGCTCTGGGTCTTATTTCTCGGCCGAATCATCGATGGGCTAACCGCGGGCAATATTAGCGCCTTGTTTGCCTACATCGCCGACAGTACGGAACCAAGTGAACGCACCCGCTGGTTTGGGTATCTCGGCGGCGCTATCGGTGTCGGGTTTATGATTGGGCCGGCGATTGGTGGGCTGCTAGGAACCACGTCGATCAGCCTGCCCTTCTACCTAACTGCAGCGATTACGTTTGTCTCGATCCTTGGCGTCTACTTCCTTTTGCCAGAATCACTCGCCCCTGAAAAGCGCACCAAGCAATTCTCGATCAAAAATCTTAACACCTTTGCGCAGTTCAAAGGCATCTTTACGTTGAAGGAAGTGCGCACGCTGCTAATCATAGGTGCCTTCTTTTACATTGGTCTGAGCATCTATCAGTTCAACTTGAGTATCTTTCTGAAGGATGTCTTCTTATGGGGGCCAGCGTTTATCGGCGGGATATTGACGGTGATTGGCGTATGCGACATTGTCTCGCGCACGCTCTTGTTGCCACAGTTGCTGAAGCGATTTAGCGAACGAAGCATCGGTCTGGTAGGACTAGGGGGGCTTATGCTTGGGCTGGCGCTTATCTTTGTCAGCGCCTACCTGCCTTCGCCCATTCTGATCGTAGCTGCCGTCATTTTCATCACACTGGGCGAAGGGTTGTTTGACCCCACCTACAACGGCCTACTTTCCCGCTCCGTTGACGAAAGCCAGCAAGGCAGTTTGCAAGGGGCCAATCAAAGCCTGCAAGCGGCCTATCATGTGATTGTGCCGTTGGCCGCTGCTGCGCTCTATGTGTATAGCCATAGTATTCTCTATGGCATCGCAACCCTGATCTTGGCTTGTGCACTAATTATGTTTGCCAAAATTGCCGCACCGCAGCCGGTAATGCAATGAAATTCGGCCGCGGACAGCTATAAATACAGGGGCAAAAAACAACAAAAGACAAACAAAAAAGAAATGCGAAACAAACAAAAAACTGGTACAATATGAAAATAAGTTTACCCGCCCCGATGACTTGCCTTGATCAGCGAGAAAGTTTCGGCAGTTGTTATAAATATCCTTAACGCCCTGCTTTCTTGAATCTAATTTTTTCATGTAGTTGTTTGCCTTCCACCAAACCAGCGGTTATGATTGGGATTTATAGGAGGTTTTCATGTCAGAACTTAACAAAATCGAGTATAAAAAGACACAAGCGGCCGTTGCCAAACTAACCCCCCAACAATATCAAGTCACCCAACAAAGTGGCACGGAACGCCCAGGCACCGGTGAATATTTGCATAACAAGGAGCCCGGCATCTATGTAGATATTGTTTCCGGTGAGCCGCTCTTTGCTTCTTCGGACAAATATGAAAGTGGCTGTGGCTGGCCGAGTTTTACTAAACCGATCACGCCAGCCTACATTAAGGAACTACGCGACAGTTCGCATGGGATGGTCCGTACCGAAGTGCGCTCAATGAATGGCGATAGCCACTTAGGGCATGTTTTTCCGGATGGGCCGCGCGATCGGGGTGGCTTGCGTTACTGCATTAATTCCGCTTCGCTGCGTTTTGTCCATCGGGATAAGATGGTGGCCGAAGGTTATGGCGATTATTTAGATCAAGTCGAGGAGATTTCCTAATGACAAAAGAACGCGCCGTTTTAGCGGGTGGCTGTTTTTGGGGCATGCAAGATCTGATCCGCAAGCAACCGGGTGTCCTGAGCACACGCGTTGGCTATACGGGCGGCGATGTAAAATTTGCTACCTATCGCAATCATGGCACGCATGCCGAAGGCATTGAGATTTGGTTTGACAATGAAAAGACCAGCTATCGCCAATTGCTGGAATTCTTCTTTCAGATCCACGACCCGACAACGCTCAATCGGCAGGGCAATGACCGGGGTGCCTCGTATCGATCGGGCATCTATTATGTCGATGAGGCCCAGCATCAAGAAGCGTTACGCACGATCCAAGATGTCAACGCTTCTGGGCTATGGCCGGGCAAAGTTGTGACGGAAGTCAAGCCCGCCGGTGATTTCTGGGAAGCCGAGCCTGAGCACCAGGATTACCTAGAGCGTTATCCGCACGGCTACACCTGCCATTTCCCGCGCAAGGGATGGGTGCTGCCCGTGCGCCAGCAGGCGGAAAAAGTTAGCTGATCTACGGATCAATAAAAGAATGGAACGCCAAGGCATCTCTACGCCTTGGCGTTCCATTTTAGTGGCGCAGGTGAAACGCAGGGACTTGACACCCGGTCTTCCCGCAGCCCCCGTTTCGTGCAGACATTGATAAGTTACAGGAAAACAATTTTGGCGATCCAATTTAATTTTGATAACAGCTATGCGCGCGAACTCGATGGCTTTTATGTTCCCTGGCAGGGGGCAGAAGCGCCATCCCCGACCATCGTCAGGATCAATGAGGCATTGGCGCGCGAGTTACAGCTCGACCCCAGCCTGTTGCAGAGTGCCGAAGGAGCGGCCATTCTGGCTGGCTCCATGAGCCCAGCCGGGGCCAGCCCATTGGCCCAAGCCTATGCCGGCCATCAATTTGGCGGCTTTTCTCCGCAACTCGGGGACGGTCGTGCCCTGCTGCTGGGCGAATTGATCGATCAGCAGGGGCAACGCCGCGACCTCCACCTGAAAGGCTCGGGGCGCACCCCGTTTGCGCGCGGCGGTGATGGCAAGGCGGTGTTGGGTCCTGTGCTGCGCGAATACCTGTTGGGCGAGGCCATGCATGCCTTGGGCATTCCCACCACGCGTGCGCTGGCAGCGGTCACCACTGGCGAGACGATTCGGCGTGATTCGCTGCTGCCGGGTGCGGTGCTGGCGCGGGTGGCTGCCAGCCATCTGCGGGTGGGCACCTTCCAATTCTTTGCCGCCCGCGGTGAGACCGAGAAGGTGCGGCAGTTGGCGGATTATGCGATTGCGCGCCATTACCCAGCGCTGGCGGAAGCGCAGAATCCTTATCTGGCATTTCTGCGTACTGTCTGCCAGCGTCAAGCCGCGCTCGTGGCCAAATGGATGACGGTGGGCTTTGTGCATGGGGTCATGAATACCGACAACATGGCGATTTCCGGCGAGACCATCGATTATGGCCCTTGCGCCTTCATCGATACGTACGACCGCAAAGCAGTTTTTAGTTCAATCGATCAGAACGGGCGTTATGCCTTTGGCAATCAGCCGGCGATTGCTCAGTGGAATTTAGCGCGTTTGGCCGAGACACTCCTGCCTTTGCTGGATGACAACGATGAGGCGGCGATTCGGCTGGCCACCCCGGTCATCAAAGAATTCGCCGACACATATACGGAAGCTTGGTTAGCGGCCATGCGCGCAAAGTTAGGACTGACGACGGCTTCCACGCAGGATCTGGACCTGGTCAATGCATTGTTTGAAGCGATGGAAAATCAGCAGGTCGATTTCACGCAATTCTTCCGCAGCCTCGCTAAGGCGGTTTTAGGCGATCCGGAGCCAGCCCGGCAGCTCTTTGCCGATGCCACCAAGTTTTCCGATTGGCTCATACAATGGCAGGCGCGCCTAGCGACCGAGCCAGCTTCGCCCGCCGCACGTGCCCAAGCGATGAATGCAGTCAACCCGCTCTACATTCCGCGCAACCACAAGGTGGAGGAAGCGCTACAGGCCGCCGTTGCTGGCGATTTGGCTCTGTTTGAGAAACTGCTAACGGTCTTGGCCAAGCCTTTTGAGGAACGCGCCGGGCTAGATGCGTATGCGCAACCAGCACCGGCAGCGTTTGGGGCCTATGTCACTTTCTGTGGGACTTAAGGTAGGATGGGTCTGCCGCACCGCCTGATCATGTTAGCCGTGATCAGGCGGTGCGGCAGACCCATCCTACGTGCGACATTGTCACCAAAAAGGGGAAGGGTTTATGCCGCTCAATACGGATTGGCCGGCATCATCTCCCAGCCGGTCAAACTGTGTACCCTGGTTGCGCCGCCTTCGCTGAAGAGTTTGACCTGGACACTTGCTGGGTTGGACGGGTAGATGCGCCGCAGCGCGGCTTGGCGGTCATTGGCGAAAACTTCGACGACCGATTTATCAACCAGAACGCGCAAACGCAGCAATTCTGTCCCGTCCAGGTGAAAAGGACCGGCCTCGACTGTTTTAAGCCCCATGCCCTGGCTAGAAGAGCGTTGGGTATCGATAAAGAGCTTTTGATTAACCCGGTCATAGCCGATCACCGTCTCTTCGCTGCCATCCGGCGCGCAACAAACCTTGACCCCGCAGCGCGTTGCCCCAAATGGCTCCAGCACCACTTCGAGATCGAACACATTGCCTTGCAGGTTATCTATAAGCTGTTCGCTGTCGGGTTGAAGCATCAACTGACTGTGGCGGCAATCGCTTAAGTTCTTCAACGGGACGTATACCTAACTTGTGATCTTCGCGTAGCCAAAGTTCACGCGGCAAGCCGAAAACACCCGACCATCCACTGGCCTTGCGCGTCTCGTCATCCCACTGGTCAAAGACCCAGGCCCACATGATGCGGCGACCCTGGTCATCTAGCATGCTTTCGGGCGCAAAAAAAGTGTTGTCTACCCAACTCATCTGTTCGTGCAACTCGGGATAAAATTGTTCGTTGCGCCATTCGCCCACATAATAGCGACAACCCATTTCGTGGCTGATCCCCATCAACACCCACTTGTCACCCAACTGAAAAAAGTCGGGACAAGAGACATCTTCGCGCAAACTGACGCCTTCGACGCCATGCGCAAAGAGATCACCAACATACTGCCATTTGTCTAATTCTTGCGCCTTGAAAATCGCCGGACGTACGCCACCAAAAATGGCATAATAGGTGTCGCCTTCCAGCCAGCCGTGTGGGTCCCACGAGGCGTAGGGCAGGTTGGCCGATTCACGCCATTTATCTTTGCTTTCCACGGGGATAATTGGGTTGCTCGGCAGCTTTTGCCAAGTATCAAGTTGGGCGTCCCCGCTGGTGGCGATACAATTGCCCACCTTGACGCCGTGATAGAGCATCGTCGCTTGCCCTTGTTTGTTGATAAAACAGTTGCCGCTAAAGATACCTTCTTCCGGGCTGTCCGGCGTGGGGAACAGGCAAGGTTGGTGATGCCGCCAGTGCAGCAGGTCCAGGCTGGAGACATGGCCCCAATAGTGGACGCCTTGATCCTGGTAGATATAGCCCAGATGATAGCGTCCATTCCAAAAGACCGCGCCGTTGGGGTCTGCGGGTCGCGCATAATCCTCGGGGACGGCAAAGTGATAGGTAGGGCGATAGGGGTCTTTGAGCATG
>JADMIO011053193.1_pt1 | contig 11151 bp, 10 predicted proteins | sample 8958161 | NCBI WGS metagenome assembly JADMIO01 (sample SAMN16585339, study PRJNA669376) | soil metagenome | isolation source: Crop rotation soil | place: USA: Cullars Rotation, Alabama | collected 2011 | reverse complement strand
CGCCTTCCTGACGCCGCTGCCGGACGAACCGCTCGCCTATGAACCCACCGTGGTCGCTGGCGTGTGGGCCGAATTGCTGGGCCGCGCCCGCGCTGACGCTGAAGCAGAGCGCAAGCGGGTGGAAGACCGCTTGAAGCAAGCGGGGCAACCTTACGAATTGCGGACGGCCGAGGCGCTGTCACGAGATTTGGGACGCGTGGCGGCTGTGCACGCGCGCTACGCGGACGTTGCGGTGATGACGCGCCCGCCGGAAGGCATTGGCGCTGAACTGCGGGAAGAGATCATCGAAGGCGTCCTGTTTCACTCGGGGCGCCCGGCGCTGATCGCGCCGACGGGCTGGAAGGGTTCGATGATCGGCAAACGAGTTGTGATTGCTTGGGACGCCAGCCGCGAAGCGACGCGTGCGCTGTCAGAAGCGGACGATATCCTGGAATTTTCGGAGCAGGTCACGGTCGTGACCATCGACGCCAAGCCGAAAATGTTCGGTCACGGCGATCAGCCGGGCGCGAACATCGCTGGCCACCTGCAGCGGAGAGGCATTCCAGCCGAAGTGCGCAACGTCGAGAGCGGCAATCGCTCAGCGGCGCTGGCGATTTTGGAAGAGGCCAAGACGCTGGACGCGGACCTGGTGGTGATGGGTGGCTACGCGCACTCTCGGTTGCGTGAACTTATGTTTGGCGGCGCCACGCGCGAATTGTTGCGTAGCGCGACGGTGCCGGTTCTGATGGCGCATTAACGATCGGCGAAATGGCGCACCGGTCTTGTGTGCCTTTGCCGCCACACTAGATGAGAGCTAAATCACTCATGCCACGTTGATCCGCCGCACTTGGGGGTCGATGCGGGACGCTCTTGCGAGGTCGCTCATGGATTTGGAAAAACTCACCGAGCGCGCGCGCGGATTCGTGCAGGCGGCCCAGACGATCGCGCTCCGCGAACAAAACCAACAGCTTGAGACGCAGCATCTTCTGAAGGCGCTGCTGGACGACCGCGAAGGACTGGCGGCCGGGCTCCTGGCGAGCGCCGGCGCGAACGCGCGTGCGGCAGCTGATGAAGCTGACCGATCAGTGCAGTCGCTGCCGAAAGTGCAGGGCGGCAATGACCGCATGTACGCGTCGAACTCGTTTCAGCGCGCGCTCGATGCTGCCGACCAAGCCGCGACTAAGGCTGGCGACTCGTACGTGACAGCAGAGCGGCTGCTGTTCGGCCTGGCGATCACGCCGGGGCCGGCAGCCGACATTCTGAAGAAAGCCGGTCTCACGCCGCAGAAGTTAGAACAGGCGATTGCGGAATTGCGCAAAGGCAAGACGGCTCAGTCCTCAAGCGCGGAAGATCAATACGATGCGCTGAAAAAGTATTCGCGCGATCTCACCGAGGATGCGCGCAAAGGCAAACTCGATCCTGTGATTGGACGCGACGAAGAAATCCGCCGCACCATCCAGGTACTGTCGCGGCGCACCAAGAACAATCCAGTGCTGATCGGTGAGCCGGGCGTCGGCAAGACGGCGATCGCCGAAGGCTTGGCGCTGCGCATCGTGAACGGCGATGTGCCGGAGGGCCTGAAACATAAGAAGCTGCTCGCGCTCGACATGGGCGCACTGATCGCCGGCGCGAAATTTCGGGGCGAATTTGAAGAGCGGCTGAAGGCGGTGCTGAACGAAGTCACCGCGGCTGAAGGCGGCATCATTCTTTTCATCGACGAGCTGCACACCCTTGTCGGCGCCGGCAAAGCCGAAGGCGCGATGGATGCGTCGAACTTGCTGAAGCCAGCTTTGGCGCGTGGTGAACTTCACTGCGTCGGCGCCACCACGCTCGATGAATATCGCAAGCATGTCGAAAAAGACGCGGCCCTGGCGCGGCGTTTTCAACCCGTGTTCGTCGATGAGCCGACAGTTGAGGACACGATCTCGATCCTGCGCGGGTTGAAGGATCGCTACGAACAGCATCACGGCGTACGCATTTCCGACGCGGCGATCGTCGCCGCTGCGCAGCTTTCGCACCGCTACATCAGCGACCGCTTCCTGCCCGACAAAGCTATCGACCTAATGGACGAGGCAGCGTCGCGCCTGCGCATGCAGGTGGATTCCAAGCCGGAAGAGCTCGACGAACTCGATCGGCGGACGCTGCAGCTGAAGATCGAACTGGAAGCGCTGAAAAAGGAAAAGGATGCCGCGTCACAGGAGCGCGTGCAGAAGCTGGCAGCCGAAATCGGCCAGCTCGAAACGCGCTCAAAGGAATTGACCGCCGCCTGGTCTGCCGAAAAGCAGAAGCTGCAAGTCACCGCGAAATCGAAGGAAGAGCTGGAGCGATTGCAAACCGAGTACGAGAACGCCGTGCGCCGCGGCGATCTCGCGCGCGCGTCGGAGCTGAAATATGGGCGCATTCCAGAGCTGGAAAAGAAAATCGCTGATGCCGAGCAGGCTGGTGGCGGCGATGGCGGCCTGGTGAAGGAAGTCGTCGACGCCGAAGCGATTGCGGGGGTCGTCTCGCGCTGGACAGGCGTGCCGGTCGAAAAAATGCTCGAAGGTGAGAAGGCGAAGCTGCTCGCTATGGAAGACTCCCTGCGCCAGCGCGTGATCGGACAAGAGCCTGCACTGCGCGCTGTGGCGGACGCGGTGCGTCGCGCGCGCGCGGGATTGCAGGATCCTAACCGGCCGATCGGCTCGTTCATGTTCCTGGGGCCGACGGGCGTCGGCAAGACTGAGCTCACGAAAGCGCTCGCTGAGTTCCTGTTCGATGACGAGCATGCGCTGACGCGCATCGATATGTCGGAATACATGGAGAAGCACTCCGTTTCGCGTCTGATCGGCGCGCCTCCGGGCTATGTCGGCTACGAAGAGGGTGGGGCGCTCACCGAAACAGTGCGGCGTCGGCCCTATCAGGTCGTTCTGTTCGACGAGATCGAGAAGGCGCACCCGGACGTGTTCAATGTCCTCTTGCAAGTGCTGGACGATGGCCGCCTCACCGACGGCCAGGGCCGCACCGTCGATTTCAAGAACACGATCCTGATCATGACGTCGAACGCTGGGGCGCAATATCTGGCCGAGCAGCCGGAAGGCGCTGATGTCGAAGATGTGCGCAAGCAGGTGATGGACGAAGTGCGCATGCGTTTCCGCCCTGAGTTTCTGAACCGCATTGATGAGATCATCCTGTTCAAGCGGCTCGAACGCGCGCAGATGAACTCAATCGTCGATATCCAGTTGAAGCAGCTCGAGAAGTTGCTCGCGGCGCGGAGCATCACGATGGAGCTCGATGTGCGTGCAAAAGCTGAGCTCGCGAAACGCGGCTATGACCCGGCTTATGGCGCACGCCCGCTGAAGCGCGTGATCCAAAAGGACGTGCAGGATCCGTTTGCGCGGCTCATTCTCGACGGTCGCATCAAGGACGGTGATCGCGTGCGCGTCACCTTCGACGGCAACGATTTTCTGTTCAACGGCGCCAGCGACAAGAAGGCGGCTTGAAGCGGCCAGGGAACTTGTGCGGTAATGCGCTCGTTCATCGCGCGTGCGTGGCTTTGAGCTCAAATCGCTAATTGCGTTTGCGCGACGCGAGACCGGCTTGGTCTCGGCGTTGCTCTTTGTCGCCCTGGCGCTGTGGGGCTTCCTGCATATCGCGGAAGAGATGGGCGAAGGCGAGACGCGGCCGTTCGATATGGCGCTGCTGCTCGCCATGCGCACCGGCGACACGCACGATCCGATTGGTCCCGCATGGCTCGAGTTTGCCGCGCGCGACGTGAGCGCGCTCGGAGGCTTCACCGTACTCACGCTATTGACCGTGTTGGCCGGCGGGTTTCTGCTGATCACGAAGAAATATGTCGATGCGCTCGTACTGCTCGCGGCTGTGCTTGGCGCGACAGCACTCAGCGAAGGTTTGAAGCTCGGCTACGACCGCCCGCGCCCGGATTTGGTGGCGCATGCGGTGGAGACGCTTGGTTCAAGCTTTCCGAGCGGTCATGCGACGCTTTCGGCGGCGACCTATCTCACAATTGGCGCGCTCTTGGCGCACGCGCAGGAGCGCCGTCGCGTAAAGACTTACATCCATGTGACTGCCATCCTGCTGGCTTTAATGATTGGCGTTTCGCGGGTTTATCTCGGCGTGCATTGGCCGACGGATGTGCTGGCAGGCTGGTGCATCGGGGCTGCGTGGTCGATCGTTTGCGTTACGCTCGCGAACTGGCTGACGCGTGGGCAAAGCACTACATTAGCGCCATGAGCATTCGACCCGGCGACGAGAAAACCCCGAACGAAATGCCTGAAGGCGGGCCGGTCATGGAAACGATCGTCCCGAAGCCGCGCGATCTCGGCGACAATTTCATGGTGCGCCGCGCGCTGCCGGCGATCGAGAAGCGCATGATCGGGCCGTTCGTGTTTTGGGATGAGTTCGGCCCAGTGCATTTCGAAGCGGGCAAAGGCATGGACGTGCGCCCGCACCCGCACGTCAATCTGGCGACCGTCACTTATTTGTTTGAAGGCGAGATCTTCCATCGCGACACGCTGGGCTCGGCGCAAGCGATCAAGCCGGGCGATGTGAACTGGATGAATGCCGGCCGCGGCATCGCTCATTCCGAGCGCACCGCGCCGGAATTGCGCGCGAAAGGCTTTCCCATGGCGGGCATTCAGTCCTGGGTGGCGCTGCCGGAATCTCACGAAGAGAGTGAGCCGTTCTTCAAGCACACCGCCAAATCAGAGCTGCCGTTCATCGATGGCGAAGGCAAACGCGTGCGCGTGATCGCAGGTAAGCTCTTCGGCAAACAATCACCTGTGCAGACATCTTCCGAGATGTTCTACGCCGACGTGCAACTCGATTCGGGCGCGCGACTGCCGCTCGATGTCGATCACGAAGAGCGTGGCGTTTATCTCGTGTCAGGCACGATCGAAGTTGGCGGTGAGAAGCATGAGGCGGGCCGCTTGCTTTACTTCCGTCCTGGCGCTGCCGTGACAATTCGTGCGCAAACGCCGGCGCGTTTCATGGCGCTGGGCGGCGCGCCGCTTGGGCCGCGTCACATCTGGTGGAATTTCGTGTCGTCGCGCAAAGAGCGGATCGAGCAGGCGAAGGAAGATTGGAAAGCCGGCCGGTTCGGCACAATCCCCGGCGACGATAAGGACTTCATCCCGCTACCGGAGCACTGAACAACGAGAAGCGCATGGCGAAGAAAAGCAAAAGCGTCTCGAACAATGGATGGAAGACGTGCTCGCGCGGTCACAAATATCGCGGCGCCGGCCCATGCCCAATATGCTGGCCAGCAAGCGCCAACAAGAAGAAGCGGAAGTAACCCGCTCCTACTTCGAGCCCATCACGAACTGATTGCCTTCCGGATCTTTGAAGATCGCGTACTCGCCCCACGGCTGCTTCTCCGGCTCCTTCGCAAACTCGACGCCGCGCTCCTTGAGTTGGCGATAGGTCGCCTGCACGTCATCGCACGCGAAGGAGCCATTGAAGAATGTGCCGATGCGGTCTTGGTGACCTTCGGGCGTGAAGAGGACGATGCCGGTAGCTTGGCCGCGAATCTTCAACTCGATCCAGCGTTGGTCACCCATCGGCTGATCGGTGTGGATTTCGAAGCCAACCTGCTCGGTCCAGAATTTCACGGCGCGGTCTTGGTCGCGGCAAGGGATGCCTGCGAATTTGAGATGGGTGATCATGCAGCGATTTTTCAGCCCACGGGCATGCTGGCGCAAGGGGTTCGATAATTACTATAGTGGCGAATGGCAAAGCGGCTCGGGCTCGACCCTTACATCGTCGACACACTGATGCGCGATTTGATCGCGCACGACCGTTCGCAATCGACGTTCGTCGTGTTTCTTTGGCTCTGGCGGCAAACGCACGCGCAGGGTCGGGACAGAGTCGGCGCGAGCCTCGCCGACATCGCGCACGCAACCGGGCTGTCGAAGTCCTCGATCCAGAGCGCCATTCGACGGCTTGCGCGCCGGCGTTTGGTGACTGCGAGCAAGGCGGGCCCGACGGTGGCGCCCATCTATCAGATCAACGAACCCTGGAAGCGCTGAAAAAAGCCTCTTGAGCCGTCCCTAAGGGTCGGCATTCTGGTCGTGGCCGTTCGAGGAAGGCCCAATGAAGCCCAACGTCTTTCAGGAAACGGCGGCGGCGGTCGCGAAGCGCTTCGGCGTGAGCGTCAAGGCGTTGCGCGTCTACGAAGAACTGGGCTTGCTGAAGCCAGCGCGCACGGTCTCTGGCTGGCGCATCTATCGCCAGCCTGAGCTTGAGCGGCTGTCCGCTATCCTGGCGCTGAAGCAACTTGGCCTGCCGCTGAAGCGGATTGGCGAATTGCTACGTGGGACGGGTGATCTGTCTGCGGCGCTGGCGCTGCAGGAAGCGGCGCTCATGGACGCCAAGACGGAAGCCGAGCACGCGCTCACGCTCGTGCGTGCAGCGCGCGCGAAGCTCGCCGAGAAGAAGGGACTTTCTCCGGACGAACTTGCAAACCTCGTCAGGAGCACCGCCATGTCTGAATTCAAATGGAATGATAAAATGGAGGCGTTGGCGCAGAAGCACTACACGCCTGAGCAATTGCAGGCGCTGCGGGCACGCTGGTTCGACGCAACAGATCAAGAGCGAGTCAGCCTCGCTTGGGACCAGGTATACGCCGACATTGACGCGCTCGGACCGAACGCGGACCCGGCATCGCCGGCGGCGCTCGAAATTGGTCGCCGCGCTCAGGCCCTGATCAATGAATTCACACAAGGCGATCCGGGGCTGATGAAGGCGGTGACCGGCATGAAACGGGACATGATGGCCGATCCGGAACTGGCCGCGAAGATTCCCGGCACGCCGGCGCGCATCACCCTCCTTGGCCGAATCTTCGAGGAACTGCGCACGCGGCGTTGAAGAGGGCGTTCAACGCGTCTCAGAGCCGTTGCGCGTTCGTTGTCTCCGTGAAACAGTGACCATCCGGCCTGGACAGGCCGACATAGGCCAGAAGCGGCGCCCGCCGCTTTGAAGCAGCGGCGCCGCCCGTTTCCAAGGGAGATGAGCGCTCATGCCTGCTAGCAAATCGGCAAATGTGGTGAGGGCAATCGCCGTCGTCGGTCCGACCGGGGCGGGCAAGACGGCGTTGACACAAGCTCTGGCATCGGCCGCCTCGGGCGGATCGGGAGCAGTCCCGACCGCGGCGGGCCAGTCCACCGAAACGGTATTCACTGCGATCGACTTCATGGGCGATCACTACGCGCTGATCGACACGCCAGGGTCGGTCGATTTCCTGGCGGACGCTGATTACGCGATCCCGGCGGCGGATCTGGCGATCGTTGTCGCCGACCCCGATCCGGACAAGGCGGTGCTGCTGCAGCCGTTCCTACGAACGCTGGAAGATTTGAAGGTCCCGCACGCGCTCTTCATCAATAAGATCGACCAGGCGCGCGGGCGGATCCGCGACCTCTTGGAGGCGCTGCAGCCGGTGAGCGGATTGCCGCTGGTCGCGCGCCAGATTCCGATCTGGGAAAACGAGAAGGTCACAGGCTTTGTCGATTTGGCGCTTGAGCGCGCCTATCACTACGAGAACGGCAAGCCATCGCAGATCATCGATATTCCGAAGGACCTCTCGGAGCGCGAAGGCGAAGCACGTTTCCACATGCTGGAACAGCTTGCCGACTTTGACGACGCGCTGATGGAAAAGCTGCTCTCCGACGAAACGCCGGATCGCGACACGGTATATGGCGACCTCGTTCGGGAGACGCGCGAGAACTTAATTGTGCCGGTATTCTTCGGCTCAACCGCGCAAGGCAATGGCGTGCGCCGCCTGTTGAAGGCGTTCCGTCACGACGCGCCGGCGCCCGAGCACGCAGCCGCGCGCTTGGGGCTGAAGGGCAACGGCGCTTACGTCCTTCGTATTTCGCATGCAGGGCAGGCGGGCAAGCTCGCGTACGCGCGTGTGTTCGGCAAAGCCATGGCCGATAGCGACCAGATTACGATGAGCGATGGTTCTTCGGGCCGCCCTGGCGCGCTGTTCAGTGTGCAGGGGACACAGACGAAAAAGATCGCCAATGCGCCAGAAGGCGACGTGGTCGCGATCGGCAAGCTCGATCCCGTGGCGGCGGGAGATCTGCTCGCGGCCAGCGGCAAACAAACGATTTCGTTCAAGCTGAAGAAGCGCTTCCCAGTCTATCAGCTCGCAATTGCGACGAAGGACCGGAAGGATGATGTGCGCTTATCGGGCGCGCTGCAAAAGCTTGTCGACGAAGACAGCGGGCTTGCCGTGCTGCATGATCAGGCCACGCACGAAATCTTGCTGCAGGGCCAGGGCGAACCGCACCTGCGCGCCGTCATCGAACGGCTGAAATCGCGGTTCGGCGTCGATGTCTCGCACACGCGCCCCTCGACTCCCTACAAAGAGACCATCCGCAAGAGCGCCGAAAAGCGTGGGCGTCACAAGAAACAGACCGGCGGTCACGGCCAGTTCGGCGATTGCGTCATCCAGGTGAAGCCACAGCAGCGCGGCAAGGGTTTCGAGTTCGTCGACAAGATCACTGGCGGCGCCATTCCGCGGCAGTGGATCCCGGCTGTTGAAGCGGGTGTGAAGGATGCGATGACAAAGGGACCAATCGGTTTTCCGGTCGTCGACGTGTCGGTAACGCTTATCGACGGCTCTTACCACGACGTCGATTCATCCGAGCACTCGTTCCAGATGGCCGGTCGCATCGGCATGCACGATGCGCTCGCGGAATGCGAACCCGTCGTGCTTGAGCCGATCGAGAAACTCTCGATCTTCACGCCAAATTCCGGCACGCCGAAAATCAACTCCGCCGTGTCGAGCCACAACGGGCAAATCCTCGGCTTCGAAGCGCGCGAAGGCTGGCCGGGCTGGGATCGTGTCGACGCTTATCTCCCGCACAGCGAGCGGCAGAGCTTCATCATCGAACTGCGTTCGATGACGCAGGGTCTGGCGACGTTCGAGTCGCAGTTCGATCACATGGTCGAATTGAACGGCCGCCGCGCGGAAGAGGCGGCGAAGAAGGCTCAGCCAAGCGCAGCGTGAGCGACACCGCCCAACGCTTCGCATCCTCGTTCGAGGAATGGATCGAACATGTGTTCAGCCATGAAGTGAGGCTTCATGGCAACGCGTGGTTTTTCGATATCGATGCGCCATGGATCGATCCTCCGCCCGGACAGGAAGTTGCGTATGTCACGCAGCTCTTTCGTGATCCGGAAAAGCCGCTTGGCGGGTTCTCCGACGCGCAAATCGCGCAAGGGCTGACCTACCTGATCTCCACCAGCGCCTCCGGAGATCGCGGATGGTTTTATGATCGCAAAATCGTTGCATCGGCTCGGATCGATTTTTTGCGGTCCAACGTCGACTTGTTTGCGAAGTTGTTTGCGCCGCGTTGCGAACCCAGGCTCGGCCACTTGAGCGAGGAAGCCGATCAGCCGCTCAACGTTCGCTGCTACATGTGGTGGGACGACTTTCCGTGCATCGCGCTGAACGACGATCCCGACCGAGACTCCATTCAAGCCGCCTCGCTTCAGGCGATGCGGGAAATACTCGCCTTCGACTCGGTCGCTTGCCAAGAAAGCGCGCTACATGGGTTGGGACACGCAGCGAGGTCATTCCCGAGGGAAGTTCAGGGAACGATCGACTCCTATCTCGCGAAAGGCGCGCCGGGGCGACCCGAACTTGTTGCCTACGCGCATGCAGCACGCTCCGGCTGCATCTTGTGAACCTCGGCCCCGATTGCCACCCCCGCCACGCCGCGCTAGGTCTTACGGCCAGTTCAGACTCAGGTCTTGGGGGACCCCATGGTTGTGCGTTGGTTGATCGTCGGCGTGGTGCTGTGGGCGATCGTGACGGCGGCGTTTCGCTTCGCCGGACAGATGGTGTTCACGGCCGGCAACGGCGTGACCTGGCTGTTCATGCTGCTGCCGCTGATCATTTTCGCGCTGACGTTCCTTTTGATAAAGATCACCGGCGTCGGCCCGTCCGACCGCGCTGAAGCGGCCTCAGTTTTTGCGGTGCCGGGTCTTTTCTTCGGCATCTACGAGATCAACAACTTCACCACTATTTTCCCGAACCTCGACCCGGCCCTTGGCCCGACATTCGGCGCGCTGATGTTCGCGTGTTTCGCGGCGACGATCATTGCGGGCATCGTGTCGTCGCGCCTGCAACAGCTCGAAAAGTAAGAGCTGTTCTCACGCTGGGCTGGCGGCTTTCACCGCCAGCCGGCGATCCTGATACGCTGAGTAGAGACACGCGGCGATAATCAGCGCCGCGCCGAGGAAGAGCTGCAGCCGCGGCGTTTCGTGAAACAGCGCGAAGCCGTAGAGACTCGCCCATAACAATTCGGTGTAGTGGATCGGCGCCAGCTGCTGCGCCTCAGCGCGCGCGTAGGCGTGCGAGATCAGGTACATGAACAACGCCGCGATGCAGCCGAGAAAAACAAAGACCGGCCAGTCGCCCCAATGCGGTGGCGGAGAGAGAATGATCGCCGGCGCGGCGACAATGAGGCCCGGAATGAAGCTCGCCAGGAAACCGACGATGATGGGTCCATCGGCGCGCGCGCGTTCTCGCATCATGATCATCGAAATCGAGAACGTTAGCGCCGAAATCATCACCGCGATGAGGCCGAGCGTGTGCTGCTCATTCTGATCGCTGGGCGGTTCACCGGAGACGGCGACAATGACACCGAAGAAGCCAATCACGGCAGCGCCAACGGCGGTCGCGCGCACCCGCTCGCCGATCATAGCGCGCGCCACAAATGGCGCGATCAGCGGGTAAATGAAGGAAATCGTCACCGCCTCCGCGAGCGGCAGAACGGTGAGCGACCAGAAGAAGGTGACGGCGGAAAACGCGATGATCAGTCCGCGGAGAGCATGGCCGCGCCACATCGTGGGCGTGATCGGTGGTTTGCCGGCATGCCACCACACGCCAAACGAGATCGCGGCCGCGAAGGCATAGCGCGCGAGCGCGACGAGCAAGACCGGACTGCTCAGCGCGAGATACTTGATCGTCGCGTCCATCGTCGCGCCCGCGGCGATAGCGGCGACCATGACAACCAGAGGCGGGAACGCGCGCATGCGCGTTCCTTCTGCCTGCGATTTGAGCGGCGTGCTACTCGGCCGCTTGCGCGGCGGCGATGACGTCGTGACGGCTCTTCCAGCCGAACAGGCGGGAGAGGAAGCGCTCCAACCGGTCGATCAGCACGAAGT
>JADMIO010796663.1_pt1 | contig 11151 bp, 8 predicted proteins | sample 8958161 | NCBI WGS metagenome assembly JADMIO01 (sample SAMN16585339, study PRJNA669376) | soil metagenome | isolation source: Crop rotation soil | place: USA: Cullars Rotation, Alabama | collected 2011 | reverse complement strand
TTTACGTTTGACGTTTTTCCGTTACCCTGTCCCCCCGCGTGACCGACTCGAACCTCGCCACAACGCCCGACCCCGCCGACGCCGACTCCCTCACGTACCTCACCCCCCCGCTGGCGCAATCCCACCCGACCGCGCTCCACTCCGGCATCCGCCTCGGCCGCTACTTCGGCATGCACCTCCTCAGCGCGCTCCTCCCCGCCGCCGCGGGGTTAGCCGTATACGGCTGGCGTGCCGCCTGCACGATCGCCTTCGTCCTGATCGCCACCCTCGCCGCCACCGCCCTCTGGCGGCGCGTCGGCTCCCGCGGCGTCCAACTCCACTACTCCCACGCGCTCTGGCTCGGCTGCCTCCTCGCGCTCTCCCTGCCCCCCCACCTCTTCGGCGGCGCGATCGGCAACAAATCCGCCACCTGGCCGCTCCTCCCCGCCTCCGCCTTCTTCATGGTCTCCCTCACCTGGCTCCTCGGCGGCGCCGGCTCCGCCCGACTCCATCCCGTCATCCTCACCTTCCTCCTCCTGATCGTCTTCTTCCGCAACGCCTTCATCCCCCACGGCGTCCTCGACACCCGCCACGTCTTCGTCGGCGACGTCCGACGCACCGGCCAGCCCGCCCCCACCGAAGTCGTCAAAGGCCCCTGGCCCGAAGCCTCTGCCCCCGGCCGGCCCGCCGTCTGGCGCGAGCCCGCCTTCCAACGCCTCCTCCCCTTCACCACCGGCCAGGAAAAGCCCGAGCGCACCACGCTCACCCTCCAAGGTCTCCTCCGCGACCGCATGCCCCCCCTGGAAGACCTCATCATCGCCGGCCACCCCTCCGTGATCGGCTCCGCCTCCGCGATCGCTGCCATCCTCGGCGGCCTCTTCCTCCTCTACCACGGCCTGATCGACTACCGCATCCCCCTCATCATCTTCCTGACCGCGCTCGCCGCCTTCCTCATCCTCCCCGTCCCCGTCGTCATCACCGACACCGCCACCGACTGGCGCTGGCTCGCCCTGCGCGACCCCGCCGTCGGCTGGGGACTCGCGCTGACGTTCGCCAACTACGAACTCATGGCCGGCCCCCTCCCCTTCGCCGCCTTCTTCCTCGCCACCTCCCCCTCCATCCGCCCGATGACCCGCCGCGGCCGCACGATCTACGCCCTCCTGATCGGCCTCCTCGTCGCTTGCCTCCAACTCTACTTCGACGTCCTCACCGGCCCCTACCTCGCCATCCTCGCCGCCTCCCTCCTCACCCCCGCCCTCGATCGCCTCTTCGGCCCGCGCCCGCTCGTCTAGTCCTGATTCTACTTGTGTAGTTAATGTGACATGGCGTCTTCTTGTAGTCGCCAAGCAGCCCCTCCGTGACCGCTGTGACGTGATCCGCCAGCCCTACAGCAACATGCTGCGCGACCGGCCGTCCTCAATGTGGTTCGTGGCGTTCATCATCCTCGTGCTCTGGGGTGGCATCATGAAGTCACATTTCGGGCCTCTGCTGACGAGCCTGAGCGACTGGATCAACATCACCACCGAAGTCGTCCCCTTGTTCGTAGCAGGACTAGTCGGCGACGTTTGGAGACGTCGACAAAATCCGCTCGCCTAAGCGCACGCCTCCGACCTCTCTCAATCATTCCGCTTTCCCTCTCTGGCACCCCGCGCGCCCCTGTGGTTAAATTGCCTCCCTTGACCCAACGCATCGCCATCCTCGGTTCCACCGGCTCCATCGGCCGCAGCGCCCTCGACGTCATCGAGCACCTCGGCCCCCCCTACTCCGTCGCCGCCCTCTCCGCCCACCGTCAAACCGACAAACTCCTCGACCAGGTTCGTCGACACAAACCCGCCGCCGTCGCGCTCTCCGATCCCGATCCGTCCCCCGACTTGATCAATCAGCTCAAACAACTCGGCGCACAGCCCTACGTCGGCCCCGCCGGCCTCGTCGACCTCGTCCAGCGCCCGGACATCGACACGGTCCTCGCCGCCATCGTCGGCGCCGCCGGCCTCCCCGCCGTCCTCGCCGCCGTCCGCGCGGGCAAAACCCTCGCGCTGGCCAACAAGGAATCCCTCGTCGTCGCCGGCGCCCTCCTCATCCCCGAAGCCCGTCAGCGCAACGTCCCCATCCTCCCCGTCGACTCCGAACACTCCGCCATCTTCCAAGCCCTCCTCGCCGGCCGCCTCCCCGAGGTCAAACGCGTTATCCTCACCGCCTCCGGCGGCCCCTTCCGCAACTGGACCCAGTCCCAGATTCAGCGCGCCACCCTCGACGATGCGCTCGCCCACCCCACCTGGCGCATGGGCAACAAGATCACCGTCGATTCAGCCACGATGTTCAATAAAGGTTTGGAACTCATCGAAGCCTGCTGGCTTTTCGACCTCCCTCCGTCCAAGGTGGAAATCGTCATCCACCCCGAATCGGTTATCCATTCCATGGTTGAGTTCGTCGACGGCTCGACGATCGCCCAACTCTCCCCTCCCGATATGCGGACCCCGATCCAGTACGCATTGACCTACCCCCACCGCAAACCGGGCATCGGCCGCACCCTCGACCTCACCAAACCCCTCGACCTCCACTTCGAACCCCCCGATTTCGACCGTTTCCCCGCACTCCGCATCGCCTACGACGTAGCAACCCGAGGCGGCACCCTCGGCGCGGTCATGAATGCCGCCAACGAGTCCGCCGTCGCCGCCTTCGTCGCCGGAAATCTCCCCTTCTTCGAGATTCCGCGCGTCGTCGAGCTTACAATTCGTCAACATACGGTGCAGCCCGCGGCCTCGTTGGACGATCTTCTTCAAGCGGACCGCTGGGCGCGCCTCACGGCCGATAACCTGATCGGTAGCAAGACCCTCATTCGGAATTGATTCGCATGGATTTGGCTCAGATCGGCAGCGTCCTCCTCCTCGTCCTCGGTTTCGGCTTCGTGATCTTCTGGCACGAGCTCGGCCACTTCCTTGCCGCCAAATGGGCCGGCGTCAAAGTCGAACAGTTCGCCGTCGGCTTCGGACAAGCCCTCCTCGCCTGGCGCAAGGGCATCGGCGTCCGCGTCGGCACGACCCAGCCCGAATACGAGCAGCGCGTCCGCGACTACGTCGAGGCCAACCGCAAGCCCGACGCACCCGACCCCACCGATCTCCAGGCCGCCACCGCCCTCGGCATCGGCGAAACCGAATACCGCCTCAACTGGATCCCCCTCGGCGGCTACGTCAAGATGCTCGGCCAGGACGACCTCAATCCCAACGCCCTCGCCGAAGACCCCCGCTCCTACAACAAGCAGACCATCTTCAAGCGCATGGTCATCGTCTCGGCCGGCGTCGTGATGAATATCATCCTCGCCGCCATCGGCTTCATGGCGCTCTTCCTCATCGGCTTCGACGCCCCCCCCGCGATCATCGGCGCCGTCTCCGCCAACTCCCCCGCCGCCAAGACCGTCCGCGCCGACGACGGCGCCCTCGCCCCCCTGCAGGTCGGCGACCGCGTCCTCGAAATGGATGGCGCCTACCAGTACGACTTCACGAAGATCATGCTCAACACCGCGCTACTCGAGGAAGGCGCCAAGGTCCCCCTCCTCGTCCAGCGTCGCGACGGCACCAAGGAACACCTCTTCATTACTCCCTCCCGACTCGGCGGGCCCAAAGGCCTCCTCATGCTCGGCGTCGGCCAGCCTCAATCGCTCCGCGCCGCCCAAACCGAGGTCAAGAAAGGCATCGACCCCACGCAAATGGTCGCGCCCGAACTCCTGGCGCTCAAGCCCGGCGACACGGTCGTCGCCGTCAACGGCCAGGCGGTCGGCGTCAACGAATACTACAAGCTCGACGACGTCGCCCGCGCGTCCCAAGGCAAACCGATCACCCTCACCGTCGCCGAAGAATCCGGCGCCAAACGCCAGGTGACGGTCCAACCCCACCTCGACACCGGCGTCTCTACGGCCGCTCCCGGCGTCATCTCCTTCGCCGGCATGGTCCCGCGCGCTTCGGTTCGCGAGATCAAAGAAGGCTCACCAGCCCTCGGCAAACTCATGCCCGGCGACGTCATCACCTCCATCGACGCCTCGCTCGGCAGTTTCGCAAACCCCTCGGCCGCCAAGCTCATGGAATGGCTCGACACGGCCGGCCAGTCAGGCAAACCCGTCAACCTCAAAGTCCTTCGCGGCGATCAATCCCTGGAATTCAAAGGGATCGTTCCCTCCGTTAAAGTCAACAACGGAAAGCGCGGCCTGAACGTCCTTCTGATCGCCGACGAACTCCACGCCGTCGTCGCCGACGTCAACAAAGACTCCCCTGCCGCACTCGCCAACATCCCCGCCGGCTCGACCATCGACTCCATCGCCGGGCAACCGGTCAAGACCTGGTTCGACGTCCAGACGCTCCTCGGCCAAGCCACCCCGGGCAAACCCGTCGACATCACCGTCACCACTTCCGGCGGCGACCGCTCGACCCACCAGCTCACGCTCGACGCCGACCAGGTCGCCACGCTCGCCGGCTACCGCCCCTACGTCGAACTCCGCCTCAAGGAAATCAGCGAACCCCGCAAGACCTCCAGCCCGCTCGTCGCCGCCAAGTGGGGCGTCCAGGAAACCCGCGACTTCATCCTCCAGTTCTACCTGACGCTCAAGCGCATGGCACAGGGTTCCATTCCCGTCAACCAGATGATGGGCCCCGTCGGGATCTTCACCGCCGGCACCAAGCTCGCCTACAAAGGCCTCGACTGGCTCCTCTGGTTCCTCTCCATGATCTCCGCCAACCTCGCCGTCGTAAACTTCCTCCCCATCCCGATCGTCGACGGCGGCCTCTTCACCTTCCTCATCATCGAAAAACTCCGCGGCAAACCATTGTCGCCTTACGCCCAACAGGTCGCCCAATTCGTCGGCCTCGCCGTCCTCCTAGGCGTCTTCCTCCTCGTCACCTACCAGGACATCGCCCGTCTCTTTTGACGAAGCACGACATCCGAAACCTCGTGACGCGGGCGTCTCGCCCGCGTTCTTTTTTCCCCACCGCTCTCCACCCCCTCTCAATCCCCGACGGTTTCGAATCTCGTGCTTAGGATTTCGAATTTCGAATTTCGAATTTCGACCATTCACTGGGAGCACTCGGATTCGAACCGAGAACCAAGGGATTATGAGTTCTGTCATGCAGATCACGACAAATTCGCCGAAATGTCATGTTTTTCGGCCGAAATCGTAATGTCACTTACAAAACCGGACATGACCGAAAGCGTCCAAAACCGGGTTAACTTCCGTTTTAACCGTTGAGATTCGCAATCGTTAGTTTCGCAGGCAGATGCATCCCGCGAGAAATGGAAACGTCCCAAGCAGTCGGGGACCAAGGCGGCAAGGAACGTTGGCTCGCCGTCCGCCTCAGGACGGAGCCCCCGGTCCAGGGTTAGGAATACTTAATCTGCGGCGAATCACACTCTTCTCACGCTCGATATGTCGCTTTATTCGTGGAATGAAGGGCCCCCACACAGTTTCGAGTTCATAATCAAGTCCGCGCTCGTCAAACTCCTGCTCTTCCTCCCTTCTGAGGTATGCGAGGAAGGCGTCGACGCGGGTGAATCGTCGTTCCATTTCAGTGTGACCCATCGCTTTTATGAGGCTATCGCATATTCCCCTATCGGCGAACGGCGTGTCATGCCAAACCAGATCGCAGTACGCGAAAGCGTTCGCCAAAAAGCGAAGGTAATATGCTCCTGCCGCCGTGATCCTAGCCGACGCTGCGCCATCCAACGTGTCGGTGCGACGGGTATCAAGTTCGACTAACTGACGCTCTACACTGATCAGGCGAAGCAATGTATCCTTACAATCCTCTTCATTACCGAACGCTTCGTCGATTTCCGATAATAACTCGTGCAATCCACGAATCTCGTGCCCGCCACCTTGGGATACCGGCGCACACGCCAAATAATTCAGGATTCGAAGAGAAGTGAAGTGGCTCGCGTTCGGCTTCCGGGAAACCTCGAAGAGGTTGCCGATCAAGCTCCGCGTATCTCGGTAATACTGGTAATCGCCGAGGATAACGCTCTTGGCGAATTCGTGAAACGGCACGGTGTATCCACCGCGCTGGTGATACAACCGGATGATCTTTGGGACATCTGTGGCCCCTGACGTAATGAAGCTGTTGAAGAGGTTCAGTGCAAGACGCATGTTGCCGTATGCGATCGATTCGACGAGACGTATTATGTTCCCGTTTCGGCCTAGAATAGATCGGTCAAGCAACTCGAAGAGTGAGAGCACTGCCGCGTACTCGCGCTGCTCGGCAGTGGCCTCTGGCAGCTGTGCCTGTGCCTTTGCAGCGGCGGCAGCAGAACGAATCCGGGCGGTAATCAGTTCACGGAAGCTTGGCGATGACAAATGGTAGGGCCGGATCGTCGTCGCCGTCAGATGCTTCTTGAGGAGCGCACTCGAATACGACTCCTCCCGAAGTACGAGCAGCGAGACGCAACCGTACGCGTTCGCGAAACGTTGAGATGTGGTGAACAGCTGAACCTGCGCGTTGAGTCGCAATTGGTCTACATTATCGAAGACGACGACTGGCATCTTCAAACCGGCGGCGCAATACCTCAGTGCAGCTTCTCCGAATTTCCTGTCGTCCTGGTACGAACGGAAAATGAGATCGCTTATTCGTCTTGGGGTTGCCTCGTCGTCCCTTCCGTAAACCTCGCAGGTCATGTCAATATCTGATTTGAAAATCTTCTCTAGAACGCTCCGACTTCCTAGCGATAGCTCTGCACGTTTTAGTGACTCCGAAACCTTCTGCCAGACAAAATCCTCCAACTGCTGCGGTTCGTCTGGTGCCCCCAGGAAGTCGAGGTAAACGAGCATCGCCTTCCCGTCTTTACTCACCAGGCCGGGAGCAACAATTCGGAAGAAACGTCGACAGAACGTCGACTTTCCTGAGCCGATGCCACCCATAACGATAATCATCGCCCCGCCACTGGCTCTTCCTACAACCGCCGAAGTAATCTGACGTCCGATGGCACCTCCCGGGTCATGCTGAGAGTGCTGCACGGGCTGCGCCGAAGGCGCAAACTTCGGAGCTTGGTCCTCGATTGCCAGCTTCAATTCTGCATCGATGACTTGGATAGGACGCGAGTACACGTAGCACTCGTTGAGAATCTCAACGGTATCTTGAACAGCGATATCTCCGAAGAACTTGTCAATGTACGGACGCAGAAACACGTTTAGTGGGTTTCGGGAGTACGTTGCGTCGGAATCGACGCGGGCATCGAGTGGTCTGTAATACCCGCGAGATGGACTCGACGATGTTCGGAATGCGGCGTCGAGCTTGCCATCAATCACAGCTTCATAGCTGAGTAAGTTCCAAAACTCGGTAAAATTCACATCGATGTCACGCAGATCGTAAAACACCAGAGCTGGAAGCGACATCCAAGAGGTGCCCTCGGAGATCGCTCGGAAGATCACGAAGGAATAGCCATTCGTCGCGACGGCAAATCGGCACCCGGTGTTATTGCAGTAGCTTTGAACTTGAACAACCGCCTCTTTGAGGGGTTTGTCTGGAAACAAAGTCGATTCGATCTTCACAGACCGACGACGGTTCTTTCGATACGGGAATGAGAAGGTAACACCGGCAGCTTTCGCCTCTAGCAGCAAGAGCGGACGCCCATGTGAGAAGCGATAGTCGATGAACCCCGGATTCGCGAAGGGCTCCCGATCAACGACGCCGATTGTTCGAGGCCACTCAAGTACGTCGTGGATCAGCCGATCCAGAACGTTCGCTCGCGTATCGGACTCCGTAACGCGCCCTCGATGAATAGCCACATCGGGATTGTCTGTATAGATTTTCCGGAACTTCTCGATTGCATCTTCGCGCATAGGCACCTGCGGAGTAATTCGCCCCCGGAAAGTATAGCGAACTGATCTGAAGCGACCAAATCGGAGGCAAACCAGTAGATTTGGGGGACGTGACCGCGTCGGTTCGGACCTATCTCTTTTCGATCCGAGATATAACGACCGAGGCCCTCACGTTCAGCGCGCGGCATATGCGCAGGAATGTGCTCATGGTCGGGGAATTCTGATCGAGTTCGACAAGACTGATGTAATTGCGCGAGACCTTCGCCCGAAGAGCCAACTCTTCTTGGGTGAGCCCAGCGGCAAGTCTCGCTTTCCTGATCTGATCTCCAAGCACAAGCGGACGCTACCGCTTGACGGACATGGGGTCTGCCAAGGATACTTGGAATCCATTCCGGATGGGCTGGAGGCCAGATGCGACTATCCTTCGACAGTAAGAGATTCCTCTCCCCTCGTGCGGTCGCCGAACGCCTCGGCAAGAGCGAACGCTTTGTCCTTCGGCTCATTGCGACAAGAGAACTCCCCGCATACGACCTGCGCTCGCCGGGTGTGACCCTCCCGCGATGGCGGATCGACTGGAAGGACGTCCAGCTCTGGGTGGGTAGCCGCCGAACTGTAAAACCAACACCGCCTCCGACTCCGACGCGACACAACTCTGCGATTAGGTCGGCTGTGCGCCAATCGGTGAAGTACCCGGACCTCCTCGATTAGGCTGGAACTATCCTTTGGGCGTAGGTGTGTTGATGTGAGCGATTCGCCGCCGTAGGATTGCGGTAGTCGGGCGGGTAGCTCAAAGGTTAGAGCAGCGGTCTCATAAACCGTCAGATCAGGGTTCGATTCCCTGCCCGCCCAATGCTCTCAACTCACTCCCATCTCCGACCCCCTCGATTTAGTTTTGTTGTGGTCCCACAGGGTTCCCACAGGGCTAGTAGGCCGTCACCGGCCCTGGCTGGCCGTAACTGGCAGTGAGCTTGAGCCGGCGGCATAAGTGGTTGCGGGTTCACAATCTCTAGAAAAGCACGGGCTTTTTCGCGACCTATCGACGTCAACTCAACGTCGAAATCGGCGCGTTTATGAGTCCCCTGCTCTAACCGTTGAGCTATACTCCCGAACGCTCCCCGGTATTCTAGAACGGACTCACCCACCCCTCAAATCCCGTCGCCACCTTATCTTTGTCCGACACGATCGCCTCGCTCTCTTTTACCGGCCACGCGATCCCCAGCTTCGGATCGTTCCACCTCAGCCCCCCCTGCTCCTTCGGGGCATACCCGTGATCCACCTTATAACAAACCACCGCGATGTCGCTCAGCACCGCAAACCCGTGCGCAAACCCCTTCGGAATATACACCAGGTTCTGCTTCTCCTCCGACAACTCCACCGCATCCCACTGCCCGTACGTCGGCGAATCCTGCCGCAAATCCACGAACACGTCCCAGATCACCCCGCGCACCACCCGCACCAGCTTCGTCTCCGCCGCCGGCGGCAGTTGAAAGTGCATCCCCCGCACCACGTTCTTCACCGACCGGCTCTGGTTCTCCTGCACCCAGTTCGTCACCAGCCCCTGCCGCTCAAACGCCCCCGTCTCATACGTCATCACAAAATACCCCCGCTCATCCCGAAACGGCTTACAAGTAATCTCGTACGTCCCCTTCAACTTGAGCGGCCTGAATTCCATACCAATCGATCCTTCCATTTCGTCCTGTTACCCGGTTCGAGCGCAGCCGACCTGCAGCGCACGGGCCCCTGCTGATTATCGGCACTCTACCCGGCGAACTGAATCTTCGCCCCCCCCTGCCGGCGGTCCCCGTTTACGTCTCGCCAAGCCGCGCGGTACGTAATACGCCCTCCCGCTCAAGCACCCGCAGGATTTCCGACCGCTGCCTATCGAGTTTCCCTGCCTCAAACTTGATGTAACCCACGCCGTCGAGGTTCGACGGTAATTCGACCTTGCTTTCCGCCGACGCCTCCAGCAACACGATTGTGCGCTTGAACCCGATCCGCCCCTGGAACAGTCCCATCTCGTGAATCACGTTCGGCCGCGGCTGGACCCTTCCCTCGCTCAGCGCGTCTTCGGCCGTCGCCACGAGGAACGCGAAGCACGCCCGGTCCAGCATGTGCATCAGCCTGTCGTGGTTCGTCTGCCCGGCGATCGGGGCGCTATTGAATTCCACGACGTCCAGCCCCTCCTTTTTCAGCATCCTCGCCAGCTGCTTCCACTCCCCGGAATGCCCGTGCCCGACGAAGACCTGGCGCGGCACGCGCGTCGGCCGCGCGATCGCGACGGCACGCGTATGGTTCAGGATCTTTTCGATCCCCGCCACCACCGAGTCCGGCACAAGTTGCTTGCGCAAGTAGCCCTTACAATGTGGGCAGATGTATCCCGCGACCATGCACCTCGCCAGGTCAACTTGATCCTCCCACCAGTCGAACAGACACCCGTAAAGTTCCTCATCGTCCGACCGCTCATGCAAAAATCCCGCTTCGTCATCCAGTCCGACCGCGAAATTGATCATCGCGCTGGCCATCTGGTAGAGGATGAACACCGACAGCCGGATGTCCGACTCGACCCACCCGGTGCTGATGATCGCCCAATGCTGATGCTCGTGCACCAGCTTGTCGGCCGCGATCAGGTTGTCCACCACCGCGATCACCGGATCCCCCTCTGCTTTCCAGAGTCTCTCTGCGACTGCGCCGACCCTCTCCGGCTTGACCGCCCTGTCGCCGTTCGGCAGCTTCGAATTCGTTCGAATCTTCAGCTCAAACGGCAACTGCAACCCGTTCGCCAGGTCCACGGCCTCTTCAATCGCCTCGTTCGAGGCGCTGCCCGGATGATGAATCACGATCACGTTCACGACCAATCCTCCGCACCCAATAGCCGTCCGGTCCGTAGAAATGTCGCCCGCACCGCAGGCTTAGAGCCTATCCGGATAACTAATGAGCTTGCGATGGGCCGGAAATGGCCCGGACGCGAGGCGGCGAACCGAAGCGACTCGGCGAAGGGAGTCGTTGAGGTTCGACAACGACGCGGGCGGGCCATTTCCGGCCCACCCCTCCGGGGCGACATGCTTTTCGGCCCCATACGGCGTCGGCGGCCGCTCGCCGACTCGTCCTTGCTGAGTCGCCAGCGCGGCCGCTCCTTGTCTGGGGCCGAAAATCATGTCGTCGCAGGCCCATTGGTTATCCGGATAGGCTCTTAATCTACACCGCCCCTCCCATGCCTCCAAACCACTCACGCAAACCGCCAACCGCATCAACCGACAGGAGACCGTCCGATGCACCTCCGCCTGACGTCCACGCTGCTTCTCATTTCCGCTCGGCCTCCACCCGGTTCATTCCCCCTGTCCCCAACCCCGTCCAACCGCCCCACCCCAGGGGGAAAG
>JADMIO012611041.1_pt1 | contig 11152 bp, 6 predicted proteins | sample 8958161 | NCBI WGS metagenome assembly JADMIO01 (sample SAMN16585339, study PRJNA669376) | soil metagenome | isolation source: Crop rotation soil | place: USA: Cullars Rotation, Alabama | collected 2011 | reverse complement strand
GAAGGGAGCGAACCTCGCCGAGATGACGAACCTCGGCATCCCCGTCCCGCCCGGCTTCACCATCTCGACCGCCGCATGCCTCGAGTACCAGAAGACCGGCGCGTCGCCCGACGATCTCGCCCCCGAGATCAAGCAGGCCATGGCGCAGCTCGAGAAGCGCATCGGCATGGGCTTCGGCGATGCGAAGAAGCCGCTGCTCGTCTCCGTCCGCTCGGGCGCCGCCGTCTCCATGCCCGGGATGATGGACACGATCCTCAACCTCGGCCTGAACGACGAGACCGTGAAGGGCCTCGCCGCGCAGGCCGACGAGCGCTTCGCATGGGACTGCTACCGGCGCTTCGTGCAGATGTACGGCGACGTCGTGCTCGGCGTGGACAAGTCCGACATGGAGGAGCACATCGCGCATCGCAAGAAGGAGCGCGGCGTCAGCCTCGATACGGATCTCACCGCCGACGACTGGAAGGCGCTGACCGCCATCTTCAAGAAGGCCATCGAGGCGAAGACCGGCAGCCCGTTCCCGACGGATCCGCCCGCGCAGCTTCGCGGCGCCGTCGAGGCCGTGTTCCGCTCGTGGAAGAACCCGCGCGCCGTCACGTATCGCCGGCTCAACCGCATCCCCGACGATCTCGGCACCGCCGTCAACGTGCAGGCGATGGTCTTCGGCAACATGGGCAACGACTGCGCCACCGGCGTCGCCTTCACGAGGAATCCCGCCACCGGCGAGAAGGCGTTCTTCGGCGAGTGGCTCGAGAACGCGCAGGGCGAGGACGTCGTCGCGGGCACGCGCACCCCTCATCCCATGTCGCGCGCCGCCGGCGGCGACGGCTCGCTCGAGGCGCGCATGCCGGCCGCCTACGGGAAGCTCGTCGAGGTGCAGGCGCGTCTCGAGAAGCACTACCGCGACATGCAGGACATCGAGTTCACGATCCAGCATGGCGATCTCTTCATGCTCCAGACGCGCACGGGCAAGCGCACCGGCCCCGCCGCCGTGCGCATGGCCGTCGAGATGGTGGACGAGAAGCTCATCACGACCCAGGAGGCTGTCCTGCGCGTGGACGCGAACGCGCTCGAGCAGCTCCTCAAGCCCGTCTTCAAGCCGGAGGGGCTCTCGCGCGCCAAGGAGGAGGGCCGCCATCTCGCGACGGGCCTCAATGCGGGCCCGGGCGCCGCCTCCGGGAAGCTGACGTTCACGGCCGAGAAGGCCGTCGAGCTGGCGCGCAGCGGTCCGGTCGTTCTCGTGCGCATCGAGACGTCGCCCGAGGACATCGACGGCATGGCCAGCGCGCAGGGGATCCTCACCGCGCGCGGCGGAGCCACGTCGCATGCGGCGCTCGTCGCGCGGCAGATGGGCAAGCCCTGCATCGTCGGCTGCGGCGCGCTCGAGATCGACTACTCGAAGGGGACGCTGACGGCAGGCGGGAAGACGCTGCGCGAGGGCGACGACATCTCGATCGACGGCACGACGGGCGAGGTGTACTCCGGAGCGATCGACACCGTCTCGAGCGAGATCAAGCGCATCCTCGTCGAGAAGGCGATGCGGCCCGAGGAGTCGCGCATGCACGGCTGGTACGCGCGGCTCATGGGCTGGGCCGACGGCTTCCGCAGGCTCGGCGTTCGCGCGAACTCCGACACGCCGCATCACTCGTCCGCGGCGGTCGCGCTCGGCGCGGAGGGCATCGGGCTCTGCCGCACGGAGCACATGTTCTTCGGCGACGATCGCATGCGCTCGTTCCGGCAGATGATCCTGGCGTCCGACGAGGCGGGCCGCAGGACGGCGCTCGAGGAGCTGGTGCCGCATCAGCGCGAGGACTTCCGCGGCATCTTCGAGGCCATGGGCGATCGGCCGGTCACGATCCGCCTGCTCGATCCGCCGCTGCACGAGTTCCTCCCGCACGAGGAGAAGCAGCAGAAGGAGATGGCGAAGGAGCTGGGGGTGAGCGTCGAGGAGGTGAAGCTCCGCGTCGCGCGCCTCAAGGAGATGAACCCGATGCTCGGTCATCGCGGCTGCCGGCTGGGCATCACGCATCCCGAGATCTACGAGATGCAGGTGCGCGCCGTCATGGAAGCGGCCTGCGACGTCGAGGAGAAGGGCGGCAGGCCGCAGCCGGAGATCATGATCCCGCTGGTGGGCGAGATGGCCGAGTACCTCTACCTCGAGGAGCGCACGCATGCCGTCTGCCGCCAGGTGCTCGAGAAGCGCGGGCGGAAGATCGCCTACCTCGTCGGCACGATGATCGAGGTGCCGCGCGCATGCCTCACGGCGGACCGCATCGCCGAGCGCGCCGAGTTCTTCTCCTTCGGCACGAACGACCTCACTCAGATGACGATGGGCCTCTCGCGCGACGACGCGGGCTTCCTCCCCGAGTACGTGGCGAAGGGCATCCTGAAGGCGGATCCGTTCCAGACGATCGACGCCGTCGGCGTGGGGCGGCTCGTGAAGCTCGCCGTGGAGGAGGGGAGGCGCACGAATCCGAAGCTGAAGATCGGCGTCTGCGGCGAGCATGGCGGCGACGCCGACTCGGTGAAGTTCTTCCACGGCGCAGGACTCGACTACGTGAGCTGCTCGCCGGATCGGCTGCCGACGGCGCGCCTCGCAGCGGCGCAGGCAGCGCTCTCGTGAACCTCGCGCTCGTCCTGGGCTCGACCGTCGGGATCGTCGTGGGACTGCTCTACTTCGGACGCATGCAGGCGCAGCGCGGCCGCGAGTGGGGCGCGAAGATCACGCAGGCACTCTCCTCGGCCGAGAGCCTCGCGCTTCCCGAGCTCGTCACGCGGCTCGGACTCGAGGACGGCTTCGTGAGCCGCGGCAAGGTGATGGCCGTCATCAACCCGATGGTCGCGCGCGGCGAGCTGCTGCAGGAGGAGCCGCCCGGGACGACGGTGGCGAACCGCCTCTCGGTGCTGAGGTTCCGGCTGAGGAAGCCGACGCCGCCGCCGGGCTGACGATCGTCCTCTCCGCAGCGCCCATGATCGCGACGCTCCTGCCGGAGGCGCCCGCCGCCTACTCCCTCGGCAGCAGCGGCACGACCTGCGTGAGCCGGGCGATCACGTCCTGCGCCCGGAAGGGCTTCTGCACGAAGCCCGTCGCGTTCAGGCCGGCGAACCGCGCGGACACCTCGTCCTCGCCGTAGCCGCTCATCACGAGGATGGGGATCCCCGGCCGAATCGCGCGCAGGCGCTTGAACGCCTCGAGGCCGTGCATGCGCGGCATCGTCAGGTCGAGGAGGATCGCCGCGACGTCCGCGCTCCGCGCCTGGAACAGCTCGATGGCCTCGATGCCGTCGGATGCGAGCAGCACCTCGAAGCCGGCCGTCTCGAGGGCCCGCTGCGTCACGGTCCGCACGGTCTCGGAATCGTCCACGACCAGCACGTGGCCCTGGCGGGCCGCGCCGGGCTCCGCGTCACGCGGGGGCCGCTGGAGCGCCGAGGGCTCCTCGGCGCTCCGCAGCATGAGCCGGAACGTGCTCCCCTCGCCGGGGATGCTGGTGACCGTGATGGCCCCGCGATGACTCCGCGCGATCCCGAGCGCGGCCGCGAGCCCGAGTCCGCGCCGCGACGGCTTCGTCGTGAAGAGCGGGTCGAAGATCTTCGCGAGCGTCCCCTCGCTCATGCCTCCGCCCGAGTCCTTCACCTCGATGAACGCGTAGTCGCCCGGCACGAGATCGCCCGGCAGCGACAGCACGCCCTTCGGAACCTCGCTGCCGCGCAGCGTCCCGGTGCGCACCTCGACGGTGCCGCCCTGTCCGCCGACCGCGTCGGCCGCGTTGGCGACGAGGCTCATCAGCACCTGCCGCACCTGCCTGCTGTCGCCCTCGGCCGTGGCCGGCGAGAGATGGAGGACCAGCTTGCTCGGATCCGTCACGAGCGCATGGAGCAGCCCGGTCGTCTCGGCGACGATCGCATCCAGCCGCAACATGTCGAAGGCGAAGTGGCCTTCGCCCGAGAGCGCGAGCATCTGCCGCGCGAGATGCGCCGCATCGCGTGCGGCCTCCTCGACGGCGCGAAGCATCGGCCGCGTCGGCGACTCGGCGGGGATGGACATGAGCGCCAGGCTCGTGTTTCCCAGCACCGCGGTCAGCAGGTTGTTGAAGTCATGCGCGATGCCTCCGGCGAGAACGCCGAGGCTCTCGAGCTTCTGCGCATGGAGGACCTGCGCCTCGAGGCGGCTGCGCTCGTCCTCCTCGCGCCTGCGATCGGTGATGTCCACCAGCAGGTTCACGGCGCCCACCACGTTCCCCGCGTCGTCGTGGATGGGATTGGCGTGCGCGAGCACGGTCACGCGCTCGCCGTTCGGCCTCTCGATGACGACGTCTCTCGCGTCGAAGCTCCGGTTCAGCATCAGTGCGAGCGCCATCCAGCACCGTTCGCGGTCGACGGGCTCGCCGTCCGGGGTGAACAGCCTGGAGGAGCCGCAGAATCGATCCGCGGGATCGTTCAGGGCCGGGGCGCGCCCCCAGATCTCGACCGCGCGCCGGTTGTACCAGGTGATGAGACCCGAGGCGTCGCACGTGTAGGCGCCCGCGGGGAGCATGTCGAGGAGACGCCGGAAGATCCGATCGTCCGGCGCGGGGGCCGGACCCTCGGTGCGGTCGGACCTCGACGCGTCCAGCATGCTGGGATCATGCTCCGCGGATCCCCGCCCCGCCAGCCCGACGGCCGGCGCCGGTCGGGGCGTGGCAGCGGGCCGCTCCCGGCGCGGTGCGCGAGGAGACGCGGAGGGGCGACACCTGTCTGTCGGCGATGACAGTGCGTGGCGGAGATCGCGCTTTCCAACGGCTCCGCGGCACCTCGTGCCTGGCCCTATACTTGCTTCGAGGAGTCTCCATGTCGACGACGGCGCGCACGATCACCGAGGCCGAGTTGATGGGCCTGCCCGAGGACGGATTCAAGCGCGAATGGGTCGATGGGGAGATCCGCGTGAGTCCCGCAGGGAGCCTTCATGGCTGGATCATCCTCCAGCTCTCCGCGCGCATCGTCGCGCATGTCGACGCCCATGCGCTGGGCTTCGCCTTCGATTCGAGCACCGGTTGCTGGATGCCGTCCGGGAACCTGCGGGTGCCCGATCTCGGCTTCGTGACGCGCGAGCGCATGCCCGACGGCCCGAGGGAGGGCTTCCTCGACATCGTGCCGGATCTCGCGGTCGAGGTGCTCTGCCCCGGCGACTCGCAGCGCGCGATCCTCGACAAGGTGGGCGAGTATCTCGCCGCCGGCGTGCGGCTCGCGTGGGTGATCGATCCGACGGCGCGCAGGGCGGCGGCCCATCGCTCGCTGACCGACGTCCGTGAGATGGGCGAGGACGACTTTCTCGAGGGTCTCGACGTGGTGCCCGGCTTCCGCTGCCGGCTCGGCGACATCCTGCCCTGAGCCAGCCGCTTCCGATCGACGCGCACCTGCCGGCGATCCGCGCGGCGGTGCAGGGGGCGGGCGCGGTCGTCGTCGTCGCGGCGCCGGGCGCCGGCAAGACGACGCGCGTGCCGCCGGCGCTTCTGCCGCTGGGGCGCATCGCACTGCTCCAGCCGCGGCGCGTGGCCGCCCGCGCGATGGCGCGGCGCATCGCGCAGGAGCAGGGCCTCGCGCTGGGCGAGGACGTCGGCTGGCACGTGCGCTTCGAGCGGCGCTTCAGCGCCGGCACGCGGCTGCTCGTGATGACGGAGGGCGTGCTGACGTCGCGCCTCCAGGGCGATCCGCTGCTCTCGGATTTCGGCGTCGTCATCCTCGACGAGTTCCACGAGCGCAGCCTCCATGCGGATCTCGCTCTCGCCCTCGCGCGGCAGGCGCGCGACGCGCGGCCCGACCTGCGGATCGTCGTCATGTCGGCGACGCTCGACGCGGCGCCGATCGCGAGGTACCTCGGCGACTGCCCGGTGATCGAGGTGCCGGGGCGCCTGCATCCCGTGGAGATCGAGCATGCGGAGATCTCGCCCGTCGGCGCGGTGCGCCGCGTGCTCGCGGGATCGACCGGCCACGTGCTCGTCTTCCTGCCCGGTGCGGGGGAGATCCGCCGGGCGGCGACGGATCTCGACGGCGTCGACGCCGAGATCCTCCCGCTGCACGGCTCGCTCGACGCCGACGCGCAGGACCGGGCGCTCGCGCCGTCCCCGCGGCGCAAGCTCATCCTCGCGACGAACGTCGCCGAGACGTCCCTCACCGTCGAGGGCGTCACGCACGTCGTGGACGCCGGCTTCCACAGGGTGCTCCGCTTCGACGCGGCGAGCGGGCTCGATCGTCTCGAGCTCGAGCGCATCCCGCAGAGCTCGGCGGATCAGCGCGCCGGACGCGCCGGCCGCACGGGACCTGGACATGCGCTGCGTCTCTGGGATGCGCGGCTCGCGCTGCGCCCGTTCCTCGAGCCCGAGATCAGGCGCGTGGATCTGTCGAGCCCGTTCCTAGAGGTGCTCGCATGGGGAGGGGATCCGCTCGCCTTCCCGTGGTTCGAGGCGCCGTCGCAGGAGGGAGCCCGCGCGGCCATGGATCTGCTGCGCGAGCTCGGCGCCGTCGAAGGCGGAAGGCTCACGCCGACGGGCCGCCTGCTCGCGAGACTCCCGCTGCATCCCCGGCTGGCCCGCGTGCTGGTGGCCTGCGGCGGCTCGCGCGGCGCGGCGGCCGCATGCGCGCTCCTCTCCGAGCGACCGGGCCCGCGCGCGGCCGATCCCGAGACGACGTCGTCCGACGTGCTGGCGCTCGTCGACGCGCTGCCTTTCGCGCCGCGCGCCACGCGCGAGGCCGCGCGCGAGCTGCACGACATGGCGCGCCGGCTCCTCGCCGACGCGGATCCCGTGGACGACGACGAGGCGCTGCGGCGCGCGCTGCTGCTCGGCTTTCCCGATCGCGTCGCACGCAGGCGCGAGCGCCGCTCGCCGCGGCTGCTGCTGCGCTCGGGCATCGGCGCAACGCTTTCGCGCGAGAGCGGCGTGCGCGATGCAGAGTGGCTCGTCGCGCTCGAGATCGCCGGGGCCGCGCGGGTCGAGGCGCAGGGCCAGGGAGGGGAGCCGCTCGTGCGGCTCGCGAGCGCCGTGGATCGCGAATGGCTGGAGCCGTCCGACGTCGCCACCGAGCATCGCGTCGAGAAGGGCGTCGTGCGCGCGCAGCGCGTCGCGTCCCTCGGCGCGCTCGAGCTCTCGACGACGGAGGTCGCGCCGGATCCCGCCGCCGCGGAGGAGCTGCTCGTCCAGACCGTGCGCTCCGAGCCGCTCGACGGGGACACGCTCTCGTTCCTGCGGCGCGCGCGCCTCGCCGGCGCCAGCGCCGATCTCGACGCCCTGCGGCGCGAGGCATGCGCGGGGCGCACGGCGCTTCCGCGCAGCGTCGATCTCCTGGCGCTGCTCCCGCATGCGGTGCGCGCGAAGGTCGAGCGCGAGGCACCGACGTCGATCGAGGTTCCCAGCGGGCGATGCCTGCCGCTCGAATATCGCGAGGACGGCGAGGTCGTGCTGTCGGTCAAGCTGCAGGAGATGTTCGGGCTCGCCGAGACGCCGCGGATCGGCGCGAAGGGCCAGGCGGTGCTCGTCGAGCTGCTCTCGCCCGCGGGCCGGCCCCTGCAGGTGACGCGCGATCTGAGGAGCTTCTGGGAGACCACGTATCCGTCGATCCGCCGCGAGATGCGCGGCAAGTACCCGCGCCATCCGTGGCCCGAGGATCCGTGGAACGCCCCGCCCACGGCCCGCGCGCGCCCCCGCACGCGCTAGGGCCGGCCTCCGGGGTTAACATCTGCCGACAGGAGGAACGACATGCCCAGCGTTGAAAAGATGGGGTACCGCCGGCTCGGGAACTCGGGGCTCAAGGTCAGCACCTTCGGCCTCGGCGGATGGCTCACCTTCGGCAAGTCGATCAGCGACGCGAGCAGCGCGAGCAAGCTCATCCACCGCGCCTTCGACGCCGGGATCAACTTCTTCGACATCGCCGACGTGTACGCCATGGGCGATGCCGAGCGCGTCATGGGCGCTGCGCTCCGCGATCTCCCGCGCCACGAGCTCGTCATCTCGACGAAGCTGTTCTGGCCCGCCAGCGAGGACGTCAACGATCGGGGCCTCTCGCGCAAGCACGTCATGGAGTCCATCGATCGCAGCCTGAAGCGGATCGGCACGGACTACGTCGACATGTACTTCTGCCATCGCCACGACGAGGCGACCCCGCTGCTCGAGACGGCCCGTGCCATGGACGACCTCGTGCACCAGGGCAAGGTGCTCTACTGGGGCACCAGCGAGTGGAGCGGAGCGCAGATCCGCGAGGCGCATGCCACGTGCGATCACAGGAACCTCCATGCGCCGCAGGTCGAGCAGCCGCAGTACAACCTCCTCGCGCGCGACAAGGTCGAGCGCGACGTGCGGCCGGCCGCGCAGGATCACGGCATGGGCCTCGTGGTCTGGAGCCCGCTCGGCTCGGGGATGCTGACGGGCAAGTACGACGAGGGCATCCGGCCCGGCACGCGGCTCTCGCAGATCGAGTGGCTCGCTGAGAGCGTGCGCACCGAGGAGAACGTCGCGCGCGTCCGCCAGATGAGGCGCGTCGCCGACGAGGCCGGCTGCACGCGCGCGCAGCTCGCGCTGGCGTGGGCCGCCGCGCAGCCCGGCATCAGCTCGGTCATCCTCGGCGTCACGCGGCCCGAGCAGCTCGAGGAGAACCTCGGCGCGCTCGACGTGGACGTCACGCCGGCGATGGGCGATCGTCTCGACGCGATCTTCCCGGCGGCGTGCTGATGGCGGATCGCAGGCGCGGCGAGGATCCCCTCACGGCCGCGCTGTCGCTCACCGCATCGGACGACGGTCGGCTGGCGCGCCTGCCGCGCCCCCTCCTGCTGGCGGGATGCATCACGCTGATCCTGGTCGTCGGCGTCCTGGACTGGGCGACGGGGCCGGATCTCGAGCTGCCGCTGCTCTACCTGATCCCGATCGCGGCTGCCGCCTGGCATGCGGGCCGTGGCGCGGGCGTGGCCGTCGCGGTCTTCGGCGCGACGACGATGCTCGGCGTGGACGTCATCGGCTTCCTCGGCACGGAGCGCGAGCCCATCGCGACCGCGCTCGCGAACAGTCCCGTGCGACTGGCCGTCTACGTGCTCGCGGCGCTCCTGCTCGCGCGCCTCCACGACGCCCTGCGCCACGAGCGCATCGAGGCGCGCACGGACGCGCTCACCGGCGTCGCCAACGCGCGGGAGTTCTACGTCGTCCTGGGCCGCGCCCTCGACGAGCTGCGGGCGAGCGGCACGCCGGTGACGCTCGCCTACATGGACCTGGACAACTTCAAGCTCGTGAACGACACGATGGGCCACCTGGCCGGCGACGTGGTGCTGCGGCTGGCGGCCGACACGCTCCGCGACGGGATCGCCGACGACGGACTGGTGGCGCGCCTCGGCGGAGACGAGTTCGCCGTCGTGGTGCGCGGCCTCACGCCCGACCGCGCGCGCCACCGGTTCGCCAAGGTCCACGAGGCCGTGCAGCGCGCGATGGCCGCGCGCGCGCTGCCGGTGACGATGAGCGCCGGCGCCATCACGTTCCTCGAGCCGCCGCGCGATGCCGAGGCCGCGGTGCACCGCGCGGACGATCTCATGTACTCCGTCAAGACCGCGGGCAAGAGCGACATCGCGTTCCAGGAGGATCGCGGCGATCCCGTGCGCGTGGACGGCAGCGCGCTGGGGCGCCGCTGATCACTCCCTCGCGGCGGCCTCGGCGTCGAGTGACGCGATCTCGCGATCCACCGCCTCGGTCGGGCGCGCCTTGGTGAAGCGCGCGAGCAGCAGCCACGCGATCGGCACCAGCACCAGCGTGAGAAATGTCGAGAACAGCAGCCCGCCCACGACGGCGATGCCGAGCGGCCGCCGCGCCTCGCCGCCGGCCCCGAGCCCCACCGCGATGGGGAGGACGCCGAAGATGGTGGCGAACGACGTCATGAGGATGGGCCGAAGCCGGATGCGGGCGGCTGCCAGGACCGCCTCCTCCAGCGACTTGCCGCGCGCGCGGAGCTGGTTGGAGTACTCGACGATCAGGATCGCGTTCTTCGTCACCAGGCCGATGAGCATGATGAGTCCGACCTGCGAGTAGATGTTGAGGCTCTGCCCCAGCACCAGCAGCGAGAACAGCGCGCCGACCACCGCGAGCGGCACGGAGAGCAGGATCGTGAGGGGATGGAGGAAGCTCTCGAACTGCGCCGCGAGGGTCAGGAAGATGAAGATGACGGCCATGATGAAGAGGAGGTAGAGCTTGCCGCTGCTCTCGCGGAACTCGAGCGACTGGCCCGAGAACTCGCGCTTGATGCCCGGCGGCAGCTTCGTGCGCCAGATCCCGTCGAGATCGTCGAGCGCGCGGCCCAGGTCGGCCCCGGGCGCGAGGCTCGCCGAGATCGTCGCCGCGCGCACGCGGTTGAAGTGGTTCAGCTCCTTGGGAGCCACCGACTCGCTGACCGTCACGACGTTCGTCAGCCTCACGAGGCCCGAGGATCCCCGCAGCGTCAGCTCCTCGATGGCCGCCGGCGTCGAGCGCTCCTTCGCGTCGAGCTGCACGATCACGTCGTACTGCTTGGAGCCGCGCTTGAAGTCGGACACGACGCGGCCGCCCAGCGACGTCTCGAGCGTCGTGCCGATGTCGGCGACGGAGACGCCCAGCGACGCCGCCCGATCGCGATCGATCTGGATGTCGAGCTGGGGCTTGTTGAGCCTGAGGTCGGTGTCGAGGTTCACGAGGTAGCCCAGCTTGCCGGCCTCCTGCATGAACGTCCCGACGGCCGCCGCGAGGTCCTCGTAGGTGTCCGCCTGCAGCACGTATCCGACGGCCGACGAGTTGAATCCGCCGCCGAGGCTGGGCGGGTTGATGACGAAGGCGAGCACGCCGGGGATGGAGAAGAGCTGCGGGAACAGCGACTGCACGATCTCCTGCTGGGTCCGCGTCCGCTCCGCGCGCGGCTTCAGGTTGAGGAACACGAAGCCGTTGGTCACGCGGCCGGGGCCCTGGAAGCCGAGGCCCGTCGCCGTGAACAGCGCGCCGCGCTCGGGCAGGGGAAGCAGGATGTCCTCCACCTGGCGCATGTGGCGATCGGTGTAGGCGAGCGTGGCGCCTTCGGGCGCGACGACGATGCCGAAGGCGAGGCCGCGATCCTCCGTCGGGACCAGCTCCCGAGGCATCCGTCGATAGGCGACGGCGGCGAGCGCCACGAGCACCCCGCT
>JADMIO010690588.1_pt1 | contig 11152 bp, 5 predicted proteins | sample 8958161 | NCBI WGS metagenome assembly JADMIO01 (sample SAMN16585339, study PRJNA669376) | soil metagenome | isolation source: Crop rotation soil | place: USA: Cullars Rotation, Alabama | collected 2011 | reverse complement strand
AGAGGCATTAAGTGTCTATGCCTCAATAACTTCATAAAAATATCATTCCAGGCTTGAACAACTCTTCGACTAAATTTTTTTCGCATATTCAATCTACTTCTACTTCTCTTGTTCTACTGTTCGCAGATAATTTAAACCAAGTTTTATCATTTACTTTACTAAAACCCTTAAGTATTTTGAAGACTTCTATTACATCACCTCTCATTCTTCTGTCCCTAAGAGTTGTTAATCCTGTATACTTCAAAAGATCTTCGTAACTTAAGTTTAACACCCACTTATCAGTACTTTCTCTAATTTATCAATACCTTTTTTTAAAATACGGTACTAGCAAGCGTACTACGTCTGAACACAACACTCGAGCTTAAGCCTAATTAGCGTCTTATAAAATTTTACCGTTATTTTTCTTGTGCTTGCTATAGTTCTTTTGACCATACCTATTGCAGCATTTTGCAGTGTTTGTAACTTTGTTACAATGCTCACTGAATTTAAAAGACATCCACTAGTATACGCATATTTCTGTCACTGTCTGTAGGCTTTATTGTTGTACTATTAAGGGTAGATTCCCACGCGAACTATTTTTACTAATATACATCTCCATACATTTATCACTATTAAATTCGACTTGCCAGTCGCGGGATCAGTTTTGAAGCCTTACTACATCATCCCTCAGCATCTCTGCACCTTCAAATTGTTTACTATTTTTGCAGCTTTCGAATCATCCCCAAATTGACTAAATTTGGAAACAATATTGTCGTCTATATCGTTTAAATAAGTCAGAAACAACAGTTGGCTCAACAGAGATCTCTGCGGTACATCACGTTTGACTACTGCCCATTCTGAAAGCTTAGGATTTATATCTAAAGAGTGTTTAATAGACAATTCAAACATAATTAAAATATGTGGACTTAAGATTAAGATGAGCAATTTCAATGTGTGTGCAGTAGAGACTACGTAAGACCCAGAAAATTTAGGACAGACCGGGAGAGAAATGCACGTTGCCGTAAAAAGCGACTAACACAGGATGGTCAGCGGAGGGTGGAAGCGGGAATCCACCTCAAGTGCCATACTATTTGTTTGTTGAAGGCTGAAGCGTGAAAATGTCATGCTGTATTGTATTTTGGTCTTGTATTGCGTCAACTTGTTGGATTGGTCAATGATGCTCCCATTAACAAGATAGAAAGTTACAACGATGCACTGGAAATTGTGTCTTGTACCACTCATCTGACTCTGAACTAGATTGTTAACAACATGTATAAATAAAATAACAACAGTAAGGATTTAACGTACGTTTCCTAATCCAAATATGATATACGGGTCGGTAAAATTTTGTCTTCGACACATCTCTATATAATGTTTTTCTTCCGTTGTACATTTTCTTTGTCTTCATGGATAAATGACCTGCACCGTGTTTGACCGCTTTTCTTTCAGCGTCTGCGCTTTTCTCTCTGCGTTTGGGTGGACCAGCAAATAGGGCCGGCGCTGTCTGAGACGTTCCTGTTGTCGTCATCCGATGATAAAACAGACGTTAAACCCTGATTATAATTGTAAGCAGTTCATGATTTATATTACATACGCACGATCTAGTTTTGATTCTAGGATATCTTTATAATGTGAATGCGCTGCTTGGATATCAAGAAATGTAGACCAAGTGGCACTAGAGTTGACTTGTGAAGTGTCTCTACCTGCCGTCTTTAGAAGAATAAAGATTCAAAGAGTAGGAAATCGTTTTTGGCGCTCAAGAATTCAGGTTACATGGATTTTCCAATGGGCCAGATACGATTACAAAACATACATGTTACATATATGAACGTGCCATAAATTGATCTTAGTAATTTTGATACGATAAATTCGATAGTATTTGCCGATTAAATAAAAAGTACTGTATTTAGAGATACAGTAAACGTTGCAAAACTTCGCGTCTCCTTTCTTCTAAAATTAAAACTCCGTCTAACTTTGACTTTCCTTGTCTTTAGCGTTATTTCGAGACATGAAGGCAGATTTTCCAAATTATGACGTATGGCGAACAAATATTGCCTTTTAGAAGAGAGGGAATTGGAGATTTTACGATACTGATATTGTTAAAACTATTTTTAACCTTTTGTGGTGACGTCATTTGAAGCGATAGGAGATTACAGGACGCTATGGGATAGAGATAAGAGGAAAGTATTGCATGAATATAAAAATCTGTTTAACCAGCTGCAAGAGAACTGCATGGATAGATTCCAAATTTAACAGGATTGTAATCAAAAGTGCAGTACTATATTGTGCTTTTCTGTACCGTACTGCACTATATTTTACTGTATTTATTGTATTATAATGTCTCGTAATATTATTGCAATGCCGATTCATGCGAGATTAGCAGTTAGCGGAGATCAATCAATTCTTTCAACTACTACCGAATTTCTTTAGCATATCTTTAGGGATAGGAAGTTACTGATATGCGAGTGGGAATACTGTCGACGCAGTAGTTACGTAATTATCAGTACAGTGAAATCTGACGTTATAAGACGCAGTGAGATTACGTGATATAAAGCAAGACTTGTTAAATACTTCTACTCGTGTCGTACTAAAATATCAATAGCTTTCTTGTTTCTAGGGGTATCCGAACGAAATTGTGTTGTACTGCAAAGAGCTGGTTGTTCTCTATTATCTGCTAATTTCGTGTCAATTTGCTCACTGGTTTATTTTATTTTATTTTAATTCTATTTGTTCGATTCGCACAATAAAACCACAGATGATCAATAAATAAAAATTACAGTGCAGAATCAGGGTAGACCTAGGGCACATGGCACTTATAAGGACCCTCTAAAGTTAATATCTAAAATTACGATTTAGTTAACTGCAGTGAGATAACGTCATATATTACCAGCCTCGTTAAACGTTCCTGGATCCCCTTCTTACTCATATATCAATAACTTTCTTGTTGGTAAAGATATTTCAAACAAATTTGGCAGCATTTGCTGCAATAGAGATTGTTCTCTATTATTAGTGGATTGATCACTTAACTGATCACGATTTTATTGCAAATGTAGAGAGGATCTCACTTTAAATAAACAGGGTGGCTTATGAGCTTTCAAGATGATCTCTTATGCCTTTTAATAAAGTTTTTATATTTAATTACTCGTAGAAAGTTACTAGAATTGCATGACATACCTGACATCCCCTTCGGGTGAGTAACCCAAAGTCAAATCCTCAGTGATTGATTGATTGCAATTGACACCACCGATTTCACTAAGCATTAATTACTGAGTATTAATTACTGAGCATTAATTTACGAAATTTGATACTTAAAATTGTAACGTGCCATTTTCTATTTGTATTTTGCTGTTATTAAATTTAATATATGCTGTATAAATTGCTTCTTGGATGTAATTTTGTTGAAATTATTGCTACAGTAAACTTTTATTTAATAATAGTTCACTATTTCCTTAAATGTTCACAAGTTTTCAATGCTGGTAGATTATCAAGAGTTGGTATCTTGATGCTTGTATTTGAATTTGTTACAATTTATGCAGTTAAAATTATAATAAGATAATAGAAATATTTTAAAAACGCTGTTAGAAAATTGTTTAACAATCTTATTGGCATTCTAAATCCTATTCTAGATAGATATATTAGGTAGCACTATTTCGTTGTGATAGTGTCTTGAGCGCAACTGCGGCATTATGCAATATACTTTGAGTGGAGTTGAAAAAAAACCTATTTGATTTATTGAGAAGTGCAGCAGATATCTATATCAGAACAGAATAGTGGAGCAGTGTCTTGCACTTATTGTACGTAAACATAATTAATCACGTAAACTATTTAGATGCCTCCATTATTTTTATCATTATAGTATACTTGTAATATATTGTAGCCTGCTGTACTATGCTGCGCTCTTTTTCTTGTTCTGTAATGTATTGTACTGTATTGTTGTATACTGAGAGAGCCATACTCCCGGAGCTATCGGCTTAGCATTCTGACTTTGCAACGCATTTAGAATATAATTGTACTTCACTGTAGTTGCTTTACCGTACTGTACTTTGGTATATTATATTCTATCGCACTATATTGTGGGACTCGTTGTATTTTTCTGACCGTACGTTATACTCTATTGCATCGCATTGTACGGTATCGCTTGCAACCTATCGTGTAGTATTGTATTATACTGCATCGCGTAGCACTGTATCATACCGTATTATACGGCAGTGCATTTTATGTAGTGTATTATTTTGTATTATACCGTACTGTTTATATGATGTTATAATTTATATCGCCTGCCATTACTTCGTTGCTCTGAGCGTGCTGTGCGCCCGGAGTTAACGGCTTGACATTCCGGAAGCCGAGGCGGGAAGTCCTAAGCAATAGAATACAATCCAGGATTAGGGTATAATTGTTGAGCCGGGATTCGTTCCGGAATTAAGTCCATTATTGATCACACATGAGAAACGATTGAGAGAGAGAGAGAGAGAGAAAAAAAGATAAGGACAAGAAGAGAGAAATGTGAGAAAAATAGAGACAGATGCAGGCGATGGAAGTTTTTCTTGTTCCTTTGTAAATTTCATTTGAAAGCTTTTTACTCACACTCGTTATTGTCTATGCTTAATCTTTGTTCTAGATACCTTTCGCTTTCGATCTAATTCTTTACCTCCGTATTTTTCTCCTCTTTCTTTTTCTCTTACTTTTCTCTGTCTGCGACTGTTTATCGCTTTCGCTCTCTCTCTCTCTCTCTTCTCTCTTTCCAACCTTCGATTTCACTCGACCATTCCTTGTTTCTTAAAGATCAAATTTATTACGATAAGGTACACCGCACGGTGACTGGAGGGTTAGTGACACTATTGCAGCGTTAGACGCATTTTAAAAGTCTCAGATTAACTCTATATGTCGCAAAGCACTATGGGAGATGCAATTGTTATGTAATCGTTTTAGCTCTAGATTTATGCGCTAGCTATATCTAACTGAAGACAAATTCTTTTATTCTCAGCCATTATAATTCTTCATCGATCCGCTGCTAGGTGAATGCCTCTTCATTATGGTCTCAAGATCTCTTTATATTCTTCAGACGGCAATACTGATCCTTGAAATCAACTTCAGATGATGAAAGCGGACGTTGAATCGGTATTGATTTATATTCCGTTTCCTTGTAAAATCCACTGAAGATTAATCAATCAATAAGTATATGTATAAAGGACCGCTCTACGCAAAATGCCACAGTAGCGCTAAATAGACATTGGAGAGTCAAGCAGCCTAGTGGTCAAATGTCTCAACCCCAATAGATTCAATTTTCCGGAGTGGGTTCAGGAAATTGGGAATTGAACCCACAGACAACTGCACATATTCGTAAGAGGCGACTAACGCAGATATAGCAGTGGGGAAGCTTGTAGTTATGTGCAATGATTTCTGTATGACAGACTTATTGCTCGCTCAAATTTCAAAATTGCAGAGGTCTAGACTGCCACACCAGCTGGGCCTTTGACCACTTGGCTAATTTACTCTCCATTGCCTATTTAGCGCTACTGTGGCATTTACATAGCGGGGCGCTTTATATAAGTATATATATAATATATTATATTTATTGCTGATTGATTGAGATTAAGCTGAAGTTACATGTAGAATTTAACTTATCGTGAACTCAACGTGTTCGTAAGAGGTTCGTGACGCAGACGGTTGAAAGGTTGGGTAGAAAGGTTATCTAGGCGCCCAAAAGACAACTTCCATTAGATCAAAAGTTCTCTAGTTCAAATTTTAGATTTGGTAAGGTCCAGGCTGACACCTAGTGAAGGGCTCAGAATCAAACCCTGCTAAATCCGCTTTTCAAAAAGTGACTTATGCAATTCATATAATACTATTATCGTTAGCATGGTTCTATTCTGTCGAGTTTTTATTTTCACATGTATTAGTCTGTACTTTTACAGTTGTCTATACTGTTTAAATGCAAATAATTTTCTACACTTTCTGAAAACGCTAAAAATTGTCCTTCTTCACCGTTTGGTTGAAATGGAGTTAGCATCTTTTAATTCTAAGCTTTTCAATGTGTTTTACTAGTTAGTCTAATTGATCCTTTATTTTTTTCTATTTTGAGTAACTGTGTCATTTGGCAAAAGCCTATAGTTCTGTAGTCCAAACATATCCCGTGTTGGGTAAGGGAAATTTTAGGATAGTCCAACCGAAAACTGCACGCGTTTTGTAAAAGCCGACTAACGTAGATACTGAGGAAGGCAATCGAAAACCGTCTCAGAAATCAGATTTTTTTTTTTGAACTAAGGCTTCATTTCAGTTGAGGAAAAGGCAAAGCCTTTGTGATGAGACCAACTTCCTGGGTTGGTCAATGGTTTGCTCACTAAGGAGCGATATTGCTTATTGTGTGTATAAATTTCTGCCTTGATCCTGTGTCTGGCAGAGCACCGGAGAGAGGGAGTCCAATATACAAATTGATAAACTAAGATTGATCGATTTTATCCTCAAAAAAAATCTAGGCGATTTCGAGGACCAGTTATCCGTTAAACCGGTCCAGTGTACGATTCAGACTTTACTCTCCTATCTGCTTTTCTGGGCCCGGGTTTCGATTCCCGATCTAGTCAATCAGAGAGTAGAATTTGGATGTGCAAAGGACTCACCAAGCGCTCTTTCCTGTCGTGGGTTGGTGAATTGGTAGCAATTAGTGCGTAGTGGGTGACTGCTTCAGAAAATTGCGAAGTTAACCACAAGTCTGGCGTACGATTCTTTTCTATTTCAGAAGAGTGGCGCTCTCACAGTCGGATCAATGACAATTGTCGCTTGTATGCTGTATCGCTTAGTTGGGGATCAGCTCCAGTATCTATACTCTCTGTTATAAGCATGCCAAAACTTTATCTGCCTCTCGGCTGTTTCATTCCCCGAACGAGGTGTTTTATATGAGAAAGTTTATGATGTTCCCAACCAATTTGCCTACCGAGTCAACGGGACACACAACTGTCTTTTAGCCATATGAGGTCATAAGTTACTCTCTAGCTCTGCCTTAAAATGAACATAAGTGTAGCTCTGAGCTTAAGTAGAACATACATCTGAGTATAATGTGAGCTATATGAGTCAGTGCGGGGCGATTAGTGTCCAGTTGCTCGGCCAGATATCATAAAATAGAGTGATTAGGAGATTTTCCTTTCAGGCTGAAAACTCCAATTTAATTACCGCTGCAGATTTTCTTTAATGTATTAAAATGCTTCTGTTCCATTATAGTCATCTTCACGTTGTTCTGTTGTTGTTGATGGCGCAGGATGGCGGCCGTGGTGCTGACATTTTCCATCCTCTCGTTGGATAGAGGATGGAGGATATCCTCTCCAACTGTCTGTGCTGTAGTTGTATATTCCGCTTGGAACGTCCCTGACAGCGCCTTCGGGTCACCGAAGGTTAAATGATAGTAATAGTAGTAGTAGCAGTTGTTGTAGTAGTACTAATAGTAGTAGCAATAATAATAGTAATAGTAGTTGCAGTAATAGTAGTAATAGTAATAATGATAGTAATAGTAGTAGTAGTAACAATGATAATAATACTACCGTTATAAAGGGTGGCACTCACTCTTCTCACCAGATTAATGAACATAAACTTTGATGTTAAAATACAAAATATTGCTTATTAAATATTATATACATTATTTTATTTAAAGATGTGGACATTTTCAGCAAGCACCTTTGAACAATTGTGGAAAATAAAAGTCAATTAATTACAAAATAATTAGAAAAAAATATCTAGCCGATCGTTTAGTTTGATTGGTTAATTATTTTGATCGATTAATTACTATTAATGGACTAATTTAATCTGTAGAATAACTTTGATGTTATTTAAAAAAAAATATTTTAGACAGTTTTAAATTTTAAACAAGTAAGTTCACATTTGCTACTGCCCACGAATGTAATAATCAACTTCGCTAGTGTGGTCTCATATTGTGTGGATATATTTGTAAAACGGGTATTTACTGAGTCCTTAAATAAAATACTTACATCTTTGTTGCGTAAGAGTACAAATTTATACATTTATTTTCTTGTGGAATTTTTATTGAAATCTTATATAGCCTGCTTCTTTGCGTTTGAAGAATTGTACATTCTGTAGATGTACTCAAATAATAAACATTATTATTTGAGTATTTACATTATTAAATAACAAAAATATGCAGTTGTTGAAATCTTCAGCGCAATGTATGAGCATATCACAATTCAGTTTATCTAGCTCTGACTCTCCTACGAGACTTTTAAAAGAGACACTAAATGGACGTCAACTCGTCAGCTAGTCATTGTTCATTGGCTTGTTTGAAAGCGTTCTTGAGTGCCTCCACAGAGATCTCCTGTTCATATCTGGCTGCGTCTACCTCCATGCCCACAGCATCTTGAAGGCGCCCTGGTAGGTTGCACTGTCCGTGTTCTCCTTGATCTCGGCTAGATCCTCGTCAGGTTGTCTCAGGGCCTTGCCCAGACTCTTCCAGTCTCCGCCTATCTAAATTATTTTGAACCGTTTAAGCCTTTTGTATATATTGTGTCCAGTTTATTTTGTCACTCATTTTCTTTTCTCTTTCTGGTGTAGCAGTAGCATTAATAGTAGTAAGAGTAGTAGTAGCAGTAGTAGTTGTTGTAGTAGGTTATTAGCAAATCATCGTGACAAACGCACAATGTTACAAGTTAAATATGCATGCATAATAAACTATATAAATCCTCATCGATTGATTGATTGGTTGGGAGGGGTCCAGGGCTCACTCTTGACATTGAGCAACTCTGCCATATATATATATATTTTCCATCACCATCGTTATCACCTTTATAATCAGGATCATTGTAGTCAAGTGTTTCCTTGATGAGTCCGGAAAAGATGAGACCAACGGAAATATAAATGCGTGCTTAAGAGGCTACTAAGTCAGATACTGTGGAAGGCGACGGAAAATCACATCGGCAACAAAATTGTCCCACCTCTATGGGCATCGTGTCTGAAAGTGTGGTAAAGGTCACGTTGTCCCTTGTGATGGGATCTCTTTAAATGATCCGCCGACGGTATACTCATTAACGAGCGACGTAGTAGCCGGTATCTAAGAATTTTTGCATTGGACCTGACATCTGGCAGAGCGCTGCGCAGAATCTGACAATCAGACCCTATTTAAACAGGCTACTGAAGCTGGGCACCACATACTGTTTACTCCACCCGCGCCCCCGCCTCGTGACGTTTATCCCCCCCTCCCTCCATCGATGTGGATCCAGTAATTGTTTGCGTTACCATAATCTATTGCTCCAACACTCGATCGTCTTTGTATTGACACTGAGAGAGTGTATTAACCGCCATCGACCCCAAACTTCTCAAAATTTCCGCGAAATTTCCAGGCGTCTATAAATCCATCTATTCATTGCTCCGCCAGATGGCAACTCCAAGGCAAAAATTCAAACAAATAGTCCACTATCTCTCTCTTTAAAGAGCACACCATCGACCAACCCAAAAAACCAGTCTCATCATCAAGGCACACCTAAACTGATACCTTTGTTCAAAATAAAATTATAATTTCCGAGGTGGTTTTCCGTCCCTTCGTCAGTATCTGCGTTAGTCGGCTCTTACAAAATACGTGCGGTTTTCGGTTTGTCTATTCTCAACTTTCCCTGATCCAACACGGGGTAAATACGTCGCTAAACTTATTTCAATCAAAATTGATATCACTGATTTCAATATCTGGATACCTATCCACTGCTCGGCCAGATAACAGGTCCAAGGCTAAAGTTCAAAGAAAATGTCTAATATCTCGTTTATTAAGCATACCATCGATAAATCTAACGAGTTGATCACAAGAAGGTGTTACATTAGCAGCATTTAAAACAATGTTTAAGCTTAGGTTTTGGTTTTTCAATTCGCTAAACCTATAAAATTAGTCACACAGTGCTCAATGGCATCTGGGACGACGATAATTTGAGATCACTTACGTCTTTGTTATATGGTGAAATTGATACTAATGTTGTTATGCAATAGGAACCTAACGTTCGTTTCATCATCTGACTCTGCTATCAGGGAAAATCGTTTTCGATTAGATGGTTGGGATGGCAATTCTTTTTTTGCAACGACGATTTCTACAGCAGCGACTTGCCCGGAACCGGTCTTTGAGACTACTTTACGTCTAATGATTAATGCCCTTAATAAAGATTTTATGTTTTCTTCGTAGCAAAACACGACAGCGCGTGTTGCCTGCTGCGACTTTGAGAAATTTACAGTGTGTGGAGAGCAAATCTAGCATCTATATAAGCTCTATAAAAACTCTAACCGCTCATCGTCGGCTAATAAAAATCAGTCGTAAAATTTAATTTCTCAGCATGCCGTTGGCCCACATTTCTAATTCTAGAACAATTCAGGAAACAGTAATCTCGCAAATCATCCACTCTTTTGTATTTCCCACTCTCTTCCTAGTTTATTTCGACACGCGTATATCAATCGAGTCCACGTGCTGGAATTGGCGTCCGAAATCGAAACGCCGACAACGCACGTGTTCGTAAGAGACAATAATACGGATAGTAAGGAAATCTTCGGAAAATCAATTAATTTTCATTATTTAATGAAATATAAATGCCTCTATGAGCGGATGGTGGTAGAAGAAACAACAAAGACAAGAACTGCAGCGGTAGAAAGAGAAAAATGCGCACCATGACCTGCAATGTCTGTACCGGGCAGGGATTCTCAATGAAGAAAAGAATGCAAAAGTGTGGTTGTGAAGAGGCCAATTCCTTCAAAATCACTCGTGATGAGATTGCGATAGCATTTTCCTTGAGGGCCAGAGATGGAGTGTTAGAGTTTTTCGTGGTTAAATACGTGCCTTATCGGTTGCCGAGCGGTTTCTACGAATTGTATGATTCTTTTTATTTAACCTTTTATATATACTACGGACGTAGCCGAAAGGTGTTCGATAAATGCAGATTCGGTTAATAAACGTAATTCCGGAGGCAATACCCTCGCTATTTTGACCTTAGCTTTTTGCTTATAATTGCAATATAGATGTGCAAAGCTGCAATACTAACTGAAAAAGAATTGATGCAAATACTCTATGTATACATGTATGAGATATCATGCGTAATATCTTATATAAACGATATAAGATATATAGATAAGAGCTGTGAGAAGGTGTGGGGGGTGGGGGGAGGTAAGGGGAGGTGGGGGATGGGGGGAGGTAGGGGGAGGTGTG
>JADMIO011411981.1_pt1 | contig 11153 bp, 3 predicted proteins | sample 8958161 | NCBI WGS metagenome assembly JADMIO01 (sample SAMN16585339, study PRJNA669376) | soil metagenome | isolation source: Crop rotation soil | place: USA: Cullars Rotation, Alabama | collected 2011 | reverse complement strand
CTGCTAATTCGGCGGTAAGCCGTTTCCGGGGGCCCTTGATGGTACAAAGATATTTTACCGTTACAGGCGCAGCTCCAATAGGGCTGGATGCAAGTGACAATAAGGTCAAAGCAACTTCACCAAATGCATATGTCCAGTTATATGAACCGGCCAACGGTAACATGAATATCAGTTCGCAGCAAAACATGAATTTTTATAACGGTATGGGGCATATAACCAATAACCCCAATCCTTTTTTTGGAATATGGAATTACACATGGAACTCCAATACCTCGGGTACAACATCTGTTGAAACAATGCGCTTAACACAAACCGGTTCTTTAGGGATAGGGGTAACGAATCCAACCCAAAAATTGGAAGTAGCTGGTAAAATCAAAACAATTGATCTTCAGGTAACCAATCCTAGCCCGGACCCGGCAAGCATTCTTCATTCCGGTTACATTTTAGCTAGTAAAGAACTGATACCTTCCACTGGTCTTTCTGATGGCACAGTAGAATGGAGGAATCCTGCTGATCTGGGCGGTATCAAATGGACTGCACGGAAGTTGGGAATACTCCCAACTTCCGTTAGCAGTGCAGACCAAAGGAGCAACTTGCTTGCTGCACTTGCCAGGCCGGATATTCATACAATCTGGTTTGAAGGAGATCTTGGGTCTGTGTATGCATTCAGTGGCGCCTTTGATTGTGGTGGAAAAGTGTTGAAATTTGAGAACGGCAATATGCTTAAAGCATTCGGGGCAGGTCATGTTACGCTTACTAATGTGATCATTGATGCATCCAATGAAAGCCACATTTTTGACCAATCTATAGATCTTCAGGAAGGGCCAGGCGTTATTACTACCGCTCACGGATGGGTCTCGGTGAAATGGTACGGTGCAACTGGAGATGCTGCCACAGATGATCAGCCCGCTATCCAAAAAGCAATTGATATGTGTACAAGAACGCATCAAATGAGGTTAATTATACCTAAGGGATCATATAAACTCAATGCACCACTTGTGGTACGGCCATTTTCTAATGAATGGGCATCGCTTCATATTTCCGGCGAAAGTTATATGTGGGGAGAGCATGGCACAACACTGTATCCTTCTTTCAATAATACCTTCGTTATAGGTTTACAACTGGCAAAAGGGTGTAAGGTCTCTAACCTGACTATTATTGGAAAATTTGTGCCACCTCCTTATGACCAGAATGATATTAGCTCTGTACACTCTTTTATAAACAGGGATTTTGATTCTCAATTTGATGACCAGGCAGAAACGGATATAACAAAAAAGGCCAGGGACAGGAGATATTCACCTTATTCAGCAATCGTTATCGATCCTTTTACAAATAGTACAGTACCTTCAGGGCAGGTTGATCCTAACTTCCCATCTGAAACCGGACAAGCCACGGGTTATCCAGGAATGGAAAGCTATTATGGCGTTCAACCAGGTCGGGGGGGATCGGAGGCTATTGAAATTGAAGATGTGGCCATTGGAGGATTTGTGGTTGGGATTACATGCTCACCCAACGGGGAAACATTACTGAATGATGTATTAAAGATCAGTAGGACGAAGATCATTAATTGTAAATTGAGTGTGTCTGGTTCGCAATCCCAGGAAAAGACAAACGTTATCGATGGACTGGCAATTACAGGTCGTACCCATACTATTTTTGCCACCGGAAAATATGGTATTCCAAATCAATCAGGTAACTGGCATATCAGTAATGTAAATATTGCACTTGCAGTAAGGTTTATCGACAACCAGCAACAAGACTGGTATCCTGCTCATATAGATAATGTATACGGAGAAGCAATCGGCAGCTTTGGTATCATCAATTCAAGAAGCACTCATTCTATTAGTAATGGAACTGAAGTAAGTAATTGTGTTTTTAATTTTATGCCGTACAATACCGCCGGGTATCAAAAGTTAGCGGAAACCGATGGAGGGGTAACTTTTAAAAACTGTACATTCAGGTATTATAATGGATATCCCAGGTTACACCCGGCAACAGCCGACCCTATACATCAGCAGCCATGGAAGGAGCATAGCATGATGGTATTTGATTGCGCAGAAACTTTATTTGAAGATTGTAAATTCTCGGGTGTTCCTGTGCAGCATAAAGAAATGGGCCCCAATGGATATCAGTTTGTAAATACCTATAAAAATTGTACAGCATCTAAATATACTTTTGGGCAAAACGTATTCAGGAATGCACTTAAAATAGGTTCTGATCCTTCACAGTCCACTGGAGAAGATAATATAGAACACAATTTATTCTACAATAATTTTAAAGCTCAAAGTTTGGGGCAACAGGATTGGGGAGCATCAGGATTCCAGAACATTCTCGAAACATATCAGTTTGAAGGAAAAGAAGTTTTTGTTAATTTTCATGAAAAAAATCCCCAGTTGTCAGTCACACATACTGTGCAATTGACTGATGGTACCGTTACTTATTATGTTGACGAAAACGATCCTGCAAATCCCGGTCATACACATGAGGTTGCCCACACTCAGTATGATGCGACCCAGCAATACACCCAGATAGTTGTAGATAATACAGACGCTTACTATGTAGGGGGCCTTTTAGTTTTTAATGCTGTAGCCAACTTTAGCTATTTTTCCAACACACCGGTTGGATATGGCCTAATTACTGCGATAGACGAAGGGACACATACGTTATCCGTTTCTTATATTTCTCCGCAAGTACAGAATAATGGCCAGTACAAAATAACTTGTTTATATGCTGCTGAACAGTGCGGTAGTTTTATGGGAAATATTACTTATCCACCTGCACCTGACCCTGCTAATCCAAGCCATCGGCCTTATATGATTGAAAGAGTTGCTGCTGACAGGGGTGCAACACCACCGGAATATGTTGGCCATTTGATTAAGTGTCCATACAACTGGTCATGGAATGGCGGATGGACAAAAATTGTTAACTATACTCCGGGTGCCAATGCGAATGATGGAGTTTTTGAAATATTGGGAAATGGAGGAGGAGGCTTTTTCCCTGCTTCCAATGAGCCAGAATATTTTAATAATGGAGCAACAAAAACTATCGAATCAACAAAAGCCAGCCTGAGTTTAGGAACTCCCACAAGCCCGGGCAGCAATAGAAGGACAATGATAGTATATAAAGGGGAGAAACTTATTGAAAAGGAACTGACTGATGCACGAAAAGAGTCAGTATGCGTTAAAACAGGTTATACCAATCTCTCGCCCAGCCTGGCAGAAGCTGTGCCAGCCGGCGAAGACAGGTTAGCGTGTTGGGTAGAAGTTAGCCTTCCTGCTTGTGAAAATACAGGCACACAAGAAAGGCCCGCCCGATCTGAAGATATTTCCTGGAATCTGAAAGGCAACAGCATAATTGCCTCCGCCAAAGAAAAAGGCGGACTAGACAGTTCGGATGCAGCAGCAGATGCTGATACTTCTCAATTTCTTGGTACAACCAACAAGGTTAGCCTGCGTATCCGCACGGGCAATAAAGAAAGGATGGTGGTGGATAAAAACGGAACAGTAATGATCGGCGGTGTGGATGTAAACACTATCTCTAACCATAAAGATCCCAAAGAGAATTATTTATTTGCTGTTAAAGGCAATGCCATTTTTGAAAGGGCAGTGGTAAAACTATCCACTTCATGGCCGGATTATGTTTTTGATGATAAGTATGCGTTATTGCCGTTAGCAGAACTTGAAGTGTATATTAAACAGAACAAACATTTGCCGGGGCTTCCTTCTGCAGAGGAAGTACAGGGCAAGGGTATTGATTTGGGTAATAACCAAGCCGTGCTGCTCAATAAACTGGAGGAAATGACGCTCTATATGATTGAACAAAATAAAAAAGCTGAAGAACAGAATAGGAAGATCGACGTACTTGAAAAGCAAAACGTGCAATTATTGGAAGTGCAAAAGCAGATAGATGAACTGAAAAAAAAGGTAAGCAATCACGAACTGGATAACCGCTAAGAGCCCTCAGTGAATATAAAAAACTGTATACTATGTTGTATTACCTGCCTGTTATGTAATTATTGCAGGGCGCAGGGGCAAGTTGTGCAGCAAGTACAAAACAAATTGGAAAAGACTGTTTTGGCGGACAGTATCTCCCAACTTGCAGAAATTAAAACCTCAGGTTTTTTGGCTGCAACTACTAAACCCATGGAAGCTGTTGTTACAGGAAAAGAAAAGTATACGGATAAGCTGGAATTAAAAATGGATCAGCTGAGCAGTGTGACAAAAAAAACGGAAAAATTAACAGCAGGTGCTGCTGACATAGCAGTCTCCATTCAATCTATACCCAAAAAGTACTTTAACCAGGTGAGTGATAAGGCAGATAAATACAGCAGCAGGATAACCAAGAAGACAGAGAAAACTCTTGAAAGATTATGTCGCTGGGAAGAGAAAGTACGAAGGGGCGTGGAAAAGGCAAGCCCGGAAGCCGCTCAGCAATTATTCGGTAATGGAGAAATGACCTTTGCTTCGCTGTTAAAAAAAGTAAAGGAAAAAGAGTCATTAGTTACTGCGTACAAAACACAATACAATGGTTATCTCGATACACTTAGTGTAAGTCTCCGGTACCTGCAGCAGCAAAAAGAAAAACTATCGGCGGAAGTATTACAACCCGTAATGGATGCTGAAACAAAAATAAAAAATGTTACTGCAAAAGCTGATACAGCAGAGATATTGGAGCAACTGATCAAAGACCGGAAGAAAAAATTAATGGAAACAGCCCTGCAGTACATGGGTAAAAACAATTACTTGTCAAAGATCAATAAGGAAACCTGGTATTATGCAGAAACAATGAAGAATTACAAGGAAATTTTTTCGGATGCAGGAAAAGCCGAGCAAACAGCAAAAGAGATATTGGGCAAAGTGCTGGCATTTCAAAATTTTATCAAAGAGAACAGTGTGCTTACCTCCCTGTTTGGTGGCTTGGGTTCGGAAAAAGAAATGGAGGATCTTACCGGCCTGCAAACAAGAAATGAGATCCAGGATCAACTCAGGTCCAATATAGCAGGGGGAGGCCCGGATGCACAGCAGCTGGTTTCACAAAATATACAAAATGCCCGGGAGCAATTGAATAATTTGAAAGATAAGATCACCAAACAGGGAGGAGATAACAGTGAGATCACCGTGCCGGATTTTAAACCCAACACCCAAAAAACAAAAACTTTTTTGCAAAGGATTGAATATGGAACCAATATACAGTTTGCAAAAAATAACAGCCTGGTTCCTTCTACTGCGGATCTTGGGCTACAGGTTGGATATAAATTGAATGATAAAAGTGTAATAGGTGTTGGTGCCAGTTATAAACTGGGCATAGGTTCTTTTGATCACATCAAATTTACTCATCAGGGTGTCGGAATAAGGAGCTATATAGACTGGCAGTTGAAACGAAATTTTTTTGTGAGCGGGGGCTTTGAAATGAACCAGAATGCACAGGTGAATAATACCGATTTGCTAAAGGAGTATTCTCAGTGGCAATCAGCAGGGCTTATCGGTATCAGTAAAAAGCTCAAGATCAATACGGGCTTTTTCAAGGCTACAAAACTGCAATTATTCTATGATATATTCAGCCGTCATCATATCCCGGTAAGTCAGCCCATTTTGTTCAGGGTGGGATACAGCTTTTCCAAATAATTATTTAAACCAACCAGTTAAATTATAATATATGAAACTGAATCTTCTTATGCTTTTACTGCTGATCGCAGGTAATGTTTTTTCCCAGGATCAGCAGGCTGCAATAACAAATAGCAATGCATCGGTGGCAACTTCTGTACAGAAAGATCCTGCCCCACAAGTATTGACCGGCAGTACGCATATACAAGTATCGGTAAATACGGAGGCAGATGATGTTAAACAGTGGACAATAGCAGCAGTGCCTGGCAGTTTCCCATCAGCAACAAATATTTATCTGCCCGGAAATTTAACTAAAGTGGTTACCATTGATGAAAGGGGACATCAGTCAGTGGAATTTAAAGACAAGGACAAAAAAATTATTCTGCGGAAAAAACAATTGTCTGATAATATAAAAGATGGATATGACGGCTGGCTTTGCACATATTATATTTATGATGAGCAGGGGCGTTTAAGATTTTTGCTTCAGCCAAATGCAGTGGAATGGCTGCACAACAATAGCTGGAATTTTTCAATACAGGGGGGGAAAGGAATTGCAGATGAATACTGTTTTCAGTATGAATATGGAATACGCCAGCGGTTGAAAACGCAAAAGAACCCGGGTGCAGAAGAAATATATACTGTATTCGATAAAAAAGACAGAGCTGTATTTATACAGGACGGAAATATGAGAAAGAAACAGCAATGGATGGCAAGATTGTACGATGCCCGGGACAGGGAGGTGCTGACAGGAATGATGAATTACACCGGTACCAGGGAAGAATTGCAGAATTATGTTGATGGCGGCATGATTGGAGCGGCCGTAAAAAATACAGTGTTAACAAAGGACGAAACAAGAACAAATGAAAGAGATATTCTTTTAAAAATACAGCAAGATCAAACCAAAATATACCAGGCAGGTAATAGTATCGTAATGGAGCCAGGATTTAGTTCAGACAAAGACATTAGCCTGGTGATGGAGATTGAAGACAAAAAAGAGCATTTTAACGTCAATGAAATAGCGAGCATACATGAAAATCCTGTTCCGCCAGGCATTGAATTAATTCCCCTTACCATAACTTACTATGATACTTATGATTTTGTAAAAGAACACTCTTCCAGCTTTTCTTATGAGGCAAATTACACGCAAAGGATAGAAGCCGATAACGCATCCGTGGGACTTAACAATACCGGTAAACCGGGGTTGGGAAAAATAACCGGCTTAAAGGTCCGTACATTGCCTAACCCCGATGATCCTTTTACAGGCTCGTGGCTCACTACAGTAAATTTTTATGATACTAAGAACAGGTTGGTGCAGGTACAATCTGATAACTACAATGGAGGAAGGGACATTGTAACCAACTCATATGATATTTCGGGAAATCTTATTTGCAAATACCTGGTTCATACAAATCCCAAAAATATCAATGCGGCGTTGCGTAGCATAAAGATAAAGACCAATATGGAATATGATATAGCCGGACATTTGATAAAGATGTATAAAGTCATCAATGACGATGTAACAACAAAAAAAATGATCGTTGAAAATGAGTATGATATTAATGGGCGATTAGTAAGAAAAGAATTGGGCGTAAAAGGCAGCAATAACGGACCGATTGGAGTAATGGATTATTCGTATAACAGTACCGGAACGATGAAAGGGATCAACTGGAAGTATGAAAAAAATATGTCATCTCCGGGCACCAATATGGATAAGGATAAGTGGTTTGCAATGGATATGCAGGATGCCGGAGATAACAGGAGGCAAAAAACATGGCAAAGTGCTGGAGATATGGCTGAGAGAAAATATGACATGACCTTTGACAATGCTCACCGGTTGTTATCAGCAGACTTTAACCAAAAGTTTGGTGATACGTGGGCAAAACATGCACCTGGTAATAGCAGTTTTGAAATTGACTATAGCACCAAGGTTGGCAATGGCATTGATCCTTTAACTGCGTATGATGCCAATGGCAATATAAAAACGCTTTCACAATGGGGATTGAAATTGAATCGAAGCCCAATGATTGACAATCTTATTTACAAATATTATCCCGGAAGTAATACACTGCAAAATGTGGCTGATGCAGTAAGTGATCCCAAAACTAAATTAGGTGATTTTAAAAATCTTGCAATTGATATGCAAGCTGATACAGGGCAGGGATTGAGATCAATGAGCGATTTTCAGTATGATGCAAATGGCAATTTAATGAGCGATGGCAACAATGGCATCACTGCTTCCAGTGTACAGGCTATTCAATATAACTATATGAACTTGCCGTGGAGGATTTTTATAAAAGAGAAAGGCACTATTACCTACCTCTATGATGCTGCAGGCAATAAACTGGAAAAGCGTACATTGGAACGGGCCACAGCGAAAAATAACTGGAAAGAAAAAATTACAGTTACAAATTATCTTGGCGATTTTACGTATGAAAATAACCAATTGCAATGTATAAATCACGAAGAAGGAAGGATTCGTGTTGCAAACAATGCAAAGAAAATAAACTACGTGTACGATTATTTTATAAAAGATAATTCAGGTAATGTAAGAATGGTATTGACCGATGAGGTCAAGACAGATATATATCCTGTTGCATCAATGGAAACAGGTCATAGCAAGACAGAAAATGCGTTGTATAACAATATTGATGTAAGCCGGGAAAAGATACCCAATGGATATCCTGCGGATAATTATACAAGCCCAAATAACAAAGTGGCAAAATTAAATGGTAATGGCAATAAAATAGGCCCAGCGATAATGCTGAAGGTAATGGCGGGAGATCAATTAACTTTTCGGGTTAGCAGCTGGTATAAAATAAAGGAGAAAAAGAAGGAAGAAAGGGTGGACATTCTCAAAGACTTGCTCAATGCAATGACCAATAGCCTGGCCGGGATCGGAAATTCAAAGGCATTTGCAACGGGCATTAATAAAGACCTGATAATGACGCCAGGCCTTACAAATTTTTTAAATGATCAACGCAACACCGCCATTGAAAAAAAACCCAAGGCTTTTGTGAACTGGATTTTGTTTGACGGTCAGTACAAATTTGTACCCGGCAGCAGTGGGTTTGAGCAGGTTGGGGCAGATGGGGAATTTAAAGTGCATCTGAAAAATAATATGAACATAACACGCAATGGATACCTCTATATTTTTGTGAGCAACGAGACACCCAATGTGAATGTTTACTTTGATAATTTACAGGTAAGTCATATAAGAGGACCCTTACTGGAGGAGTCGCATTATTATCCATTTGGTTTAACAATGGAAGGAATAAGTTATAAGGCTGCAGGTGTACAGGAGAATAAATATAAATTGATTGGTGCCGAAAATAATACCGACTTAGGATTAAACGTATATGAAACCCATGAAGGGAAATTTGATCCTCAGCTGAACCGGGTTTGGCAAAGCAGGATAACCCCACGGGTAATATTAGATATCTCTAATGGTGTGATTAACCGCTTCAGTGCTGATTTTCCTTTTCTTCATCCTACATTAGTCTATTAAATACCGAACAGTTTTAAAGGATTTAGTAGAAATGGGGTATACCGACGATTTTTGCCCTCACCTCTAAATACTTGGTTGCCCTGCAGTAAAAAGGTAACTATGATGAAGCCATTAGGTGTAATTACTCATTGGAGTAACAAATTCAGCATACCATTTTGCATGCTGGCGACAATGCCACTCAAATGATCGCTTTGCCAAAAGGCAGGTGATTTATGCGGTAGAGATCACTGCACCGGGAAGATCAAAGGCCAACATAATCCGAACTCGTGAACAGGAAATAGAATGATTATCAGATTATATCAAAAGTAATAAAGGAACCCACGAGGTCGAAAATTCGGCCTCGTTGGTTTTTGCCTTATACTAAAAAATCTGATGATTTGTTTTTCATATTGTGCTCCATACAAATTTTGTCCGGACAAAATTATAATTGACAGTTTCCTGGATAAAATAATTTCCCTTTGAATAAACTATTATTCCAAGAAAAAATCATCTTCTTAATTCGGGACAGATTTTTTTGATGATCTAAACCCTTTTATATTTGCAATTCAAAAAGGTGGCGTTTGCGAGGAACTTTTTAAAATCGGTTTGTGAAGAGTGTATTTTTGAGTGTTTTATTTGTCATATAGATCAGCTGAAACGCTTTACTGTATTGACTTTGGTAAGAATTTGATTCTCTAAAGACTTTTAAAGTGAGGGCATGGGGTTCAACCCCGGCTCGCACCACTTAAAGGGTAAAGATCTATAACAGAAGATTTTTACCCTTTTTTTATTGATCCCTACCTGTTGATGCTCTTTTGTTTGAGTTTGTCGAATATAATTTCTGTTTCTTTGTCCTGGTAACTTTGCGCCAGTGCCACATAGCGGAAAAACTCTTTGCTCATGGGAGAATGTCCGCTGATCTTTCTTACTATATGTTCCGGCATACCAAGGCCCAGCATAGTGGTAATAGCCGTTCGGCGCATGGTATGCGTTGTAACGAGGTCGCAGAAGCGATAACCCTTTTTCGAAGACTCTTCCCGTTTTAAAAGTTCTTTTGTTGCGCCTCTCTTTGTCCTTGTCTTTCTTACGTCGTGCACAAAGCATGCTTTTTCTGTTAATTCTTTTACATACAAATTCAGGTTTACAATATTGAACCGGGGCAACAGGTAGCCGCCTTTCTGTTTATGATAGCGTAGCAAAATATCCACTGCATAATCCGGCAAACAAATCTGTGTATCGGTGGCTGTTTTTTTTGACCGTACAGATAAATACCAGTTATTGCCATTCACACGGATATTTGTTTTCTTCAGCATCACCAGATCACTGAAACGCAGGGCGACTGTGCAGCCAAAAACAAATACATCTTTTACTTTTCTGAGTATGGCAGAAAGACTTTTGTCAAATGCTTGATCGTAAATAAGAAAGTTCAGTTCTTCCGGCAGCAGGGTTACAATAGGCACTTCTTCTTTGCGGACATAAAACTGTTTGTAAAAATCACCAGTTTGCAGCAGCAGGTTTTTATTGAGGTAGCCAAAAAAAGTGCGGATATTTTTAATATTGGCACCGACGTAATTATCAAAATGGCCACAATCATTGTACAGGTAATCTGTAAATTTTTTATAAAACCTGGACCAGTAATTTTTTTCAGCTTGTATCTCCCGTTGGGTTAATTTTTTAGTGTTCCTAATCCTCAGTTCAAATTTTTTTGCCACACAAAATTTTTGCAGCAACAGTTTGCTGTACCTGTAATTACTAATAGTACCGGATGTAATCCGCTTACCATTGGGTTGCAGCCTTTTTCCGTTTTGGCTGTCTTTTACGAACCGGTCGTAGAGATCAAAAAAAGGGTATAATTTTTTGGAAGACAGTACAGCCATCAGGGTTGGTTTTGATTATAAAGTGCTGTTTGAAATTAGGCATTTAATTGACATAAAATGTATACTTTTAAGATAGTAAAGTTCTTTGAGACGTGATGTTGACAAGGATTACAGAGATTTTAATTACTATCCCTTCGGGATGCAAATGCCAGGTAGAAAATATGACCCCGGAATGGAGTACAGGTATGG
>JADMIO011298141.1_pt1 | contig 11153 bp, 11 predicted proteins | sample 8958161 | NCBI WGS metagenome assembly JADMIO01 (sample SAMN16585339, study PRJNA669376) | soil metagenome | isolation source: Crop rotation soil | place: USA: Cullars Rotation, Alabama | collected 2011 | reverse complement strand
ATGTTCGACTGGAGGGAATCCGAAGAAAATCGCTAATTTTTAGCCGGTGGCTACATCACCCTTAGTCCGGCAGATATTTTTCTCATTCTGAAAAAAGGTTGATACTAAAGTCTGGCACTTCGCTACAAACCAGCCAAACAGCCGTTTTGCAACACCATCGTGTAAGGGGTTTTCGAATTGAGAGTGGCAGTGATAACCTTCACAGTTCATGCAGGCTGAGACCATAAAACCATCGCTGCCCGAGAGTGAGTTTTGGCCACAGCGAGGGCATCTGGCGTGTCTAGAAAAATCGAGACTATTCAAATAGTGGTAAAGGGCTAAATCCATGAGTACCGTTCTCCCGAGAATTTTACGGCCGCGGGCATCGCAGCTGGCGCCTATATAAGACGAGTTTTTTGAGTCGTCCTCATATGACCTCTATCGCAGGAGTTGTGCCAGGAGTTGGCTTTGGTCAAACTGCTGATTTAACTAGATGGCGGCAATTTGGCGGCGAGGTTTTGAGTCAAGTCTGAATCAAATTATTCAAAAGTGGGTCAAGGAAATGAATCAAGGACTGATGAAAAACGATCTTAAGTTGCTACTTTACGAGTGACGATACTGTAAGATTGAACACCAAAGAGAAGGCTCAGGAACACATTAAACTGACAATTTTTCGTTTTAGTCTTGGGGACAGAAAAACTTCAATTTATTCTCGCGTAAACATCAGCATAAAATTTGGTAAGTAGGTGGAAGGCATCATCGAAGGAAATAGGCAGTAAATTTTCTTCCGCCATCTGCTTGAAAGGGATTCGCCAGGATTTGGGAGGCATTGCCAATTGTTCGGGAACTACAGGTCCGCCGCAATGCTTAAATACCTCAACCACGGCATCGGCTACCATTGCCGCATCCAAGCCATTTAAGATAAAAAATACCATATCGAATAAATCCTTGACCCTGCCATTTTCACGGTCTCCTCGATCCCGGACAAAGGCATGAAGTTTTTCACTGAAATGTTGGGCAACGCGTATTGTTTCTACCGTTGTCCCTTCTTAATATTCCATCCGCGTTACTGATGACGCTCAATTCACTAAAATTGTTCGATAAATTGTCTCGGATGATACCGTAGCGGTTTTGTGTTATTTTCTCGCTCCTTCGAAAAAAGGGGCGCATATGTTGGTGAGTATTATCTTTCGGCTGCAAGCCGAAAACTTGGCCCTGAGGCAGCAGCTTGCTGTCTATCAAAGAAAACAGCCAAAGCCAAAGATCAAAATTATCGACAAATTATTCTGGGTTTGCTTCAAAAAGTTCAGCAAATCTTGGCAGAAAGCTCTTTTCTTCGTCCAGCCAGATACGGTCGTGAAGTGGCACCGACAAGGGTTTCGTCTTTTTTGGCGAGTCATTTCGAAACCTAAGACTAAACCGGGGCGTCCGTAAATCAACAAAGAACTCCAGGCCTTGATTGTGAAAATGGCGACAGAAAATGATTGGGGTGCCCCGAGGATCCATGGCGAGCTGACAAAACTTGGCTATGCGATCGATCAATCCACAGTATCGAGCTACATGCCGACAGGTCCTACGCCCCAAAGCACCATTGAGAATGGGAAGCAGTTCCTCAAAAACCATAGCGAATTCATCTATGCCACTGACTTTTTTTCCGTGCCGACTGTATTCTTTCGTAACCTCTATATTCTGTTTGTCGTTCATCACGAAAGCCGCCGCATCGTTCATGTAAACGCCACTTTTAATCCAGATGCTTCTTGGATTATCCAACAATTCCGCAACGCGTTTCCTGGAGAACAGGGCGGTAAACATCTTATTTTAGACCGCGATGCAAAATTTAGTTCGGATGTGCTCGAGGCCATCAAAGAACTTGGCATAAAACCATCCCGCATTGCTCCACGCTGTCCATGGCAGAATCCTTATGCAGAACGGTGGGTAGGGACGGTCGGGCGCGACCTTTTTGACAAGGTCGTGGTCTTTGGGCGTGAGCATGCCCTTTTGTTGTTGCAACAATATCTCGAGTACTATCATGAAGACCGAACTCACCTTGGGTTGAATAAGGAAACGCCATTGGGTCGTCATCAAGCAATGTGCCGGCCTGAGCCAGGCAGAGTGCAGGTCATAGCCTTGCCAAGAGTCGGCGGATTGCACCACCGTTACGAATGGCGACGTGCAGCATAGTATTTGTGGAATCTTAGGTCAGCAGGAACCATGCAGCAGGAATGCGCAGCATGTGGGCAAATGGCTTACGTCCATTCTCTCTATTCGGTGAAGTTCCCATCGCTAACTTTTCAAATGCCCAGTGAACTCGTACAATTTTTTTTGCAAATCACTTCGTGCGGAAGCAAATCAAAAGCTCTCAAGGCCAGAAATTTTCCAGATGGAATATTCAGAAGGGACAGGGGTAAGCCTCAGACCTTTCTGTCTATTTCAAAGCATAATATAAATCGGATGGAATTGGATGGACAATTGGATGTGTACCTGTCATAGTGAATTGGATGGAATTGGAGGTATCAATGGATGGGGCGCCCAATATTTCCGGTCTAGTTATTACCTCGGACATACTAAAACTTGTCAGTGGCATTGATGAATTCAAGGGCGCCTGGCGTGCCATCGGACGTATTGCGCCGGAACGACTCTATGCCCTGCGACGTGTTGCGACCATTGAAAGCGCCGCGTCATCTACCCGCATTGAGGGTGCGAAACTTACAAACAGAGACGTCGAACAGCTCCTTTCCCGTTTGGATATTAAATCTTTCACAAGCCGCGACGAACAGGAAGTTGCTGGTTACGCTGAGGCCATGGAAACGGTCTTTGCCTCCTGGGAAGCCATTGACCTGACCGAGAATCACGTTCGGCAACTGCACCGCGATCTCCTGAAGTACTCTACCAAGGATGAGCGCCACAGGGGCGAATACAAAACTCTTCACAATGATGTCGCTGCATCCGACACCGATGGCAAAAAACTCGGCGTAGTCTTTGAGACTGCCACGCCATTCAGCACTCCTGCCCCCGAGTTTCTCATTAGGGATTTCTTAGAAATCCCGCAAGTTGTTGTCTCCTAATGCTTTGCTGTTTTTTGAGTGATTTTGATTTTGCCACTTACGGCCATTGATTGTTTTTATATCACACCAATTTATCTCTATAACACTCTCCAACCAATGCTTTTACAATTTATTTGCAAAAATACTCTTGAATACTTACGGCCATTTGTTTAGGCTGATTGACAAGATTATCCCAAAATTAAGGTTTGACAGCATGACGCTCGTCAATAGCTACGGTCAGAGAAGACGGATTCACCTCTACCACCAACCACGGAACACTAAGGCTCGCGGTACCGTCCACCACTATTCCTTGGCCACCTGCTATTATGAAGATGGAAAAAATAAGAAGAAAGTCCTGCAATCGGTCGGGGAACTCACCGACGTTGAGGTCGGACAGTACCGCCTGGTACTAAAGGCTCTAAACGGCCAGATCGATATTAAAAGTCTCTCTGACTTGGAAAGCCTTATTGTTAAGGACGAAAAAAATTACTTCGACGTGCTTGTCATGGACGCCTTGTGGCAACGCCTAGGACTTGACAAGATTTTCAACCGGACCAGCAGCGACAAGAAAAAAATTACCACAGAACAGGTGGCCAAGATTCTCACCCTCAATAGGCTCCTTAAGCCCGCGGCAAAAGTAAAAACCGTGGCCTGGCTTCAATCGACTCTGCTCGGCAAAATTATGGGTATTGAGGAAGATGCCTACGACAAAAATAAAGTCTTTCGCGAGCTAATTGCCATTCACAAGAATAAGTCAGACTTAGAACAAGCTTTCTGGAAATTTTCCGAACAACACTGCGGTAAATGCGAAGCCTATTATTTCGATGGGTCAACGAGTTGGTTTGAGGGAACCAAGTGTCTGTTGGCCGAAGCGGATCTGGAAAAAACTCGAGGCTTTTTTCCAAAAGTCATCGGCCTAATGCTCATCACCGACAACCGTGGGTTTCCCGTAGCCTGGGAAATCGTCAATGGGCATAGCAAGGATACCTCTTGTTTAAAAGACTTCGTCAAACGCATTGCCAAAGATTTTGGGATCCAAAAAATAACCTATTGCTTCGACCGTGGCGTGGCCTCTGTGGCCAACTTTGATTTTGTGGAAGAGCATGAAAGTAAGTTCATCTCGGCCATTCGCGATAACCAAATCAAAGACGTCTTGTATCTGGAAAAATTCAAACTTACCCGCATCAAAATTACCGAACATCTTTGTGAGACCGAGCCCTCGGCCTCGGCAGCCCAGAGTTCGGAAGAGACGGCAAAGCCCTTGCGCCGTAAAGTGCTCGACTTCGACGGTTTTCTGTCCTTCGACAACAATATCTTCTTCAAAGACCTAGGCGTGGTGTCCGCTAAAAGATATGTGGCATCGTTCAACTATGAGCTTTTTATCAAGGAATCTCAAAATCGACAGCGACGCTTGGAGCAGGTGCTGCTTGATATCAACGAAAAAAATATCGAAATTGCCCTAGCTAAGAAAGATCGCGACTATAACGTTACCGAGCGAGACCTACTGGAAATATTTGCCAAACAAGGCGTACGCGACTTTTTTGACTACACACTGTTGCCCTTTACCACCGCCAAAAAAGCCCAGTCGTTCAAGATCGAATGTCAGATCAAACGTCACAAAATTATCGAGGCTAGCCTTACCGACGGCCTTCTTATCTATATTACCGATCATGTTGAGCTGAAAAATTCCAAGGAACCTGTCGAAGGTTTTAAGCTTTCTGCTTATGATATCGTTGCTCATTACAAGGGAAAGCATGTCGTCGAAAATGCCTTCCGGGAAATGAAAAGCTTTCTTGAACTGCGCCCCTTTTTCGTCTGGACCGAAGAACACGTCAAGGCTCACTACGACATCGCTATTATCGCGTGCTTTATCAACAATTACATTGCGGTTCAACTACGGGACCTAGGCCTGTCAATTAGAGACTTTTACGCCAGGCTCGACAAGGCAGCGCGCGCTGCGCAAATCGCAGCACCAAGTGGGCTGGAGATTTTTAAACTTAAGCCTATTGATACTCAAATGAAGCGGTATCTTGATCAACTTGATATCGCTCACACTTACTCGCCGACAGTACATAAGCACCACGGCATTTTTCAGTAGCAATCCAGCTGCTCGAAAAATGAGCTGACTTACGGCCTCGTTTTTTTAAGCGGTTTTCTACTGCCCCAACGGGTCTAGGCTTTTAAGTGAGAAACTCGGGGATCAATTATATTAGGACTAGTACGCATCAAAGCATTGATCGTAGTTTCATGGTAACCTTAGTCAAGTTCAACCTAAAATCAATTCCGCAGGACTTCTATGATAGGCCGAGACTTGCTTTTGTTTGGAATTTTTTTTGCCGCTGCCTTTGTTCATCCCAATCGAAGCTTGGGTGCAGGAAAAGAGACTAAAAAATTTAAAGCCGAATCATCCAATGAGAAAACCAAGTCAGAAAGCCATGCTTCAGAACCGAAAGTGACAAAATGGGGCGTGGGCAGCAGTATCGGAGTCATGTATTTCGGATTTGGGTATGGGGTTGAAGGGTGGAATTCCTTCGGTAAGAATCTGCAAGTTGGTCCGCAGCTGTTAAAGGTCCATGGGAAAATAAAGACTCAAGGCAATGAACTACTCGATGAAACCATGTACACTGACATGACGCAAATCAACCTTCGAAGCCGCTACTTTCTCTCTGAAACATTTTATTTGTCGGGTGGCCTAGCCTATAGCCTTTTTTCAGGCAGCTATGGTTTTACGATCAAATCCAACAACCAAGAATACACAACGCCAGTGTCCGGTTCAGCTTTATCCATATTGGCGTCGGTAGGCAATCAGTGGAGATGGTCCAATGGACTTGTTCTCGGTTGCGATTGGGTGGGCGCCACGGCTTACCTCAACACGGCGCTTACCGTGGATGCGTTCGAGGACAAAAATGTTTCAGAAGCGGTAAAGGCAGCCACGCAGAGTTCGCCTGAAACAAAGGGGGGAAATGGATTGGCAAGACAAGCCATCTCAATTCTTCAAGCCTATATTGGATATCAATTTTGAAAAATGATGGACGCCGTTTCATGCTTGGCCTTGAATAAACCTAAGGATGGCACCACTTCTTATACCAAAGCAGTCTTTTCGGCTTATTTGGAGTTGAACTGTCCTGGAGCAGACTTTAGCAAACTTGATGGCAAACCTTTCGGCGACGTGGAAAATATCGATCCTGAGCAATATGGCTGCAATAGCAACTCATCTGATTTCTTTCACATTGTGATTGATGTTGACGCAAGCTCAACTCATGGATCAGAAACTGGCACGTATTCGACCAAAAGTATATTGGCCAAGATAAAAGATGATGGATCCCCGTGTACTACAACGAAGTCGGGTTCCACACAGACCCTTGACAGCGGCTGTAAAATGATAGACAAGATTGTATATAGCAATGTTACGTTAAATGGTAAGCCAGTTTCAACTCCCCCAAGATACTCGGTCTATACTTCCAACGGCGTAGTCAATCAAAAACCCTAGACTGTTTGGTATGATTCTGGAAGTTTCGACCTGATTAAATCTGGTTGGAAAGGGACCCTTACTTACAAAAGTGGCACCGTAGCACCTCGTTACGTTCTCAAGCCAATTAGTGATGCGACGGCCGTTGAGAAATCCGGAGGTCTTACTGCGTACGATCCCAATGCTAAACTTCTTTTGCAATCGAACGGAACAAAAGTAGATGTTCCGCGTTTGCTTCTGTTTAAGTTTTAAGGCAGCCAGGTTATCAAAAAATTAACTTCAATTATGAGTGCTTGCACGGTTGGCCGGTGTCCATGCAACCTCCACTCGAGAATGTCGGCTCGAAATTTGATTTGTCGTTATCGGCGATTTCCCAAAAGACAAAATTGAATCGGAATGCTATATGGAAAAAAAAGTACGGTTTGAAATGACATTATTTATCCTATAAAAAACCGAATGAAGTTCAAAACTCATTCGGTCGCTTTATGAAGGCAAGACATCATTGAATGACGTGAATGTGTTGTCCTACCAATCCCGTGCTTTTTTTGCGGTGGACAATTAATATTGTAACTACAAGAATGACCAATAGGATCAATGAGGAGTTGGCCGTACCTAAATTCAAGCCACCTTTTTCCGGCGTCTTGGTGAGGAGATCGCCAAACGTCGCACCAAAGGGGCGGGTTAACACAAATGCCAACCAGAAAAGCAGAATGCGCGAAACGCCCGTGAAGTATTATGAATGATAAATTAACTAATCATCAAATCCCGAACCAAAAAACAGCACTCGGTTATTAAAATGATCGTTCACAATCAAAAACGTATCGTTAAACATCGAAGATGTTCCTTTTATGCCTTTTGCGGAAACCGTGCCACCTTGATCGGCACTGTTTGCCGAACAGTTTGGCTGGCCGAGGACAATGTCGGCGGCGGCATTATTGGTGGTTGGCATGCCGTTGTATACCAATATTCGGTAATTCAATTTATCGGCAATAAACAGTCTGTAGCCATCGAAAAAGACGCTGGCGGGGCTGTTGAGAGTCCTGCAAGTAGGTGTGGCCAGCCCTGCATTGGCCTGGGTGGAGGTGAAGTCCTGCTGGCCAATGACCACGGCGGCTGCGGGATAGTTCGAAGTAGGCATGGGAGTATAAATGAGGACGCGGTTATTGGCGTTATCGGCGACGACAAGGTAGTTCGTACCATCCGACCACGCCCCAAACGGCTGCGAGAGCCCCCTGGGACCCGCGGCTGCAGTGGCGGTGGTGGGCAGAGCTTGGCCGATGATGATCGACGCATCCATTCCCATGGTAAATGGTCTTTGGAAAACCGTCACTCGATTGTTCGAGCGATCGGAAAGAAATATCTGGTTCGAAGTGGCAAAAACTCCCAGCGCATTGCCGCTGTTGATGGAATGGGCGGAAACGGTGAAATCCGTGGCGCAGGTGGTCATGTCAGCATGGCCCAAGGCAAAGGATCCATCGGGAAAGTTGCTGTTCAAGGCATTCAGTGGAAAGCCGACGGCACGTTCTCTGCCGGCGCCCACGCTGGACACTATCAAATAGTCACCGGTAAAGCCCAGGTTTCCCGGACCTTCGACGGCATTGGCAAAGCAACCTTGATTGGCACTAGTGTAAAAATTAGGTTGTCCAAGCACGGCCGTAGGCACGGCGTTTACCGATCTTGGGATTGGATTGTAAATCAACACGCGATTGTTGCCATTGTCCGTCACCGCGAGAAATGAAGCATTGGCGTAAGATCTCCAGGGTGAATTGAATCCATTGGGTTGGGTCGATCCCAAGCCGCGGTTGGCGGTATTGTGGGTAAAGTCGTCCTGACCGACCACCATGAAGGCTGGCATGTTGGTATAAAATTGATTTTGAACCGTGACGGAAAACGTTTTGGAAACAGTGCCGCCAAAGGCATCCTTTGCCTGAATCTCCATTTCGCGGGTACCTATGTCACTGGGCTTAGGCTTCCAAGCAACCACCCCTTCCGACGAGATGGTGACGCCAGAACAATTTTTTATGCACGAGTAACCTAACTCATCGCTGTCTGGGTCTGCAGCCTGAAGGGAAAATCGCAGCGTGTGAGAATCATAAACGGACTTTTTGCCCTCCGCTTCGATGGTCGGTTGGTGATTGGAGGTGAGTATGACCACTTTATTACTTAGGGGACCAGTGAATTCACTGCTTACAATTCGAACGGCATAGACATAGGAATGATGGGGGACTATAGCCGCATCTGTGTATGACGTGTCCGTCGTGGTGGCTACTTTAACGAATGAGGCCTCTGCTACTTCCGTCGAAGCCCCTTCTGCGCGCAGGATTTCAAATTGCTGGCCGGGTTCAAGCGGAAACAGCGTCAAATGAGGTGTCCCAGCGTCCGTCAAAACAACGTTAATTTCCTTTGGACTATTCGGTTGTCCTTCGGTCACCTGGGTCGCGTCTTTGGCGGCAAGGTGATTGGCAGCTACATCGAGCTTTGCCTTGCAACTGCAAAGCAAAAGAATGACACCCCATATTTGTACCCGGGCAAGGTACTGCATTCTTTGGTTGGCACTGTTCATAGTGGCCCCTTATTGTTCATATAATCTCTATCGGATTTGGGTGATTTTTCTTGAATTTAAAAAACGGCCTGGCGAACCAGGGGTTGGTTCTTCAAAAAATAATAAATATATCAATGATTACAGTGTGATAATCCTACATGGTCGCGACTCATCGAATAGCCTTCAGAACATCTTTAAAATACTGAGTCATATGCCTTCGCGGATACCAAGCCAAGGCAATTTCAAAATCAAAATATCGACGCCCGCCGATGGCGGCGACTCGCCCTGTCGCCAACAGCGGTTCCGCAAAATCCTGCGCCAGCACTGTGTAGCCAATTCCAAAATGGATCAACGAAGCAAGGGCGTCGGTGTTGTTTACAAAATGGCGCTGCGACCTGGCCAACTCAAGCAGATCATACTTTTCCAAAAGGAAAAAAGTCATCTGATCGGTTGGGTCAAAATCTACAATTCGTTCTTGTGCCACAATTTCCTTAATATCACGCTGGCCCCAAGCCGTGGGACCAACGAGGACGTATCGTTCGGCTTTGAGGACCTTACTCGCGAATTCATCAACCACGGCATCTCGAGGCAGTACCACAAGATCGGCTTGCCCACGTTTCAAGTCTTCGACACCTGACGCATAATCACTGATTCGGAATTCCAGCGTCAACTGCGGGAATTGTTTCATGATGGCGACCAGTTGAGGGATAACGCGGGCCCTAAGGATACTGGAGGGTCCTTGAATAACCAAGTTCGCTTCTTTTTCAACACCACTATTGCCCAATTTGGCAAGGGTGTCCCCTTCGAGATCTATCGCCTGTTGACAATAGTTCAACAGGGCAAGACCCGCATCAGTCAAGGTCATCCCACGCCTGGAACGCAAGAAAAGCGTGGTCGTAAGTTCACTTTCCAATGACGCAATGCGCCGCGTGATCGCCGTTTGTGTCAGTCGCAACATTCGTGCCGCTCCATGCACTGTTCCAGCTTTGGCAACGGAATAAAAGGCTTGAAGATGGTGGGGCAGCAATTTCATAGAGACTACCTGTAATGATAATTAATCATCAATAACTTACTTAAATGAATTTTAAGAGAAGGGCAAGAACCTATATCTTCCGCCTATCGCAACTTCGCGGTGAAAAAATAAAGAATGAAGGATGTAAGCTATGAAAAATTTCAGTAAGAGTGTAACTGTTTTTCTGATTTGTGCCGGTTCGAATTTAGCCCCGTTAGTTCACGCTCAATCTGGTTCAAGTGAAGGAGATCCCATTGTAAAGTTGGGTCCTAATAACTCTTTGGCCCAGGCTCTCAATAAATTTCTGCCGAATTATAAGAGTTCCTTCCATGAGGAAACTAAGGCTGTCGCTGTACCCAATGGACTTCAAGACACTTTTCTCGTGATAAATTGCGCGACCGCTGTAAATGTAACCCGAGTCGCAACACCCTTTCATACCTTCAAAGGCTGTGAGATCACCGAACAAGCTGAAGTACCGGAAGGGATGGTGAAGTGGAGCCTACTTGAGCTACTGAAAAAAGGAATTACAGCTGCTGCCGTCCATAATCCTATAAACGAATGCCATCCACTCAGTCGAGTTGGCTGCTGAAACTAGCTCCAAAAGCCCAGCCATGAACCGGCTGGGTTTTTGGCGTCATTCTCTTGGTGAAATCATGACGGTCAGCCATTCAAAAATCCTTGCGTATTTAGTTTTATTTTTCTTCCTGGCGCCTGTACCGGGGTTTGCCGCTAATTTTGAACTCTATCTGCCCGCGGAAAGGAGTCAAGCGGCCACAGAGGCGTTTATGTCGGCCATTGGTAAGTCGCCTATCCCAGCCGTGACCTTTATGTCGGCTGAGTCCAGCCTGGCATCTAGGACTCCCATCGTCAATCGCGTGAGTTTCTTCGCGTCGAAAGAATTCGACGTCTGGTTGATGAGACAGAAACAGAGTTTAGCAGAAGGTCAAGATCCAGAGCATTGGTCATTGGTGGCGATATTGGTGGATCGAAAACTGAAGCCACCACAGGCCTACTATTTAGAATTCGAGGCAAAACCACTTTCGCCGGGACGCCTTTCCAGCACAGTGGGATCCGAAGCTTGGAATTCACGTGACTTGAAGTCGCGGC
>JADMIO011116517.1_pt1 | contig 11153 bp, 11 predicted proteins | sample 8958161 | NCBI WGS metagenome assembly JADMIO01 (sample SAMN16585339, study PRJNA669376) | soil metagenome | isolation source: Crop rotation soil | place: USA: Cullars Rotation, Alabama | collected 2011 | reverse complement strand
CCGCGACTTCAAGTCACGTGAATTCCAAGCTTCGGATCCCACTGTGCTGGAAAGAACGCCGCCACGACCTACGGTCCGCGGCCGCCGCCGTTCGACGTCGAACTCGACGGGCTGGCGCCTGGCGAGAACTGCACCTTCGGGGTCGACGCCAACGCGTCGCGGCACACGCCCCGTCTTGCCACCCTTGGCGGCGGATCGGCCGCGCTCGTGCCGCTCGATGCCGCGTCGCTGGCCGATGGTCCCTGGTGCCCGGATGCCAGCGCTGCCAACCGCTACGACGCCGATCTATTGCGTGTGCGGCGCATCGCCGTGACGCTGCGCGTCGAGGCGGCGCGGCCGGCGCAGCGTGGGCCGGCGGGCGTGTTGTTCACACGCGCGGGTACGTCGCACATGGCCGCGGCCTGGATCGCCGATCAGGAGATTCACTTCGACGTCTCGCCGCGCAACGTGAACCTTACGCGATAGTGAACCGTGCGCACGATTCAGCGTTGATGGAAGCGTCATGGTGTTGATGGCCGTGCTGCTGCTGACGCTGATGATGAGCACGCTTGGCGCCGCGTTATCGCTCATCACTTCGTCCGAGGCGCTGATCGCCGCAAACGTACGCGACGCGCAGGAGACGCGCGTCGCCGCCGCCGCGGCCGCCGAGCGCACGGTCGCCGAAGCGGCAGCTTTACCCGACTGGAACCTTCTGCTCGACGGCACGGTGCGATCGGCGTTTTTCGACAGCGGCGCGTCGCGGATCACCCTCGCCGACGGCAAGACCCTCGACGTCGAGGCGCTCTTGAATCTCGCCAATTGCGGTCATGAAGCCGCATGCAGCGCGGCAGAGACGGCCGCCATCACCGCCGACCGGCCGTGGGGCGCCAACAACGCGCAGTGGCGGCTGTTTTCGCGCGGCTGGCTTCGCGACGTGCAGCCCGGCGCCGCGCTAGACTCGGCCTGCTTCACGCTCGTCCTCGTCGGCGACGATCCGGCGGAGACGGACAACAATCCGCTGCGCGACGCGGCAGCGCCTGGCCCCGGCGCCGGCATCATCCGTTTTCGCGCCTACGCGTTCGGATGGCGCGGCACGCGGCGGACGATCGAAGTGGCCGTCGCCAGGCTGCGCGACGGATCGACGCGCGCGATCTCGTGGCGCGACGGGCCGTAGCTTTCACACATATTGCACGGTGCCTCGCACAGCGTGCACACGCGAATCGCCCGCGATGGAATTAAGCGCTTTTTTCGGTGAGTTCCGTGGTTTCCGCGATTGCCCCGTTGCACAGGTCGTGAAATGGAACACTTCAACCACCTTGACCCGCCCCGACGCCTCCCGTAGGATGAATTCAGGACACTCAGGCCAACCCGATGACTGCTTCTTCAACACTGCGTGCGGCGCTCGTGTTCGCTCTTGTCGCGCGCCTCACTCCTGCCGCCGTTCCGCTCCGTGCTCAGACGCTCGGGGATGTCGCGCGTGAGGAAGAGGCGCGGCGGAAGGACATCAAGCGGCCGTCCAAGGTTTACACCAACAAGGATCTCTCCAGCGTGCCTTCGCCGGAGCCGGCGCCGGCAGCGGCAAGTCCGGTCGACGCGGGGAAGGACAAGACTTCGGCAAAGGATGAAAAGCCTGCCGCCGAGGGCGCCGTCAAGGACGCTGCCGCCGACGCGCCGAAAGAGAAACCGAGAGATCAGGCGTACTGGGCGAAGCGGATGAAAGATCTGCAGGTCCAGCTCGAGCGCGACAGGGTGCTGGCCGATGCCATGCAGAGCCGCATCAACGCGCTGACCGCCGACTTCACCTCGCGCGACGATCCGGTCCAGCGCGCGAAGGTCGCCGCCGACCGCCAGCGCGCGCTCGAAGAGCTCGAGCGCCTGAAGAAAGCCGTCGCCAGCGACGACAAGGCGATCGCCGATCTCCAGGAAGAAGCACGCCGCGCGTCGGTTCCTCCCGGCTGGCTGCGTTGACGGTTCGCTCCCGTCCCCCCGCCGCGCCGCCGATTCTGCTCGTCGAGGACAAGGACTCGCTGCGCACGATGCTGCGCCTCGCCCTCGAAGCGCAGGGCCACGTCATCGTCGAAGCGCGCGATTACGCGGAAGCGGTCGCGGCGCTGCAGACGACGCACCCGGCGATCGTGCTGTCGGATCTGCGGTTGCCGGACGGCGACGGCCTTGGCGTGCTCAGGGCGGCGAAGGAGGTCGATCCGGAGCTGCCGGTGGTGGTCATGACGGCGTTCGCCAACGTCCCCGACGCCGTCGTCGCGATGAAGGAAGGGGCGCTCGATTTCCTCGCCAAGCCGGTCGATCCCGATCACCTGCTCCTCATCGTCGAGCGCGCCCTGGCAACGCGGCGGCTGACGACCGAGAACATGCTGCTCAAGGAAGAGCTGGCGGCGCGGCGCGGCGCGCCGAAGATCGTCGGCGAGGATCCGCGGCTGAAGCAGGTGTCGATCAGCCTGCACCGCGCCGCGGCGACCGACATGACGGTGCTGCTCGAAGGCGAGAGCGGTACCGGCAAGGAGCTGTTCGCCCGCGCCTTGCACGCGCTCAGCCCGCGCGCCGATGGCCCGTTCGTCGCGATCAACTGCGCCGCCATCCCCGACAACCTGCTCGAGACCGAGCTGTTCGGCTACGAGAAGGGGGCGTTCACCGGCGCCCAGACGCGCAAGCTCGGCAAGTTCGAGGTCGCCCATCGCGGCACGCTCTTTCTCGACGAGATTGGCGATCTGCCGCTATCGCTGCAGCCGAAGATCCTCCGGGCGCTCGAGACGAAGCAATACGAGCGCGTCGGCGGCATGAGCCCGCTGCAGGTCGACGTGCGGGTGGTGGCGGCGACGAACCGCAACCTGCGGGCGGCGGTGGCGTCGCGGCGCTACCGCGAGGACCTGTTCTTCCGCCTGTCAGTGTTCCCGATCGTGATTCCGCCGCTGCGCGAGCGGCCGACCGACATCCCGATCCTCGCCCGTCACTTCGTCGAGCGCTACAGCCGCGATTTGAACCGGAAGCCGCTGATGCTCGCGATGTCGGCGCTCGAGCAGCTGATCGCCTATCCCTGGCCGGGAAACGTGCGCGAGCTGCAGAACTGCATGGAGCGGGCGGTCATCCTGAGCGAGGGCGACACGATCCACGCCCGCCACCTCAGCCTCACCTCGCACAACAGCCTGACGCCGCGCGCCGAGGACCGCAACGTGTGGGACGAGGTCGACATGAGCGGCTCGCTCAGCGAGGTGACGCGGCGGATGGTGGCCGAAGTCGAGTCGCGCAAGATTGCTGCAACGCTGAAAGACATGGACGGCGACCGCGGCAAGACGGCCGACGCGCTGCAGATCGGCTACAAGCTGCTCCTGGAGAAGATCAAAGAATACGGGCTCGGATCTCAATAAATAAATCCGCCCAAATCCTCAAGTCCTCAACTCCTTACAGCCAATTCCAATTGCGTGTCGTGACGAAACCCGCAGAGGCCGCAGAGAAGGCCGAGAATTCCTACCTATGCGTCCTCGGCGCACTCGGCGGTTTGCGTCATGCTTTCGGAAAATCCTTTGTTCCGAAACCGACGGTCTGTAACGACGCCCGCAACTCGTCTTCGGTGACGTCGTTGACGATGGCGGTGGCGCCGATCGCGGTGGGGAGCACGAAATGCAGCGTGCCGGCGACGACCTTCTTGTCGCGCTTCATCGCGGCGATGAGATCGTCGATCGAGACGTCGGCGATGGCGGGGCGGGCGCCGAGGCTCGCCACGAGATCGGCGAGCGCCTCCTGATCCGAACGGTTGAGCGCGCCGCGCGCCGCTGCGAGCTCCGCCGCCACCAGCATGCCGTAACCCACCGCTTCGCCGTGGCGATAGCGTCGGTAGTTCGTGACCGCCTCGAGCGCGTGTCCTGCCGTATGACCGAAGTTCAGGATCCGGCGCAGGCCCGACTCTTTCTCGTCCGCCGTGACGACATCGGCCTTGATGCGGCACGACTCGGCGATGACGTCGGTCAGCACCTCGGGATCCTGTTTGAAGATCGCCGCCCGCGCCGAGCGGACGCGCTCGAAGAGCGACGGGCTCGACGTCATCCCGTACTTCACGACTTCGTAGAGCCCGGCGCGGAACTCGCGCCGCGGCAGCGTCGCCACCAGCGACGGATCGACCACCACCAGGTGCGGCTGGTAAAACGAGCCGATCAGGTTCTTGCCGAGCGGATGGTTGACGCCGACCTTGCCGCCAATTGCGCTGTCGACTTGTGCCAGCAGCGTCGTCGGCACGTGGACGAGGGCGATGCCGCGCAGATACGTCGCCGCGGCGAACCCGGCGAGATCGCCGATGACGCCGCCGCCAAAGGTGATGAGCGCCGAGGCGCGATCGGCGCTCGCGCGCACCAGCGCGTCCCAGACGCGCCCGACCGTACGCACGTGCTTCGACGTTTCACCGTCAGGTACGAGAATCGGCGATGCGTCCGGCAGTGCCCGCGCCGCGCGCTCGCCGTGCAGCTTCCATACGCGCGGGCTCGAGACGATGAAGCGCCGCGCCGGCACCTGCGCTGCGTCGAGCAGCGGGCCGAGCTCGTCGACAGCGCCGTGCGCGAGCGTGATGGCGTATGAACGGGACGGAGTCCGAACGTCGATCGAACGTGGATGCATGGCGAATCGGGGGCGGATGCTAGGATAGCATTCACCAACGTTGAGCATCGACCGCACGGATTTCCTCATCATCGGCAGCGGCATCGCCGGTCTGCGCGCCGCGATCGGCCTGTCGCCCGCCGGGCGCGTGCTGATCCTGACCAAAGCCGAACCCACTGAGAGCAACACCGGCTACGCGCAGGGCGGTATCGCCGCGGCGATTGGCGACGACGACAGCCCGGCGCTGCACCTCGAGGACACGCTGCGCGCCGGCGACGGCCTCTGCGACGAAGCCGCGGTGCGGGTTCTCGTCGAGGAAGGCGTCGTCTACGTCCGGCAGCTCGCCGAGTGGGGAACCCGCTTCGATCAGGCGCCCGACGGCCGTCCGGCGCTCGGCCGCGAAGCGGCGCACTCTGTGCGCCGGGTGCTGCATGCCGGCGACGCCACCGGCCGCGAAATCGGCCGGCTGCTGTGGGCCCGCGCCTCGTCGCTGCCGTCGGTGACGACGATGAATCACGCGCTCGTGACCGAGCTCGTCGTCGAGGACGGGACGGCGATTGGTGTGCGCTACCTCGACGCCGGCGGCCGCCTGCACGAAGTGCGCGCCGGCGCAACCCTGGTCGCCACGGGCGGCGCCGGCCAGGTGTTCCGCGAGAATACGAACCCGCCGGTCGCGACCGGCGACGGCATCGCGCTCGCGTATCACGCCGGCGCGCGGCTCGCCGATCTCGAGTTCATCCAGTTCCATCCGACGGCGCTCAAACATCCAGGCGCGCCGCGCTTCCTCATCTCCGAGGCGCTGCGCGGCGAAGGCGCGCGCCTCGTCAACGATCGCGGCGAAGCCTTCATGGCGCGCTATCACGAGAGCGGCGATCTCGCGCCGCGCGACGTCGTCGCACGCAGCATCGTGCGCGAAGTCGAGCGGGTCGGCGGCTCCGTGTTCCTGACCTTGGCGCACCTCGATGCCGAGTACGTGCGCCGCCGCTTTCCGACGATCAACGAAATCGTGCGCCGCGCCGGCCTCGATCTGGCGCGCGACCCGATTCCCGTCGGGCCGGCGGCGCACTACATCATGGGCGGCATCGACACGGACGAGTGGGCGCGCACCTCGGTCGCGGGACTGTTTGCCGCCGGCGAGGTCGCGTGCACGGGCGTGCACGGCGCGAACCGCCTGGCCAGCAACTCGCTGCTCGAGGGGCTCGTCTTCGGCGCCCGCGCCGCGATCGCGATGCAGCAGCCGCCGGCGGCGGCGCCGCTCAAAGCCGATCGCCGCGAGGCGTGGCCGGTGCCGGTCGCCGCGGCCAGCCAGCCCGATTCGGGCGGCCTGGATACGGCCGGCGTCCGCGATTTGATGTGGCGCGCCGCCGGACTGTTCCGATCCCGCAGCCGCCTCGTCGACGCCGTCGCGCAGCTCGACCGCCTGTACGCCATCGAGCGCGATCGCGTGCGCGCCCGCTCGAGCGACGACGACGCGTGGCGCCACCTCAATCTCGTCACCGTCGCCCGGTTGATGGCGTGCGCGGCGCTGCGCCGCGAGGAGAGCCGCGGCGGTCATTTCCGCGAGGACTATCCCGCCCGCGACGATGCGCACTGGCGCTTCCACGTCGTCGATCGCCGCAACGCCGACTAACCGATAGAATGACCGGACGCATGGCCAAGAAACCCGAGAAGGATTCGTTTGTCACCGAGATCACGCCGCGCTCGGAGGATTTCTCGAAGTGGTACCTCGACGTGGTCCGCAAGGCAGAGCTCGCCGATTACTCGCCGGTGAAGGGCTGCATGGTGATCCGCCCGTATGGCTTCGCCATCTGGGAGCTGATCCAGAAGGCGCTCGATGCCCGCATCAAGGCCACCGGCCATGTCAACGCGTACTTCCCGCTCTTCATCCCCGAGGGGCTGCTCACGAAAGAAGCGGAGCACGTCGAGGGGTTTGCGCCGCAGGTCGCCTATGTCACCCACGGCGGCGGCGAGGAGCTCGAGGAAAAGCTCGTCGTCCGCCCGACATCGGAAGCGATCATCGGCGTGATGTATGCGAAGTGGATTCAGTCGTGGCGCGATCTGCCGGTGCTCATCAACCAGTGGGCGAACGTCGTGCGCTGGGAAAAGGTGACGCGGCCGTTCCTGCGCACGACCGAGTTCCTGTGGCAGGAAGGTCACACCGCGCATGAAACGGCGGAGGAGTGCGAAGCCGAGACGCTGAAGATTCTGGCGCTCTATGAGGAGATGCTGGCGACCGAGCTGGCCGTGCCGGTCGTCCCCGGCCGCAAGAGCGACAGCGAGAAATTCGCCGGCGCGCTGCGGACGTATTCGATCGAGGCGCTGATGGGTGACGGCCGCGCGCTGCAGGCGGGCACGTCGCACAATCTCGGGCAGAATTTCGCCAAGGCGTTCGACATCACGTTCCAGGCGCGCGACAAGAGCGTGCAGCACGTCTGGGGCACGTCATGGGGCATGACGACGCGGCTCATCGGCGCGGCGATCATGGTGCACGGCGACGACAGCGGCCTCGTGCTGCCGCCGCGGATTGCACCCTATCAAGTCGTCATCGTACCGATCGGCAAGGACAACTGGCAGGAGACCGTGCTGCCGTTTGCAAAGCAGGTGGCCGGCAACCTCGCGGCCGCCGGCATCCGCGTCAAGGTCGACGATCGCGACGAGCGGCCAGGCTGGAAGTTCTCCGAATGGGAGATGCGCGGCGTCCCGCTGCGGCTCGAGATCGGCCCTAAAGACATCGAGAAGGGGCAGGTGTTCTCCGCCCGCCGCGACACGCGCGAGAAGGCGGCGCTGCCGCTCGAGGGGCTCGAGGCCAGAGTGCGCGAGATGCTCGACGGCATTCAGCACAACCTGCTGACGCGCGCCATCACGTTCCGGGACGAGCGGACGCAGCGCGTCGGCTCGTACCAGGCGTTCAAGGACGTCATGGAAGGGCGGCCGGGCTTCGTCATCGCCGGCTGGTGCGGCGCCGCCGACTGCGAGGCTCAGATCAAGACCGACACGCAGGCGACGATCCGCAACATGCCGCTCAACGGCGCGGCGCCGTCAGGATCGTGCGTGCGCTGCGACAACCCGGCGCAGTTCGAAGCATGGTTCGCCAAGGCGTACTGAGCAGCTACCAGAGCCGCCAACCGTCCAAAACGACGACAACCGCCAGAGCCCGCTAAGAGCGCCTGATTTCCGGCGCGCTTGGCGGACTCGGCGGTTGCCGTTCTCCATTCGTGGCCGGCAGTGCCGGCCGTTCGCTACTGCACTCGGACGACGAGCGCGGCACGCCGGTTCAGCCGGCGCGTTTCCTCCCGCGCGTTGTCGTACTTCGGCCGCTCCTCGCCGTAGCTCCTGGTTTCGAGCCGGCCGGCGGCGACGCCGCGCGACGTCAGATACTCCCGCACCGCGGCGGCCCGCCGCTCGCCGAGCGCGAGGTTGTATTCGGCCGTGCCGATGTTGCAGGTGTGGCCTTCGATGACGATCGACTTGTCCGGGTTCGCGGTGAGCTTCGTCACCGCATCGTCGAGCAGGCGGAGCGCTTCGGGCCGCAGCGAGTAGCGGTCGAAGTCGAAGAACACGTCTTCGAACGTCAGCTCGACGACCGGCGCGGGCCGGTTGACCTGGATGCGGACGGTGTCGGTGGCCGTCTTGTTGTCGGACGGGCACGTCACGGTGATCGTGATCGGCACGGCGCCTTCCTGCTGCGGCGCCGTCCATTGCGTCTGCCGCATCGCCGGGTTGTCCAGCGTGCCGCTCGGGGCGCTCCAGCGATAGGTCACTGCGCAGTTGATCGAGTCGGTGACGGTCGCCGTCACCTGCGCGCTCTGGCCGACGAGCACCGTGCACGGGTTGCAATCGGCTTTCACCGCCAGGTTGTGCGTCGGCGGCGCCACCGGTGCGGGCGGCGGTGGGGGTGGCGGCGGCAGTGGCGGCGGCGGTGGCGCCATGTAGATGCGCGTCCCGGGATGGAAGCCGATGCGCACCTGCCAATCGACGTAGTCGGCGAACGGGTCGTCGTCGCTCTCGCGGCGGTTGGCGAGACGGGCTTCGCGCGGCACGTTCCAGCTCAAACCGACGCCGGCAAAGAAGCCGTTGCGCGCCTGGAAGTTGATGCCGCCGGTCGCGCGGGTCAGGTTCTCGGTCGCCGAGACCACCGGCGCGCGGCTGCCGTCGATGCCGACCAGGGTGGCGCCGGTCATCGTGATCGAATCCTTCGACGGCACGAAGCCGTTGAGCTCGCCGAACACGCGCAGCGGGGAGCGCGTCGGGAACGCCGTGCCGGCGCCCCAGCGGAACGCGCCGGTTGGGCCGTCGAAGCCGTCCGGCTGGCCGCGGAATTCGTAGCCGGCGAACGACGACACCTCGACCATCCGCGCCAGCTCTTTGCTGACGATGAAATCGAATACGCCGTCGGCCTTGCCGGTGGTCGTCCCGACATCCTTCTTGCCCGTCGGCACCTTGACCATGCCGCGCACGGCAATCGCCGCCGGCTTCTGGCGGAACTCCGACCAGAGATTGAATTTCACGCCGAGATACAGATCGCCGAGGTTGTCGCCCGTCCACGTCGTGTTGACGTTCGGATAGCGATCGACGACGCCGCCGAAGGCCGACTCGGTGCCGAACAGCGGCCGCAGGTCGCGGTCGATTCGTGTGTCGACGAGGAACGAGCCGAACACCTCGGCGCGATCCTTGATGCCGACGGCGAACGTGCCGGCGAAATCACCGACGTTCGTATAGCCCTGGATGTAGTTCGTGCCGCGGCGGTAGCCGCTCGCCGACCATTTCCCTGCCGGCACGACTTCGCCGGTCGGCACGAACCAGATGCCCGTGTCGCCGAAGAACGTCGTCGTCGCCGGCCGTGTCGATTGATCAGTGGAGGAAGACGGAGGAGAGGATTGTGTGGAAGAGGGCGCCTGGGCGGCGGCGGCACTGGCCCAAAGCGCGCAGGCAGCCACGACTGCCATCGAACGATACGCGTATGCCATAAAGAGCTACCTCCCAACGGTAGCAACCAGGACCGCGAAACGTGATCAGCCGGGTCCGTCCCGAGGTCCGCATGCGAGCCCTGGCGGGCAGATCCCGCCAGAACTCAACAATGGAAATAGTACCGCTGCTCGGTACTCCACGTCAATCAATGGGTTACAGGATTGCGCGGTTTCAGGCTTCGGCTTTGGCTTTGGGGCCGACGATCCAGGCGATGGCAATGCTCAGGACGTAGAGGCACAGCATCGGCGCCGCGAAGATCGTTTGCGTGACCACATCAGCTGAAGGCGTGATGACCGCCGCGATGATGAAGATGATGAGGATGGCGTATTTGAAGTTCCGCACCAGGAAGCGCCACGTCACCATGCGCATCTTCGCGAGGAAGTAGACGATCGTCGGCATCTGGAAGACGAGCCCCATGCCGAGCAGCATCTTCGTGTAGAGATCGAACACCTCTTCGAGGCGCGGCAGGAAGACGAGCTCGTCGGTGTGGAAGCTCGCGAAGAACGTCATCATCGCCGGGAACGCGATGTAATGATTGGTGAGCGCGCCGCCTATGAAGCCGAGCGTCGACAGCACGACGAAGGGAATCGCCAGCCGCTTCTCGTTCGCGTATAACCCGGGCGCGATGAACATCCAGACCTGATACATGATCACCGGCGAGGCGAACACGACGCCGGCGATGAGCGCGATCTGGATGTCGAAGGAGAACGCTTCCCCCGGCTGCGTGTAGATCATGCGGCTGCCGCTCGGCAGGATCCGCCGCGTCGGGCCGAGCAGAAAATCGGAAATCGGATTGATCAGGTAAAAGCCGACGACGATGCCGGCGCCGACGGCGAGCAGGGCGTTGACGATGCGTTTCCGGAGCTCGTCGAGATGCTCCAGAAACGACATCTGCCCGCCTGGCTCCTCGTCGTCGGGCTCGAGGGCGCGGGCCGTCGCTCCGCCTTGCGGACCGGGAAAAGGGACGAGAGCCAACTAGGCGCTCTTGTCGACCCTTCCTGGCGCCGCCGGTTCGGCGTGGTGGGTCTCGGCGGCGGGCGCATTCGCGGCATCGGCCGCTTGGTGTGCGGCGGTGACGGCGGCTTTCTGATCTTCGAGCCGGATCTCTTCCTCGAGCGTGCTGCGCAGCTCGTTCGAGGCGCGTTTGAACTCCGCCAGGCTCTTGCCAAGCGAACGGCCCAGCTCCGGCAGCTTGCGGGGCCCGAAGATGATCAGGGCGATCACGAAGATGATGATCAGTTCGGGCATCCCGATGGAACCTAGCATGGTGTGCTCCTGAAGGCGGCTTACAGGCGGGCAGCCGCTCCTTGGCATTATAGGAACCGGACGGACGGCGGGTCAAGGAATTCCGCTGTGAAAATCGCTCAGAAGTCGTTGCCTGTAAGGAAGTTATCTGCTAAGGTTGGACCATATGCGACGTCACCGCCCCTTCTCAGTGGTCGCGGCCGCGATCGTGCTGTCCGCGCTGGTCGGCGGGTTCTTCGGCAAGAGCGCACTCGCCGTCGACGACAAGATCCCCGAGCACTACAAGACATTCACCGCCGCGCTGCTTTCCAGCACATTGGGATCCTAAGCTTAGAATTCCACGTGGACAAGTTGTCGCG
>JADMIO011661009.1_pt1 | contig 11156 bp, 11 predicted proteins | sample 8958161 | NCBI WGS metagenome assembly JADMIO01 (sample SAMN16585339, study PRJNA669376) | soil metagenome | isolation source: Crop rotation soil | place: USA: Cullars Rotation, Alabama | collected 2011 | reverse complement strand
CGCGACAACTTGTCCACGTGGAATTCTAAGCTTAGGATCCCAATGTGCTGGAAAGCCACGCGATCAATAATGTTTTTGACGCGTCCGGTTTCTGTTCAGCCTGGATCGAATGCCTCGATGATGGGGCAGGGGCCGCGCTTGCCGCCAGCACAGGTCGAGCGGAGCCTTTCAAGTGCAGTGCGAGACTGGTTGAGCTCGCCGATCTTTTTATCAAGTGCGACCAGGCGCTCCTCTGCCAGTGCTCGGATACGGGCGCGGTCTTCGGTGCGGTCGAGCGCAAGCAGCTCACCAATCTCGTCCAGCGTGAAACCGGCGGCTTGGGCGCGGCGGATGAAGCGAAGGCGGCGTACATCCTCGTTGCCATAGCGCCGCACGCTCCCGGCCGCAGCCGGCACGCTAAGCAGGCCGCGCCGCTGATAGTAGCGTACCGTCTCCACGCCGACGTCTGCCCCGGCCGCCAGCCGCGCGATCGTCATTCCTTGGCTCATACTGCTTGACTCCGTACCACGGTACGGAAGGTAGAAGCTGAGTCGCCGCATGGCAAACCAAGGAGAACAACCATGACGAAGACCCCCAGCACCAAGCCCGCGCAGGCGCCACACAAGGAAGGTTGCCGCTGCAGCCCATGCACCTGCCGCAGCTGCGCCTGCTGACGGTCGGAGGGCCGCATCCGCCGAGGTGCGGCCCGACACGCGGGCGAAGACGGCCTGTCGAGTCGCCGCTCAACCCGTCCTGCAACCAAGTCGGTTCGTCGGAAACGGTGCATCCGGATGCACAGACGCGGGTTGGCGGTGCATGAGCAACGAGAAAACTCAGCATCGCCCTGGCCTGACCGCGATTGCCGCTGTCCTTGCCCTGTCCTCCACCCCAGCTCTCGCGCAAACCGTTGACGGTGCCGCACCGGAGCCTGCCGCACCTGTTATGGTGGCCCCGCCGCCACCGGTCGCGCCAGCTGCCGCGGAGCCGGCACCGATGGCGCAGCCGGCCACTCGGTCGCTGCCGATGATGAACATTCCCAAGCCTGACCTGACCGCCTTGGGATCGCCGTCCGCACCTGCCGCGGTGGAGCCAACCGCAAGCGCCGAAGCGTCCGCGCCGACGCCGCGTCGCGCGGCACGCGCAGCCGTAACACGGGAGGCAGCGCCCACGCAGGCTGTCGAGCCGGTTGCCGCTCAGGCAGTGCCGGAACCCGCCGCGCCCGTGGCGCCTCAGAGTGCCGACCCGCAAATCGTAGCAGCGGAGGCGCCGCTGCCGCCCGCGCCGGTAGCTGCCAGCGAAACCGTGGCAACGACCGAAGCGGTCGAATCCGGCAACGACATCCTTCCCTTCGTCGGCGCGGCTGGGCTGGCGGTGCTTGCTCTCGCCGCTGGCGGTGCCGCTTATTCGCGCCGCAAGCGCACGGCGGACAGCGATTTCCGCGAACGCGACGAAGACTATGCCCTCGCGGCGGATGGCGCCGGCGTGCATCAGTTGATGGCAACCGACATCGTGGATGCGCCGGCAACTGTTCGTGCCGAACCCCCGCCCGTGCGGACGGCAACGCCGGTCGCCGCTCCCGCGGTTGCCGATGCCAAGGCGCTTCCGGCAGGGTTCGACCTGTCGCGTTACGGCCCGCATGTGCAGGCGGCCTATATGGGCCCGAGTGCAGATAACCCTTCGCTGTCGCTGCGCACCCGGCTGAAGCGCGCCCGGGCATTCGACCAGCGGGCGCGGCGGGCGAAGGCCGAGGCAGAGGCGGTGCGGATCGAGAATATCGCCCGGGCTCCTGCCGAGGCCAGGACGCTCCGCAGCGGGAAGGCCGCGACCCGGCCCAACCATTGGTGGAAGCCCTCGCTCAAGCCAGCCTTCGAGGGATCGCACGCCTAGAGTGTCGATCACTCCAGACGCTCTTCCGCCGTCCGTGCCGTTCCCCGGGCACGGGCGGCGGTTTGCCGCCGGATGGACATTAGAGACGATGCAAGGCCGAGGAAAGTGGTGGGCGCTATTGTGTCGTCACCGGTCCGACGGGCAGAAATGCTGCCCGTTTCAGCAGAATTAGACGGCGATCATGGCCCCGCACCGCATCTACAAGACCAGCTTCGCCAGCGTGTATCCTCATTATGTCACCAAAGCCGAGCGCAAGGGGAGGACCCAGGCCGAGGTGGACGAGGTAATTCGCTGGCTGACCGGCTTTGACCAGAAGGCGCTGGAGGCGCAGATCGCCGCGGGCATCGACTTCGAGAGTTTCTTCGCCAACGCCCCGACGCCCAACCCCGCGCGAGACCTGATCAAGGGCGTGGTTTGCGGCGTACGCGTCGAGAACGTGGAAGAGCCGCTGATGCGGGAAATCCGCTACCTCGACAAGCTCATCGACGAACTGGCGCGGGGCAAGGCGATGGAGAAGATTTTGCGCGGGTGAGGTCGTGTCGGCTCTATCGCGCGCGGAGCGGCCATCGCCCATGTTCGATATGGGTGGTCTTGCCGACGATGCTTTCGACGAGCGCGATCGGTTCAACGATCCACCCGATTGGCGCGATCTTCTCGCTGCCGAGCCGATCGCCGCGATAGTTAATCGTGACATGAGGCTCCGGCGTGGTGCCGAGCATCATCGGGGCCCGGCATTCAAGCAGGTGGCTCAGCAGTGACGCCTGAAAGGCACGTGCCTCCCGCAGCGGCGCGCGGGTGCGCAGGGTCACGGTCTTGCTGTTCTCGATCCGATCGAATGCAAGCGGGAAGGTATGGCCGTCAAAGCTGTCCAGTGCCGCGATCACCGCGGGGAGCCATTCGGGCGGCGCGTAATGGAGGTCGAACAGCGCGAGCAGGGTGACGTGGAGAAGGTCAGCGCCGCGGCCGGGATCGTTACGGAAGAGGGCGATGACTTCCGCCTGCTGCTCGAGCGGCGGCTTGGCCATGACGTAGAGCGGTCGGCGGGGGCGCATGGGAAGGCTTAGCAGACGGGGTAGGTCTGAGGGGACGGCATTCCTGTCCCCGGGAAGGGGAGGATTGAGTAGGCCTTCTCCGGCTGCGCTGCAGTTCACTCCGCCGCGGGCAAGTAGAGCTCGCCGCCCTTTTCCTTGAACCGCTCGCTCATCTCTTCCATGCCCTTGATCGCGGCGGCCTTGCTGGCGGCGGCGGTTTCGGCGCCGGTGGGGCCGGTGGCGATGAAGCCGTCGACGTCCTGGTTCTGCTTGGCCGCGAACTGGCGGACTTCCTGGCTGATCTGCATCGAGCAGAATTTCGGCCCGCACATGCTGCAGAAATGGGCGGTCTTGGCGCCTTCCGCGGGGAGGGTCTCGTCGTGGTATTTCTCGGCGGTGTCGGGGTCGAGCGACAGGTTGAACTGGTCGCGCCAGCGGAATTCGAAGCGGGCGCGGCTCACCGCGTCGTCGCGGACCTTCGCGGCGGGATGGCCCTTGGCGAGGTCGGCGGCGTGGGCGGCGAGCTTGTAGGTGACGACGCCGACCTTGACGTCGTCGCGGTCGGGAAGTCCCAGATGCTCCTTGGGCGTGACGTAGCAGAGCATCGCGGTGCCGTACCAGCCGATCATCGCGGCGCCGATGCCGCTGGTGATGTGATCGTAGCCCGGCGCGATATCGGTGGTGAGCGGCCCGAGGGTGTAGAAGGGCGCCTCGCCGCAGACCTCGAGCTGCTTGTCCATATTCTCCTTGATCTTGTGCATCGGCACATGGCCTGGGCCCTCGATCATCACCTGCACGTCCTGCTTCCACGCGCGGTGGGTGAGCTCGCCCAGCGTGTAGAGCTCGCTGAACTGCGCCTCGTCGTTCGCGTCGGCGATGCTGCCGGGGCGGAGACCGTCGCCGAGCGAGTAGGCAACGTCATAGGCCTTCATGATTTCGGTGATCTCGTCGAACCGCTCGTAGAGGAAGCTCTCGCGGTGATGCGCCAGGCACCATTTGGCCATGATCGACCCGCCGCGGCTGACGATCCCGGTGACGCGCTTCGCCGCCATGGGGATGTAGGCGAGGCGGACGCCGGCGTGGATTGTGAAATAGTCCACGCCCTGCTCGGCCTGCTCGATCAGCGTGTCGCGGAAGATCTCCCAGGTGAGGTCCTCGGCGATGCCGCCGACCTTCTCTAGCGCCTGATAGATCGGCACGGTGCCGATCGGCACGGGGCTGTTGCGGATGATCCACTCACGCGTGTCGTGAATGTTGCGGCCGGTCGACAGGTCCATGACGGTGTCCGCGCCCCAGCGGATCGACCAGACCATCTTGTCGACTTCGGACGCGACGTCGGATGCGACGGCCGAATTGCCGATGTTGGCGTTGATCTTGACCAGGAAGTTGCGGCCGATCGCCATCGGCTCCGATTCCGGGTGGTTGATGTTGCTGGGGATGATCGCGCGGCCGCGGGCGACCTCGTCGCGCACGAACTCGGCAGTGACATAGTCGGGGATCGACGCGCCGAAATCCTGGCCGTCGCGGGCGAGCTTCTCTTTCAGCTCGGCGCGACCGATGTTCTCGCGGATGGCGACATATTCCATCTCGGGCGTGATGATGCCCTTGCGGGCATAGTGCATCTGGCTGACGTTCGCGCCGGGCTTGGCGCGCAGGATGCGACCGCGCACGTGCGGGAAGGCTTGGACGCCGGCGGAGCGGTCGGGGCCCTTGAGGCCGTTGTCCTCGGGCTTCACCTCGCGCTGGGCGACCTCCTCCACGTCGCCGCGGCTGCGGATCCAGTCGCGCCGCAGCTCGGGCAGGCCCGCCATGATGTCGATGCGGGCATTGTCGTCGGTATAGGGGCCGGAGCAGTCGTAGACGCGAACCGGAGGCTCGCCGGACGAGGGTTCCAGCGCGATCTCGCGCATCGCGACGCTGACGCCCTGCGGGCCCGGGACGTGGATCTTGCGGCTGCCCCGGATTGCTCCGGTGGTGACCTTAAGCTCGGTGCGGGCGGGAATATCGGCCATCAGTCGCGTCTCCAAATCTGGGATGGAGACGGGGCGAACCCATTCTCCCTCCCTACGCCAGTCTCAACTGGATCAGGTTCAACGGGTCGGAGGACGAGCCTCCCTCTCAGCCGTGTCTCACGGCCCCCCGGGGATGGCGCGACCTTAGAAGCAGGCGGCGGCGACCGCCAGACAAAAAGAAAGGGCGCCCCGAGGGACGCCCTTCCTGAAACTGAAAAGGTCTCGGACGATCAGTGCGCGTTGGCGTCGATCGCGTCAGCCTTGGCATCGCCAGCAGCTTCGACCGCATCGGCCGAGTTGTGCAGCGCGTCAGCCTGGTTCTCCAGAGCCGCTTCGCCACCCTCGGTGGTTGCGTTGTCAGCAGCTTCTTCCACAGCGTCGGCCTGGTTCTCGATGGCATCCGAAGCATTCTCTGCAGCAGCGTCGACGGCCTCGGCCTCCGGGGCCTTGTTGCAAGCGGAGAGGGTCAGAAGACCCGCGGCAATCACGAAAGTAAGATTCTTCACCCGTAACCTCCCAGGTTGTGCCGGGAGCGGCGGACCGCGCCCTTCAGCCCCCTTAACGCAGACCCGCCATCAGTCAATTGGCTAGTAGCGGAGGGCAGACACGGTCACGCCGCGCCGCAGCGCGCGAGTCGCACGGCCCAAGGATGATGCCGCGAACCCTGCCGGACCCGTCGTGAACAGCGCATTTACGCCAAGTTCGCGTCATCATTCCGTAACCTCGTGGACGCCCGTCGTCCCAGGCGGCAGAGTTGCAGAACCTGCATTTCGCAACAGCGAAGAAAATATTGGCGTCATGACGATGCGCCATAAAGCGAGCCACATAGAAGGAGAGCGTGATGACCGACAGCGAACGGGCCCAGGCAATCATCGCGATCGGCCAGGTGGTGGCTCGATATTGCCGGGGCGTGGACAGGCTGGACGAGGCGATGGTCGCCAGCACCTACTGGCCGGACTCCTATGACGACCATGGCCCGTTCAAGGGAACCGGACCTGAACTGGCGAAATGGGCGGTCGATTTCCTGAACGAGCAATATTCGACGTCCAGCCACATCGTCGGCCAGAGCCTATTCGAGTTCCGTGGCGAGCAGGCGGGCGTCGAGACCCAGTTCACCGCATGGAACGTGGTGCGGGCGACGGGCAGGGGCCGCATCATCGGCGGCCGCTATGCCGACCTGTTCGAGCGGCGGGCGGGCGAGTGGAAGGTGCTCCACCGCGTCGTGCTGTATGACTGGAACATGATGGCGGAGGCGGTGCCGATCACCTTTCCGCACGCGCCGGTGTCCCGGTCGACCGAGGACCCCAGCTATCGGATATTCAAGGATTGATCGGTGGATGCACGTCGACTCGCAGGACGGTAGTATAGCGCATTGCGTGGCTGAACTCAGGGGTTTAGGATTGCGGGGAAACAATCTGGGCAAGCCGTGCGTCGCCGATAGTGTGACACCGGACAGGCGCTAAGACATCGAGGAGAGGGTGATGGGACGCGGGACGAGAGCAACCGATTACGACCTGCTGATCAAAGGCGGCACGGTGGTGGACGGCAGCGGCGGCGCGCCGTTCCCGGCCGATGTCGCGATCGCCGACGGCAAGGTCGTGGCGGTGGGCAAAGTGTCTGGTTCGGCGGCCGAGGTGATTGACGCCGCCGGCAAGCTGGTGACGCCGGGCTTCGTCGACATCCACACGCATTATGACGGCCAGATCACCTGGGAACACCGCCTGTCGCCGTCGTGCGATCACGGGGTGACTACGGTGGTAATGGGCAATTGCGGCGTCGGCTTCGCGCCGACGCGGCCGGCCGACCGCGAGAAGGTGGTGGCGCTGATGGAAGGCGTAGAGGACATCCCCGGCGTGGTGATGACCGAGGGCGTGCCGTGGAACTGGGAGACCTTTCCCGAGTATCTCGACGCGATCGAGAAGCGCGTGTCCGACGTCGATTTCGCTGCGCAGCTGCCGCATTCGCCGCTGCGCGTCTATGTGATGGGCGACCGTGGCGCCGACCGCGAGCCGCCGACCGATGCCGATCTTGCCGAGATGCGCCGCCTGACCGCCGAGGCGATCCGCGCGGGCGCGCTGGGCGTTACGACCTCTCGCCACCTCGGCCACCGCTCGATCGACGGTAGCGTCGCGCCGAGCATCAATTCGGAGGAGGACGAGCTGAAGGCGCTCGCCGGGGGTCTGCGTGATGCGGGCAAGGGCGTGTTCCAGATGATCACCAATGCCACCAAGCCGCCCGAGCAGGAATTCTCGGTGATCCGCCAAATCGCTGAGGTGGCAGGCAGGCCGGTTTCCTTCTCGCTGGTGCTTGCGCCGAACAAGGAGCGCGAGAACGACTGGAAGTATTTCGTCAAAGGCATGGTCGAGGCGAAGAAGGACGATATCGACATCCGGGGGCAGATATCCCCCCGCGCCGTAGGCGTGCTGTTCGGGCTGGACCTGTCGACGCATCCATTCTGCCTGAATCCGAGCTATGAGGAAGTGCGCGACCTGCCGCTGGACCAGAAGGTGGCGCGGATGCGCGACCCCGAATTTCGTAAGCGCATCCTGTCCGAAAAGCCCGAGGGCCCCAATCCGGACCTGCTGCGCCTGGTGCAGCGGGTCGAGCTTCTGTTCCCGCTGGGCGACCCGCCCAACTACACGCCCGATCCGGCGGACAGCATCGTCAAGCGCGCCAGAGAGAAGGGCATCGATCCCATGGAAGCGCTTTATGACGAGCTGCTGAAGGACGACGGTCACGCTATCCTGCTCTGCCCCATCGGCAATGCCACGGCGCAGGGCTTCGACGGCGCGGTCGACCTGTTCGGCCAGCCCAGCGTGGTGCTAGGGTTGGGCGACGGCGGCGCGCATTACGGCCGCATGTGCGATGCGAGCTTCCCCACCTTCCTGCTGACCCGCTGGACGCGCGACAAGATCGAGGATCGCGGCATCGACGTGCAGACCGCGATCAAGATGCTCGCGCGAGATACGGCCGTGGCCGTGGGTTTGAACGACCGCGGGCTTGTGCGTCCGGGGTTCAAGGCCGACCTCAACATCATCGATTACGACCGGCTCAAGCTGCACGCTCCGCGCGTGCGGCGCGACCTGCCGGCGGGTGGGCGCCGGCTGGCGCAGCGCGCCGACGGTTATGTCGCGACGATTGTGTCGGGGCAGGTGACGTACCGCGAAGGCGTGGCGACGGGCGCGTTGCCCGGGCGGCTGGTGCGCGGTCAGCAGGAGGCTGTGCCGCAGGCGGCGTGACATGTTCCCCGGCTAAAGCCGGGGTTCCAGCGCAAGGATTGGAACTGGGCCCCGGCGTTCGCCGGGAGCCGAAATTATGCCGAATCTACTAGGCCGTTACCGCGCTACGCCCTGGCCGGGGGGATCGCTGGCAGGGAAGGATTCGTCGGAGGCTTCGTCTTCCGCCGTCCAGCCGCGGGTCGGCTCGCTGCGCATGGCGTCCGGACCGGCGGACCTGACCGGTCCTTCGCCCTGGCGGACGGCAGCGCCGTAGCCGGGCTCGCGCTCGGTGGCACGCGGGCCAATGAGCTGGCGCATCGACAGCAAAACGCCCAGGCCCCCGGCCACCACAACCAGTGCGCCGAGGCCGATCTTAACTGATCTAGAAGGCAACATTCCCTATCTCCCTCCCGGCACGGGATGCTCGCAGGTCCGTGTGCTCAATGTTCGGGCGCGTCGAATGTGCCATGCCGTCGCGCGCAGGGGTCATCAGCGGCACGTAACAGGACTGGAATCGTTGTGTCGCCGATATGTAGGAGCCAGCTATACCGATGAGACCACGCGGATCGCACGGTCTGGCGATCACCGTCCTTCTCGGCGCCGCGCTGGCGACGGGGCTGGCGCTGGTGCGCAGCCCGCAACCGGGTGTGCTGCCTGCGCGCCCTAAGGCGGTCGCCAGGCTGGTGCCGCCATCTTCCACGCCGCCGGCGGTGGCGCCCGTGGTCAATCTGGCGGTGCTTCCCGACGATGCGGTGAAGATGAACGCCGCCATTCCCTTCTCGAAAGAGCCCATCCCTGCGGCAAGGCCGTTCAAGCCGGGCCTGGCGGGCGACGACCTGGCCCGGTCCACCGACTGCTTGGCCGCTGCCGCTTATTATGAGGCGGCTACCGAAGGGGATGACGGGATGCGCGCCGTAACGCAGGTGGTGATCAACCGCCTGCGCCATCCCGCCTTCCCGAAGACGATATGCGGTGTCGTGTTCCAGGGCTCCGAACGCAGCACGGGCTGCCAGTTCACCTTCACCTGCGACGGCTCGCTGGCGCGCGTTCCGTCCGAGAGGGGGTGGGCGAAGGCGCGCAAGATTGCGGCAGAGGCGCTGAAGGGGAGCGTCTACAAGCCTGTCGGCTATGCCACTCACTACCACACCAACTGGGTGGTGCCTTACTGGAGCGGCGAGCTCGACAAGATCGCGGCGGTAGGTACGCACCTGTTCTTCCGCTGGGCGGGCTGGTGGGGGACGCCGGGCGCCTTTCGCGGCCAGTATGGCGGGCGTGAGCCGCTGGTCGAGAAAATGGCGGCGTTGTCGGCGGCTCACGACATGGCGCTTCCGACGATCGACGCCGTGCTGAAGGCAGACGGGGACGCCAGCCTGGCGCTCAAGGTCGATGCGACCGCCAGCAAGGCCGCACGCGACGTCTATACGCTGGGCTCGGCCGCCACCGCTCCGGTCATCGTGATCCTGAGCCCATTCGCACAGCCCGAAAGCTATCCCGCCATGGCGGCCGCGCTGTGCGGCCAGCGTACCTTTTGCAAGCTGCTGGCGTGGCGCGACGCGAGAAAGGCACCAGGGCTGCCCCCGATCGAGGCGACGCATCTGGAGACGATGTCGTTCAGCTTCCTGCGCGACAGGGGCGGCGCGTTCGAAAAGGCGCTGTGGAACTGCAGGGATTTCCCGCGCACCGACCCCCGGGAATGCATCAAGCAGCCGGTACCGGCAGCTGCACCTGCGGCGACGCCAACTCCCGCCCTGAAGGCAGACGCGGAAAGGAGCGCCGCATTGTTCGGGACGAGAGAGGCGCCGCCCATGATGCCCGCGCGGTGAATGCCGATCACGTTCATGTCTGCTTAACCGCCACGCGCTATTGTGTGCCTTGTAGACGCTCCCCTGCGTCAAGGATTTCTTCGCCCCGTCGCCTTGTGCGGCGGGGCTTTTTCTTTGTGTCGAACAGCGTCGTTGGGCGGATCAGGCGAGAACGGGGACTGGCCGATACGGCTCCCCGGCGAAAGCCGGGATCCAGTTCCAATGCTCGCGCCGGACCCCGGCTTTCGCCAGGGAACGTGAGGAGACTGAGCTTCGCGAAGGCTCCTCAGGACGAACGGCCCGGGTCTTACGCATCGTCCGGCTAATTCACCGTGGGCGTGGCGCCTCCGTCGATGCGGATATTAACGCCGTTGATGAAGCCGGACAGCGGGCTGGCGACGTAGGCGACCATGTTCGCGATGTCGGCGACCTGGCCGAGCCGGTCAACGGTCTGGGGCAGGTAATTGTCCAGCACGAAACGGCGCGTCTTCTCCATGTCGTCACCGAAGCCGTTTGCCCTGCCGACACGGCCGAACCACAGGTCCAACGCCGGCGTCTCGATCAGCCCGGGAGAGACAGTGTTCACCGTCACGCCTGTACGCGAGAGCGCCTTGGCAGCACTGACCGTCAGGTTGAGGGTGGCGCCGCGCGCCGCGCCGTAATCGGGCTGGGCGGCGGTGGGGGCGGTGCCGCTGGCGCTGCCGATCTGGATCACCCGGCCCCAGCCGCGCTCGCGCATCGCGGGCACGAGCTGATGCATCAGCCGCACCGCCGAGAGGATGGCGCGCTCATAGGTCGACATCCAGATATCGGGATCGGGCGAGAACCAGTCCTGGCCCTGGACGGTGCGATCGCTGCCGCCGGTGTTGTTGACCAAAATATCCACCCCGCCCAGCCCGGCCAGCGTGTCTGCAACCGTCTGGTCGACGCCCTCCTGCGTGGCGACGTCCCCAAGTGCCAGCACCGCCGTTCCGCCGGCATCGCGGATCTCCGCAGCAAGCGCCTCCGCACGGTCCACATCCCGCCCGTTGATCGCGACGGCCGCCCCCTCGGCGGCGAGAGTCCGCGCAATCCCTGCGCCGATTCCCGACGTGCTGCCCGAGATCAATGCCCTCTTGCCCCGAAGATTCAGTTCCATCGCCGCTCTCTCCCAAGTCGATTGATGACGATCTCTTTCCAGCACAGTGGGATCCGAAGCTTGGAATTCACGTGACTTGAAGTCGCGGC
>JADMIO010957552.1_pt1 | contig 11156 bp, 7 predicted proteins | sample 8958161 | NCBI WGS metagenome assembly JADMIO01 (sample SAMN16585339, study PRJNA669376) | soil metagenome | isolation source: Crop rotation soil | place: USA: Cullars Rotation, Alabama | collected 2011 | reverse complement strand
CACCGCGCGATGGCTTCGAGGGGCTTGCCATTCGGGTGATTGGCGAAGGTGCGGGTGTCGGGAAGGAACATGCGCAGGCCGGGGTAGCTCCACATGTCGTAGCCCCAGCCGAGGGCGATGCGATTGCCGTCGCCGCGGATGCCGTGTTTGTCTGCCTCGCCGGTGATGAAGGGATTGTTGTCGTAGCCGATGCTAAGCGGGGCGTTTCGGAAGAGGTAGGTGGCGACCACTCCGTCGGCGCCGGCTTTGTGGACGTGCCAGGGGGTTTCCCATTTCGGAGCGCTCAGCTCGGTGAACGCGCCGTTGGTTTCCCACATGCTCATGTCCTGCTGCCCGCCAGCGTAACGATCCGGTTTGCTCATGCTGAAGCCTTCGAGGCCGACGCAGGCGCCTTCGGGGAAGAGCCAGTAGGTGCAATCCCAGTTCGTCTCGCCGTCCTCGCGCCCCGGCGTTTTGCCGCTCAGGCGCAGCTTGGTGACGATGCCGCGCTCGAGGGTCCAGCGATAACCGCGTGCGGCTTCGACGTGGGCGTGACCGCTCTCGACGCCCGCCGCGCTGAAGCCTGCGTAGCGGAAGAGTTCCTTGTTCCTCCACATCACGCTGGGATTGAGCGGGAAATCTTTCAGGGCGAGTTCGCCGGCCGCGACGTCGTCGGCGCGATCCTTGAATTCCTGCGTTTCCATCTCGCGCTGCCGCGTGGCGTAGATGCGCATGGTGAGCTGTTGCTTCGCGTAAGGCTTGGTGGGGAAGCGCAGGAGATAGAGCGCGGCGCAGGTGGATTGCGGGAACTTCGCGGCCGCAGTGAATTGGGCCTCTAGCTTTTGGCCGACGTCGGGCCATTTCTCTTTCGCCCAGGCGATTTTGTCTTCGCGCGCGCTGACGACCTTGGGGTCATTGCCGGGGTGGTGCTGGAGCAGCGCGTACTGTCCGCCCCAATCGAGGCGGCCCTTGCGGGCGGTCTGCCAATCCTGCGAATCCCAAACGAAGTAGGGAATTTCGGCGCCCTTCGCATCGAAGAAGCGCACGGCCCATGGGTCGGGGACTTCGCCGGGTTCGAAACGTGCGCGCACGAAGGCATAGCCGGAGGTGTTGTTGGCCTGGACAATGTGGACCTTGAGTTCGGCCGGGGGCGTTTCCTGGGAGTGGGTGGTGAGGGGAATGAGTGCGGCTGTCAGTGCAGCGACCAGCAAGCGGGTTGTCATCTTGAGGGAAAACTTCATGGGGAAGAGGGAGCGCGGCCGGTTGGGCGGACGTTGCGCGTTGAGGGCCGGGCGTCCGAATGAGTGCTTCCCTCGCTTATTTGTATGACATGCACCGGGCGCCGCGGTGGATAGGCGGCTCGGTGCTTCGACCCCTCCGGGGTCAGGTCGTATTTTAGGATCTAATCCGGTGGTGTCGCTCGTTCCTCGCTCAACCACCGGCTACAAGCTGTGAACCCTTCGGGTTCAAACGCCTCGCCGAATTCGGCTCCCTCCGCGCGACGCTTTTGGTAATCGTTGGTTGCATGAACACGCTTACCCGGAACTTCCAGTCGCATTCATCCGCGGCGCGATGAAAGTGCGGTTTTCCAGGCGCAGGATTGTGCTGTCGGCCGCCGCCGCGGTCCTGGTGCTTCTGCTCTACTATCCGGTGAAGAATGTCCTCGCGGTGATCGCGGTGCAGAATGCGGTGTGGCGGGATTACGAGATTTCCTTTGGCTACGGACCGGGGGCGCGGACTGACCGGCCCGCGATGCTTCCCGTGGCACTGGACAATGCGGCGGAGAAGTTTTTCGAGCACGTTTTTGCCAGGACGCGCGGCCTGCCCGAGACGGAACTCGTGAAGACGCGAAACCGCGACATTACCTATCACGAGCGATTTCGCGCGTTCTTCCGAGGCCCCATCGATGAAGTGCACATCTACTATTGCGAGGGATTTCGGAGCGATGTGGGCGAGGCCTTGGGGAACTTCCCACACCTGCGACGCGTGACCGTGTACAGCAATGAACCGGAAGACATCCCAACGGAGGCCGAATGGGCGCTGCTCTGCACGAGGCTGCGAGCGATGCCAGAGATCGAGGAGATCGAATTGGGTGGGCGGTTGATTTCGGATGCGGCCCTGGCACCCCTCGCGGGGCATCCTGGGCTGCGGAAGGTCGAAATTTCGTACGGGAGAGTGACGGCCGCGGGTTGCGCGAAGACTTTCGGATCCATGCCGCGCCTGACGAGGTTCGAGTTGGGCGAGATCATGTACGACGATGTTTGGGCGTCACCGGAGGAACAGGCGAAAATGAGTGCGGCGATGCCGGCGGTGAGCATCAAGCTTCCGTCGAGCGTTTATTGAGGAGTTCCACCATCCAAGTCCGGCGGATACGCGGTTCAGGTTTCCGCCTGAATGGCAAGCGTTGGCAGACAGGAGATGATTTCGTCGCTCCCAACGAATTTTAGGTGGAGAAAAGCATGGGTGGCCGGGATGATTTTCCGTCTCCCGGTCACTCATTTTCTTAGGATTCAGCCGGGTTGGTTGCGGTGAAGCTAATGCGGGATGAGGAGACCCAATGATCGCAGCCCGAAGAGAAGTGCAACGATGCCGGCGGCGGCGAGCAAGGCGCCGCCGAGGCGAAGGGCGAATTCGCGATAGGACATCGGTGGATGTTGAAGTGGTCGAGCTTCGATGGGCATTCGGGAGATGACCTGACGCCCGCATCAGCGAATTTGATAAAGACCAGTTTTGCCGCGACGTGTGATTCATCAGTATGGTGAATTTCAAATTCCCGTCCGACCTGTTGTATCGCGTGCTCGAAGCGGTGGAGGAGAAGGGCTTTTTCGTGTTGGGTGAAAACGAAATGCAGCGGCTGTTGTCGCGGATCGAAGGGGGGCACGCGGAGCGGAGACAGGCGCTGGAAGAGTTTGCGCAGCTTTCGGGATTGAAGATGGAAACGACGCCGAACCTCAATGCGGCCCGCTTTGAAAATCTGCGGGTCGCGAAGCCTATGAACCTGACCCTGCACAGCCCAGTGGCCGACGTGATGATGCACCTGAGCGAGATCGAGCCTGGCCTTTGTGTGTATACCTGCCCGCAGTCGGGAGGAGTGTGGATTCCACTGCAATCGTATCTGGATTGGAAGGAGCATCACGGACATGACGCGAGCGAGTTGCCGCCGGGGTATGTGCCAACGCCGGCGGACGATTCGAAGCGGCGGGCGCTGATCTGCCCGGAGTCAGGGTATCTGTTGATGCGGTACCGGGTGGGGCACGGGTTGCACTTTCACGTGGAGGTGAGCCCGAAGACGGGCGGCATCTGGCTGGATCGAGGCGAATGGGAGGCGCTGAAGAGCAAGGGATTGCACGTGGAGTTGAATCACATCTTCACGGCGCCGTATCAGGAACGGGTGCGAAGCGAGGAGCGCGAAGAGGTGCTGGAGGGAGTGTTTCGAGAAAGGATCGGGAAGGAGGATTTTGAGAAGGTGGCGGAGTTTAGGGAGTGGCTGCGCCAACATCCGAAGCGGCGGGAGATCCGGTGTTATGTCTTCCACGACCTCAAATACGAAGGCGAGTAGGCGGGGTCGTAAGGTGCTTGCCGACGAAGGGCGAAAGGGAGAGAACCTGAGGGCATGCGACACCCCCCGCATCAAGCGACTCGGTTATGATGAAGTTCTCGATCGTTCTTCTCATTTTGTGCGGCGCCACGCTCTTTGGGGCGGAAACGACGAAGCCCAATATTCTATTCATTCTGACCGATGATCAGGGCTGGGCGACGCTGAGTTGTTACGGCAGCAAGCAGGTGCCGACGCCGAATCTCGACTCGCTCGCGCATGATGGGGTGCGCTTCACCCAGGCGTATGCGATGCCGCAATGCACACCGACGCGCGCGTCGTTGCTGAGCGGTCAGCACACGGCGCGCAATGGGATGTGGCACGTGATTCCGTGGTACGGGCTGCCTTGGGCGCGAGTCGCGGAGCCGGCGTATCGCGAGCAGTTTCCCCGCGAGGCGTTCAATCTGCCGAAGGGGCTGCGCGCCGCGGGGTATCGGACGGGGATGGCGGGGAAGTGGCATCTGACGAGCGGTGCGGATGGAGATTACTCGGGGCTGAATGCTTCGGCGGCGGATGCGTATGGATTCGATTTCGTGGCGCCGAAAGGGACCGGGCCACTGGGCGAAGGGGACAAATGGGTGGATCATCTGACGGACCAGGCGATCGGGTTCATCGAGCGGGAGCGGGAGCGGCCTTGGTTCTTTTACCTCGCGCATCACACGGTGCATGGGAAGGTGTCTGCACCGACTGCGCTGGTGGAGAAGTATCGCGCGAAGGGCGCGCCGGAGGAGGGGTTGCAGAATGCGACGTATCTCGCGGCGCTGGAGCATCTCGATAATTCCGTGGGGCGGCTGCTCGCGAAGCTCGATGAACTCAAGCTGCGCGAGCGGACGATCGTGATTTTCCAGAGCGACAATGGCGGGGTGAAGTCGACCTACAGTCTGCCGGAGCCGTCGGCCGAGGCGGGCGGTTCATTGAAGATCGATCGGTACGAGTTCGATAATGCGCCACTGCGCTCGGGCAAGGGTTCGCCCTACGAGGGTGGATTGCGCGTGCCGTGCCTGGTGCGGTGGCCGGGGGTGATCAAGGTGGGGACGGTGAGTGATACGCCGATCCATGTTGTTGATTGGCTGCCGACGTTGCTCGCGGCTGCTGGCGGGCAGGCGCCGTCCGGGTATCCGGTCGATGGCACGAATATCGTGCCGTTGTTGAAGGGTGAAATGCTGTCGCCGCGTCCGCTTTATTGGCACGTGCCGCTCTACGATTTGCGCTGGGCGGCGACGCCTTGTGCGGTCGTGCGCGATGGCGATTGGAAGCTCATCGAATACTTTGGGGATTGGTATGACGCGGAGGGGAAGTATCACGCGGGGCAGCGTGTGGAGCTGTATAATCTTCGCGAGGATCTTGGCGAAGAGCGTGATCTCGTGGCGAGCGAGCCGCAGCGTGCAGCGCAGCTTCGTGAGCAGCTTCATGCGTGGCTGAAATCGATTCCTGCGACGATTCCCGGCGCGAATCCGCACTATGATGCGGGGAAGGCGTTTGCTGAAACGAAGGAGAAGCAGCCGTGGAACCGGTAGAGGACTTTCACCCCGCTTTTGATGAATACGTCTGATTCTCGTCGCGCGCTTCAAGCGCAGATTTTTCCGGAAGGGATTCCGCGGCTTTGGTGTCCGACGCATTTTCACGCGGCCCGGGAGCCGGATGCGGAACGGATTCGGGCGCATCTGGCGGTGCTCGCGCCGCGGGTGCATGGGATTCTCGTGCCGGGTTCGACGGGGGAAGGTTGGGAGATGAGCGATGAGGATATTCGCAGGTTGCTCGGGATGGTGCTCGATGCGGCGCGGGAGCAGGGGATACGGGTGCTGATTGGCGTGTTGAAGACGAGCGTGGAGGAAATGTTCGCGGGGCTCGATGCGATGGAAGGGTTTCGCGCGCATCCGGCGGTGGCGGGGTTGACGATCTGCCCGCCGAAGGGCAGTGAGCTGAAACAGAGCAAAATTTGCGATGGATTGCGGCAGGTGCTGTCGCAAGGGTGGCCGACGGCGCTCTATCAGCTTCCGCAGGTGACTGGGAATGAGATGAGTCCGGAAACCGTGGCGGTGCTCGCGGGTGAATTTCCGAACTTCATTCTATTCAAGGACACGAGCGGGACCGACCACGTGGCGAAGAGCAGGCTCGATCTCGGCGGCGTGTTTATGGTGCGAGGTGCGGAGGTGGGCGGCTATGCGCGATGGCTGCGCGGTGCGGGCGGAGCTTATGATGGCTTTCTCCTCGCGTCGGCCAATGTCTTCCATGCGGCGCATGCGGAAACGATTCGCCAGATCGACGCAGGCAGCCTCCCGGCCGCGGAGGCAGGCGCTGCGAAGATCGAGGAAGTCGTGCGCGAGGCCTTCGCGATCGTTCAAGGGTTTCCGGCAGGTAATGCGTTCTCGAATGCGACGAAGTCGCTGGATCATTGCATGGCGCATGGCGCGGACGCGGTGCACGTGGAGGCGCCGCTGCTCTACAGCGGGGTGCGGCTGCCGGTGGAGTTCATTGAGCGGGCGGCGGAATTGTTGCAACGGCATCATCTCCTGCCGCAGCGCGGTTATCTTCACCATCCATGAACACCCGTTACCAACCGAGTCCGCCTATCCGAAAGTGTGGAGCAGAGGGCTGCCGACCCGCAAACACCCCCTCCGTGCGAAACAGAGTTTCGCTCCAATGGGGCGTTCCCAAACAGAGTTTGGGAACGAGAGTGTGGGGTGTTGTCTTGCTGCTGATCTTCTTCACGCTGCCGCTTTTCGCGGCGGAGCGAACGATCCTATTCGTTGACGATCACGACATTCTCTATCGTCCGGCCACGCGCCGTGTGCTGCATCAGCCGAAGCGTCACGAGGGAAATCCGCTGATTAGCGGGGCGACGATCAAGAATCAGGTCGGGTATTGCAGCGTGTATCGTGATCCGGGGACCGGCCGGTATCAGATGTGGTATCAGGTCACGGGAGGAGGCGTGTTCGTGGCGTATGCGGAGTCGGCTGATGGGATCGTGTGGACGAAGCCGGAGCTCGACTTGATCACGAACAAGGCCAATACGGACCGGAATCTCGTGTTCACGAGTCACGATCATTATGACGCCGCGGTGGTCGTCGATCCGCCGGGTGGCGATCCGGCGCGCCGCTACAAGATGGCGTATTGGTCGATCCCGGAGCTGGCGGGTGCGCCGGCCGATCCGCGCGATCCGCGTGGGGCGAATGGCGGAATGTACGTGGCGTTTTCGCCGGATGGCATCCACTGGACGAAGCAGCCGGGGCCAGCCCTGCATGGGACCTACGGGCGCATTGCGGAACCGGTGCTGGCCGATGCGCCGCGTCCGATGGGCTGGGCCAATTCCGTGAGCGACGTGATCGATGCGACGTACGATCCGGTGCAGAAGAAGTATGTCGTCTTTTCCAAGGGGTGGATCGACGGTCCGGATGGTCGTACGTTTTGGAAGCGCTGCGTGGTGCGAACGGAGAGCGACGATTTTCTGAAGTGGACGCCCGCGCAGCTCGTGATGGTCCCGGATGAACACGATGGCGTGCGGCCCGCGGCGTATCCGGGGACGCGGCAGGGTGTGCAGTTGCACAGCGCGCCGGCGTTCGTGCGGCATGGGGTGTGGTTTGGGCTGGCGCAGCTCGCGGACTTCGAGACGCACGGGCAGCAGCCGATCGAGATGGCGTTGAGCCGCGATGGCGGCTTCACGTGGTCGCGGCCGTTCCGCAACACGATGTTTCTGCCGGTGAATGCGCCGGACAATTTCGACACTGCGCGGATCTGGAGCAACGCGACGCCCGTCGTACTCGAAAATGAAATCCGCTTTTATTTCGGTGGTGCGGAGAATCCGTGGGGCTTTGGGAAAAAGGAATCGGAATGGGGCGGGAAGAAGAAGCTGCCGAAGACGGGGATCGGGCTGGCGACGCTGCCGCTCGATCGGTTCGCGGGTCTGCGGCCGCTGGAGAAGATCGGACAGATCACGCTGCGGCCGCGATCGCTCGCGGGCGTGAAGGGGATTACGTTGAATGCGGATGCGAGCGGTGGCGCGGTGCGCGTGGAACTGCTCGATGCCGTCGGGTATCGTCTGGCCGGATTCGCGAAGGGTGATGCAGTGCCGCTGGCGGGTGACGATTTGCGGCATCGCGTGACGTGGAAGGATGCCGATCTCTCGAAGCTGCCCCCAGGAGACGTGACCATCCGGATTCACCTCGAGAACGCCGAGGCTTTTGCTCTTACATTCGAATAAGTCCCACCCTCAACCCGCCTGCATCCCATGTTTCGTTTCGCCTGTATTCTCGCTCTCGTCGTTTTTTGCGCCGGTCACGTTCGCGCTGATGACCGCGTCCACCGCTATCTCTACGCCGCTGCGTTCGACGGCGCGCAATCGGAGAGCAGATCCGGTATGGGCCTCCTGGTTTTCGATATCGACGACGGTTTCAAATTCGTGCGGCGTATCGAGAATGTGAATCTGGATGGCGGGGCGCGGGGCCTCACGGGTTGTGCGGCCACCCACTCGCTCTACTTCTCGACGACTGCGCGACGCATGGGCCGTTTCGACCTGGAGAGCGAGCGCGTCGTCTGGGAGAATCAATACACCGGTGGGTGCGATCGATCGTCGGTGATGATCGATGGGAGTAAGGTCTTCGCGCCGACCGGGTGGTGGGAGAAGACCGATGATGGAGGCTTCGTGGTGATCGATGGCGAGACGGGGAAGGAGCTGCGCCGGATCAAGGTCGGGAAGAATGCGCACAACAGCATCATGAGTCGCGATGGTTCGCGGCTTTTCCTCGGGACGGTGACGACGCTGACGGTGTTCGATCCGAAGGAGGAGCGCGTGGTGATGCAGATTCCCGAGGTCGGTGAAGCGGGCGTGTTTCCGTACACGGTCGATCACACGCTGCACTACGCGTATGTGTGCCTGGGCAAACACGTCGGCTTCGATGTGGTCGATCTCGTGGCGGGGAAGCCGATTCATCGGGTGCTCGCGGGTGAGGCGCCGATCGAACATCGGACGCACGGCGCGGCGCTGACGCCGGATGAGACGGAGTTGTGGATCAGCGATCAGGTGGGGCAGAAGTTGTTCATCTTCGACGCGACGAAGATGCCGCCGGCGGCGAAGGGGCACGTCGATTTGAGCATGGGCGGCCATGGCTGGGTGAACTTCAGCCTCGATGGAAAGTATGCGTGGTGCCACACGCCGGATGTTTTCGACGCGCACACGAAGGAGAAGGTCGCGACGCTGAAGGATGAGAGTGGAAAGCCGTTTGGCAGCTCGAAGCTCATCGAGGTGCACATGCGCGATGGCAAGGTGGTGCGGATGAGCAGCGAATTTGGGCTCGGGCGGAAAGACTGACGAACGGGAATATTTTCAAACCTTCCACTCGATCACACTCGAATCTCTGCCATGAACTTTCGCCTGCTTTTCTTAAACGCTGCCGGACTGGTCTTCGCGTCGGTCGCTCTGGCGCAATCATCGGCGCCTTCCGATCCGGAGCTTCGCGGGAAGGTGTCCGCGGCGATCGACAAGGGGCTGGGCTATTTGAAGTCGCAGCAGAAGCCCGAGGGATATTGGTCGAGCAACGAGTATCCGGGACTCACGGGGCTGGCGGTGCAGACATTTCTCGGCGCGCCGGGTGGGAAGCATCGCGGCGATGAGGCGGCGCAGAAGGGGCTGGCGTTCATTCGCAAGAACGCGCGGCAGGACGGCGGCATCTACGCGGAGCGGATGGGGAACTACAATACGTCGGTGTGCCTGAGCACGCTGCTCGTGGCGGGGGATGCGAAGGATGTGGCGATCGTGGAAGCGGCGCGGAAGTTTGTGGTGGGCGCGCAGGTGAAGGGTTCGGCGAATGCGACGGCGGATGGCGGGTTTGGATATGAGGCGGGTGGTGGTGGGCGCGGGTCGCGTCCGGATCTCGATAACACAGTCTTTGCCCTGGAGGCGCTGCGGCAGTTTCGCGAGTCGTCCTTTGCGAAGGAGGTGCCGAAGGGGCAGGACCTCAACTGGCAGGCGGCGCTGGAATTTGTGTCGCGGTGTCAGCAATTGCCCACGACGAATCCGCAGAAGTGGGTGAGCACTGCGCCGGAGGAGAAGGGAGGGTTTGTGTACACGCCGGATGGTGGAGGCGATCGCGGTCCCGCGGGCGAGAAGGCGCCGCGGAGCTATGGGACGATGACGTATGCGGGGGTGCTCAGCTTCATTTATGCGGATCTTAAGAAGGATGATCCGCGACTCGTGGCGGCGCTGGATTGGATCGCGCGTCATTACACGCTCGAGGAAAATCCGGGGCAGGGTGCGCAGGGACTGTATTACTACTACCAGATGATGGCGAAGGGGCTCTCAGTGGCAGGTGTAGGGCAACTGGCGACGGCGGATGGGCGCAAGGTGAATTGGCGCGCGGAGCTTGCGGGGAAGTTGCTGGCGCTGCAGAAGCCGGATGGATCGTGGTCGAGCGAGAATGGGCGGTGGATGGAGAAGGACCCGAATCTCGTCACCGCCTACTGCTTGCTCGCGCTGAACCGGCTGCACGAGGGGTTATGATGTTTTGCCCGACGGGAGGGCAGTCTGCCTTTGGAAGCGCGAGGTGTAGTCGAAGGTTGTTTGGGAAACGCAGAGACGCAGAGGCGCAGAGGTCGCAGAGAAATAGGTCTACGCGGGGACTTCTTGTGGGAGGGTTGCGGTCTGCGGTACTGCGTCGCGGATTGGGTTTCGGACGAGGACGGAGTAAATTATGGCGGCGGCGAAGGCGACGATGGAACTGAGCATGAGCGCGCTTTTGAAGGAGTGCGTGTGTTGCACGAGCCATCCGGTGATGACCGGGGCGAGTGAGCCGACGAAGTAGCCGCCGAAGTTTTGCAGGCCGCCGACGGTGGCGATGGTGTGGTTGGGAGTGGCGACGTTGACGAGGGCCCACGCGCCGCCGCTCGACATGTAGAGGAAGAACATCGCAATGCAGAGATAGACGATCGCGGTGGTGGTGTCGGGGGTGTAGGCGACGGGGATCGTGAAGCCGGCGGCGCCGATCAGGCCGATGCAGATCGGCCATTTGCGGCTGTTGATCGGGCTGATGCCGCGGCGGAGGAGATAGTCGGCAAGGAAGCCGCAGAACAGCGAGCCGAGTGTGCCGAAGAAATAGGGGATGCTCGCGATCCAGCCGACGCTCTTCATGCTGAGGTGGCGTTCTTCCTCGAGGTAGACGGGCAGCCATGTGAGATAGAGCCAGACCATGTAGATGACGCCGATGAAGCCTAACACGATGCCCCATGTGGTGCTTTGCGTGAACAGGCCGCGCCACTCCGCGAAACTCAGTTTGCGTTTACCGATTTCGTTGTCGTCGCCGTCGTCGAAGTAGGATTTTTCCTCGGGCGTCAGATCGACGTCCTTGCGATCGCGCATGAGGAGATACCAGATGATGGAAAGCGCGATGCCGGCGACGCCCATGATGATGAACATGTTGCGCCAGCCGAAGCTGAGCATGAGCGCAGTAAGGATCGGGGGCGCGATCATCGGGCTGATCGTGGGCGAGGAGAGGAAGATGCCGGTGGGGCCGCCGCGTTCGCGTCGTTTGAACCATTCGGCGATGACCTTCGCGCCGGCGGGGAAGGTGGGTCCTTCGCCGATGCCGAG
>JADMIO011694215.1_pt1 | contig 11157 bp, 11 predicted proteins | sample 8958161 | NCBI WGS metagenome assembly JADMIO01 (sample SAMN16585339, study PRJNA669376) | soil metagenome | isolation source: Crop rotation soil | place: USA: Cullars Rotation, Alabama | collected 2011 | reverse complement strand
GCGTGCCGTCGGCGGCGCGCGCGCGCAGCTCGAGCCGGCGCACCTCGCGCGCGGGAAGCTCGCACACGCGGTAGCGTGCCCGGGCGATGGACTGCGCGCGGCACGCGATGACGGACGACGCCTGCGCGCCCGCGCACGCCGACGCCGCGACGAGTGCGCAGGCCAGCAGCAGCGCGCGCCTCACGTGACCGGCCCCGGATTGAACAGCGTCAGCGCGTTGTGCAGCCCCCATCGCTCGGCCCACGTCCTCCGTCCGCTCGCGACGTCGAGGATGCGGAGGAACAGCTCCCATCCGACGCCGGCGATGTCCGCCTCCCCGTCCGCGATGCGGCCCGCGTTCACGTCCATGAGGTCGTGCCAGCGCCGCGCGAGCTCGGTGCGCGTCGCCACCTTGATCACCGGGCACTCGGCCAGCCCGTACGGCGTGCCCCGCCCCGTCGTGAACACGTGCACGTTCATCCCCGCCGCGAGCTGCAATGTCCCGCAGATGAAGTCGCTGGCCGGCGTCGCCGCGTACACGAGCCCCGACCCGAGCCCGCGATCGCGGAGGCGCTCGCCGGGCGGAAGCACGCCGACGATGGGCGACGTGCCCGACTTCACGATCGAGCCCATCGCCTTCTCGACGATGTTCGACAGGCCGCCGGCCTTGTTGCCGGGCGTCGTGTTCGCGCGCCGGTCGACGCCGCCCGACGCGAGGTACGCGTCGTACCACGCCATCTCCCGCACGATCGCCTCCGCCACGCCGCGCGTCGCGGCCCGTGCGGTGAGCTGCGCGATTCCGTCGCGCACCTCGGTGTTCTCGGAGAACATCACCGTCGCCCCGGCCCGCACGAGGAGATCGGCGGCGAAGCCGAGCGCGGGGTTGGCGGTGATGCCGGAAAAGGCGTCGCTCCCGCCGCACTGCATGCCGACGACGAGCGCCGACGCGGGCACGGTCTCGCGCCGCCGCGCGTCGAGGCGCGCGAGATGCGCCTCGGCCGTGCGCAGAATCGACTCGATCATGGACTCGAAGCCCACGTGCCGCTCGTCCTGGAGGACGACGACGTCGGGCTCCGCGGCCTCGAGCACCGGCAGCGCGCCCCGTGGCATCAGCCGTACCGGCTGGAGCTTCTCGCAGCCGAGGCTGACGACCATGACCTCGTTGCCGAAATTCGGGTTGCGGCTGATGTTGCGCAGCGTGCGAATCGGGATCGACGCGCCGGCCGCCTCGATGGCGACGCCGCAGCCGTAGGTGTGCTCGAGCGCGACGACACCGTCGACGTTGGGGTAGCGCGGCAGCAGCTCGCGGCGGATGCGCTCGACCGCGAAGTCGACGACGCCCGAGACGCACTGCACCGTGGTCGTGATCGCGAGCAGATTGCGCGTGCCGACCGTGCCGTCGGGATTTCGGTAGCCCTCGAACGTGTAGCCATCGAGCGGCTCGCTGGCCGGCGCCGGCCGCGTCGCCACGGGGAGATCGTCCAGCCCGCGCGCCTCGGGGAGCGCCATCATCCCCTCGTGCACCCAGCGCCCGGGCGCGATGTCCTCGCGCGCCAGGCCGATGACGACGTCGTACCGCCGCACCGGCTCGCCGGCCGGGATATGGCGAATGGCGACCTTGTGCGCCTGCGGCACCGGCTCGGCCGTGACCACGCCGTCGCCTAACAGCTCCCCAGCCGCGAGCCCGCCGTCGGGGACGACGACGGCGACGTTGTCGGCGGGGTGGATGCGGATGACGCGCGGAGTCATCGGGGATGAAAGGCGGCGAAGGGCGGGGGGTTATCCGCAGATGACGCAGATGAAACGGATCACAGCGGAACTACACACGGCGGACCAACAAAGACAAAGACTGTGTGAAGGCCTCGCGGAGGAGAGCTCGGTGACGGTAGCGTCGATCTGCGCCATCTGCGTCATCTGCGGATAAAGCAGTTGCCGTTGCCCTTGACCTTACCCGAACCGATCCCGCAGCGCCTGCGTCCCCGCCCGCAACACTCCCTGGTCGCTCCCCACCGCCACCATCGTCACCCCCATCTGCAGGTACCGCCGCGCGTCCGCCTCCACCGGCGCCAGGATTCCCACGGCCACGCCCGCCGCACGGGCTCGATCGACCACGGTGCGCATCGCACCCTGCACGTCCGGGTGTGCCGCATCCCCGAGCCGGCCGTAGCTCGCCGCCAGGTCGGACGGGCCGATGAACACACCGTCCACGCCCTCCACCGCGCAGATCTCATCGATGCGGTCCACCGCGCGCGGGCTCTCGATCTGCACCACGACGGCGATGTGCTCGTTCGCCAGGCGATGGTAGTCGGACACCGTGCCGTATCTATTCCCGCGCATCGACACCGAGACGCCGCGGATTCCGGCCGGCGGGTAGCGCGTCGCCGCCACGGCGCGTCGCGCCTCCTCGGCCGACTCCACCATCGGGATCAGGAAGTTCGCGAAGCCCGCGTCGAGGAGGCGCTTGATCAGCACCGGGTCGTTCCACTGCGGGCGCACGACGGGTGCGCTCGGGCTGTCCTTGAGCGCCATCAGCTGCTGCACGAAGGTGCCGAGCTCGTTGGGCGCGTGCTCGCCGTCGATCAGCAGCCAGTCGAAGCCGGCGAGGCCGACGATCTCGGCCGTGATCGGGCTCGCGAGCGACACCCAGCATCCGATGAGGCGCTTGCCCGCGCGCAGGTCGCGGCGGAAGGCGTTGGGGAGAGGCGAGTACGGCGTCGTCATCGCACGAGACAGGGGCGCCTGGGGTCGAACGTCCAGCCGGGCACGAGATGCTGCATCGCGACCGCATCGTCGCGGCCCCCGGGGCCGAGGCGCGCGTGCAATGCGTGCGCCTGTTCCACCTCCGCCTCGTCGAGCTCGACGCCGAGCCCCGGGCCGTCGGGCAGCGCGATCGAGCCGCCCTCGATCCGGAGCGGGTCTCTCGTCAGGCGCTGACCGTCCTGCCAGATCCAGTGCGTGTCGATGGCCGTCACCTTGCCCGGCGCAGCTGCCGCCACGTGCGTGAACATTGCGAGCGACACGTCGAAGTGGTTGTTGGAGTGCGAGCCCCAGGTGAGGCCGAACATCTCGCACGTCTGCGCCACGCGCACCGCGCCGCGCATCGTCCAGAAGTGCGGGTCCGCGAGCGGGATGTCGACCGCGCGCAGCTCGATCGCCAGCGCGAGCTGACGCCAATCCGTCGCCACCATGTTGGTCGCCGTCGGGAGCCCAGTCGCGCGGCGGAACTCGGCCAATGTTTCCCTTCCGGACCTGCTGTCTTCGGCCCCGCACGGGTCCTCGGCGTACGCGAGCACGCCGCCGAGGTCCCGGCAGAGCCGCACCGCTTCGTCGAGCGACCAGGCGCCGTTTGGGTCCAGCGTCACACGGGCGTCAGGGAAGCGCGACTTGAGCGCGGTCACGGCCTCCACTTCCGCGTCGCCCGCCAGCACGCCGCCCTTGAGCTTGAAGTCGCGGAAGCCGTAGCGCGCCTGCGCCGCCTCGGCCAATCGCACGATCGCGTCGGGCGTGAGCGCCTCCTCGTTCCGCAACCGCAGCCAATCATCGTCCTCGTGAGGCTCGGCCCGATAGTCGAGGTCCGACTTCCGCCGATCGCCGATGTAGAACAGGTAGCCGAGCACGTCGACCCGCCGGCGCTGGATGCCGTCGCCGAGCAGCGCGGCCACCGGCACGCCGAGGAAGCGGCCCGTGAGGTCGAGGAGCGCCGACTCCACCGCGGTGATCGCGTGAATGGCCACGCGCTGATCGAACGTCTGCGCACCGCGGCCGCCGACATCCAGGCTGCCGAACCGCTCGCGCATCGCGCCGAGCACGAGCTTCTGCTCCCCCAGCGCGCGTCCGACGACGAGCGCGCGTGACTCCTCGAGCGTGCGGCGGATCGCGTCGCCGCCCGGGACCTCGCCGAGCCCCGTGTTGCCGACGCTATCGCGCAGGATCAGGAGGTTGCGGGTGAAGAACGGCCCGTGCGCGCCGCTCAGGTTGAGCAGCATGCTGTCCCGGCCCGCGACCGGGATGACCCGCATCTCGGTCACCCGAGGGCTCTCGCCGCGCCAGCTCACTCGAGCGTCACCCGCTTGATCTCCCCCACCACGAGAAGGTAGCACGCCATCGCCACCAGCGCGTGAGCGCCGACGTAGACCAGCGCGCCCGCGAACGAGCCCGTCCCCTGCACGATGTAGCCGATCGCGATCGGCGTCGTGATGCCGGAGAGGTTGCCGAAGGTGTTGAACACCGCGCCGGAGAGGCCCGCGATCTCGCGCGGCGCCGTGTCGGCGTTCACCGCCCAGCCGAGCGCGCCGACGCCCTTGCCGAAGAAGGCGAGCGCCATGAAGAAGATCACCGCGCCCTCCCCGCTCACGTAGTTGCACGCCACCATCGTCATCGACAGCAGCATCCCGGCGACGATCGGCGTCTTGCGCGCGACGGCGAGCGAGTGGCCGCGCCGGAGCAGCGCGTCGGAGATCACGCCGCCGAGCACGCCGCCGACGAATCCGCAGATCGCCGGGACCGCCGCGACGAACCCGGCCTGGAGGATCGTCATGTGCCGCTCCTTCACCAGGTAGACCGGAAACCACGTGATGAAGAAGTAGGTCAGCGTGTTGATGCAGTACTGCGCGACGTAGACGCCGGCGAGCATGCGCGTGCGGAGCAGCCGCACGATCCAGGCGAGCGGCGGCGCTCCGCGGCAGTCCGCCGCCCGCCTCGATGTACGCGACCTCGGCCGCGTTGGCGAGCGGGTGATCGCGCGGCTCATGGATCAGCGCGTTCCACACGAGCACGAACAGCATGCCGAGCCCACCCATGACGACGAAGACCGCGGGCCAGCCGAAGCCGTGCACCAGCCACCCCATGAGCGGCGCGAACACGACCGTCGCCGCGTACTGCGCCGAGTTGAAGATCGCGCTCGCCGTCCCGCGCTCGGCCGCCGGAAACCAGGCGGCGACGATGCGGCTGTTCGCGGGGAACGCCGGCGCCTCCGCGGCCCCAACGAGGAAGCGCAGCGCGAACAACGCGATGAGCGCCGCGAGTCCGGTGAGGAAGCCCACCGCGCCGGTGAGCAGCGTGAACAGCGACCAGAGCGCGATGCTGGCCGCGTAGACGCGCCGCGAGCCGAAGCGGTCGAGGAGCCACCCGCCGGGGAGCTGGCCGGCGACGTACGCCCAGGAGAACGCGGAGAAGACGTAGCCCATCGCCACCGCGTCGAGCTCGAGCTCGCGCGCGATCTCGGGGCCGGCGAGGGAGATCGTCGCGCGGTCGGCGTAGTTGATCGTCGTGACGGCGAACAGCACGGCGACGACGAGCCAGCGGACGCGCGTCCGCTCCGTCGCCGCCTGGGTCGTCAATTCTTCCGGCCGAGCCACAGGAGCGCGTCGAGGATCAGACGGTCCTGCACCTCGTCGCCGAGCGTGTGCGACAGCGTCCGGTTGGTCGTGTCGAACTTGTGCTCGTAGTCCATGTCGTTGTGCCCCATGTTGAAGTAGACCATCCGGTACTTCCGGTTGGTCCACGCCACGGGGTAGTAGCCCGCGTGCCAGATCTCGTGCGGCTTGGGGCCGGTGCCGAGCGGGAAGCTCGACGAGTCGACGGCGAGCAGGATGTCGATGTCGGGGTTCTGCCTGAGGTCCTTCTCCCACCGATACCACTCGCTCGGCATCGACGTGAAGACTGGCGGCAGGCGGCGCGTCGCCGGATGGTTCCGGTCCTCCACGCGGAGCCGCGCCGACGTCGGGCGCCAGGTGTTGCTGACGTAGGAGCCCGAGCCGAGGAACGTGTCGTGGTACCAGGGCCAGTTCGCGGGATAGGCGGACGGCGTCAGCGCGAACGCGGCGAAGTGGAACCCCATCCACGCCCCGCCCTTCTCCATGTAGGCCTGGAACGCCGCGCGCTGCGCCGGGTCCTCGGGGCGCGTGTCGAGGAAGACGACGACGTCGTAGCGGGCGAGCGTGTCCGCGTTGAGCTTCGTCCAGTCCGACGTCGTGTCGTAGGCGAACCCGTGCTTCTTCGCCATCGCCGGGAACCACTGCTCCGACTCGCGCACGAAGCTGATGTGGGCCAGGTCCTGCTTGCCGGTGAAGAACGCGATGACGCGGAAGCGCGGCTGCGGCTGTCGCGCGCCGAACGTCGCGGCGACGACGAGCGGCAGGAGCAGGAGCAGCGCGGCCTTTCGCATGCGCACGCTCAGTCCCAGCGCCCGCGCCCGCCCGACAGCGCGTAGCGGCCGCTGCCCAGCAGAGCGATGGCGACGCCGCCGAGCAGGAAGAACATCTCGAGCTCCACCGCCCAGCCGCCGCCCTGATTCACGGTGAAGAAGCGTTGACGCAGCACGAGCACGATCGCCATCAGCATGTCGAACGCGATCACCGCGCCGGCCAGCCGCGTGAACTTGCCGAGCGCGAGCAGGATCGGAGCGACGACCTCGGCGACGTAGACGCCATACGCGACGAATCCGGGCAGCCCGAAGGCCGAGAGCGGTCCCGCCATCCATCCGACCCCGCCCTTCACCTTGGCGATGCCGTGGAAGAGCAACAGGATCGCGACGGTGAGCCGGAGCACGAGCTTGCCCCAGCTGTCCAGGTCGCGGTCGACGATCGCGGTCGTGCTCATTGGCTCGCTCCTGCTTGTGTCGGGGGAATTGTCGACAACATTACCGCACATGACCAGAGCCTGCATGATCATCCTGACCTGCGCGGCCGCGACGACGCTCGCCGCGCAGCAGCCCGACAGCGCGCTCCCCGCCGCCTCGAACGCGCGCGGCGCGCAGTACCCGCGCGTCTCGGCCGACCGCCGCGTCACCTTCCGCTACGTCGCGCCCAACGCGCGGCGCGTGCAGGTCACCGGCGGCAGCGGGCTCGCGGCGACGCCGATCGACCTGGCGCGGGGCGCCGACGGCGCGTGGACCGTCACGACGCCGCCCGCCGAGCCGGGGCTGCATTACTACTGGTTCCTCGTCGACAGCGCGATGGCGATGGATCCGGGGAGCGAGACCTACTTCGGCTACAACCGCCAGACGAGCGGCGTGGAGGTGCCCGACCCCGACGGCGACTTCTACGCGGCGAAGGACGTCCCGCACGGCGAGGTGCGCGAGCGCTGGTACTGGTCGAAGGTCACCGGCGCACCGCGGCGCGCCGTCGTCTACACGCCGCCCGACTACGACGCGAATCCGCGCACGCGCTACCCGGTGCTCTACCTCCAGCACGGCGCGGGCGAGGACGAGCGCGGCTGGGTGAAGCAGGGGCGGATGAATTTCATCATGGACAACCTCATCGCGCAGGGGCGCGCGCGACCGATGCTGGTCGTAATGGAGTCGGGGTATGCGACCGCGCCCGGCTCGGCCGCCGCGCCGACGCCCGGCGTCTTCCCCGGCACGCGCGCGTTCCCCGACGTCGTGATCAAGGACCTCATCCCGATGGTCGACGCGACGTACCGGACGCTGGCCGACCGCGAGCACCGCGCGATGGCCGGCCTGTCGATGGGCGGCGGGCAGACGATGCAGATCGCGCTCGCGAACCTCGACCGCTTCGCCTGGATCGGCTCGTTCAGCGGCGCGCTCGTACGCGACTTCGACCCGAAGGCGTCCTACGGCGGCGCGTTCGCCGACGCGACATCGCTCAACCGGAGGGTGAAGCTGCTCTACCTGAGCGCGGGCACGGGCGAGAACTTCCACGCGCTCGCGACGACGATTCGTCAGGCACTCACCGCCGCCGGCGTGAAGAGCGAGTTCTACGAGTCGCCGGGCACGGCGCACGAGTGGCAGACGTGGCGGCGATCGCTGCGGGACTTCGTGCCGCGGCTGTTTCGGGATTGAGGGCGGAAGGGCAAGAGCAACTGCAACTGCATGATCCGCAGATGACGCAGATGGCGCAGATGTACGCTACCGGCACCGGTGAAGGCTCCGCGGGGCCTTCACAAAGTCTCTTGTCTTTGACGGTCCGCCGTTCGCAGTTCCGCAGTGATCCGTTTCATCCATTTCATCTGCGGATAACCCCCCGCAGTTCCCCGCCGTTCATCCCCAGCCCGCAGCGACAACAGCAGCAGCGTCGCCGCCCCGAGATACAGGACGGCCACGAGCAGCAGTGAGCCGCGCCAGGGCCTGGACTCCACACCGGCCTGCGTGTAGTCCAGTCGGTAGGTCGACTGCTCGTAGTTCCGGTTCTGTTCTCTCATCGAGATCGCGGAGTCGCTCGGCACAAGGCCGTTGACCAGGTAGGCCGCGATCGAGGGCATGTGGTGGTTCTCGAACGACAGGCGGCGGGCGCCGCCGGACGGGGCCACGTCCGCGCCGAACGCGATCAGGATCTCGCCGCGCCCCTCGGCCAGCTCGTCGACGCTCGACGACGTCACGGAGTCGATGCTGAGCGTCAGGCGGTCGCCGTCGACGCGGAGCGTGAGGTCTCGGAGCACGCGCTCGGCGTACGCGCGCAGCTCGGCGTCCGTGATCGTCCCGTTCGCGTCGGCGTCGATCGCGGCGCGCACGACGGGCCAGGCGGCGACGCCGGGCGCGAGGCGGAGGCCGGCCTGCACGCGGTCGCTCGAGACCGAGATCGTCGTCGCCTGGAGGTACTCGTCGAGGCGGTGCGCGAGCGCGGGGCGCGCCGTCGCGAGCAGCAGCGCGACGGCCGCGAAGAGGCTGCGCATCACTTCCCCGTCACCCGGCGACCGTAGTCGTTCGTCGGGTCGCGGTACATCGTGTGGACGTGCATCGTCGGGTCGCCGCCGAGGCGCTGCGGCGCGTACTCGATGACCAGATTCGGGCCCTGGATGCGATAGTAGGCCGCGATGTTCCTCCCCGCCTCGGCCGTCGTCGGGCCGCTCCACGCGAAGTACGTGTCGGCGAGCCCCGCGCGGATCTCGGCCAGTCGCGCCGCGGCCGCGCTCTCGTGCACGATGTTCGCCCACTCGCCGATCACGTCGAGCAGCATCGCGCGCTGCTGCTCCGTCATCTCCGTCCCCTTCAGTCCCTCGGGCTGGATGCGCTTGTCGTCCTGGCCCGGCCCGAGCACCAGGTCGGCGACGCGGAAGCTCAGCACCGCCTTCGCGCGCTGCGACTCGTCGAGCGCGTTCAGCAGTGCGAGCGCCTTGTCGCTCTCCTGGCCGAGCGGGCGCACGGTCTTCCCGTTCACGGTGTAGAGCGCGGGCTGGGCGCCCGTCAGCGTCGGCGTGAGGATTCCCTGCGCGCCGGCGATCGTGACGTTGACCGCGAGATGATGCCCGCCGAACTGGAGCATCCACGGCGTCGTCGCCGAGGGCGTGCCGAGGATCGAGAAGTAGTACAGGTCGCGGCCGAACATCGGATTGCCGTTCTCGTTCCGCTTGAGCGTCTCGTCGGCCTCGACGATCTGTTGGACCTTCTCGTAGCCGCGCGGGCTGAGCACGGCCGCGAGCAGCGCCATCGCCGCGGTGCGCTGCGGCGCGCTCATCTCGCCGATGCTGATGCCGCCGCGCGGCGTCATCCGGACCGGCAGGTTCGACCAGCGCTTCCGCTGCTGCTCGTCGTCGTACGCGAACGTCGCCTTCCCCTTCTGCGCCGCGTCCAGCGTCGCGAGGAACGCATTGGCGGCGCTGACCGCGCGCGCCGTGAGCGCCGACGAGGTCGAGGCCGGCTGCGCGGCCGCCGCGCTCCCCAGGAGGATCACGAGCAGCGCGCCGGCGGCGAACGTCAGGAGTCCCTTCATGCGCACCTTCTTGAGGTAGAACAGGAGTCCGAGTCCCGTGATCGAGAGCGCGACGAGGAAGATCCCCGACGCATCGATGAGCCACGCCCACGAGCGGCCTGCGTCGCGACCGCGATGCAGGTCGTTGAGCACGCCCACGGCGCCCTGGTACGAGACGGTGAGCGCGTAGCTCCCGTCGCTCACGTCGATGAAGCAGTCGGCCGAGTAGCCGGGCGCGCGGAACGTGAGCGCGCCCTCCCTGTCGTCCTCCCGGCGCTCGGCCACCGTGCCGTGCACGCCGTGCGTCGCGCGAAGATGCTCGGCGACGAGGAGCCAGTCGATCCCCTTGTCGGACTTCCAGCCCGCGGGCAGCGTGCCCTTCAGCTCCTCGGTGCGCTCGGCGGCGAGCCAGTCGGGGTGGTTGAGCGTCACGCCGGTCGCGGCGAAGAAGAGCACGACGAGCAGGCTCACCATCGACGTGTAGATGTGGAGCCAGCGAAGCGCAGAGTGCACGCGGAGCCTGAGCGGGCGCGGACGCCGGTTGCCGCCGCGCTCGACGCGGAGGCCCTCGTGAGGCGCTTGAGGCTCGCGCTCGGCGAGCCTACTGGCGGCGGCGGTATTCGACACGGGCCCTCCCGATCTCCTCGTTCCCCGGCAGGTCGACCGCGACCGGCTTCCCGGCCAGCGACAGCTCCTGCTGCATCAGCTGATACGTGCCGTGCTCGCGCGCCGCCTCGACGAAGAGGCGATAGGTGCCCTGCTCCACGACGTTGTTGCGGTCGTCGCGCCCATCCCACGTCACCGTGTAGCGACCGGGGAGCCGGGTCGCGCTCGAGACGGCGGTGATCAGATCCGGACCGCCCGCCTCCTCGACGTCGCGGTCGACCGAGAACCAGCGGCGGAGCTCACGGATGTAGCGCGGGCCACGACCGGTGGTCTGCACCCAGAGGGAGAGCGTGCGCACCGGCTTGCCGGCCGCGTCCTCGACCCACACGGCGACGTAGGGGCGATGCCAGCGCCCGCCCTGCGGCGTGGCGATCTCGAGGTCGACGGCGAGCTCGAAGCGGTCGTCCCACTTCGGTCCACGGGTGGCGGCGGCCGGCGCGAGGCGGCGAAAGGCCGTGAGGCCGGGCAGCGTCAGCGCGAGCGCGCCGAGCCGAGCGAGCAGGTCGCGGCGGCCGAGTGCGGGCGCGTGACGCGGGTCGTTGTCGTGGTCCTTCTCGTGGTGGTGCATGGGTCTTACCTCGAGTGAGTCGTGTCGTGGCGCGGGCGCAGCGCGCGCGTGGTCCAGGCGGCGTTGGCCGTGACGGCGCCGTCGGCCTCGACCAGCAGGCAGCCGATGCCCGGCAGCCGGTCGCCGAGCGCGACGCTCTCGTCAGGCGCCATGACGCTGAACGCGGTGGAGAGCGCGTCGGCGGTCGCGCAGTCGGGCGCGACGACGGAGGCGCTCACGATGCGCTCCGCCGGCCGCCCCGTGCGCGGGTCGACGATGTGCGAGACGCGGCGCCCGCCGAGATCGAAGCCGCGGCGG
>JADMIO011430650.1_pt1 | contig 11159 bp, 10 predicted proteins | sample 8958161 | NCBI WGS metagenome assembly JADMIO01 (sample SAMN16585339, study PRJNA669376) | soil metagenome | isolation source: Crop rotation soil | place: USA: Cullars Rotation, Alabama | collected 2011 | reverse complement strand
CCGCCGGTGTTCAGCGGCAGCTCGCCGGTGAGCGCGATGCGCTGGCCGCCTTCGATGAACCGCGCGCCCTCGTTCTTCGGGCAGAGCCGCAGCGCCTCCATCCAGCGCACCGCCAGGATCGAGAAGCCGTCGTAGAGCTCGGCCACGTCGACGTCGGACGGCTTCAATGCCGTGCGCGACCACATCATGTCGGCGCTGGCCTCGAACCCCGAGGCCGAGCCCACCGCCTCGAAGCGCACCGCCCGAGCGGCGTCGATCGCCGTGCTGCCGGCCCGGGAAACCACCAGGGCGATGGAGCCGTCCATCGGAACGTCGTTGTCGTAGAGGCAAAGCGGATCGGAGATCATCCGCGAGGCCAGGTAGTCGTCCAGGCTCATCGGCGTGCGGTAGATCGCGGCCGGATTGAGCTCGGCGTTGGCCCGGGCGACGAGCGCGATCTGCGCCAGCTGCTCGCGGGTGGCGCCGCTCTCGTGCATGTAGCGCTGCATGGTCAGCGCTCCGTAGGTGGGATAGCCGGCCCCGATCGGACCGTTCCATTGGGTGAGCTCGCGGGCGGGGCTGTTGCGCACCGTCTCCGCCCGGTTGGCGTACTGCTCCTGGGCGGTGGCTTCCCACACCGTTCGGAAGCAGAGCACGTGCTCGCAGAGCCCTGCCGCCACCGCCAGGATGGCGTTGACCACCGAGCCCAGCTGTCCCGGCACCTCCGCCCCGCCGGTGTGCCAGCGGGTGGTGATGCCCAAGAGCCCCTTCACGTCCTCGGCGCCGGCGCCGGTGATGCCCGGCGTGTAGCCCGTCGGGCCCGGATAGGTGGAGATGCCGTCGATCTCGGCGGGGGTGAGCCCGGCGTCGGCGATGGCGGCCTTGCAGGCCTGGGCGGTGAGCAGCCACGGATCGAGGTGCAGCCGGCGGCCCATCTGCGAGCGGCCGACGCCGCTGATGACGCACTTTTCCTCCATCATGGCCGGAACACCGGAACAAAGGCCTCGTCGCCGGCCGGCTCGAAGGTCACGCTCACCGGCAGGCCGGTGCGGATGTCGTCGAGTTCGCAGTCGACCACATTGGTCATCAGCATCAGCCCGGGCTGCTCGGAAAGCTCGATCTGGGCGATGATGTAGGGCGGCTTCATGCCGGGGGCCCACTGGTAGCGGTTGATGGTCCAGGCCCAGACCGTCCCCTTGCCGCTGACCGGCTCGAAGGCGACCTCCAGGCCCTGGCACTTGGGACAGGCGGGCCTCGGCGGATGCAGCCACCAGCCGCAGGCCTGGCAGCGGGCGATGCGGAGCTTCCCGTCTTTCCCAGAGGTCCAGAACGCTCCGGAGCGGGGGGTGAAGTTGGGCGCGGTGCGCTGCATGGGCGGGGCGGCGCTCACTGGACCAGCGTCTCGAGCGGCAGGTTGTAGATCCGCCCGGCGTTGCCGCCGAACACCTTGCGCCGCTCTTCCGGCGTGAAGCCCTCGGCGGCCTTGGCCATGAAGCCGATGGAGTCCGGATACTGGCAGACCGGGTGCGGGAAGTCGGTCTGGATCAGGATGTTGTCGACGCCGAGATCCCGCGCCGTCTCGGCCAGCCTTCGGCTCTCGAACCAGCAGCAGCCGTAGATCTGCCGCTTGAACACCTCGCGCAGCGGCGTGTCGCAGCGGATGTGCTCGGAGACCATGTGGTACTCCAGGCATTCCAGGAGATAGGGGATCCAGCCCACCCCGCTCTCCACCGAGACGATCTTCAGGGTCGGATAACGCTCGAGCATCCCCGACAACAGGATGTTGGAGAGCGTCTGGTAGTTGTTGAAGAACATGCCCGACGAGCCGAACGCCATCCGCTTGACCGGATCGTTCAGCTCCCAGCCGCCGACCCCGAACCACTCGGAGGTCTCGAAGCCGCCGCCGATGTGGAAGTTCACCGGCATGTCGCGCTCGACGCACAGCTCCCAGAGCGGGTTCCAGTAGGGGTCGGCCAGCACCGGCAGGCCGTGGGTCTGCGGATTGGCGGCGATGTTGATGCCGCGCAGGCCGGCCTTGTTGCAGCGCTCGGCCTCGGCCAGCGTCTGCTCCAGGTTCCACCACGGCATCAGCGCCTGCGGATAGATCCGCCCGCCGGACGCGGCCTGAAACTCGATCATCGCGTCGTTGTAGAGGACCGTCGTGACGTAGCGCAGCTCCAGGTCCACCCGCATGGACTTCTGGTTTCCGAAGCCCAGCAGGTTCGGATAGGCGATCTGGGCGGTGATCCCGGCGCCGTCCATGTAGTCGAGCCTGGCCTTCACGTCGTAGGCGCCCTCGAACACCTCGTCGAACTTCCACTGGGTCAGCGAGGCGCCGTGGCCCTTGGAGCCGTCGCGGCGGATGGTCGAGACCGCGAAGGCCGGGCCCATCTTCTTGTCGCCGTCGATCACCCAGGAGAGCTCGCCGTCGATGTCCTTCACCTGCGGCACCCGCGCCTTGAAGGCGGCCGGGGCGCGCGAGGTCCACAGGTCGTAGCGTTCGGCGATGTGGGTGTCGGCGTCGACGATGGGGACGCCTGAGAGCACCGGGGGCTTCACGATCATGTTCATGGCGATATCTCTCGTCTCAAAAAATCAGCTCTTCCGAAGGGACCTCACGGCCAAATTTCCGCACCCCAAAACAAGCATTTGGTTTTTTCTCCGCGCAGCCCTGCGGCTCGCCTTGGCGATCGTCCTCCTCGACGCCCGTGCGCGCAATAGGCGCCCCCACTTTCGGGGCTGACCATCATGACAGTCAAGAGGCATTGAGGCCGCCGTTCACGCTGATCACCTGCCCGGTCAGGTGCGCGCCGGCCGGGCCGCAGAGGAACACCGCCAGCGCCGCCAGCTCCGCAGCCGTCGGCAGGCCGAGCTTGGCGCGAGCCGTGGCCTTGGCGATGCGCGAGGCGTGCGGCCCCTCCATCGCGGCGCGCATCTCCGGAGAGTCGACGTAGGTCGGCGCGATGCAGTTGCAGCGGATGGCGTCGGCCGAGGCCTCCAGGGCGAGGTTACGGAAGAAGGCCATCACCGCGGCGCGGGTGGCGCCGACCATGGTCTGGTTGGGCGCCGGCGTCTTCCCGGCGTCGGAGGGGAAGGCCACGATCGCTCCGCCGCCGGCGCGCTTCAGGGCCGGCAGGGCGGCGTGGCAGACGTACATCGCCGCACAGACCGTCTTGACCATCATGCCGGCGTAGAGGCTGGGGTCGGTGGCGTGGAACGGCCCGGCCAGCTCCGGCGCCGGGGCCATGGCGCAGTGGACCAGCGCATCCAGCCGGCCGAGTTCGCCTTCGGCCTCGGCGACCAGCCGCGCGCAGGCCGCCGGGTCGGTGACGTCGAAGGCGAGCGTCGCCACCCTGGCGTCCGGCGCCCGTTCGCGGATCCGATCCGCCGCCGCCTGCAGGCGCGAAAGGTCGCGTCCGTTGATCGCCACCGCGCCGCCGGCCGCGGCGAACTGGGCGGCGGTCTCCAGCCCGATCCGCCCCGCCCCGCCGGTCACCAGCATCGCCCGTCCACGCAGATCCATTCCGAGAATTTCCTTCAAGCCGATTGGTCGCGCCGGGCGTAGGCGGCCGGCAGCGCCCGGGCGGCGACGAACATCAGGACCAGCGCGGCCGGCGGCAGCACGAACAGCACCGAAAGCCCGGTCCTCAGCGAGCCGGTCACGTCGCCGATCTTGCCCACCGCATAGGGCCCGATGGAGCCGCCGATCAGGGTGGTGACGGTGACGTAGACAGCCGCGGTGCGCGCCCGGACCTGCGGCGTCACCAGGTCCTGGGTGAGCGCGATGATCCCCGACGGCCAGGCCGCCAGGAACACCATCAGCGGGGCGACGGCCAGCAGCATGACCTTCGGGCTGGGCGCCAGCAGCACGCCGGCCAGCAGCACCGCGCCGATGCTGATGCAGATCGACGCCTGGTAGATCGGCGCGACCTTGGTCGCGCGGCGCCAGCGGTCGGCGACCACGCCGCCGATCAGGGTGCCGCACAGCGAACTGCCGCCGATCACCGCCCCGAACAGGCCGCCGGCCTCGGCCAGGCCCATGCCGAACCGGCGCATGGCCAGGGGGACGGACCAGAACTGCGCCGCCCCATGAACGCTGGCGATGAACGCCGCCCCCAGCACCACGGCGCAGAACGCCGGCGAGCCGATGGTCAGCCGGTGCATCTCGGGATCGCGGATCTTCTGCGCCTGCGCCCAGGAGAACAGGGCGTAGGCCGCGACGGCCACCGCCGCCCACTGCGCCAGGCTGCCGGTGACCTTCACCAGCCCAAAGGCCGCCAGCCCGATCAGCGCGGCCGCGACCAGGTTGCCGATCGCCGCGGAGCGCCCGCCCATCCGCCAGGCCTGCACGACGGCGAATGGCGGCAAGAGCAGCGACAGCTCCGCCAGCCCTTCCGCCAGCGGGCTCGGCCGCCCGGGCTCGACCCGCCGGCGGCTCTCCACCGGCTCGCCCAGGAAGCCCACCAGCGCCGCGGCCAAGAGGCCCGGGGTCCCGAAGGCGAAGAACGCCGCCTGCCAGCCGGCCAGTCCGCACAGGCCGAAGCCGCCGCACACCTGCGGCCAGGCCTCGGCGATCCAGCTGCCGGCGGCGAGCGAGATGGTCAGCCCCAGGAACGGGCCGCAGATGAAGATCGAGAACACCATCGCCCGCTGCCGCTGCGGGAAGATGTCGGCCAGCATCGAATAGCCCACCGCCCCGATGGTCGCCTCGCCGACGCCCACGCCGATCCGCGCCGCCACCAGCTGGCCGTAGGTCTCCGCCAGGCCCGAGGCCATGGTCATCACCGACCACAGCGCGATGCCGAACACCAGCAGCCGGTTGCGCCGCCAGCGGTCGCCCACCCGGGCCATGGCGATGCCGACGATGGCGTTGAACAAGACGAAGCTGGTGCCCGCCAGGAACCCCAGCTCGGCGTCGGTGATCTTGAGCTCAAGCTTGATCGGCTGGGCGAGCGCGGAGAGCAGGGTGCGGTCGGCGTAGTTCAGCACGTTGGCGGCCAGCAGCACCGCCAGCGCATAGATCCGGTAGCCCGCCCCCAGGGTCTCGGCCGCGGACTCCGAAGCCGGCGCCGTCGCCTCCGCCGCGCCGCTCACCGCCGCCGCCTTTCCACCGCCCCGCGACGGTCAAAACCCTTGGCGCCGGTGGCCTCCAGCCTGTAGCTGTGCTTCACCAGTCCGTTCCCCCGCTGACGCTCTTGGTTCGACTTATGGAATTCCATGACGGTTGGACCATCGAAAGCGGGGCTCGGCAAGCCGCCTTTGCAAAGGATCTTCTTCTCGCATGAGCATGGAAAGGCCCGCCCCGCCGCTCACCGAACGGACCGGCGATTACTGGCGCTCCGGCGCCGACGGGGTGCTGCGCATCGCCCGTTGCCAGGCCTGCGGCTTTCGGCTGCATCCGCCGAGGCCCGTCTGCCCTAAGTGCCGCGGGCGCGAGATCGCCTTCGAGCCGGTGTCCGGCAAGGGCGAGATCTGGTCCTGGACCGTCAACCGCTACCAGTGGTCGCCCGGCATGACCCCGCCCTATGTGATCGCCGAGGTGGAGTTGGTCGAGCAGAAGGGCCTGCGCATCCTCTCCAACATCGTCGACTGCGAGATCGATCAGGTGCGCATCGGCATGCCCGTCACCGTCGCCTTCGACCACGTGGACGAGGCCTACATCCCGGTGTTCCGCCCATGATCGAGGAAAAAGCCGTCATCAGCGGCGTCGGCGCCTCGCAGATCGGCCGGCGGCTGCACCAGGACCCGTGGAAGCTCACCGTCGATGCGACGCTGGCCGCCATCGCCGACGCCGGGCTGACCCCGGACGACATCGACGGGATCGCCACCTACCCCGGCGCTGTCGGCTCCACGCCGGGCATCACCGGGGCCGGCGTCGAGGACGTGCGCCTGCTGCTGGGCCTGAAGACCCGCTGGCACACCGGCGGCGGCGAGGTGGCCGGACAGTTGGGCTCGGTGATCAACGCGATCATGGCGGTGGGCTCGGGCCTGGCGAACCACGTGCTCTGCTTCCGCACCGTCTGGGAATCCAGCGCCCAGGAACAGATCGGCAGCCGCTCGGCCACCTTGAGCAGCGGCGTGGTGCGCGAGATGGACCTGTGGATCAAGCCCTACGGCGGGGGCTACCCCACCTATGGCTCGATGCAGATGCGCCGCTACATGCACGACGCGAACGCCACCCGCGAGCAACTCGGCCAGATCGCCGTGGTCTCCCGCGCGCACGCGGCGCTCAACCCCGCGGCGGCCTACCGTACGCCGATGAGCCTCGACGACTATCTGGCCAGCCGGATGATCTCCGACCCGCTATGCCTCTATGACAACGACGTGCCGATCGACGGTTCGGTGGCCTTCGTCGTCTCCCGCGCCGACAGCGACGCCATCGACCGCAAACGCGCGGTGAAGATCGAGGCGATCGGCTCGGCCTCCGGCTTCGACGAGTCCGCCCAGATGATGTGGTCGCGCACCAGCCTCAAGCCCGCCGACGTGAAACTCGCCGAGATCTATGACGGCTTCTCGATCCTGGCGATCATCTGGATGGAGGCGCTGGGCCTGGCGCCGAAGTTCGAGGCCGCCCGCTTCATCGAGGGCGGCCAGCGCATCTCGCTCACCGGCGAGCTGCCGCTGAACACCGGCGGCGGCCAGCTCTCCGGCGGCCGCCTGCACGGCTACGGCCACCTCCTGCAGGCCTGCCTGCAGCTGCGCGGCGAAGGCGAGGCGCGGCAAGTGACGCCACGCCCCGAGGTGGCGGTGGTCTCCAGCGGCGCCGGCTACTTCACCTCCTGCATGCTGCTGTCGCGGTAGGGCGCGTCTTCGGAGCTCGCCGACGGCTGCGATGGGGGTTAGCCGCCGTTAAATGCATTGATTGAGAGTGTGTCGGGAAATCAATCACAGGTCGTGATTGGGTGGCAGGCTGATGCAAGTGAGTGGTGAAGTTCTAATTGGCGAAGGTGCGTGTTGATGACGCTGAAGCTCGTTCCGCTCATCATCCTCATTGCGGCTTATGCCCAGGCGGGAAACGCGGAACCGTCGAAGCTCAAATGCAAACGGGCAGACGAAGCGCTGCCAGGGCCATTGGTGCCGAATGAGGAAACGGCGCGCGCAATATTCCTAGCAGTTGAGCGGGCCCGCTTTCCCGAGGCTGATCCCGCCAATTTCCCGGACGTTGTGGCGTTGGACGAGGGCGACCACTGGGCTGTCTTCCGCTTTACGCAGAGGCCTGGTGTGAAGGGCGGCGGGCAATTGGAGATGGAGATCGGCAAGTGCACCGGGATCATCTCGCAGGTCCATCTCGCAAAGTAGCGAATGTCGTTGATGGGCGAGCGGGCCCCCATGGGCGTTAAGCGCCGCCCCTTTGCGCCACTGATTTCGCACAGGGTCACCGCCACTAAAGACCGCCCCTCTCCCAGGCGCGGAGCGCCGTGGGAGAGGTTGGGAGAGGGCGGCGCAGGACTCCGAACCAGGCGCCGGGTTGGATCAACGACCAAGGGTGGAACTGTCTCCGTCGCCTCGAAGCCCCGCCGGGATCGCGCGGCGATGACGGGCGCCACGGGTCCAACGGCGCGGCCGTCAGATCCGCCAGCGCCACCCTCTCCCGTCCTCTCCCTCGGCGCTACGCGCCTGGGAGAGGGGTAGCTCCCTTCCCCCGCCGCCCGGCAACGCACCGAAATCCTTGACAACCGCCACCCCTTATGTTCTTGTTTTGTTCGTGCACGCGCCCGCCGACATCGACGATCTCGCCATGCTCGCCGAGTTCGCTCAGCTCGCCATGGACCGGGCCCGCGCCGCCTCCCAGCGCGCCGCGGCCGTCGAGGCCGAGGGTGGCGATCCGCAGGTCCATCTCGTGGCCTTCGACCGCATGGGCCGCGCCATGCGCCTGGCGCTGTCCCTGCGCCGCCGCCTCGCCGAGGCGGCCCGCGCGACGGCGAGCTCGCGCGTCCAGGCCCGCAAGGACGGCCTCAGGGCCGCGCTCACCCCGGCCATCCGCATGCACACCCACACGGTCGAGCGGCAACGGCTCGAATGGGCCCTGGCCCATCGCCTCGAGACCGAGGCCGACGCCTTCGCCGACCTGCCCTTCGAGGTCGGCGTCGCCCGCCTCACCGAGGCGCTCGGCCTGCCGGCGGAACCCCATCTCGCCACACCGCCCGACGTCCGGGCGACCCAGGCGCAACACGCCCCGGCGGAGACCCTCGCCGCCCTCTTCACCCCCGACCTCGTCGCCCGCGCCCGCCAGGTCGAAGCCCAGGCCACCGGCCCACCCTGACGGCGTTCGCCCCCTGGTTTGACCACCAAGACCACGAAGACCACCAAGCTGGCGGACTCCATGCGAGGCCCTGGACGTGTCGGCGCGACCGGCCGCCGGCCGGTCAGGACGAAGACCGGCGCCCGCGAGCGGCACGATCCCTTGGTGGTCTTCGTGGTCTTCGTGGTTCGATAATCGGCGCGAACGACCGCGCCTCGTAACCCCCTGGCCCCCCGCCCTCGTCTCGCCCCCGTCGTTACGGTTAACCTGACCGTCGAGGGATGAAATCGCGGCCCCCGGTCGTTTGGGGAGTCGAACGAGGCTGCCGTGGGACATTTTCAGCGCGAGCTGGTGACCTTGCTGCCGCGCCTGCGGCGGCTGGCGCGCGCGCTGACGCGCGACGTGTCCGACGCCGACGACCTCGTTCAGCTTTCGCTCGCCCGCGCCCTGGAACGCCAGGCGCAGTGGCGGCCCGGTACGAGGCTGGACGCCTGGATTATGCGTATACTGAAGAACGCCTGGATCGATGAAATCCGTAGCCGCCGTCGACGCGACGCCGTGTTCGCGCCGGAGGCGGCTGGGGCGTCGGCGGGGGCCGATGGGGCGGCGGCCGCAGAAGCGCGGCTCGCCGCCCGCGAGGTCGAGGCGGCGATGGCCAGGTTGCCGCCGGACCAGCGGATCGCCGTCGCGCTGGTGCTGGTCGACGGCCTCTCCTACCGCGAGGCGGCCGAGGTGCTGAACGAGCCGGTCGGCACCCTGACCAGCCGGCTATCGCGCGGCCGCGCGGCGCTGTTGGCGGACCTGAAGGAGCAGGCGCAATGACCCGCGAAGAGCGCATCATGGCCTATGCCGACGGCGAGCTCGACGCCGCCCTGCGCACCGCCTTCGAGATCGAGATGCAGCATGACCCGGCGCTCGCCGAGGCGGTGGCGGCCCAGAAGGCGCTGCGCCGGCGGGTGGCCCAGGCCTATGCGCCGATCCTGGCCGAGCAGGTCCCCGCCGCGCTGCTGGCCGCCGCGCGCCGCGGGGGGCCAGGGAGCGGACGCCGCTTCCCAGGCCCGCCGGTCTGGGCGGCGCTGGCCGCGTGCCTGGCGATCGGCGTCTTCGTGGGGCGCATCGCCCTGCCCTCCGGGCCGCTGGGACCGGGTCCGCACGGGACGCTCATGGCGCGCGGCGAGCTCGCCACGGCGCTCGACCGCCAGCTGTCCGGCCGCGGCGGCGCGATCGAGATCTCGCTCAGCTTCCGCAGCCGCGACGGCCGGGTCTGCCGGGTGTTCCACAGCGCCGCCGATCGGCTGGACGGCCTGGCCTGCCGCGAGTCCGGCCGCTGGGCCGCCCAGGCGCTCGCCCGCTCCGACGTCACGGTCGCGGCCGGCGACTACCGCATGGCCGCTTCCGGCGTCTCGCCAGAGGTGCTGGCCGCCGCCGACCGGATGATGGCCGGCGACGCGCTCGACCGCCGCGAGGAGGCGGCGGCGCGGGACGGCAAGTGGCGCTGAGGCGACCCGGCTGCCGGCCACGCTTGGACCTTTCCGACGGCCGCGGCAGACTGCGCCTCATGCGGACCCGCAACCGGCCCCCGTCCCGATCCGCCCGCCTGGCGATCCTGGTCGCCTGCGCAGCGCTCTGCGCCGGCCCCGCGCCCGCCGGGCCGCTGCTGGGTCTGCCCGGAGCGCTGGGCTCCACCCTCTCCGGGCTCGGCGACGCGACGCCGGACAGCCAGCCTCCGGCCCGCCCGCTGTCGCGCGTCACCGCGACCACGCGCGCGACGGTGTCCAGCGTGACCCAGCCGCTCGCCCAGACCCTCGAAGGAACCGGCGCGGCCGCCCAGAACCTTGTCGCCCCGGTGGCGTCCGCTGCGACACTCGGCGGCGTCGCGGCGACGACGGCCCAGGTCACGACCGTCGCCGCACCGCTCGTAACCCCGGTGACCAGCGCCCTGCCGTTGACGGCGAAGATCCTCCCCCCGAGCCCCGGACCGAAGCCGCTGGTCATCTCCGCATCCGGCGCGCCGGGGATAGCGGCGGCGCCCAACCTGCTGCTGGGACCGGACCCCGGCCAGGCGCTCGCCCTGCCCGCCGCGGCGCCGCTGATGCGGGTCGCCGACCCCGCCGCCGCGCTGGAGGGCGCCGAGGGCGCGCTCGCCGCCGGCGACCGCCGCGGTCTGGCCGGCGACCTGCTGCGCCGCCATCCCGACGCCGTCGAGGCCGACGAGGCCGGCGACCCGATCGTGCGGGGCGAGGTGCTGCGCCTGGGGGCGGGCGCGGGCGCCGCGGCGGCGGCGAAGTCGCTGGGCTACGGCGTCCGCGACGTGGAGGACCTCGGCGGCCTCGACCTCTCGGCCACCCTGTTCACCGCGCCCGAGGGCGTCAGCGCCCGCGACGCGGTCCGCCAGCTCAAGGCGCTCGATCCGGCCGGCGACTATGTGGTGAACCCCATCTACCTGCCGAGCGGCGCAGTCGGGCCCGGCGGAGCGCCAGCCTCGCCCCCGGCCGCGGCCCGCACCGCGACGGGCCAGGCGGTGGGCCTGATCGACGGCGGCGTGGCGGTCGACCATCCCAGCCTGAAGCCGCTGCACATCGTCCAGCGCGGCTTCGTCGACGCCGCGATCCAGCCCACCGCACACGGCACGGCGGTCGCCTCGCTGTTGGCCGGGCGGGAGGCGGGTTTCCGCAGCGCCGCCCCGGGCGCCGAGGTCTACGCCGCCGACGTCTTCGGCGGCTCGCCCAAGGGCGGCTCAGCGATCGTCGTCGCCCAGGCGCTGTCCTGGATGGCGACCAACCGTGTGCGCGTGGTCAACATCAGCCTGGCCGGGCCGTCCAACCCGCTCTTGGCCGCCGCGGTGCGCGCCGCCAGCGACCGCGGCGTCCTGCTGGTCGCCGCCGTCGGCAACGAGGGGCCGGCCGCCCCGCCGCTCTACCCCGCCGCCTATCCCGAG
>JADMIO010928720.1_pt1 | contig 11159 bp, 13 predicted proteins | sample 8958161 | NCBI WGS metagenome assembly JADMIO01 (sample SAMN16585339, study PRJNA669376) | soil metagenome | isolation source: Crop rotation soil | place: USA: Cullars Rotation, Alabama | collected 2011 | reverse complement strand
GATCATGATTTCAAGACTCATCGCCGATGATCACTTTTTATATAGTACGAGCACACTCTCCGGTTTCGATCGCACGAAAATCGTCGACAATGACTGGAATTGGATTCAACGACTCCGTGGTCTTCACACGTACAGCTTTCACACCCAAAACATAAAAGCCCCTGGTCATAAGGAACTCATTCACCACATTCAAGCAAGTGTCACCGGCCCCGATTCATTTAGTGCAACCCCTTCTGAACTGATCCGTTGGTGGCGCTTTCGCGAACAACTCCTCTCAAACCAGCCGCCCTCAGAAAAGGATCTCGCGCAGTACAAACCGGTGAAATTGACGGTCGACGTCTCAGGGAAAATGACAAAAACCCCTTTTAGCTTTGAGCGTATTCGCACTCCCTCGTCGGTGAAGGCGAAGGAGTGAAAACCCTCGTCGCGATCGTTCTCGGTCTTCTGGTCTTTTCATCCAGCACTCTGGCGGCCTCCTCTCTATTTTCTGGAAACGTTCTCTCCCGATCGACGTCTGACAAACAAGACTCCAATTTAGTTTCCGCGTCTCTTCGCCCATTGAGCAATCTCTTGTGGCCTTATCCCGACGAACCAGCAACACGTGCTGGCTGGACGTGCGAATTTGCAAGCTCCTCGATGACTTCAACTCCAATGAACTACCGAACGTTTGAAATTCAACCCGGCTATTATTTGAAATCCGAAAGCCAATGGAGTCTTCAAATCTCGGCGGGTGTGCATACTTTGAGTCAAACAAAGAGCGTTAATAAAGAGTCGACCGATCCGATCGGCGAGATCGAATTTCAAAAACTTCTTCCAGACGGCCATTCCTTCACTCTTCAAGTTCAGTCCCACTACGCGCTCGACCGAATCGCACCTGTCGGAGGAGACCTCGACAACGTGCGATCATTTTCCCTCAAACCAGCGAGCGATTATTTTCTAAACAAAGAAGTGAAACTTTCTTATCGGGGTCATTACGATTGGCTCAAAGATGGTAATCTACTGGCAATTACAGATGCCCAAGTCTTAAAATCTGTGGGCAAAGAAAATCTCTGGCTCTGGGTAGGCGGGGGTGCCGAATACACCACCAACCGCCAAGTCACGAGCCAATACTACAGCCCGTCCAACTCAACATCACTCGGACTCAGATATGATCTCTCGTACGCGTTTCCGGACACGATGTGGACGGTCTCGTCTGGCGGCAGCTTTCATATCCTAAAAGAACAAGGCAGCGGCACCGGTCACTACATGAACACAAATATTCAATACGGTCGCCGAGACGCCTGGCAAATTCAACTCTCCATTGAAACGATTAACTCGCTCCAAGGATCCGCCAACTGGTCCTCTCAGGGAGTCACTCTGTCGGCAAATAAAAGTTTTTGAAGCGGCTTAGACCCGAATCACTCTTCAAAAGAGCCTCTAAACAAACAATGATTATGTTACTTGGAAACTCGAGTGAGCGTATTGCGATCGGTATGATGAAACGGTTCCTTGCGTCCAGGAATTTGAATCACAGTATCTTGCTCATAACTAAATTTATTCGCATCTAAAACGCGAACCGTTACTTCATAAGAGAGAATCTTAAACTCGCGATCCAAAAACGGGTTCACACAAATTCCAAACGTGCACGATCCGCTCTTAGCTTCCATATGAAATTCGCGTGCATCTTTTTCTGCTTTGCCACCAGCGATCAAAGCGATCCCTCGTGGAATCAAAAAGCAGCGAAGGACTTCTTTGGTCGCAGGCTCCCAACTCCAGTAACCCAACTCTTCATGAAACGTATTTTCTTCGCCAATTCGAGAGGCACGAGTGGAGTATCGAAGGACATGCAGATTCTGCTCATGATTTTGAACGGGACCAACTTGCTCAAAGACGATGCGTTCACGGTATTTGTTATTTTCAACGCCTCGGCTATCCGAAGGAGCAAGGTCATCGCCCTTGTCTCCCTCCCAAATACCGATCAGAGTTGCTAGCGGTCCAAGCTGTTCGCGAAGTTCATCGGCCACTTCGGACTACTTCTTCGCGATCAGTTTCTTGTAATCAGGCGCCTTCATCAAAATGGCAAGCTCGCGCTCGTTATCCATTTCAATTCGAATCAGCCAACCGTCATCCATAGGATTGTCATTGAGAGTGCCAGGATCTTCCGCGATTGGACTATTGATCTCAATCACCGTTCCAGAAACTGGAGCAAACAAATCACTCACAGCCTTCACGCTTTCGATCACACCAAACGGTTCACCTTGAGTGACTTTTTGACCTTCTTCTGGAAGCTCAACATAAACCACTTCGCCTAACGACGACTGTGCGTAATCCGTAATGCCAACAGTGACGACGTTTTCGTCAACTTGGGCCCATTCGTGATCTTTCGTGTAGTAATATTCTTCTGGAATGTTCATTTCGACCTCGTCCTACAGTTATCGTCCAGTTAAGCGTTCAAAGTTGAGTCGCTGCCTACTTCGCCTTCGATTTCGGCTGCACAAAAGGAGTCTTTACAACCCGCACTTTCGCCGCCCGTCCTCGAATGTCCACAAATAGCTCAGAACCTTCTTTTGCTAAGTGAGGAACAACGTACCCGATTCCTATACCTTCATTCAAGCTCGGCGACAACGTACCACTGGTTACATGACCGATTTTTTCTTGATTGGAGTTTAAAAGGGCATATCCCTCTCTCGGAATCCCCTTATCCACCATTCGAAATCCAACTAAATCCCGAGTGACACCAGCTTCTTTCAGCCGCGCCATATGGGACCGACCGACAAATTCACCTTTACCAAGCTTCACAACCCATCCCAAGCGGGCCTCAATAGGATTTGTAGTGTCATTGATCTCGTGTCCGTAGAGGCTGTACTTCATCTCGGTGCGCAACGTATCTCGAGCTCCTAAGCCAATCGGCTGAACTCCCAAATCTGCTCCTTTTTTAAGCAGAGTCTGCCAGAGACCAACCGCCTGCGCTCGAGGAACAAAAACCTCGAAGCCATCCTCGCCGGTATATCCGGTTCGCGCGACCAAACACGAAGCGCCTTCAAAATCGATCGCCCGAAACTCAAAACTTGGGATGTCTTTCACCTTGGGTCCAAACACACGTCCCGTTAACTCCACGCCAAGCGGACCTTGAATCGCAATTTGCGCCCACTCAAAACTTTCATTCTGAATATCCGCACCTTTGTTGTGGGCCTTCATCCATTCGAAGTCCTTCGTGGTATTTGAGGCATTCACGCACACTAAATAATCCTGATTTTTCGTCACACAATAAACGATGATGTCATCCACCAATCCACCGTTATCATTCGGGAGAAGAGAATATTGAGCTTGGCCGGCCTCCAACTTAGCAACATCGTTTGTGGTCATCCATTGCAAGCTCGCAACAGCATTCGAGCCACGAAATCGGATTTCTCCCATATGTGAAACATCAAAGAGACCGACCTTTTCTCGAACACAATCATGCTCTTCACGAATGCCGGCATACTGAACGGGCATCAACCAGCCTGCGAAATCGACAATTCGACCTCCGGCCTTTTCATGTTCTTCAAAGAGAGGAGTCTTTTTCAATTCACTCATTTATGTCCCTTTTTCATCTGCAGCTCGGCGAGCTTCAATGTGTTCTCAAGCAGCAACGAAATCGTCATCGGCCCCACACCCCCAGGAACAGGAGTGCGCGCCGAAACCCAGTCATCGAGATCCAAAGGATCGACATCGCCACAGAGTTTTCCGTTTGGCAACCGATGCATGCCGACATCGACAACGACGGCACCTTTCTTAAAGAAACTCTTGTTCATGAACTGAGCTTTTCCAGCCGCGACCACGACAATGTCGGCGTCCCGCGTGTAACTCGCAATATCTGAAGTCTTCGAATGACAAATCGTGACTGTAGCGTTGGCGTCGAGCAGAAGCTGCGCCATCGGCTTACCAACAATGTTGCTTCTTCCAACAACAACGGCGCGCTTACCTGCAACTGAAATCTTGTAGTGTTCAAGTAAGACCATCACCCCTTGCGGAGTACAGGGCGCGACTCGTTTCTGACCGGCCCAAAGAAGACCCAGGTTCTCGACCGTGAGCCCATCGACATCTTTCGAAGCCGAGGTCACCTTCAGCGCATCGTCAAAACTAAGGCCCGAAGGGAGAGGCGACTGTACTAAAATTCCATGAACCGTCGGATCTTTATTCAAACTCTGTAGCAAACTGTCGAGGGCGCTCTTCGCCGTATTCGTTGGAAGATCAAATCGCTGAGAGACAATGCCGACTCGTTCACATGCGAGTTCTTTGTTCTTCACGTAAACATGACTTGCAGGGTTATCGCCCACTAACACCACAGCCAGTCCTGGAGCGGGTCCCCAGGTCGCGCGAAATTTAGAAATTCGGCTCTTTAATTCGCCCTCGCGCAGCTCGGCGAGAGATTTTCCGTCTAACTTCACCATGTAATTCCTTTAAATCGAAGAGCTTCCGACTCTGTCATAGCCGGTCAATCATGAGCAATTCCAAATCATTGGATGCCCTGAAATCTTTACGGATTGACCCTTTCTGTCATTTTGTATATAGTTTAGACACGTTTTCAGGCTCTTAATGCGAGGTATAATATGGAAAAGGTCAAGATCTCTGCCGATGGTTCTTCAATCGATTTCGTCGCCAGTGACAGCCTTCCCATGTCGCCAAAAAAGTTCCGCGAAAGTCCTGAGCTCGAAGGTTTCTACCGTTTCATTTACGAAAATGATCTTCGACGTGAATCACTCCAGATCATGGATCGCATTTTCTTGGCTCGCAAAGCGAAACGCTTCGAGAAGAAATTAGCTAAATAATCGAGTCCACAATCGAGATTCAATTCTCGTGAAACCTCCGGGTTCGCGCCTTGAGTTTCCGTTTGTCGGATTTTTCCGTTTGTCACTCTCCGTATCCGTACTCATCCGCGTTCGCACCTATTTGCAAGTCTCTTTCTCGACGTTGGCTCGGCGAATTTTTTCGTCTCTCAGAGCTCACTCGAAAATCAAAGGAGTTTGCGATGCGCCCATTAAAGAATTCAAACGGACAGGGTCTGATTGAATATTTAATCATTGTCACGATCATGGCCGTCGCGGCCCTCAGTATCATGAGAACGGTCAGTCAAAACGTAGCCGCCAATTTTGCGGATGTTGCCTACGCACTTCAAGGCAAAAAGCAATCCGCTCGCCGCGATGACGTCGAAGCTTCGCAATTTAAGAAGCGCGATCTTAGCGATTTCTTCGACGGAGCCGCCAGTGGGGCGAAGTAACGACAGGGGAACTGTCCTCATCGAAAGTGCGCTCGTCTCGGTCGTACTATTTCCAATTCTCATCGGGGCGAGCGCACTTTTTTATGGTCTGATCGCAAAGAGTCTGTGCGATCGAAACGCGTACGAGGCTCTGATCTGCTCAGAAACGAAACAAAGTCCTTCAAGTTGCGAATCTCACTTTCTCAACCAGCTCGACACACTCTTGCCATTCGGAAAAGTCGAGCGATTCAAAGTCCAAACTTACTCTCAGACCGCAACCGCGCACTACAGCTTTCGGTTTTCCGAGTCCCTTGAATTTTCAAATTCTGTTTCTATCCCTCATCCATTGACCTCCAATGACTGACTTTACGATTCGTAGAAACCGAGGCTTTGTTCTCGTATTTCTTCTCGCTCTCATGCCTGTCATTTTAGCCGTCGTGTCAGTGGTTATCGCGATCCAGCTTTTACTTCTTATGGATGGGGAAAATAATCATACCTGTCGTAAAGGTCTTCTTGAAATTCAAGAAACGTTTGCCCAAGCGTGCGCGGATCTGACTCGTCTCAATCCGCTTGCGACTCAGCTACGAGCGGAGAAAGTTCGAGCAATGAAAGAAGCCGAAGCTGCAATGGGATCTCCTCTCGAACTGTTAGCTATGGCTCATTTAGAATCGGTCATTCAACGTCAACTCAGTCTCTCCAAACAGCAAAATCGAATCATTCAGGTCTCGCGATTCAGAGCCGAAGAGAAAATGAATCAAATTTATTCAAGAATCTCTAAAAATAATGCGACCTCAAGTCATCCGCTCCCGCGCCTCGCACTCGATGCAGTTCCAAAATTCGATCTGACTCCCTCCTATGAGGCCACTCCCCACTTCTCCGAAAAACAAGCCCTAAGAATCAGTTGGAATGCGGATATCACTCGGACATTTCCCAAGTGGATCACACATTCATTCCCTGAGATTGGCACGTGGAATCAGCAGTGTGGCGCAACCATTGAAAACGAGGGTCATTCATGGAATCCACATCTAATCGCGGACAAACAGTGATCGAGTTTGTCATGAGTCTCGTTGTCCTCTTAGCGTTCATTTTCGGTGCGGCAGCCTTTCACGAAGAGGCTCAGAAACAAATTTACAAACATAGATTCACTCGATGAAAAAAATCTTTAGCTACTTTCAGACGAACAAGAAACGGTCTCACATTTTCGCCTTTGTAACTCTGCTGGTTCTGGCTCTTTGGATCGAATATTCAAGACCCTCCACTTCGTCAAGGCCCGTCACCGAAACTCTTGAATCCGCCGATACCTACATTCCTAAAGGTTTCACACTGATTCCCATCGACATCGCCAACCAAGAAGCGCTGGAATCGCTCGTCGGTTCATTTGGCAGAGCCGATTTGTATGCGAGTGAAACTTCAGGCAAGAACGGAAAGAAAATCGCTTCGTTCGTGCGATTGATGCGAGCGCCTCTGAATCCCCATCGATTTGCCGTCTTAGTTCCCGACGCAGAAGCTTCAAATATAGTGCGAGTTTCAGGACCTTTGTTTGTTTCAATTCGAAATCCTGAACATGTCGCACCCAAAAAAGAGCAAATTGCGAAACGACTTGGACGCATACAATGGGAGGTCAGTGAATGAACGCAAATAAATGGATGACGTGGATCGCGTGTATCTCGTTATTAGTCGATGTCGCACGAGCGGGTGTTCTTGTGCAAGCTCCAGAAACAAGTGGCGCCAATTACTCGGCGTGGCTCAAACTTCGAAGAGACCAATCGTTTGTCGACTACTATATCGAAAGACATCCTAGCGACTCCGACAGACACTTGTTGGCCGAGAGATTTGAGAGGGCCGAACAAACTCTTCGGAATATGGCTCCAAATCTGGCCCTTGAACAGTTTAACGAGGTTATCGACTTGCGACGGATGGCAGATTGGTCGAACGAAGATCTTCAAATAATTGAAATGAGTTTCAACCGAATTTTAGAAATCAAAAAGCAAGATCGAATCAAAGTATTGTGGGAGGCTCTCTCCTTTTCTCCGTCTTATAAACCCACCAAGGGGTTGATCGGAGATGAAGAGTTACAAGCCGTGCTCAAGGAGATGAGAGAGAAGGCGGTTCTCTGGAAACCTCTGTTTCAACCCGAGGAGCTGATCACGGTCATTTTGGATGGACGAGTCTATCGAGATCCGGCTGCAGGAATTGAGGTGTTTCCTGGGCTTCATCGAATAACCGTACTCTCAAATCGCACAGTCCCGGATTTTTACACCGTTAGCGAAACTCAACTTGAAAGAATTCAAAGTCCGTCTGTCTTTTTATGGACGGAAACCCAGGGCCGAGAGCGGCTCTGGTCGGGATTAGAAAACGCAGCCGCGGTGACGGTTTTGCAAAACAACGATCACCTCAAAGAACTCTCTCGTCCAGAATCCGTGAGAGCTGAGACTCCCGTCGAGACAGATGCGCTCCCGCTCCATCTTCCAGAGCCCATCGAAAAAGAACAACCATTTTACGCGAAGAAAGAATTCTGGCTTCTCACGGCGGGTGTCTTAGGTGCTTTGTTAGTCGTTCATCAATCTCAGAAATCAGAGCCGACCGAAGTAGTGCCAACACATACCACCACAGCTGTTCGCGACGGCAAATAGATTGGGGCAGTCAAGAATCAGACGGTAAGAATATTTTTACCGAGAAACCAAACTTCGAAAGGTTGGTAATCTTTGAAAACCGAATAAGTATCAGGTGTCCAGTTCGGATCTGGATATTGATGAAGGGCATCGATGCTCTTTGATGGGGGAGGAATTCCCTTTTCAGCACTGTCTTTGAGTGCGAGAAAATTATTATTTAGACTCGGCGGCTCGATCGGGCTGTCGCTTCCAAAATCGAACGCGATGCCCTGCTCTTCTAAATCTTTCCAGCGAAAAAGGTGTTTTGCCAACGGTCCTAATTTTTCTGTCGTCCACGCACGATCTGTCAGCCAGTGACAGGGTTGAATGTGACAAACGAGATTACGATTCTTCATGAGACGGATGGTTTCTGGTCGCAACATTTCGGCATGCTCAAGGTGAAGGCGACCGACGTGTCCTTCATCCCAAAGTCGACACATCGTTAGCATAACTCTTTGAGCGGCTTCATCCCCAATAACATGAACCGCGAGATCAAACTTTTTCTCCCAAGTCCTGCGCGCCATTTCTGCCAATTGTTTTTCTGTCATCAACTCGAGTCCCGTCGCCCCGTGACTGTGGCCATGATACGGCAGACTCAGCAAAGCACCTTCGGATCCTAACGCACCATCATAGTAGAGTTTTATGCCGGTTGCGCGAAGGAGAGATGATTTTTCATTTCGCGCTCTGACCGCTAATGAAAGTGCAGAATCGAAATCAGCCGGCTGAACAGAATCAAAATATTGTTCGACGGCCAGCGTGAGTTGATTCCTTTGCTCTAAGCGAATGGCTTCGTTCCACTGAGTTTCTGTGCAGGTTAAATCGCGGATGTGAGTGTATCCGGCTCTGTTAAATACCTGCATTCCAATTTGAAGAGCATGAAAGACGGATTCTCGAGAGGGTTCTGGGATCTTCTTTCGAGCATCCTCCATTGCAACATCAATTAACACTCCCGTCGGGATGCCCGCATCATCCTTTAAAATCAGTCCACCTTTGGGATCCGGAACACCGAGACTTTGTCTATCACGAGAAATGAGTCCTAGAATTTCGAGGGCTTTGGAATTGACCCAAATTGCGTGGCCATCGGCGCGAGAGAAGGCGACCGGAAAACCGGGAAATACTTGATCCAGAATATGGCGAGTGGGAAATCGTTTTTCTGACCAATTGTTTTGATCCCAACCAAATCCAATGAGCCAATCACCACGAAAGTGAATTGGTTTTGGCTCCAAATCGCGAACATCCGTCGCCGTTTTCATCTGCTCAAGGCGAAGCCGATCTTCATGTTCTCCGGTAGAGAGCCAATGAACATGACTGTCGAAACTATTTGGTATTCTCATAAAAAAATGGCCTCTCATTTGAGAGGCCGAGATTAAAGTAGGTTGGTCAAAATGAAAAGATGCTTTTAACGAGCGCCGCGACCAGCTGCACCGCTGACCGCTCCGCCGATAGCGCCACCAATGGCTCCACCGATCGCGCCGCCGAATCCACCACCACCGAGACCACCGCCGCCACCGTAGTACGCATCCCCATAAATTCCGAGTTGCGCTTGCTGCAATTGCATCATGATCGTTTGAAGTTGTTGTTGAAGTCGAACGACATTACCCATTTGTTGCTGACGGTTCTCTTGGTAGCGAGTCATGGCTTCCATATAGATTTGATACTGTTGCATTTGAGATTGCATGAGCTGTCTTTGAAAATCGATTCCGAGAGCACCACCGGCGATACCGACCATGCCGCCTTGAAAGCCCATCATTCCGCCTTGGATTCCATACATGCCGCCGATCCCACCGGGGATCCCGCCAAGAATTCCATAGGCTCCGCCGAGTCCGCCTTGAATTCCACCAGGAATTCCGCCGACCACTCCATACATTCCTGCGATACCACCGGGAATGCCGCCCACTTGGCCATACATTCCACCGATTCCAGGAATACCACCGCCGATTCCGTACATCCCTCCGATGCCGCCCGGGATGCCGCCCACTTGACCGTACATTCCCCCTGGTATGCCGCCATACATTCCAGCCATTCCACCGGGGACTCCGCCGTACATTCCTGCGACTCCCCCCGCTATTCCACCTATAATTCCGTAGGCTCCAGCAATCCCACCGGGAACACCGCCGTAGATTCCATACATGCCGGCCATTCCCCCTGGGACACCACCGTACATACCGGCAATTCCGCCGGGCACTCCACCAACTTGTCCATAGATACTGCCTGGAATTCCGCCGTAGATACCGCCACCGCCAGTGATCGCTCCAAGAAATCCGGCCGCGATTCCACCGACAAACGAACCTTGCCCACCGCCGTATGGATTACCTCCCATACCCCATGGACCATTCATTCCCCAAGGCCCCATGCCCGGCATATAGATGCCGCCGCCCATTCCGGGATACATTCCGCCGCCACCACCTGGATAACCAAATGGTCCGCCGCCACCACCGTAAAGGCCGGGATAAGGACCGAACGGACCATTCATTCCGTACGGGCCGCCATACATGCCACCCATAGTTCCCGCACAACCGAAACCGCCTTGTCCAATACCGCCGCTCACTCCGCCGTAAAGGGACGCGGTCGCAAATGGATAACCATAGCCACCTGTTGGTGATGGATAGTACGGCCAACCGAGGCGTGCCGCTTTATCAGCCGCACCCGATTGAAGCTTGTAGTTCATTCCGATTCCGAAAATATCAACTCCGAGAGCCGTGAAGACTTCCCACGCTTTTGGCTTTTCTTTTTGGACGCCGCCTGAACCACGGAGAAGACATGTCGTGCAGACTCCGCCTTGAGTTTGTCCGCGCTTCGCAGCCAATTCTGCTTTTTCAATTTCAATTTTTGCTTTGAGTTCTAGAACTTCCACTTCGGCTTGAAGTTTCAGAATTTTTTCGGTGATCTCGACTTTCTTCTTATGCTTGGCTTGAAAGTCTTTGAGGTAGCCAGCACAATCTTTTCGCGCAAACTTCTTTTCGACTTTTAATTCGTCGTTATCGAGAATCGCGACACTGAAAATCTTTTCTTTATCTTTCGCATCTTTATTGTAAATGCCCTCTGCGCAAATAGCACGATTCTGAACTGTGCTCGAGGTAGCTGTCTTGGTTTTTAAACTTGCTTCGGCTTTCGTTTTGGCGGAATCAGCTTCAACCGTGCACTTGACTAAGGCTTTGCGCTTTACATCTTCTTTGTCTTTGCTGTCATCGTAGTCTTTGTTGCATTTCTTCTCTGCGTCGGCATAGTCACTATCAATTTTCTTTTGTCGTTCTTCGCGATCTTTCGTTGAAAGCCCCGCTTTTGTGTCA
>JADMIO010945862.1_pt1 | contig 11160 bp, 10 predicted proteins | sample 8958161 | NCBI WGS metagenome assembly JADMIO01 (sample SAMN16585339, study PRJNA669376) | soil metagenome | isolation source: Crop rotation soil | place: USA: Cullars Rotation, Alabama | collected 2011 | reverse complement strand
CGACACCACGGTGCTCGAGCGCGAATTGGGGATGCCGGTCGTGCGCACGGTCGCCGTGAAGCGCGGTGGCGCAGACGCGCTGCTTGCAACGATCGAACAGCGCCTGCCCACGACCTCGGCCGTCGATGGCGCGTGGAAAGCGCCCGATGTCGCCGACGTGGCGGCCACTCAGCGGGAAGTACGGCGAATCCTCTCCCTGGCGGTCACCGAACCCGCCAGCCAGTTGCGCGTCGACGACGCCCTGGACCGGTTGTTCCTGCATCCGCTGGCGGGCTTCGGCATCCTGACGGTCACGTTGTTCCTGATGTTCCAGGCGGTGTTCAGCTGGGCCGAGTTGCCGATGGGCTGGATCGAGGCTGCAGTCGCATGGACCGGGGAGACGCTCAATGGATGGATGCCCGAAGGCATCCTGCGCAGCCTCCTGGTGGACGGAATCGTTGCCGGCGTGGGCAGCGTGGTGATCTTCCTTCCGCAGATCCTGATCCTCTTCCTCTTCATCCTTGCGCTCGAGGATTCCGGCTACCTGCCCCGCGCTGCGTTCATCCTCGACCGCATCATGGGCACGGTCGGCCTGTCGGGTCGTTCCTTCATCCCGCTGCTGTCCAGCTTTGCCTGCGCCATTCCCGGCATCATGGCCACGCGCAATATCTCCAGCTGGCGCGACCGCCTGACCACCATCATGATCGCGCCGCTGACCACGTGTTCCGCGCGGCTGCCCGTGTATGCCCTGATCATCGGCGCCTTCATTCCCCAGCGTACCGTGCTCGGGTTCATGAACCTGCAGGGACTGGTGCTTTTCATTCTCTATGCCGCAGGCATCGCTTCGGCGATGCTGGTGGCCTGGGTCATGAAACTTGCGGCCGGCCGCAAGGTGCTGCATCCCCTGATGATGGAGTTGCCGTCCTACCGCTGGCCGAACCTGCGCAACCTGCTGCTCGGGTTGTACGAACGCGCCAAGATCTTCCTGTCGCGCGTGGGCGGCATCATCCTGTCGCTGACCATCCTGCTGTGGTTCCTGTCTTCTTTCCCGACGCCGCCGGAAGGCGCAACGGGCCCGGCCATCCAGTACAGCCTCGCCGGAACGCTCGGCCGCGGCCTCGAGGTCCTGCTCGCTCCGATCGGCTTCAACTGGCAGATATCGATTGCACTCATTCCGGGATTGGCCGCCCGGGAGGTTGCGGTCGGGGCATTGGGGACCGTGTATGCGTTGTCCGCCACGGGCGATGAAGCGGCTGCCCAGTTGACGCCGATGATTGCGCAGACGTGGTCGCTCGCGACGGCGTTCTCGCTGCTCGCCTGGTATGTATTCGCGCCGCAATGCCTTTCCACGCTGGCCATCGTCAAGCGCGAAACCAACTCATGGCGCTATCCGCTGATCATGGCCGCTTACCTGTTCGCGCTGGCGTACATCGCCTCGTTCATCACGTATCGCGTCACCCTGATGGTCACGGGAGCCTGATCGTGCAACTGGCCATCACCGCGCTGATCGTGATCCTGGCGGCGGCCTACGCGGCCTGGATCCTGATGCCCGGCGCCCTGCGCCGGCGCGTCGCCGGGTTTCTCGCGCCGATGACGCCGCGTCGCGTGCGGGCGAAGCTGGAACTGGTGGAGGCGGGTGCTGATTCGACGGGATGCAGCACGTGCAAGGCCTGCGCCTCGGAGACGAAACCCGCCCGCGGCGCGGGCATCCACGCGATCGAACTGCGCCGCCGCTGAACCCTACGCGGCGGCCGCTGAAACCTGGCCGCGATCGATGGTGTAGACGAGGTCCAGCATCTCCTCGGAATGCGAGAGGTCCGACTCGGTCAGGATGATCGACAGGCCTTGTTGCTTCAGCCCGGAGATCACCTCCGCCAGGCGCTGCGCCAGCACCGGCGCCACGCCCTCGAACGGCTCGTCCAGGAGCAGCAGCCGGGTACCGCACATCAGCGCGCGGGCGAGCGCGACGAGTTTTTGCTGGCCGCCCGAAAGCTGCAGCGCCTTGCGCCCCGCGAACTGCTCCACTTCCGGGATCATCTTGTAGATGGTCGCGAGCCGCTCGCGCGGGTTCGCTGCGCCCGCCGACCATGCGGGGATCAGGACGTTTTCCTCGACCGTCAGCTGCGGCACCAGGCGCCGGTCCTCGGGCATGTAGCCGATGCCGTTGCGGGCGCGACGGTGCGTCGGCGTCTTCGCCAGCGGCGAACCATCGAACGTGATGCTGCCCTCGCGGGCCGGCAGGATGCCCATGATGGCCCGCATCAGGGTGGTCTTGCCGGCGCCATTGCGGCCGATGAGGCCCACGAATTTGCCCGTGGGCACCTCCATGTCGACGCCGCGCAGGATGCCGATCGACTGGATCGAGACGTCGAGGCGCTCAATTCGCAGCATGATTTGCTCCAGTGGCGGCTTCTCCCGTCACGTACTTGCGCACCTCGGCGTCTGCCAGCACCTTCGCCGGTTCGCCGTCGGCGATGATGCGGCCTTCGTAGAAGGCCAGGATGCGCTGCGTGTAGCGGCCGACGATCTCCATGTCGTGCTCCACGAACAGGACGGTGACGCCCTGGGCGCGCACGGCTTCCATCACCATGTCCATCAGCCCGAACTTCTCGTCGGCCGATACCCCCGAAGTGGGCTCGTCGAGCAGCAGGACCTTGGGCTTGACCGCCATCGCCATGGCGATATCCAGGAGCTTGCGCACGCCTTCCGGCAGCATGCTGGCCTTCTTGTCCCGGTACGCAGTGAGCCCGAAGCGCTCAAGCATGGTTTCCACGGCTTGCTCAGGCGTGCCTTCGAGCGGGGTCGAGTCCGACCATCCGCCGCCCGAATAGACCACACCCACGCCGGTCATGAGGTTGTCGTACACCGTCAGCGAGGCGAAAAGCTGCGGGATCTGGAAGGAGCGGCAAATGCCCAGGCGCGTGATCAGGCGCGGGCTGAGCGGCGTGATGTCCCGCCCATCGAACAAGATGGCACCCGAAGTCGGCTTGAGGTAGCCGGTCACCATGTTGATGAACGTGGTCTTGCCGGCGCCGTTGCTGCCGATCAGGCCGACCACGCTGTCCTTCTCGACGGCGACGTTGATGTCGGACGCCGCGGTCACCGCGCCGAATGTCTTGTTGAGACCCCTGGCCTCGAGGACGATGGCCATGTCAGGCGGCCTTCCTGCGCATCTTCTGGAACAGCGACCAGAGGCCGCCGGGCAGGAACAGGATCACCAGCAGCATGGTGATGCCCAGCGCCATCTGCCAGGTGTTGGGCGAATACTCGTACGCGAAGCTGCGGATGGTCTCGAAAATGAGTGCGCCGAGGAAGGGGGCGAGCACGCTGCCTGTGCCTGCCAGGATGCCGATGAACACGAATTCACCGGAGGTCGTCCAGTAGGCCATCTCCGGATCGATGTGGCCGATGTTGATCGCCATGAGCGCACCGCCCAGCCCCGCCAGCACCGCGGAAATGATGTAGTTGACGTGGATGGTCCGGCGTACCGAGGCGCCCATGTACTCCACGCGCAGCTCGTTGTCGCGGATGGCCTCGGCAAGGCGCCCCCGGTGCGTGCGCAGGTAGAGGTTGACGATCCATGCCGACAGCATCGTCACCACGACGATGGTGGCGTAGATGGCCTGGCGCAGGGCGTTGTCTTCCAGCGCCACGCTGAACAGGCCCTTGGCCGCGATGTTGAAGCCGTCCGTCGAGCCCAGCGCCGAACTCTTGACGAGCGATCCGTAGAGGATCATCGAGAAGGCGAGCGAGAGCATGGCGAAAAAGATGTCACGGTACTTGCGCAGCAGGAAGCCGAGGATCCAGGCCGTGATCCCGGTGACCACGACCGAAAAGACCAGCATCACCAGCATGTCGTAAGGCCCGAAGGCGCCGTTCACGGCGTCGACCAGCATCTTGGGCAGCCGCAGGAGCCCGCGCAACAGCGCCCAGCTGCTGGCGTCGCCGGCTTCGGCCAGCGAGTTCGCGAGCTTGTCGTGCGCGGCGGCGGCATAGGCGCCCAAGCAGAAGTACAGGCCGTGGCCGAACGACACCAGGCCGGTGCGCATGAGCACCATCATGCCCAGCACGACGATGCCATAGCACAGCGAGATCTTGATTAGCGACATCATCCACGCCGGCAGCAGCGGGCCCGCGACCAGCAGGACGACGGTCACCGCCACGATGGTCAGTGTCGTGCGATCGAGCCTCATATCTTGCGGACCTCGGCAGCGCTGAACAGGCCCTTGGGCCGCACGATCAGGACGACGGCCATGACGAAGTACACCGCGAACAGCTCGAGCTCGGGCCGGTAGTGGATGGACGCAGCGCGCACCAGGCCGACGATCAGGGCGCCCAGCGCCGCGCCGGGCAGGCTGCCGAGCCCGCCGATGACGACCACGGCGAAGGCGATGACGATGACTTCGGCACCCATGCCGGTGACCACCGATACGGTGGGGGCGGTGAGCGCGCCGCCGACGGCCGCCAGCATGGCGCCGAGGGTGAACGTGACGAAATAGGTCCTGCCCACGTCGATGCCCATCGCGGCGGCCGTTTCGCGGTCATGGATGACCGCGATCAGCAGTTTCCCGGCGCGCGTGCGGGCGAGCACCCAGGTGAGCGCGATCGCCGTGACGACAGCCACGCCGACCAGCAGCAGGTTGTAAGTCGGGTAGGTGAGGCCGCCAATCGAGAAATTGCCGAGCAGGGCGTACGGCGTCTCGCCCTTGGGACCCTGGACGAAGAGCGGATCGACGCCCCAGACGAGCTTGATCAGGTCTTCGAGGATCAGGAACAGCGCGTAGGTGACCAGCACCAGGACGACTTCGTCCTTGCCGTAGAGGTAGCGCAGCAAGCCTCGCTCGATGACGGGGCCCGCCACCAGGCCGACTACGACGGCGGCCAGCGCAAGCATCGCGTAGCTGCCCATCACCGGGTAGCCGTGGGCAAACCACGCGCTCGTGAAGGTGACGGACGTGAATGCCCCGAGGGCATACAGGCTGCCGTGGGCGATGTTGAGGATCTTCATCACGCCGTAGATCAGCGTGAGGCCCACGGCGATGATGAACAGCCACGACGAGTAGATCAGGCCGTCGATGACGACGGCGAGGAATTGCACCATCTTCCGCCCTTCTCAGTCCCTGCGGCTCACCACTTGCCCGGCTTCATGCCGTCCTTGATCCAGTCCAGGCTCTTCACGCCTTCGGGCGGCTGCACCTGCTCGATCGGGTAGGTCTTGATGTTGGTGAGCGTGATCTGGCCGTTCACGGTCTTGGTGACGCCGTACGACGTCCCGGTGACGGCCTGGTGCCCCTTGCCCAGCTTCATCATGACCTTGCCGGCGGGCGAGTCGAAGGTGGAGAACTCGAGCGCCTTGATCACCGCTTCCGTGTCGTCGCCGCTCTTGGCCTTGGCCTTCTCGAACGCCGCCTTCAGGCCGAGGAAGGCCATGGCCACGCTGTACGCCGGGTAGTTGGGCTCGATCTCGGCTTTTTGCTTGTAGATCTGGATGAGCCAGTCCTTGAGCGCGCTTTTCTGCGCAAATGCGCCGTTGGGGCCGCGCGCGCCGATGATCGTGCCGTCGGGAATGTTGCCGGGCAGCCGGTGCAGGTAGGGTTCACCCGCGACCAGGATCAGCTGGCTTTCGCCGAACAGGTTGCGCGGCGTGGCCTGCAACATGAAGGCTTCGAGGTCGCCGCCCCAGAGGCTGGAATGGATCACATCGGACTTGGTCTGCAGCAGGGCCGAGATTTCCGGTCCGTACTGGCCGGCGCCGAACTTGGGCATCTGCGACGTGGTGACCTCGACCTTGGGGCGCAGCGTCGCCATCACGGCAGTGAAGTCGGTCCAGGAATCCTGGCCGTACGCATAGTTCTGGTTGATGCCGGCGTAATTCTTGATGCCTGGCTTGCCTTCGAGCAGGTACAGGGCGCCCGCGACTGCGTCCATTGTGGCGTGGGAACGGGTGCGGAACACGTACTTGTAGCTCGCATCCTCGAAAATGCGCGGCGTGCCGCAGTCGAACAGGACGGTGAGCTTCTTGAGCTCCTCGGCCACGGGGGCGACTGCGAGGCAGTCGCCGCTGCCGATGTAGCCGATCACGAAGTCGACATTCTGGCGCTCGACGAGGTTGCGGAACTCGGCGACCTGCTTGGTCGCGCCACCGGCCTCGTCGATGATCGCGAGCTCGATCGGGATGCCCCCGAATCCCTTGGTCGCGTAGGGCGCGGGCGCCTTGCCGGCATTGAGCGATTCGACGATGGCTTCGGCCGCGAGCTTGGCCGGCACGCCGAACGGACCGGACGCCGGACCCGACAGGAAAGTCACGAGGCCGATGCGGATCGGCTTGTCTTGCGCGATGCCGGGGGTCGGGGCAGCGACTGTCGCGGCGCAGGACAGCGCTGCGAGCAGCTTCAAGAGCAGCGGGGTTTTAGGGGCCATGTTTGCTTCTCCTCGGGGTTCTTATATGTATCAAAAAATAATCCAGCGGGCTGCGATTTTCCTGTGCATTTGCGCCTCGCTGGACTGTTCGAGTTTGCGCCGAATCTAGCAGCTTGACTGCCGTCCGGCAAGGAAACCACGGCCATGTCGCGGTCCCGTCCGCGTGGGACCGGTGCTGCGCACGGTCGCGGATGTTACCGGGCGTGACCACACCGAAAAGGGTCGCGGCCGACGCCAGGACAAAGCTCAGCGGGCGGCGAGGTCGGCGCGTGCCCGCACGATCGCGGCGCGCACCTGGGCTGGTGCCGTCCCGCCGATGTGGTTGCGCGCCGCCAGGGAACCTTCGAGTGTCAGCTTTTCCAGCGCGTCGGCTTCCACCAGCGGGGAGAACTGCTTGAGCTCGCGCAGCTCGAGCTGCGCCAGGTCACGCCCCTGCCCGGCGGCGTGGCGCACGGCGCGGGCAACCGCCTCGTGCGCTTCGCGGAACGGCAGGCCCTTCTTGACGAGATAGTCGGCGAGGTCGGTCGCCGTGGCGAATCCTTCCAGCGCCGCCCTGCGCATGGCATCCGGATTCACCGTGATCCCGCGCATCATGTCGGCGTAGATCCGCAGCGTCGCCGTGAGCGTGTCGACGGTGTCGAACAGCGGTTCCTTGTCTTCCTGGTTGTCCTTGTTGTAGGCGAGCGGCTGCCCCTTCATCAGCGTGAGCAGCGCGACCAGGTGGCCGTTGACGCGCCCGGTCTTGCCGCGCACCAGTTCCGGCACGTCGGGATTCTTCTTCTGCGGCATGATCGAGGAGCCGGTACAGAAGCGGTCCGCGATCATGACGAAGCCGAAGCGCGGGCTCATCCACAGGATCAGCTCTTCCGAAAGCCGCGACAGGTGGGTCATGGCCAACGCGGCGCAGGCGCAGAACTCGATCGCGAAGTCGCGATCGGAGACTGCGTCCAGCGAGTTCTCGCAAACGCCGTCGAAGCCGAGTTCCTTCGCGACGCGTTCGCGGTCGATCGGATAAGTCGTGCCTGCGAGGGCAGCGGCGCCGAGCGGAAGCTGGTTGAGGCGCGCGCGGCAATCCGCGAAGCGCGACGCGTCGCGCTTGAGCATCTCGTAGTAGGCCAGGAGATGGTGGGCAAAGCTCACCGGCTGCGCGACCTGGAGGTGCGTGAATCCCGGCATCAGGGTCTCCACGTTCGCATTGGCGAGGTCGAGGAGGCTTTCCTGCAGCCCGCGGATGAGTCCATCGATCTCGTCGCAAGCCCAGCGCAGGTACAGCCGGATGTCGGTGGCCACCTGGTCGTTGCGCGAGCGCCCGGTATGCAGGCGCTTGCCGGCGTCACCCACGAGGTCCGTGAGGCGCTTCTCGATGTTCAGGTGCACGTCTTCCTGGTCCACGGACCAGGCAAAGCGTCCGCCGCGGATTTCCGCCAGGATCTCGGCCATGCCGCGTTCGATGTCCGCGATGTCCTTCGCCCCGAGCACGCCGACGGCATGGAGCATGCGGGCATGGGCGAGCGAGCCCGCGATGTCGAACTCCGCAAGGCGCTTGTCGAAATCGACCGACGCGGTATAACGCTTCACGAGCTCGGCAACCGGCTCGTTGAACCGGCCCGACCAGGCCTTGCCGGCTGCGTGGTGCTCGGCCGCATCGATGGAGGGTTTTGCAGGTTGCATTCGGCCCTTGCCCTGTTCAGAATGACCGCGTTAAGCGCCTGTTCTGGCGCGATTTTTGGCGTGTTTGGGACGATGGCAAGTATAAATCAAAACCGCTACCCCGACCTGTTGCCGGATTTCCGCAACTTCGGCGTCATGTTGCGCATCCTGCTGGCCGTGACCGCCATGACGGTGGCGGCGGCGGCCGTGCAGGCGTCCTCATGGGCGATGCTCATGGACCACTGGTTCGGCATTTCCGCGCTGGTGCAGCCCATCGTCCTCCTGTCCCTGGTCACGCTCGGCCTTGGCACCGCGTGGCTGCATCGCCTGGACTATGGCGTGGCGGCCGCGATCATAGTGCTGGTCGAGTTGCTCATCGCGAGCGTGGTGGTGAGCCTCACGCAAACGCTGTTCGACCGCGAAACCTCCGACGTGGTCCGCGCCATGGTGTTCACCGCAGCGGCGACCGGCGTGATGCTGGGCTACTTCAACCTGCGCAATCGCGCGCTGTCGCCGGCGATCACGGAAGCGAGGCTGCAGGCCCTGCAGGCGCGCATCCGGCCCCACTTCCTGTTCAACAGCATCAACGCCGTGCTTTCCCTGGTCCGGTCCGAGCCACGCCGGGCCGAAACCGCGCTGGAGGACATGGCCGACCTGTTCCGCGTCCTGATGGCGGACAACCGGGACCTGGCCCCGCTGCAGAACGAGATCGAGCTGTGCCGGCAGTACCTGGACCTCGAGCAGTTGCGCCTCGGCGATCGCCTGCGGGTGGACTGGCACGTGGACAACATGCCGCAGGATGCACTCGTGCCGCCGCTGGTCCTGCAGCCGCTGCTGGAGAATGCGGTCTATCATGGGATCGAGCCGTCGATCGAACCAGGGGTGCTGAGCATCAACATCTACCATGTCCGCAACGAGGTGCACATGGTCCTGCGCAACCCCTATCGCAAGGAGGGCAGCCACCACTCGGGCAACAAGATGGCGCTCGGCAACATCCGCGAGCGCCTGCACCTGCATTTCGACGCCGCTGCCGCGCTCAAGGCGACCGTCGGCGACGCCCACTATGAAGTGCACATCACCCTGCCTTACGTGAAGGAGAGGGGGTGACCCGGCATCCCCAGGCGCTGCGCGTCGTCATCACCGATGACGAGGCGCCTGCGCGCAGCCGCATGCGCGACCTGCTCGAGGACTGCGCGGGTGCGTTTCCCATCGAGCTGGCCGGCGAAGCCGCGAGCGGCCGCGAGTTGCTCGCCCTGCTGGAGAAGGTGGAGGCCGACGTGGTGCTGCTCGACATCCGCATGCCGGAGATGGATGGCCTCGAGGTCGCGCAGCACATGCTCAAGCTGGAGGAGCCACCCTCGGTCATCTTCACCACCGCCTACAGCGACTATGCGCTCAAGGCCTTCGAGCTCCACGCGGTGGACTACCTGGTCAAGCCGATCCGGCTGCGCCGGCTGCACGACGCGCTCACCCGCGCGCGGGCGATCACGCCGCTGCGCCTCGACGTCCTGCAGCAGATCTCGCCGGACGCCCGCACGCACCTGTCCATCCAGGAGCGCGGCAAGGTCCTGCTGGTGCCGGTGCGCGACGTCCGCTACCTTCGCTCGGAGCTGAAATACGTGACCATCCGCACGGCCGACAAGGAATACCTGCTCGAAGAATCGCTGTCCCGCCTGGAGCAGGAATTTGCCGGCCAGTTCGTCCGCATCCATCGCAGCTGCCTGGTGGCCAGGGCGCACATCGCCGGGTTCGAGAAGGAGGCCGCGGACGGGGGCGAGACGCACTGGGTGGTGGTCATGCAGGGGCTCGACGAACGCCTGCCGGTGAGCCGGCGCCAGCAGCACATCGTCAAGGAACTCGGGCGCAACGCATTGTGACGGGGCGGGCTGAACGCCCCGCCATTTTGGCCTATCATCCGCCTTCCCGCCGACGCAACGTCAAGGAGCAAGAAATGGCCGCGAACCTGGGCATCAAGGATGCCGACCGCAAGAAAATCGTGGAGGGCCTGTCGAAGGTGCTTGCCGACACCTACACGCTGTACCTGAAGACCCATAATTTCCACTGGAACGTCACCGGTCCCATGTTCCAGACGCTGCACCTGATGTTCATGACCCAGTACACCGAGATGTGGACCAACGTGGACCTCATCGCGGAGCGTATCCGCTCCCTCGACGCGCCGGCGCCCGGCACCTACGCGGAGTTCTCCAAGCTCTCGGCCATCAAGGAGACCAAGGGCGTGCCCAATGCGCAGCAGATGATCAGGATCCTGCTCGACGGCCACGAAACGGTGACCCGCACCGCCCGCGCCGCGTTTCCCGCCGCCGAAAAGGCCAACGACCAGCCGACGATGGACCTGCTCACGCAGCGCATGGACGTGCACGAGAAGACGGCCTGGATGCTGCGCAGCCTGCTGGAGAAGTGAACCCCCGCGCCAAATCGCGCCGGGAACGCCCGGCACCCTAGGGCTCCGGCCGCCGTGCCGGGGCTCCGCCTTCGGATGCACCTGACCCAGCCTGGAATCCCCTGCCCGTGTCCCGCGACCAGCCGCCCTCCTCCGTCGTCATCGCCACCCGTGAGAGCGCGCTCGCCATGTGGCAGGCGGAGCACGTGCGCGACCGCCTGCTCGCCCTGTATCCGCGGCTCGAGGCGCGCCTGCTCGGCATGACCACGCAGGGCGACCGAATCCTCGATGTCTCGCTGTCGAAGATCGGCGGCAAGGGACTCTTCATCAAGGAACTCGAGACCGCGCTCGCCGAGGGCAACGCCGACATCGCGGTGCACTCCATGAAGGACGTGCCCATGAACCTGCCCGAGGGCTTCGTCATCGCCGCGGTGACCGAGCGCGAGGATCCGCGCGATGCCTTCGTCTCCAATCGCCATCGCGACCTCGCCAGCCTGCCGCCCGGCAGCAAGGTGGGCACGTCGAGCCTGCGCCGGGAGAGCCAGTTGCGGGCGCGCTTCCCAGGCCTGCAGGTGGATCCGTTGCGAGGCAACGTGCAGACCCGGCTGCGCAAGCTCGACGAAGGCCGCTATGCGGCGGTGATCCTCGCCGCGGCGGGGCTCAAGCGCCTGGGCCTCGGCCCGCGCATCACGCAGCTGCTCGCGCCCGAT
>JADMIO010852456.1_pt1 | contig 11161 bp, 12 predicted proteins | sample 8958161 | NCBI WGS metagenome assembly JADMIO01 (sample SAMN16585339, study PRJNA669376) | soil metagenome | isolation source: Crop rotation soil | place: USA: Cullars Rotation, Alabama | collected 2011 | reverse complement strand
CTCGCACGCGCCGGGCGGTCGTCGCGACCGCCGCCGCTGCGGCCGGCGGGGGCCTTCTTCGGCCGACGGCCGGTCTCGCCGACGTCCTCGAGCTCCTCGGCGTCGAGGCCCTCGCGGGTCCGGGCGGAGCGGGGCAGGCGGCCGGTGGTGCCCTTGGGGATGTGCAGCTCCTCGTAGAGGTGCGGCGAGGACGAGTAGGTCTCGACGGGCTCCGGGAACGGCAGGTCGAGGTCCTTGTTGATGAGGCCCCACTTGGGCATGTCGTCCCAGTCGACGAACGTGACGGCGACGCCCTTGGCCCCCGCGCGACCGGTGCGGCCGATGCGGTGCAGGAAGGTGCGCTCCTCGTCGGGGCACTGGTAGTTGATGACGTGCGTGACGTCCTGGACGTCGATGCCGCGGGCGGCGACGTCGGTCGCGATGAGGACGTCGATCTTGCCCGAGCGGAACGCGCGCAGCGCCTGCTCGCGGGCGCCCTGGCCGAGGTCGCCGTGCACGGCGGCCGCCGCGAAGCCGCGCTCGACCATGTCGGCGGCGACCTTGTCGCAGGTGCGCTTGGTGCGGCAGAAGACCATCGTCAGGCCGCGGCCCTCGGCCTGCAGGATGCGGGCGAGCACCTCGCCCTTGTCCATGGCGTGTGCCCGGTAGACGAAGATCTCGGTGTTCGGCACCGTGCGGCCCTCGTCGGGCTCCTCCGCCCGGATGTGCGTCGGCTGGCGCATGAAGCGCCGGGCCAGCGCGACGACGGGCGACGGCATCGTGGCGCTGAAGAGCATGGTCTGGCGCTCGTCGGGCGTGAGGTCGAGGATCCGCTCCACGTCGGGCAGGAAGCCGAGGTCGAGCATCTCGTCGGCCTCGTCGAGGACGAGCATCTCGACCTGGCCGAGGTTGAGGTGGCCCTGGCGCGCCAGGTCGAGCAGGCGGCCCGGGGTGCCGACGACGATCTCGACGCCCTTCCTGAGGGTCTCGATCTGCGGCTCCATCGCGCGGCCGCCGTAGATGCTCACGACGCGCAGGCCGCGGGTCTTGCCGGCGATCTCGAGGTCGGAGGCGACCTGGACGCACAGCTCGCGGGTCGGGACGACCACGAGGCCCTGCGGGGTCCCGTTGCTGCCCTCGGCCTTGTTCTTGACGTTCTGGATCATGGGGACGCCGAAGCCGAGCGTCTTGCCCGTACCGGTCCTGGCCTGACCGATGAGGTCGTGCTTGCCCATGGCGACCTGGAGGGTCATCCGCTGGATCGGGAAGGGGGAGGTGATGCCGACGGCGGCCAGCGCCTCGACGGTCTCGGGGCGTACGCCGAGCGCGGCGAAGCCGTTCTCTTCTGCAGTGATGGTCGTGCCTCTTCTCAAGGGTTCGCGCCGACCACTGGCAGAGAACGATGCGGGCTCGGCACGGCCCCTGAGGGCCGGCGCGCGCCGCAGGGACGTGAGGTCCGCGCACGCTTCGGCGTCGCTCGTGCGGCGCCTTCCCGCACGAGACTACCGGGATCTACGCTCAGAGGCATGACGCAGACGCTCGACCTGGCCACGATCGACCTGCTGGGCGTGCTGGCGTACGGCGAGCTGATCGCCTTCGAGCGGCTCGCGACCGACGCCCAGCTCGCGCCCAGCGTGGCCGACAAGGTCGCGCTCGCGACCATGGCCAACGCCGAGTTCAGCCACTTCAAGCAGCTCCGCGACCACCTGCTCGCGAAGGGCGTCGACCCCGTCGAGGCGATGGCGCCGTTCGTCGACCCGCTCGACCACTTCCACGACTCGACGACCCCGTCGGACTGGTACGAGGGGCTCATCAAGGCCTACGTCGGCGACGGCATGGCGACGGACTTCTACCGCGAGGTCTCGACCTACGTGAAGGACGACGAGACGCGCACGCTCATCCAGGCCGTGCTCCAGGACACCGGTCAGGCCGAGTTCGCGGTGCTCAAGGTCAAGGAGATCATCGCAGACGAGCCGTCGGTCGGCGGCCGCCTCGCCCTGTGGGCGCGGCGGCTCGTCGGGGAGGCGCTGATCCAGGCGCAGCAGGTCGCCGTCGAGCGCGACGCCCTGCTCGAGCTCCTCGTGGGCACCGGTGACCTCGCGGGGATCACCCGGCTGCTCAAGAGCATCACCGACAAGCACGAGGAGCGGATGGGGCTCCTCGGGCTCCAGGCCTGACGGCCTACATCGCGCCGAAGCCGACCCGGCGCTGCTCGGACTCGGCGATCTCGACGTAGGCGAGCTTGTCGGCGGGGACGAGGACCCGCTTGCCCTTCTCGTCGACGAGGGTGAGGACCCCCAGGTCGGCCTTGAGCGCCTCGGCGACGGCCTTCGCCACGTCGTCGGCCGACTGGGCGGACTCGATCACCAGCTCGCGCGGGGCGTACTGGACGCCGATCTTGACCTCCATCGGAGGGCCTCCCATGTCTCGCAGCAGCAGGAACTGCCCGAAGGCTAACCGAGCGCCGCGCCAACCAGACGCGTGTCAGCCGTCAGCAGAACCGCTCAGCCCTCGGGGTGCAGCGGAGAGCCCGAGATCCCGCGCCACGCGAGCGACACGAGCAGCTCCACGGCGCGCTCCTTGTCGAGCCTGTCCTCCGAGGCGAGCCACCAGCGAGCGCCGATCTCCGCCATGCCGGTCAGCCCGACGGACAGCAGCTGCGCCTCCTCGGCGCGGAAGCCGGTGTCGTGGGCGATCGTCTCGGTGATGGCAGCGATGCACTCGGCCGTCATCCGCTCGACGCGCTCGCGCACGGCGGGGTCGTTGCGCAGGTCGCTCTCGAAGACGAGGCGGAAGCCCTCCCCGTTCCCGTCGACGAAGTCGAAGTAGGCGGCGATGGAGGCGGCCACGCGGGCGCGGTTGTCGGTCGTGGACTCGAGCGCGGTCCTGACCCTCTGCACGAGCGCCGAGGCGTGCTCGTCGAGCAGCGCCATGTAGAGCTCGAGCTTGCCCGGGAAGTGCTGGTAGAGCACCGGCTTCGAGACGCCGGCGCGTTCGGCGATGTCGTCCATCGCTGCCGCGTGGTAGCCCTGCGCGACGAAGATCTCCTGCGCGGCGCCGAGCAGCTGCTTGCGCCGTGCGGGCCGGGGCAGCCGCTGGCCGCGCGCGGGAACCTCGCTGGCGGTCATCGGGCGAGCCTAGGGCAAGGACAGCCGCCGCTCAGGCGTCTTGGCCCGAAAGCTCGCGACTGCCGTGTCGGGTCCGTCGGGCGTCGATGACCCGGTCGGGGTTGCGTCGGAGGTACTCCTGCTCGAGGTCGAGCATCCGCGCGGTGTGGAACATCAGCGCGTCCTCGGAGCCGTGCAGGAACGTGTCGTTGCGGGTCTCGTGCAGGTGCAGGAGCTCCCGCTCCAGGGTCTCGTCGGTCAGGGCGGGCGGCGGGACTCCGGTCACGGGATCGCTCCTTCTCGTCGGTCCTCCGAGATAACACCCGCACGAGCCCCACGTCGACAGTTTCGCGGGAATCAGCGGGAGGTACACCGCGGACGTGATCACGACGCTGCCGGAGGACGTGCCGCTCGCCCGGGTGCGCCGGGCCCGCTGGGCGCGGCGGGTCGGCGCGACCGCGCTCGTGCTCTTCGTCCTGGCCGGGGCCGTCGGGCTGTTCGGCACGCGGACCGGCACCGACGGCGCGGAGCGCGGCGGCTACCGGGTCGAGGTCACGCACCCGACGGTCAGCCGACCCGGTCACGCCGTGCGCTTCTCCGTGCTCGTGCACCACGAGGGCGGCTTCACGGACCCGGTCCGCGTCCGCTTCTCCACCCGGTACTTCGACCTGCTCGACGAGAACGCCTTCGACCCGGACGCCGACGCGCAGACGAGCGACCGGACCTACACCTACCTCGAGTACGCGCCACCGCCCGGGGACGACCTCGTCATCAGCTCGGACACCCGCATCGAGCCGGACCGCCAGCGAGGCGAGTCGGGCGAGGTCTCCGTGCTCGACGCCTCCGGCCACCCGGTCGTCACGGTGCACTACCGCACCCGGATCCTCCCCTAGGAGCAGGCATGGAGATCGTCTACCGCGCTGCGGTGCTCTACCTGTTCCTGTTCTTCCTCATGCGCGTCCTGGGCAAGAAGGAGCTCGGGCAGATGAGCGCCTTCGAGCTCGTCCTGCTGCTGGCCATGGGCGACCTCGTGCAGCAGGGCGTGACGCAGGAGGACTACTCCGTCACCGGCGCCATGCTCGCCATCGGCACGTTCGGGACGCTGATCCTGCTGGGGTCCTACGTGACGTTCCGGTTCCCGCGGACCCGGCCCGCTCTCGAGGGCGTGCCGGTGGTCGTCGTGAGCAACGGCCGGCTGCGCGAGGACGTGATGCGCCTCGAGCGGCTGACCGACACCGAGGTGCACGAGGCCCTGCGGGAGCAGGGGATCGACGACCTCTCCACGGTGCGGGTCGGGCTGCTCGAGGCCGACGGGAAGTTCTCGTTCCTCACCGGGAGCGACCACGAGCCGGCGCCGGAGAAGTCAGCCGAGTAGCGGCGCGAACAGGTCGCCCAGCTCCTCGACGCGGAAGAGGACGTCCTCGGTCGTGAAGACGAGGTCGGAGGCGCTGGTGCACTCCTCGACCTCCTCCCAGGTGATCGGCGTCGACACGGTCGGGATCTCCCGCGCCCGCATGGAGTAGGGCGTCACGGTGGTCTTGGCCCCGTTGTTCTGGGACCAGTCGACGAACACCTTCCCGGGCCGGACCGCCTTCGTCATGCGGGAGACGACGAGGTCGGGAAGGTCCTTCTCCAGCTCCTCCGCGACCTTCTTGGCGTACTCGGACGTGTCCCGGACGGGGGCCTTGGCGTACACCTGCATGCCCTTGTTGCCGCTGGTCTTGCAGAAGAGGTCGAGGTCGAGGCGCTCGCGCAGCGCGAGCGCGACCCGGCAGCACTCGACGATCGATGCCGGTGGGCCGGGGTCGAGGTCGAAGACGATGAGGTCGGGCGTCGTGCGCCCGACCTTCCACTGGTGCGTGTGCAGCTCGAGAGCAGCGAGGTTCGCGGTCCAGACCAGCGCCGCGAGGCTGTCGATGACGACGTAGTCGATCGTCTCGCGCTTCATGCCCGACCCCGGGCTGGGAAGCGTCTCGGTGCGCACCCACGGCGGCGTGCCCCGCGGCGTGTTCTTCTCGAAGAACATCGGCCCGTCGACGCCGTTGGGGTAGCGCTTGCGCGTGACGGAGCGGTCGGCCAGGTGCGGCAGCATCGTCGGTGCGATGCGCGAGTAGTAGTCGAGGACCTGCCCCTTCGTGAAGCCGTTCGGGTACAGCACCTTCTCGAGGTTCGTCAGCTTGAGCGTCCGCCCCTCGACGTCGACCATCACCTCACTCATCGCGGGTCACCTCCTGCGCCTCGAGGTCGGGTCGCAACCCCTTGTACGACGGGTGCCGCAGCCTCCCGTCCTTCGTCCAGGCGGTGAACTCGACGTCCACCACGAGGACGGGGTCGACCCAGTGCGCGATCCGGGCCTCGGGGGCGGGCACCTGGCCGTCGTACGGAGATCCCTTGCGCGCCAAGGGATCCAGCATCGCCCGGACCTGCTTCAGCATGGCCGCGGTGAAGCCGGTGCCGACCGCGCCGGCGAACACGAGGCCGTCGGGGCCGTGCACGCCGAGCAGCAGCGAGCCGAGCTGCCCCGAGCGGCCGCCCTCGCCCTCCTTCCAGCCGCAGACGACGGCGGACTGGCGGTGCAGGTGCTTCACCTTGACCCAGGCGTCGCTACGCCGCCCCGGCACGTAGGTGCTGTCGCGGCGCTTCGCGACGACGCCCTCGAGCCCCTGCGCCCGTGTCGAGGCCAGCAGCACCTCGCCGTCCCCGTGGAACGCGGTGGGCACGCCCGGGTGCAGCTCCTCGAGGAGCGTGCGCCGGTCGTCGTAGGGCAGACCGAGCAGCGATGAGTCCTGCAGGTGCAGGACGTCGAAGGGGAGGAAGGCCACGGGAGTGGTCTCGACGAGCTCACGACGAGGAGACCGCACGTGCATCCGGTTCTGCAGCGCCCCGAAGTCCGGGAGCCCGTCGACGAACGCCACGAGCTCGCCGTCCAGGAGCTGGTCCGGGCCGCTGAGGCCGAGCAGCTCGGGGTAGCCGCCGGTGATGTCGTTGCCGTTGCGGCTGGTGGCCCTGACGCGTCCGCCCTCGAGCGCCACCAGGGCCCGGACGCCGTCCCACTTGACCTCGTACGCCCACGCGTCGCCCAGCGGCAGGGCGCCGTGGGTCGCCAGCATCGGGGTGAGGCCGTGGGGGAGCACGCCCTCATCCTGCCCAACGAGGGGCGCGGGGACCGCTCCTTCCGTCCTACCGTCGACGCATCGGCCGGGGTGGGTGTGTGGACCCACCCCGGCTGTCCGCGCTGTTCCGCGGGCCGAGAAGTGCATACGGTGGCCTCATGAGGTCGATCTGGAAGGGCGCGATCAGCTTCGGGCTGGTGACGATCCCCGTGAAGCTGTACAGCGCCACCGAGGAGAAGGACGTGTCCTTCCACCAGGTCCGCCGCTCGGACGGCAGCCGCATCAAGTACAAGCGCGTCGCGGCCGTCGACGGCGAGGAGGTCGCGTACGGCGACATCGCCAAGGGCTACGAGCTGCCGAGCGGTGAGACGGTCGTGCTCACCGACGACGACTTCAAGGACCTGCCGCTCGCGACGAGCAAGGCGATCGACGTGCTCCAGTTCGTCCCGCTGGAGGAGGTCGACCCGATCTACTTCGCGAAGAGCTACTACCTCGAGCCGGAGAAGACGGGCACCAAGCCGTACCTGCTGCTGCGCGACGCGCTCGAGGCGTCGGGGAAGGTCGCGATCGTCAAGGTCGCGCTCCGCAACCGCGAGTCGCTCGCCACCCTGCGGGTCCGTGAGGGCGTGTTCGTCATCGAGACGATGCTGTGGCCCGACGAGGTGCGGACGCCGCAGTTCGACTTCCTCGACGAGGACGTCGAGGTGCGGCCGCAGGAGCTGGCCATGGCTGGCTCCCTCATCGAGACGCTCAGCGGCGACTTCGACCCGTCGCAGTACAGCGACTCCTACCGGGAGGCGCTGCAGGCCGTCATCGACGCCAAGGTGGAGGGCCGCGAGGTCGTCCAGCCCGAGACCGCGCAGCCGACGAGCGGCACCGTCGTCGACCTCATGGCCGCGCTGCGGGCGAGCGTGGACGCCGCCAAGAAGAGCCAGGGAGCCTCCGAGGCGGCCCCGAAGAAGGCCCCGGCGAAGAAGGCCCCCGCCACGAAGGCGCCCGCGAAGGCCGCCAAGGCGACTGCGACAAAAGCGACGAAGAAGGCGACAGCACGCAAGTCGGCCTAGCCGCACTGCTCCAACCGGGGTACATCCCTGTTGCGTTGGGCCATCCGGCCCACCGGTGTCCAGGTTGTCCGCCTACCGTTCGGTCCTTCACCTCGCACCCGTTTCCGACGAAGCCGAGGGTGACCTGGAACGACTGGCCTGGGAGAGCTCCGTGACGGCGATGGACCACCGCGATCTCGTGGCGGCGCTGCGCGCTGTCCCGGGCATCACGGACGCCGACGTCACCCCGGACGCCGACGGCGGCCTGGGGACCCTCCGGCTGGACCTCGAGCCCGGGGTCGACGAGGCGGCGGTCGCCAGCACGGTGGGGCGGCTGCTCCGGGAGCAGTTCGGCCTGGGCGTCGACGCCGACCGCGTCCAGGTCGTCGAGGACGCCGTGCTCGACCGGCACCACGTCGAGCAGGCCGACCAGCCCGCGGTTCCGGAGCAGCGCACCGCCGCGCGCCCGTCGATCGCCCGCATGCACCTCGTCTCGTCCGGCCTCGACGTGACGGCCTCCGTGACGCTGTCGTCGGGGGAGCGCACGGCCGTCGGTGAGGCTCGGGGAGCTGCGTCGCAGACCGGCGTGCACCGCGCCGTCGCCTCCGCCACGCTGCGGGCGGTCGAGGAGCTCGCCGACGGGCAGGTCCGGTTCGAGCTCGATCACATCGAGGTCGCGCCGATGGGCACCGAGCGCACCGTCCTGGTGTCCCTCACGCTGCTCACGAGCAAGGGCACCGAGCGGCTGACCGGGGCTGCGGGGGTGCGCGAGGACGTCCGTCAGGCCGTCATCCGCGCCACGCTCGACGCCCTGAACCGACGCCTCGAGATGCTCCTCACCGAGGTCTGACGGGCTAGCGTCCCCTCCGTGATCGTGCTGCACGGGGGCGGGGAGTTCTCGCTCGGCTGCCGTGCCGTGGACAAGCGGGTCCTCGAGCTGGCCGAGGGACCCGTCGTGGTGACCGCCCTCGCGTCGGAGCAGGGCGGTCCGTACAAGGCCACCAACGACGACGGGGTACGGCACCTCCGGGCGCTCGGGGCCTCGGTCAGCGCCGCCCCGGACGTGCGCGAGCACCCGACCGAGGCGCTGGCAGCGCTGCGCGCCGCGCGGCTGGTCGTCCTGCCCGGGGGATCGCCGTCGAGGCTGCTGACCGCTCTGCGCACCAGCCCCGTCGGCCAGCTCCTCGTCGACCTGGTCGCCGACGGCGGCACCGTGATGGGAGCGAGCGCCGGCGCCATGGTGCTCGGGTCGTGGACCGTGCTCCCCGACCGCCCCGGGCCCAAGGGCCTGGCTGTCGTCGAGGGCCTCGGGCTGGTCGACGCCCTGGTCGTGCCGCACTGGAGCGGCGGGTCCTCCCGGGCCGACTGGCTGCGCGCGGTGCCTGACGGCGTCACCGTGCTCGGGCTGCCCGAGGAGTCCGGGGTGCTCGTCGAGGGGCGCGTCGTGACCGCGCTCGGCGAGACGCCGACGACACTGGTGAGCGAGGGGCGGGACCTCCCGCCCGCTGAGTCGTGGGAGCTGCCGTGAGCCGGACCGAGGTGCGCCTGTCGTCGGCGCCGCTGCCGTCGTGGGACGGGGTGCTCCCGCCGTGGCCCGGGGCCGTCGAGGGCGACGTGTTCGTCCGGCGGACGCCCGCCGAGGGCCACGAGCCGGCCCTGCTCGTGCACGGCCTCGGGGGCGCGTCGACGAACTGGACCGACCTCATGGGCCTGCTCGCCCCGCGGTTCGACTGCGCCGCCCTGGACCTCCCCGGGTTCGGCTGGTCGCCGCCGGCCCGGTCGTACGCGCTGCGGACGCACGTCCGCGCCGTCATCTCCCTCCTCGAGCGGCAGGGCCGCGGTCCGGTGCACCTGTTCGGGAACAGCCTCGGGGGGGCCGTCTCGACGCGCGTCGCCGCCCGCCGGCCCGACCTCGTGCGCAGCCTGACGCTCGTCTCCCCGGCGCTCCCGAACCTCCGGCCCAAGCGGGGCATCGACCCGCGGCTGCCCCTGCTGGCGCTCCCCGGGATGCAGCGCCTCATGGCGTCGCGGATGCCCGAGGTCTCGGCGGAGCAGCAGATGCAGATCATGCTCGACCTCTGCTACTCCGACCCGTCCGTCGTGCCGCAGCAGCGCCGGCAGGAGGCGATCGACGAGGTCGTCCGCCGCAAGGCGCTCGCGCACGCGATGCCCGCGCTCGTCGGGTCCCTGCGCGGGCTCATCGGCTCCTACCTCGAGCGCGGTGACCGGAACCTGTGGCGCCAGGCGACGACGGTACGGGTCCCGACGCTGCTCGTCTGGGGCAGCGAGGACAAGCTCGTCGACGTCGCCCTGGCCCCGAAGGCGCTCGCGGCGTTCCCGTCGTCGAGGCTGCTGGTGCTGCCGTCGGTGGGCCACGTGGCGCAGATGGAGGTGCCCGAGACGGTCGCGCGCGCCTTCCTCGCGCTCCTCGAGGACGCCGACGCGCAGCGCGTGCGGGTGTGATGTGAGCGCGCTCTTCGCCTGAGAGTGCGATGCTCGCGACGTCACCGCGCACGCTGGTGACGAACAGGAGGACGTACCGCAGTGACCGACACCCCTGGCGGGATGCCGCCCTCTGGGCCGACGTCTGAGCGCATGCAGGCTCTGCTGTCGCAGTTCCAGGAGGAGCAGGTCACCGAGCAGCGCACGGTCTCGACCGTCCTCACCGAGCTCCGCGCTCAGGTCGCGGGGCTCGCGGACAGCGTCCGCCAGACCGCGTCCGACGCCTCCGTCGAGCGGCTCGGCGGCGTCGTGAGCACGGTCGTCGCCGACCTCCGCACGTCGACGTCCTTGCTGGGGCAGCGGATCGAGGGCCTCTCCAAGCGCATCGAGGCCGTCGCCCAGGACACCGCGGCGCCGACCGAGCAGGCCGCCGTGCGGCTGGCCGCGCTCCAGGCCGACATCGCGGCGCAGGCCGAGGCCGTCGAGCGGATGCAGAGCGCGCTCGAGGTGCTGTCCGGCTTCCCGTCCGCCCTGGCCGCGCTGCAGAAGGACGTCGCGGGCCTGCACGACCGGGTGCAGCCGCTCGCGGAGATCCGCTCGACCGTGGGTGACATCGGCGCCCGGACCTCCTCGTCGCTCGAGGCGCTCAAGCCGCAGCTGGAGGCCCTGCAGACCAAGGTCGACGCCATCGGCGTCGTGCCCGACCCCGAGCGGCTCCGCGACGCGGTCGTCGACGCCCTCGGCTCCCGCCTCGACAAGCTCGAGGTCGCTGCCGAGCGCCCCGTCATCGGCCCCGAGGTGCTCACGAGCGGCCTCGGCGACCTGCGTGCCTCGATCGACGGCGCCATGGGCGACCGGCTCGAGGAGATCCAGGCCGGCCTCGGCGCCGTCGAGAACCGCCTCGGTCAGGTCGGCGAGCGGCTCGCCGACGTCGGCGACGCCGCCGGCGGCGTGCCCGCCCTCGCGACGGACCTGACCCGCCTCGCCGCGCGCGTCGAGGAGCTCCAGGCCCTCCACGCCTCCCTCGGCACGGTCGGGGAGGGCGTCCAGGCCCTGCGCGACGACAACACCGGAACGGCCCTGACGCTCGGCATCGCGTCGCTGCGCGACGACCTCGAGCACCTGGGCGAGCGCATCACCGACGCCGCCCCGCCGCCGGTCGAGGAGATCGCCGCCCTCGTGTCGCAGCGGGTCGCCGACCGACTCGTCGAGACCCTCGCGCCCCGGATCGCCGACGTGGTCCTCACCCGTGTCTCGGCGGCGCTCGTCACCCAGCTCGGCGAGGCCCTCTCGCCGCGGGTGAAGGCCGACACCGAGAACGTCGTCCGCCAGGCGACGGCCGACTCCGAGCGCCGGGTGCTCGCCCACGTCGACGAGGCCGTCCTCGCCCTCGCCGAAGCGCTGCTGCGCCGTCGTCGGGGCGGGCGCACCAGCTCCGTCGCCGCTCCCGTCGCCCGCGAGGAGGTCTCGGGGAAAG
>JADMIO011294243.1_pt1 | contig 11163 bp, 10 predicted proteins | sample 8958161 | NCBI WGS metagenome assembly JADMIO01 (sample SAMN16585339, study PRJNA669376) | soil metagenome | isolation source: Crop rotation soil | place: USA: Cullars Rotation, Alabama | collected 2011 | reverse complement strand
CCGCGACAACTTGTCCACGTGGAATTCTAAGCTTAGGATCCCAATGTGCTGGAAATTCGAGCCCTTGAACAACGGATCCTTGTTGAGTTCGCTGCCGTGCAGCCACGAGACGTGACTGGAATCAATTCCGCCCTCCATCGCCTGCAGGTAATTGCACTCCTGCAGGCGTTTCGAGACGAAGCGTTGCGGCGGCTCGACGTCGGTCCATTCCAGCGCAGGCGGCGGCGGCTTCAGGCCGGGTGGTCCCATATAGGCCCACACGATTCCCGCCTTCTCGATGCAGGGATAGGACTTCAGTTTGATATTTTTGCGGAAGCCCGACTCCTCCGGCTCCGACGGAAGATCGACGCACTGCCCGGTCACATCGTATTTCCAGCCATGATAGGGGCAGCGCAAGCCGCATTCTTCGTTCTGGCCGAACCAGAGCGATACGCCGCGATGCGCGCAGAATTCGTCGATCAGCCCGATCTGTCCCTTGCTGTCGCGAAAACACACCAGGCTCTCGCCCATAAGTTTCGCGCGCACGGGAGGGCAATCGGGCTCGGGGATTTCAGAGGAGAGCAGAAACGGTGCCCAGTAACGTCGCAGCAATTTGCCCATCAATGTTCCGGGGCCGACGCGGCTTAGCTGCTCGTTCTGTTCACGCGACATCATGGCGACGCTTCCTCACGGTTTTGCTATGTTCTTGCGGTTATTGGACGCCATTATAGGCAGCCGCGTCGACGACGGAAGCCAATCGCCATGCCCCTGCCGCGCATCGCCATTGCAACGGGAGATCCCGCCGGGATCGGGCCGGAGATCGCGCTCAAGGCGGCGCTCGACGCAAGGGTGCGAAGCCTCTGCCGGCCCCTGCTGGTGGGCGATCCGGCTGCGGTTGAAATGCATGCCCGCATGTCCGGTCTGTCGCCCAATCTGCAAATCCTCAATAAGCCTTCGGAAGCACAATGGTCAGATGGCACCGTCAACCTTCTGGACTCCCGCGACGGCAGCAATGCGCCGGTCAAAATCGGCACCGTTGACGCCGCCTATGGCCGCGCTTCGTTGGCGAGCGCAGGCCGCGCCATCAAGGCGGCCCTTGCCGGTGATGTCGAAGCGGTCGTGGCTGCACCGCAAACCGAGCGCTCTATTGCCGCTGCCGGAATCGCTTTTGACGGTTATCCATCTTTTGTCGCGCGCGAGACCGGCACGCCGGTCAACGACGTCTACCTTATGATCTGCTTCGACCAGTCCCGCATCGTGCATGCGACATTACATGTGAGTGTGCGCGAAGCGGTGGCGCTGATCACGCCCGAGCACGTCGAGCGCGTGATCCGGGTCACTGACGCATCGCTGAAGAAGCTCGGCATCGCACAGCCGAAGATATTCGTGAGCGGTCTCAATCCTCACGCCGGTGAAGAAGGTCTCTTCGGCTCGGAGGAAATCGACATCATTATTCCAGCGATCGCTCGCGCGGCAAAGGACGGCATCGATGCGTCGGGCCCGTTCGGTGCCGACACCATGTTTCGTAAAAAGGGATGCGACGCCTATATCGTGATGCTGCACGACCAGGGTCACATCGCGGCCAAGCTGCAGGCATTCAACCGCACAGCCGGACTTTCGATCGGCTCGCCAATTCTATTTTCGTCGGTTGCGCATGGAAGCGCCCATGATATCGCCGGCAAGGGCCACGCTGATCCCGGCGCAATGATCGAGGCGATCACGCGGCTTGCGCGCATCAATGCGAAGGTGGACGCTCGCTAGGGGTTTAGCAGCGGGATTATCTTTGCGTCGGGCGGCTTCGGAACAGCAGTGTCAACGCAATGTTAGTGCAGGGGCTGTTGGCGCGCTACCGGCCAGGCGTCTAGCGAACCGGCGGCGGTAGCGGGGACGACGAGACTGCGGCCGCGCTGTTGCCATGTGCGCCGACCGAGCCAGGCGGCGCGATGTTGGTGGGAGCGCCTGAAGGAGGCGTGCCTGGCGCGGCCGGCGGCGCGTTGGCGACATGTTCGGGCGGCTTGCCAGGCAACACGACGACGCGCGTGCCGGTCTGAACGCGGCTGTAAAGATCCTCGATGTCTTCATTGAGAAGGCGGATGCAGCCCGACGATACGAACGAGCCGATCGTCGACGGCTGGTTGGTGCCGTGAATCCGATAGAGCGTGTTGCCAAGATAGAGCGCGCGGGCGCCGAGCGGGTTGCCCGGACCACCCGCCATCATGCGTGGCAAATATGGTTGACGCTCGATCATTTCCGACGGCGGGAACCAGTCCGGCCATTCCTTCATCCTGGAGATACGTTCGGTACCTGCCCAGGTAAATCCTTCGCGACCGACCCCGATGCCGTAGCGCATCGCTTTGCCGTTCCCGAGCACCAGATACAGGTAGGTGTTGGCGGTATCGATCAGAATCGTGCCAGCCGGCTCTTTGGTTGTGAAATCGACAAGCTGCTTTTTGAGGTTGGCCGGCAGTTCCTTGGGCTGTCCCGTCTCCGGCTGATCTTCCGGCGGCAGAGACATCACGCTGGTATTTGCGTTACCGGACGGCTGGGTCGGCTGCAGCGCTGCATTCGGCACGACACCGACGGTTCCAGGCGGGCGAAGGACGGGCTCGGCATTCGCAGCGGGTGCCTGCGTGGCGGCCGGCGGTTGCCGCGGATCGATCTGAGGCTGCTGCCGCGTGTCGAGCTGGTGCCCGCGCGACGACTCGAAAAGTCCAGGCGGCGGTGGCTGAGCAGGTTCGTCGTCCGGATAAGGAAGAGCCCGGTTGGACCCGCGCCGTCCATTGCGGGGGGTCACCGGCGTTGCCGGGTAGAGATCATCGTCGTCGTAGCTGCCCATAACCGGAGGCAGACGCTCTTGATACACGCCGGGCGGAGGCAGCGGCCGCTGGGCCAGCGCGGGCGTAGCCAAAAGGGCCGCCGCAACCGGCAGAGTCAGGGCAAAAGCACAAGAAAATCGGGCCATTATCCACCTGAGGCCGGAATAAGGAGTCGTCGCCAAGCCGCGCCCTCATTGCTCCGGGATGAAGGCACATTCAAGACCACAATACGACTATCTCGTTAACGTGATTCTGATCCTTATCAAGCTTTCTTGGCTTCCGCGGCGAGGACCTGCTTGGCGACCCGGTGGCAGTCCACCGCCGCCGGGAACCCGCAATAAATCGCGACCTGGCGCAGGATTGCCGACAACTCCTTCGGCGTCAGCCCATTACGAAGGGCGCCGCGAAAATGCGCCTCGAATTCGTGCATCCGCCCAAGACAGGCAATCATCCCGAGATTGAGCAGGCTGCGGTCTCGCGGCTTCAAGTCCTCGTCAGTCCATACCGCGCCCCAGCAAAATTCGTTGAGCAGGTCCTGGAATTTCCGGTTGAAGTCATCGGTGTTGGCAATGGCACGATCAACGTATTCATCTCCCAATACCTTGCGGCGCATTGCCATTCCGCGGTCGTAGAGTGCCTTGTCCATGTGATTCCTCCGTTTCAGCGGCGGGCGCCGCAGCATCGCCCCATGTTGACAGACGAAAACCGATTTCGTCCATTCCTCAGCACTATGAAAATCGCCATCATCGGCGGCGGCATTTGCGGACTGTCGCTCGCACTGAACCTGAAGGAGCGCGGCATAGCGTGCCGTGTCTACGAACGTGCCCCCGAGCTGAAGGAGCTCGGCGTGGGCATTACCCTGTTGCCCCACGCCATGCGCGAGTTCACCGCGCTCGGCTTGGCTGACGAGCTGATCAAAGCCGGCATCGAAAACCGCGAGAGCCGTTTCTATAACCGGTTCGGCCAGCTCATTTACAAAGAAACGCGCGGGAAGCTGGCCGGCTATCAATATCCGGAAGTCTGCATTCATCGCGGCCGTCTCCATATGATCCTGTACAGGACGGCGCTGGCGCGTCTCGGCGCCGACGCCATCCTTACTGATTACGAATGCACTGGCGCGGAGCAGGACGAAAACGGGGTAACCTTGCACTTCAAGACCGGCACCGGCGCCAAACGTGACGACGTGCGCGCGGATGTCGTGGTCGATTGCGAGGGCATCAATTCAACCCTCCGCAAGCAATTTTATCCCGCCGACAAGGTCGCGTTTGCCGGCATCAACACCTGGCGCGGGGTAACGCGGCGCAAACCGATTTTCGATGGCCGGACTTATATGCGGGTCGGTTCGATTTTAACCGGCAAGATTGTCATCTATCCCATCATCGACGATGTCGACGGCGACGGACGCCAATTGATCAACTGGATGGCCGAGATCAAGCGCGACACGTTCGAGCAGAACGATTGGAACAAGCCCGGCAATCTCGCTGATTTCTTTCCGCTCTACGAAAGCTGGCGCTTCGATTGGCTCGATGTGGCGCAGATGATCCGCGACGCCGATCAAATCCTCGAATATCCGATGGTGGACAAGGATCCGATCGACAAGTGGACATTCGGCCGGATCACTCTCGCCGGGGACGCGGCGCACCCGATGTACCCGCGCGGCTCCAATGGCGCGGCGCAAGCGGCAATCGACGCGCGCACCCTCGCCGATCTTTTGCGCAGCAGCGCGGACCCGCGTGATGCGCTCAAGGCCTATGAAACCGCTCGGTCCGGGCCCGCTGGGCGCGTGGTGCGTACCAACCGCGAACACCCGCCCGATTTCATCAACATCAAGGTCGAGGAACTCGTCGGCGACCGTCCGTTCGACGATCTCGACAAATATATCACCCAGGACGAACTGCGCGCGCTGTCGGAAAACTACAAACGCGTCGCCGGCTTTGCGCTCACTGACGTGAGTGGGCGGTGAGCGACGCGGCGGCCCGCTTGCGCATGATCGCGGCATGAGCATGCAGATCCTCATCGTCGGTTGCGGCGCGATCGGCGGTTTGTTCGCCGCCGCGTTGTCGTCCGCTGCCCGCGTGACGGTGTTCGATGCAAATACCGAACATATCGATGCCATCACCGCACGCGGCCTGCAGATTACCGGCAAAAATTCACGAACCGTGCGTGTTCAGGCAACGGCCGATCCTGCCACGCTCAAAGGCGCAGCATTCGACGCCGTCCTCTTCCTCATCAAATCGAGGATGACGGCCGGCGCACTCGCAGAACTCAGACCGGTGCTCTCTGGTACCCCGGCACTGGTCACGCTGCAAAATGGCATGGGCAATGCCGAAGTGCTGCTCGCCGTTCCTGAAGCAGTTGTGATCCGCGGCGTGACGATGAACGCAGGGCGTTATGTCGAGCCCGGATGCATCGAACGATTGATTGAAGGAAAAACCTGGCTCGGTCCGACACGCGGCAATGTCGATGACGTCACCCCGTTAGCTGATCTGCTCAACAAAGGTGGCATGGAAACTGAAGTCGTCGCCGACCCCATGGGCGCGGTCTGGTCCAAATTCGTTTTCAACTGCGTGATGAACCCGCTTGGCGCTTTGATGATGGGCGACAACGCTTCCCGCTACGACTCATTCGAAATGCGCACGTTGATCGACGACATGGCCGCAGAATGTATGGCCGTTGTGAGGGCACTCGGCGGCCGCTTTGCTTTTCCGCCCATGGAGTTCGTTGAGAAGGTCCGATGCGGCGAAATTCCCCTGTCCAAACATGCGGGCTCGATGGCCCTCGACATCGCGAGAGGCGCGCCGACCGAGATCGACGAATTGACCGGGTTTATTGTGCGCGAAGGCGATCGCCTCAAGGTCCCGGTTCCCAACTGCAACGCGGTCTACAAGTTGGTGAAGGGGCTTGAACTTGCGGCCCAAAGGCGGCTCACGAATCCACGATAATTCAATGCGTTAGACGTCATGAACGGGCCGTTTTCCCGGTATACTGGCGCCACAGGATTCGGACCCGCCGCCCGTTAAACAGACAGGCCAAGTCTACAATGAACGGGCATCTGCTATGGCAACCACCGCATCGCGATGGATGACAGCGACGAAGCGCTTATGGCCCGGGTCGCGCGCGGCGATGAGCGGGCGTTTCAATTGCTTGCACGTCGTCACTTGCCGGCCATGCTTGGGCTTGCCCGGCGCATCCTCCGAAACGGAGCCGACGCGGAAGACGTCGCGCAAGAAGCACTCATGCGTGTCTGGACATATGCCCCGCGCTGGCGGCCGCTCGCATTGTTTCGAACCTGGCTCACGCGCGTGGTCGTCAATCTCTGCCTCGATCGCAAGCGGCGGGCGCCCTGGGTCGAGCTGGACGCTGCCGGCGAGATCGTCGACCCCGCGCCAGGTGCAACGGAGAAAGCTGAAACCGACGAGCGCGAGCGCATGGTCGCGGATGCAATCGACAAGCTGCCTGCGCGCCAGCGCAGCGCGATCATGCTCACCTACAGTGAGGGGATGAGTAATGCAGAAGTTGCCGACATTCTCGATACATCGGTGTCGGCGGTCGAAACCCTGCTGGTGCGCGGCAAGCAAAATCTGCGCCGCACGCTTGGCAAACTGATTGATGGGGATGAGTGAAATGAACAATGAGCAATTCGATAAGCTCCTTGAATCGGCGCTCAAACGTAAATCGAAAGCGCCCGCGGACGAGGCCTCCGTTAATCGCGTGCTTCAACGGATCAGCGGACCGTTGCCTCCGCAAAAGCAACCGCTCTGGCGCCTGCCCGCGGTGCTGCTCGACTGGCAGTTTGCGCCGGCATGGCCGCGCATGGCTGCGCTGGCGTGCTGCGCCGCGCTCGGTTTTTACGTGGGTATCGCCGGGCTTGATCGTCGCTTCGACGACCCGACCGCCGCTCCCGCCTTCGTTGGCGGCGGCGGAATTGGATCGATCACTTTCGAACCTGACGCATTCACGGGAGGCCGGCCATGAGCATCGCCCATGCCTTGCCGGCGCCGGCACGCGGCTCTTCGCGCTGGCTGTTGCTGGGTTCGCTTGCACTCAACCTGTTTTTCGTCGGCGTCGCTCTGGCGATGGCCATCCGCGCGCCCGCCCCGTCCTATTGGGATCCCAATGTGTTTGTCCGCGTCGAACGTCTGGCGGCAACGCTGCCGCCGGCCGACGCGGAAATCTTGCGCAAGCAAATCGACGCCAATCATGCGGCCATCGAGGACACGCAGACGAAATATCATTCGGCGCGCCAGCACATTCACGCCGTCCTCCGGCAGGAGCCCTTCGACGTAGAGGCTATGCGGGCGGCCACCGCGCAGACCCGCGCCGCTCGCCTCAACTTCGACCAGACAGTTCAGGGGGTTTTCGCTGATATCGCAGCCAAAATAACCCCTTCCGGGCGGCAGGCTTTGGCCAATTGGCCTCCGGGACGAAAGACCGCGAGCGACAAACGGTAGTAATATTATTGCGCAACCGAATCGCTCTCCGGCCGGGGTTTGAAGGCTCTTTTTGAATGCATTGGGGTGGGAAGACAAAGGAGGCGGGAACGAAAGTTTGGGGGCACCCGTTCTGGACAATGCTGCAAAGTATTTGCGTAACATTGCCGCTCGGCGGCTGCTTGCTCGCCGGCGACAAGCCGGAACCCGGGCTCAATATTCCCCCCGCGTACAGCGCTGGCCCGCGCAATCCCGCAGCGGCGGAAGCCGCAATGCCGCCGCTCGACTGGTGGCGTGGCTTCCGTTCGCGCGAACTGACCGAAATTATTGAGGAGGCCCGCGCTGCCAATCTCGATATAGCGGCGGCGGTAGCACGCATCGTTCAGGCCGATGCGAATTCCCGCATCGTCGGCGCCGCTTTGTTGCCAATCATCGATCTCAACGCCAATGGCACGCACTCACAGCAATCGAAGACCACCGGCAGTTCAAGTGTCGTTAACGTTTCGAGGTCCGGCGCCAGTGTCCAAATCATCAACAACAACCTGTCGGCCACGCTGAGCGCCAGCTATGAAATCGATTTCTGGGGCAAGAACCGCTCGCTCCTGCGCGCCGCCGAGCAGGCCGCGGTCGCAACCCGGTTCGACCGCGAGGTCGTCGCCCTCACAACCGTGGTCGCCACCGCCAACGCTTATTTCCAGGTACTGGCCACGCAGGACCGGTTGCGCGTCGCGCGCGATAACCTCGCCAGCGCGAACCGCGTGCTCAACCTGATTCAGCAGCGGCTTCAGGCAGGCACCGCGTCCGCGCTCGACACCGCGCAGCAGGAAAGCCTGGTTAACACCCAACGCGCGGCCATCCCGCCGCTCGAACAAACGCTGCGCCAAAACCGAGTTGCTCTCGCCGTACTAATGGCCCGTTCACCCGAAAGCGTGAAAATTCGCGGCGGAAGTCTGCGCAGCATCGCCTATCCGCGCGTGACTCCGGGCTTGCCGTCGGAGCTCCTCACGCAGCGCCCTGACATCCGCGAGGCCGAGGCCAATCTGGCCGCGGCCGATGCCAATGTTGAGAACGCGCGCGCGCAATTCCTGCCGAGTATCCAGCTCACCGGCGAAGGCGGCTACCAAAGCGCCTTCCTCAAGCTCCTGCTGCGACCGGAGTCAGTCATCTATACCGCCGCAGCCGGATTGACCCAGCCGATCTTCCATGGCGGGCAGCTTCTGGGGAATCTCGACCTGCAAAAGGGCCGGCAGGACGAATTACTGCAGACTTACCGCAAGGCCGTTATCTCCGGATTTGCCGACGTCGAAAACGCTCTCGACGCCATCAGGCAGACCGCCCAGCGCGAGCGCCTGCAGGGCGATGTCGTCTCGAGTTCACGCCGCGCCTTCGATATTTCCGAGCAGCGTCTGCGTGAAGGCACGGTCGATCTTGTCACGGTGCTGCAGACGCAACAGACTCTGTACCAGGCCGAGGACGCTCTGGCGCAGGCGCGCCTCGCCCATGTGCAGGCAATCTTGAGCCTCTATCAGGCGCTTGGAGGCGGCTGGTCGCCGAAACCGGTGGAAGCCGCCGATGCACGGTGAGTTTCCCAAAGAGATCTTAGCGAAGGCGCGCAGCAGCACCCGGCGTATCCTTGTGATCGGCATTGTCCTGATCGCGCTTGCCGCCGTTTTCTATTACATCTTCAGTGCTTCGGCGCCGCAACAGCGGCGCGGCGGGCGTTTTACCCCCAGCGAGGGGCCGGTCCCGGTCCTCGTCGCCCCAGCAGCCCGTGCGGATGTGCCGGTCTATCTGGATGCGGTCGGAACCATCAAAGCGCTCAACACCGTGACAGTACGCCCGCAAGTCGACGGCAAGCTCCTCAGCGTCAACTTCAAGGAAGGCGACGACATCAAGAAGGGCGACTTGCTGGCCAAGATCGACCCCATTATTTACCAAGCGCAGCTCAATCAAGCGATCGCCAAAAAGGCGCAGGACGAAGCGCAGCTCGCAAACTCGAAGATCGATCTCGATCGCTACGAAAGACTCGCCGCCACCGCCGCGATCAACAAACAGCAGGCAGATACACAGCGGGCGCTGGTGGCGCAGAACACCGCGCTGGTGCAGGCCGATCAGGCAGCCATCGACAATGCCCAGGCGATGCTTGGCTACACGACGATCACCGCGCCGATCGACGGCCGCACCGGCATTCGCATGGTCGACGAAGGCAACTACGTGCGCTCGGCCGACGCCAATTCATCGATTGTGGTCATCACGCAGCTGCAGCCAATTTCGGTGCTTTTCAACTTGCCGCAGCAGGACCTTACTCAGGTGAACACTGCCTTCGATAAAAGTCCGCTCAAGGTCGAAGCGCAACGCTCGGACAACGACGCGGTGATCGACCGCGGCGTGCTTAGGGTCGTCGACAATCAGGTTGACCAGACCACAGGGACCGTGAAGCTCAAGGCCGAATTTCCCAACGCCAACCTGCAGCTCTGGCCCGGACAGTTCGTCAACGTCCGGCTGCTGGTCGACACGCTGAAGCAGGTCGTCGTGATCCCGACAGGTGCGGTGCAACGGGGTCCAAACGGCACGTTCGTGTACGTCGTCAAGGACGACGATACCGTCTCGGTGCGTCCAATTACGGTGGAGAAACAGGACGAGACGCAGACGGTGGTCAGCAAGGGCCTAGAGGCGGCCGAGCGCGTCGTGACGACCGGATTTGTCCGCCTCACCGACGGCGCCAAGGTCGGGATCGGCAGCGGCGAGGCACCAGCGGCTCAACCCGCCGGTCAGCGTCCGCAGGGGCAAGGCGGCGGACGGCGGCAACGGGGCGGCGGTACTGCAAACCCAAGCCCACAGAAATGAGCGTATCGTCGCCATTTATTCACCGGCCGATCGCGACCTCGTTGCTCGGTGTCGCCGTGTTACTGGGCGGCTGTCTCGGCTACTGGTGGCTGCCGGTCTCGGCGCTGCCGCAGGTCGATTTCCCGACCATCCAGGTGACGACGCAACTGCCGGGCGCCAATCCCGACACTATCGCCTCGTTGGTGACTGCTCCGCTTGAGCGGCAATTCGGGCAGATCCCGGCACTGGAGACAATGACGTCATCCAGTTCCTTCGGCATCAGCCAGGTGACGCTGCAGTTTGACCTCAACCGGGACATCGACGGCGCCGCACAGGACGTGCAGTCGGCTATCAACGCGGCCGCCTCGACGCTGCCTCGCAATTTGCCCTATCCGCCGCTCTATTCGAAGGTAAACCCGGCCGACGCGCCGATCATCACGCTCGCTTTGACGTCGCAGACGATCAACCAGCGCACGCTGAGCGACATGGCCGACACCATCATGGCGCCGCGGCTGTCCGAGGTGACGGGCGTCGGACGCGTCTCGGTGCAGGGCGGCATTCGGCCGGCAATTCGTATTCAGGCTGATCTGTCGCGGATTGCCTCCTACGGCATCGCACTCGATGACATCCGCACCGCCGTCGTTGGCGCCAATGTCGCCGGGCCGAAAGGCGCACTCGATGGCGCGCACCAGTCCTACACCATAGCGGCCAATGATCAGATCACCGCCGCCGACACGTACAAGGACATCGTCGTGGCGTTTCGCAACGGCGCGCCGGTGAAGATCAGCGACGTCGCCGACGTCGTGGATGGGTTAGAGAACACCAAAGTCGGCGCCTGGTATCGGGGCCAGCCATCGATCGTCATCGATGTGCAACGCCAGCCCGGCGCCAACGTGATCGAGACGGTGCAGCGCGTGCGCGCGGAACTCCCGCGTCTGCGGCGCGCAATGCCGGCCGGCGCCAACCTCACGATCGTCAACGACCGCACCACCACCATCCGCGCGTCGATCCATGACGTGCAGTTCACGCTGGTGCTCAGCATCGCGCTCGTTGTACTCCTTTCCAGCACAGTGGGATCCGAAGCTTGGAATTCACGTGACTTGAAGTCGCGG